>Ga0074199_1000035_pt1 | contig 326741 bp, 244 predicted proteins | sample EPASupsiteSAE347_FD_64528 | JGI IMG/M metagenome (GOLD analysis project Ga0074199, IMG submission 64528) | Bioremediated contaminated groundwater from EPA Superfund site, New Mexico - Sample SAE3-47 | ecosystem: Environmental > Aquatic > Deep subsurface > Groundwater > Contaminated ...
TCCCGCTACCGGGGTGATCAGGTATGTTACCATCCCCGGGGTGGCGCCCTGGTTGGTCAAAACCTGGTCGATCGTGGTTCCCGAGCCGGGCGCAAAACCGCTGACCGTACCCGAGGTAAGCGAGGCGGTCCAGTAACAGGTGGTGCCGGTCACGGTTGACGAAAGGGCAATGGCAGTTGATTCGCCCGAGCAGATGGTTTTCGCCAGGGGATCGTTGGTAATGACCGGCGGGTCGGTTACCGCCAGTTGAACCGTATCCCGGCCGGTGCATTCCCATGGACCGGTAACAGCCACTTCATACACCCCGGCAACAGAGGTGGTAAGGGTTTGGGCGGTGCCCACCACTGCGCCCGACGGGAGCGCGCTCCAAAGGTAGGTGCAACCCGTGCAGGCTCCGGCGTTGAAGGTGACAGTCTGGCCGGAACAGATCGTCCGATCCGGGCCCAACAACGGCACAGGACCCGGATAAATAGTGATGGTTCGTGAGGTAGTATCGATACGCTTGTCGTTATGCCGCACAAAAAGGTGTACGTGGTAGGTTCCCGGGAGGCTGTATGAATGAGTTGCGTTGGTAAGGATGGAATAATTGGTGCTTCCGGAAGCCGGATCACCGAAGTCCCAATGAACACTGTCGGCGGGAGGCCATGTCCAGGGCGAAAAATGGACCGGCGTGTTTGTACAACTTCCGGTATCGCGGATATATAGGTAGTACCGCTGTAAAAATATCGGAAGTCCCTGTGAACCATTTCCGTTTATCAGATGAATCGCGTTAAGCTGGAAATCACATCCAATGCCACCGACGCTTGGATTGTTGATCACACATAACGAGTCCTTCCCTGAAATATCACCGTAAATTTTCCCGTCCTGGGCTAACTGAAGATGAACACCATGGTTGCAATGACCAACCAGCACTTCACTTTGCTTAAAAGATGCAGAATCTTTAGCTTTTGCATCATATTGGTAAATGTTTGAGGGTTGGTATGTCCAGTCACCATCCGACAGGTACAGATAATGTGAATCTCTTGAAAATTCCATGTACGTCCATGATCCCCAACCCCATGGGCCAACCCTAAAGGAATAAAGCGGTGTTACCTGTCCGGTTTCAGAATTAAAGCTGCAAAATTCAACTGTATCAATTGGTAGTGAAGGACAAACCAGCATCGTACCGTCGGGCGAAACCTTCATGGATCCGGGGTTGCAAACAGGGACATTATGGTGAAATAAAGTCGGACTGACTACAGGCGTTAATGATACTCCTGCCGCGGTAACCAGGTATGCCGAATAATTATTCTCATTATGGACATTTCTGACAATTACCCATGCATCCCTGTTGTTTTTGTGCCTTACAATGGTCATCTGGGTTGGAGATGAGTTCGTTCCCTGAACCATGATCTCTTTCTGTCCCGGTTCAATATCGCCAAGTCCTCCGTCCAGCCTCATATTGATGACGGAATAATACAACCCATTATAATCGGCGGGAGTGGGTATTTGTGCCTTCGTTGTAAAAAGGTAATAAGAACTGTCGTCATCCAGTTTCTGGACAACACCGACAGTTTTATCACAATCGTACTGACCGTGCAGATCATTGCCATTCGGCATGATGTTGTGTTCCCGGTTTAAAACCTGGTGGCCGTTTGAATAGAAAAGAAGATTTCCCAATGAGTCGGAAACAGAAACCGTATTTCGCTGGGTACTCAGGTGATTGGTAGGTAAGCCCTGCGGTGGGCCGAATTTAAACGTTATGCCAGTCTGGTTGCCAAAGAGCCAGTTATCCCATTCATGCTGCGAAAAAACCGACAGATGGCCATGGCAAAGAACCACAACGGAAAGCGAAAAAAACCATCTGCCAATTTGTGAATTCACTCAGGATCAATAAAAAAATTCATTTGTTCAACCTGTTACACAATTTTTCACCCTGCTTGCCGACTTCTCTGCTCTCTCAGAACCCTTCAGGCATTCAGCAGGGTTTGAATGTCGAATTTCCGCATCTTGAGGAATGCCTCGATCACCCGCGGGCCGCGTTTGGGATCGTCCATCAGCTCATAAAGGATTGCCGGGATAATCTGCCAGGAGACGCCGTATTTGTCCTTCAGCCACCCGCACATGCTCTCTTCGCCGCCCTCGGTAAGCTTTTCCCAGTAATAATCGATCTCTTCCTGCGATTCACATTCCACGACGAACGAAACCCCTTCGGTGATCTGGTACATCGGACCGCCGTTCAGCCCCATGAAACGGTTGCCGTTGATGGTAAACTGAACAGCTAACTGTGACGACGAAAGGATGGCCGAACCGGGGAATACTGAACAATAAAATTCGGCTGCCTCCCGGGCTTTACCGTCGAACCAAAGGCAGGGATAGATAGGATTTTTCATGGTTGGATTTTTCTGGTTGAATATGAATGATCAATATTTAACGATCTTGACAGTCTCCGTTTTTTCTCCGGTGATCATCCGGATCAAATAAATACCGCAAGGTTTCCCGGTTAGTGAAAACTTTTGGTTTCTTTCCCCATGCAGATTCTGTCTTAAAATCCTTTCACCGAACATTCCATAGATTTCAATCACGACATCCCCCGGTGGTGATTCACGCAACCAGTCTGCCACGAAGGTTCCGGTCGTGGGATTCGGATAAACCTTCCACGAAGTCGGCGCAAAATTTTCGATGCTGTTTTTTTCACTTTCTGACTTCGATGGTACGATTGCAGGCATAGAAGGATTGACACACCATGGGCCATCGAGGGAGATGTGACCCCACATGTACCCGCCATTTTGAATCGTTGTCCCGGGATAACAGAGGATGTTTTGTCCTGCGATCAGGGTGGCGCTTCCCCCGTTTTGGACCACGAAAGTCGAGCCGTTCCCGGCAACCACAATCGTGTTGATTGCGTTGTAGCATTCGGCCATGTTGTTTGAAATTGTATCATTGGTGATGGTACGGATCAAGGGCACGACGTTTATGACTTCAGGACCGGCAGGCAGTGATTCGCTGGCTCCATAAAGCGCAGTTACCCAGTAATTATTCAGGCCTATCGGGGCTGATACGTCCGGATAGGTCTGCGCCGTGATAGGCGTTGTGTTGATCTTTATCCCGTTTCGGTAAATATTGTATCCGGTAAACACGGGTCCGCTGCCGGGAATCGGGGGATCCCAGGCCAGGTTTACTGTTTCAGGAATGTATAACGCGGTGAGGTTGCGGGGAGGAGGCAAATATTGGGAGGTAAAGGGAATGCAGGTTGGGGCGCTTAATGCCATCCCATAAAGCGTTCTGACGCATGCCGTATCGGTCTGACCGAATACCACCAGTTCGGGAGGGATTTGAAAAGTGGTATCGGTCGTGAACCCGATCAGGGAATTGTGGAGGTAAAAATTATATCCGGTGATACATGGATCGGGGCCTTGCCAATCGGACCGGCTGTAAACCGTAATGTTGTCGATATTCCAATTATTGATATCATAGGAGTTTGTGCCTGCCGCATGAAACCTGATCCTGAACGCCTGGTTGCCCGTTTGGGAAGTGATGTCGAGGGTCTCTGTTGTCCAGGGAATATTCCCGTTGGCATTGGTATAGTTTTTCAGCGCCGACCAGGTAATTCCGTCCCAGAGCTCTACGGTCATCGTGTTTAAGTTGGAGGTCGCGTAATTGCTGAGGTAGATGTCGTAGCTTAGCATCATGAACGGTGCATTGACCCCGGAAAGCGTTTTACTTGTCAGGTACTGGTGGTAATCGGAGTCGGCGGGTGCGCCGTTGAACATTGCCGAAGGGGCAGGATTCCCAATTCCGCCGGATATCTGCCAGTTTGTTCCGCCCGAAGTGCTCCACTGATTGGTGGCGAAACTGCCGCTGCCCCAGTTTTCCTGCAACTGGTAGCTGATGGGCAAAGGATACATCCAGGTTACCTGAAGTGACTTGAGATTAACGGCAAGGTCTCTCGGTGGCAAAGCTTCCCGGAGCATAGAAACTTGATGTGTTGAATTGCCCGTAACCAATAGGTTCATGAAAAACGTCTGGTATTCAAATTTAGAAACCTGTAAAGTATAACTCCCGTTCCAGATTGTGGGAAAATGGACACATCCTGATGTATCGGTTATCAGGAGATAACTTGTATCGGGATAAACTATGTTCGTGAACTTAACAATGGCACCCTCCTTTGAATCGAAAGTGCAGTTCAGGTCTATGCAAACCGTCACCGCGGAAGTCCCGTTGTTCCCAATGAACCCGGAGTAAAAAGGAGTGGATACTGAGGATCCGCTGATGAGCATTGATACAATGAAAAGCAGGGAACCATACTGTTTTCTTATCAATGAAAGCATGGCTGTGAAATTTAAGAGGATTCTGCTGATACAGTTATTTTTTTCCTCATATCATTTTTTCAAAGATATTGAATATTTGATTTTATTACGAAAATCATTCGTTTTTTTTTCATATATTCAATTCTTATCCTTGAAGGATTTGAGGTGCACAGAATGCCTGCCTCCATTCAGTTATTACAACCCGGGTCAAAGCTGAACTGTCGTTTTGTTGTCTTTTCGGGGGAGCGGTTAACCCTGGCGGCCGGTTTGATCAGCCGGCCTGACCGATCCTGCCTCCATTGGCCGATGGCCTGCCGGTCATCCTCTCGTTGAATGCCTGCTCGTTGGTATTCAACAGACCTATGAGGGTCCGGTTGGTGGCAGTAACGATATACTCTTTCTGTTTCCTGAAGTGGATGAACATGGCAGCCAGGTTTACGGCCACTTCGATGCCTTTTGGATTGCTGAGGATGATGGTGAAAAACATCTTCCAGTAATGATAACCGGTCGATCGCGAGAATCCCGCCTCTTTGCAAACCCTCAGGAACGACCGCATGTAGATGAGCCAGGTTCCGAAGGACGGCTTGTGCCGGTAACGGGGTCTGATGTTGAGGCTGGTATAGATGACCCGCCCGTAATAATGGGCAGGATTGTAAACGGTATCAATGACCTTGATGTAATTCCTGAAGATCTCCGAACGGGGGATCAGGGTGACAAAGTTCAGCCCGCTGGTCATCTGGTCGATATCGCTGTCGCTCACTGTTTGCGACGCGAGATGAAAAAGTCTTCCCTCGGCATCCAGTCTCCGGGTGAGCTGGGTATTGGGCAACGCGTAAAGCAACCCGATCATGGCCATCGAAATTCCCGACGACTGGATGGAGTTGATCATATTCGAGGCTATCCGTTCACTTTCGCTGTCGAACCCGATGATGTAGCCCCCGTTGCAAACTATTCCATAGGAGAGGATCCTTTTAACCGCTTCGGTCACCGGCCTGTTCACATTCTGGTTCTTGTTGTTCAGGGCGAGGGTGTCGTTTTCAGGGGTCTCTATACCCAGGAAAACGTAACGGAAGTCGCAATCCTGCATAAGCTGAAGCAGTTCGTCATCATCGGCCAGGTTCACGGAGGCTTCGGTTGTAAAGTAGAACGGGTACTTATGTTCCGCCGACCATTTTTTGATCTCACGAAGCAACTCCTTGACTTTATTCTTGTTGCCGATGAAATTGTCGTCGACCATGTCGATGTGCCCCCGGTATCCAAGGTCATGTAAGGTTTGCAGTTCCCTCAGGATCTGTTCGTTGGATTTAAAGCGGGGGGTCCTCCCGAAAAGTTCGATCACATCGCAGAATTCGCAGTTGAATGGACATCCGCGGATAAACTGCATGCCGATCATGATGTAGTTGCGGAACCGGATCAGGTCGTACCGCGGAACAACCGCTACCAGCATGTTGGCCCGCTCGGTTGAAACATAGACACCTGAAGTTAACCCGTTTTTCAGATCTGCCAGGAACATGGGGATGGTGATCTCACCCTCGCCCAATACCAGAAAATCGGCTTTCCGGTAGAGATCGGGCTGCGAAGAGGGATCGGGCCCGCCAACTACCACCAGGCGGCCCAGGTCATGCGCCCTTTCGATGAATTCGAGCATGCTCTTCTGCTGGGGCAGCATGCCCCCGGTGCAAACGATATCGGCCCAAACCAGGTGCTCGTCCAACAGCGGCTCCACGTTCTCGTCGATCAGCCTGAAGGTCCAGTGCTGGGGAAGCAAGGCGGCGACTGTCAGGAGACCGAGGGGCGCTGCCGGGTATTTCGCTCCCACGATGTTGCAGACATCCTGGTAATTCCAGAAGCTGAATTCGGAGAATTTGGTCTGGACCAGCAGACATTTGGTAAAGCCTTGATATAAATTTCTCATCTGATCTTGTTCAAAATATTGCTGCAGGCAGGGCCTGTAGCCGTCTTTAATGAAAGGAGATAGATTTTCTGAACAATCGGGATGGAGACGGGAAGGATCAGAAGAACTAAGTTCTTTTTAAAGGTGTGCAAATATACGCATAATTTTCATGAATGAGCCCAGGGTAGAAACCGTGACGGCTGACGCGTGACACGTGACGGGAAAACCGTGACAGGTGACGCGTGATGTGAAAAAATTCGCTCATTCGCTCAATCAGTCAATCAGTCAATCAATCAATTGTTTCCGAAGATCGAATACGGATGCCCCTGCACCACACGGATCCGCTGCTTCACGATCTTGTGAATGTTGTCTAAATAGAGCCGCTCCTTTTTATCGCAGAACGACAGCGCGATACCGTTCTGACTGGCACGCCCGGTGCGGTGCACGTAGGTTTCGGCATCTTTGGGTATTTCGAAGTTGATGGCATGCGAAAGCTTGTCGATATCGATCCCGCGCGAGGCGATATCGGTGGCCACCAGCGCCCGGATGCTGTTGTTTTTGAACGATTTCAGCGCCCGTTCGCGTGCTTCCTGCGACTTATCGCCGGGAATGGATTCGGCTGTTGGGACAGGATTATTGGCATCTAAAAATAAGCAATTTACCGATACCGGAACCAACCTGGTTTTGACGGTTCACCGTATGATCGAATCCATCGTACCCTGTTTCGATCCGCAATCCCGTCACTCCAGAAACGTCCAGTACCCCATCAATCCCGAAATATTACCGATCAGGAAATGCGAAAGGCTCACGCCGACCAGGTTTTTCTGGCGGTGATACATCCAACCCCAGAGCCATCCGGTGACAAACGAAACGACAGCCAGGTTCAGGGAACTCATCATGTGCACGGCACCAAACAGGAAGGTGGTGACCAGGACGGCAAAGAAGCCCCGGTAACGGAGATCCAGGATCTTTTCCAGGGTTCCCTGCACGGCCCCGCGGCAGATAAACTCCTGCAAGGGAGCCACCACCAGGTAGGTTATGTAAGTAAACCCGAAATAGGAGAGATCGAAAAGTTTCGTCTCCCTGAAAAGCCCGGGAAGATATCGGTTACACAGATATTTTATCAATACAAGCAGGAGTATAAAAGCGCCGGAGACGATCAGGGATTCAATGACCGATCTTTTCCATCCGGTGAAGGTAAGACCGAAATCTATCAGGCGAAGGTTACTGGTCAGCACCACCGCGAGAACCACTGCCAGCGAGATCACCTCGATTACCGGATAATCGGTGACAAATTTCGCAATGAATTGATTGGAGAAGGTTTGGTCGTGGATAAGACCGAGGATGAAGATATAGAAGGTGATCAACAGGACGATGCTTACGAAGACTATGCTTAGCAATGATCGCTGGCCATTCAGCTGTTCTATCTGCACATTCTTTTTTTTCAGCTCTTCGATGGTGTTTTCAAGCGCAAATTCCCTGGCTTCGATCTTCACCGACATCATGCCGAAAGTCTCGGCCAGTTCGGCCAGTTCCGTGCTGTTCTCAGTTTTATCGGTCAACTTGAAAATCTGATCGACATTGGCATACGACCCTGCCACGATCTCGTTGGCGTGTCCGGTCAGCGCTTTTATGACTTCGGGGTTCAGGTTTTCCATAACAGATAGTCAAAGGTATCAGAATTTCCGGGAAAAACTTAAAAACTCCACTTCGGACATTGATAGAAATCGACCTGTTCCTGATTTTCCGGATATCTGCCGCAATGGAAATACTTCCAGTAAAAAGAACCATAACTTAAACATCTTTTCTTATGAAAATCAATAAGCGGACATTCAGCCAACACACAGCACTGTATGCAACCGTTGCAATGCTCCTCCGGTCCGGTCCAGGTATCTCTGATTCTTAAGTTGGTTTTCAATGGTGCCAGACGGGGAGGAGCCGCCAGAGATACTCTGAAATGTTTCCGATACGTCCCATACTTTAAATAACGGATCTCGACCTTGATCCACTCCAGGATGATCGGATAGAGAAATCGGGTGTATTTTGTGAAGTTGAAATCACCGAAGAAATACCAGGAATAGAGCGGGGCAAAAAACCAGCAAATAATTCCTCCGGTAAATAAGGCAATCGCAACAAAAAAATAGAAAATCAGCCGGGCTGCTGCCCATTTTATTTTCAATATTAATCCTGCCGGCGTCATATTTTCGTTGATGGGTGAACCATAGCAAATATTCTAGTTCAGCGAATTTTTCGCCCAAAGCAGGGGTATGATGTTAAATTTTACGGGGCCGAATTTATCTTCAAGCATTTGTCGCATGTCGTTCCTCAAAGTTTCGATTTCCATGACCGAAACATCGCCATTTAAAAAAAGCTCAATTTCAATAAACCGGTCACAACCGCTCTGCCTGGTATAAATGTTCCCCACCGTTTCAAACCTGTTGAAATGTGCCGAAATCACATTCAGGATCCGGAGCTGATCTTCCTCGCGCAATGGCAGATCAATCAGAATTTTAAAATTTTCACTGGTTAGTCTGATTCCCATGATCAGGGCATAGACCGACACCAGCAGCGACACCGATGCATCAAAATAGGAGGGGAAGATGTTGTTTCCCGCGCGCATAATTAGTCCCGAAATGATAAAGGAGGTCAGTACGCCGGTATCATAAAAGGATGAAATCCGGTAGTTAAGCGCATAGGATTTCACCAGTTGGCTGTTTGATCTTCGGCGGGCTTTGTATGAAAGATAAGTCAGGTAAAGGTTTCTGACCAGGGAGAGGACGACGGGTACCAGGGCAATCGAAAAATTGATCGCATGGGCGGGAACAATCATTCTTCTGATGGACAGAATAATCAAAATGACACTTGAAGGGATCAGCAACGCCCCGTAAAGCAGGCTGCTGAAATTCTCCAGTTTTCCGGTGCCATAAGGGAATCGCAACGTATCGGATCTGACGATCAGTTTCATCGATCGGTAGGCAAAATAGCGTACGATGAGTCCTAAAACAAAGGCTGTGGCAGAGGTCAAAATGGTCACGGAATTCGACAGGTAGCCCACTATCACGAAGATCACTGCCATCGGTATTCCTGAATAGAAAGCAAGGTCGACCAGCCACTTTACTTCGAGCAGCGTCGACCGTGCATTTGAGTCTGTCGCGGAGGCTTTTTGTCCGCCCCGTTTTTTCATTCCCACCAATGTTTCTACTTGTTTATTTGTTGATGATGCCGGTATGCCGACAGAATCTCATCTTTCACTTTTCCCAGTGCAATCTCCCCGGCTTTGAGAATGGCCGGCATCTTATCGATATCCCAGATTGAAATATATTTATCGAAAACCATTTTGATATAAATCACTTCCCCTTCCTGTAAGTTTAACGTAAGGCAGGTTTGCGCTGCCGCGATGGTTCGGGCATAAATTTTCCCGGTATGAATGGCGGTCTCAAGGTAACCCCGGGGATCGGGTGATAATTTTTCGAGAAAATCAACCGCGATGATGATATCCGGCCTGTTCCTGACAGCTTGCAAAACAGGTACCGGGGCGCTGAAAACACCATCGAACAACCATCTCTCTCCGATCCTGATGGCCGGTAACATGGGATAAATAGCCGAAGAAGCATAGACGCCATCGGCCAGATCGCCCGTCTCAATTCCTACCCCTTCGCCGGTTTGGAAGTCGGTTGCCTGCAGCACGATTTTCATCCCGAGGTCCTCGATGCGCCTGTTGCCGAAATATTCCCTGAACCTTTTCCGGAGTGCATCAGGTTTGATCAAAGCCGACTCTTTATCCATTTTACAATAGGGAAATCGCACCATGGAGGCAAAAGCCCTGTAGTTCGGTTTGAAAAGGTCTTTTTTGAGTCCGGGTACTACCGTTCTGACAATGTCATCGGGAGAATAACCGGAGGCAAATAGCGCGGTCATGATGCTTCCTCCGCTGCAACCGGCAATCAGATTGAGCTTAATGTTGTTACTTTCCAGAAACTTCAGAAGCGGAACGGCGGAATATGGCTTAATTCCGCCGCCACCCAAAACAAGAGCAACTTTTGGTTCGGCCATTTTAAATACATTTTTCGGTTTTCAGACACTTCATCAGAACAGGAGCATCCTTTTTTTCAGTCAGCCGGGATATATTTGATTTTTATATCTATCCCGTAAGGCAAAGATATTATAACCATCCGAAAAGCAATATTCTATCTTTAAAACAATTTTGAACAGGAAACCTGGTACAAATTTGTCTGGTTTTGCTTGACATACACAATACCATCAATCAAATCATGAACATTTGGTCTTAACGTCATAAGAAAATCAGCTTTGTATCGTTTGTCAGAATAAAGAAGATTCAAATCACATGGGCAAGATAGTCAGGTATAACGAACCGGTTGGTGCTCCCGATCGTATAGAACTGGAAAATCAGTATTAATACTACCTTCATGACCCGACAGTATAATTCATTTTTCATGCGCTTCGCCTTGTTGCTGGCGAATATTGCCTGTTCAGTTCCATTGCTGGCACAATCCTGGGAATTTGCCAAAGAAAAAGAGGGGATCAGGATCTATACCATGAAGGTGAAAGACAAGCCGCTCAAGGCCTACAAAGGGATTGCCGAGATCAATGCCCCGGCCGAAAAGGTCTTCGCCCTGATCGAAGATGTGAACAATACCGACTGGTGGGATAAAAGTCTGAGTCAGATCAAAGTGCTGGGCTATGAGAAGAACAGGTTTGCCAGGTACCACCTTATTTTCGACATGCCCTGGCCGGTTTCGGACCGGGAATTATTTGTCGATGCCGAAGTAACCATCGACCCGGAAACCGGGACCCGGAAGATAACCGCGATGCCGCTCCGGGTCGACACCCCGTTGCCAAAGGATATGATCCGGATCAATGAGTATCGTCAGACCTGGACCGTGAGACCGGTGAGTTCAAACCTGACCCATGTAACACTCGAAGGGTATGTAAATCCGGGAGGTTCTCTTCCCGCCTGGATCATCAATATGTTTATCGTCGACGCACCCATGAATTCCATCGGGGAGGTCAAAAAGCGTACGACACGCTGACAAGCGGATGGAAAATTTCCTTAATTTTCAGGTCTGATTTATTCGTGAGACTCAAATTTTTTCAAACGAAGCGCTAAAAATTTGTTGGTCGAAAAATCCCGCAATATGCGGCGATGTAATACCCTGCTGCGCTACGTCGGAATTGTTGTCCGGGGCTTGCCTTGGAGTTCATACCCGTGATTTATGGCCCTCGGATTGTGGACTTTTTAATGTATAACGCACAAAACAACGAAACCATGAAATATCCATAGAAATCAGGTTCATGCAAATCGCGAATGATAACAATGGATGTTCTAGGAGACCAATTAAATATAAAATCATTGACAAATGAAAGGCACCATCAGCAATCTCAAACTTCTCGACTTCCTCTGGGAAGTTCGGAACCCCTTCCTTTTCTGCGCCCATCACCTCGATTATTACCCCGCCGGGGATGACCGGATGGGGCCCGTTGCATCGCTGGCCGGACGCAATCTCGGACAGGATTTCACGGTCAGGGACGGTTGGCGGATGTACCATGGTACAACAGTCCCCGGATTCCCGGAACACCCGCACCGGGGATTCGAAACGGTGACCATCGTCCTGAAAGGATTTGTCGATCACTCCGATTCGCACGGTCAGGCCGGCCGGTACGGCATGGGCGATGTGCAATGGATGACGGCAGGGTCGGGACTTCAGCACAGCGAGATGTTTCCGCTACTCAACAGGGAGGGTGGAAACACCACCGAACTTTTCCAGGTCTGGCTGAACCTTCCGCAATCCCGGAAATTTGCCGACCCCTATTTCAAGATGCTGTGGAGTGAGCAGATTCCGGTTTACAGATACCCGGATGACAAAGGAAAAACCACGGATGTCAAGGTAATTGCAGGAAAGATCGGTGATGTCGCAGCCCTGGCTCCGGCTCCCGACTCCTGGGCGGCCGATCTACGCAACGAGGTGGCCATCTGGATCATCCGGATGGATCCCGGTGCAACGTGGACCTTGCCCGCGGCGGGTCCGAAAGCATTGAGAACCCTTTACTTTTACGGGGGCGACAGCCTTACCATTGCCGGAACATCAATTACAGCCATGCACTCCTTTGAGGTAAAAGCGGGACTGAACGCGGATATCGAAAACGGAGCTTCGGAAGGTCTGCTCTTCCTGCTTCAGGGCAAACCCATCGACGAACCCGTCGTGCAATATGGTCCTTTCGTGATGAACTCACAGGAGGAGATCAGGCAGGCTTTCAGCGACTACCGCGCCACGGAGTTCGGCGGTTGGCCCTGGCCGCGGCCCGACAACGTGCACCCAAGGGAGCAGGGGAGGTTTGCAAGGTACAGGGATGGCGTTGAGGAGAGACCACAAAAATTAACTGATTGACTGATTGACTGATTTGTTGATTGAGTGAATTACAATGGACAATTGACAATTGAGAATGGAAAATTGAAAATGGAAAATGGAAAACGATTTGAGGATTTGAGAATGTGCTAATGTGCTGATGTGCTGATGTGAAAATTTTGAATTATTGTTTTTTCCCTATTGCCTATTGCCTACTGCCTACTGCCTGACTGGATGATTAAAGGCAGGATTCTACTGAAACAATCGTTCAAGGAAGCCTGACAGGTCGGAGGGGGTGACATTTTCAGCAAGATTTCCATCCAGGCTGTAGGCCAGGTCGCCTGTTTCTTCGGACACGATGATAGCCAGGGCATCCGATTTTTCGGTGATCCCGACTGCCGCCCGGTGGCGTAACCCGTAGTAAGAGGGAATGGTTGGACTGCTTGATACAGGCAAAATACAACGGGCTGCCCGGATATTGTTGCCGGTAATGATCACTGCGCCATCGTGCAGCGGACTGTTCTTGAAAAAAATGGTCTCGAGCAGCACTTCGGAGATTGTGGCCTCTACCGGTTGACCGGTGGCAACGTACTGGCTGAGCTCGTTTTGCCGTGTGATCACAATCAGTGCGCCGGTCCGGGTCTCGGCCATTTTCTGACAGGCCTTGACAATCTTACCAATGCTGAGGTTGACCGGGTTGTTGATCCTGAAGTGCCAGAAAAGAAATCTTTTCCGCTGATTTTTGATGATCCGGGTATTCCCAAGAATCAAAAGGAATTGCCTGATCTCGGGTTGGAAGACGACGATCAGCGCGATAACCCCCACGCTGATGAATTGTCCCAGGATCTCGGTCAGCAACTGCATTTGCAGGATTTTTACAACCCTGTAGAGGAGGTAAATGGAGATCATCCCGATGAAGATCTTGATCGCTGCAGTACCCTTTACCAGGTTGTAAATTTCATATAAAAGGATGGCGAACAGGATGATATCGATGACATCGATGATCCGAAAACTGAATGGTCCGGCAAGTAACATGTGGCAAAATTAATCAATTTCGCCGTATAACGCACGAAACAGGCGGATTGCCTCCACAGCTTCCCTGACATCGTGAACCCTGAGAATATTGGCGCCCTTGACCAGCGCGAGGGTGTTCAGAACCGTAGTGCCATTCAAAGCCTCGTCGGGCGTGCATCCGAGGGTTTTCGTTATCATCGATTTTCGGGAGATACCGGCCAGTACCGGGAATCCCAGTTCGGAAATTTCATCGAGATGATTCAGGAGGGTAAAGTTGTGCGCCACGGTTTTACCGAATCCGAAACCGGGATCGAGGATCACCTGACGAATACCTTGTTCCCTGCAGTGTGCCGTTTGTTGTTCGAAGAAATAGTTTACCTCGGCGACTACATCCGAATAAACCGGGTTGTCCTGCATGTTTTCGGGGGAGCCCTTCATGTGCGTGAGGATGAACGGCACATTCAGGTAGGCCACCGTGCGGATCATCTCTTTGTCAAAGCGGCCTCCGTAAATATCATTGATCACCGAGGCTCCTTCTTCCACGGCGGCGCGCGCCACTGCCGACCGGTAGGTGTCGACCGAAATAACCGCTTCCGGAAAATGGCGACTGATCTGCCTTACTGCCGGCAACAACCTGTCGAGTTCACTTGCCTCGTCGGCCTGCTTGCCACCCGGCCTGGTCGAAACCGCCCCGATATCGATAATCGTGGCACCATCAGATAACATTCGCTCAACCTGACGCAATTGTGCAGCCGGATCGGTGAACCGGCTGCCCTGATAGAAGGAATCGGGTGTGATATTCAGGATACCCATGACCTGCGGAAAAGAACAATCGATCATCATGATAATAATACTTTTCCATGCAAATGTAAATCTTTTGTAAAATTTCAGGTTGATGACCTCCCGGAGGCGGTCAATTGTCACAGATGTTGGAAAATTTTTCTAATTTCGCTCCTGTTAATTGTGTTGAGGTATGGACCAGGCTGCTGATACAGGTAAACAATTTGATGAGGTAATTGGCCTCTGCCACAAAACCTTCATGTCGAAAATGGGTGATTACGGATCCGCGTGGCGGATCCTGCGTACCCCTTCAATCACCGACCAGATATACATCAAGGCGAACCGCATCCGGAGCATTGAGGAAAAGGGAACCCAAAAGGTTGATGAAGGCATCCGCCCGGAATATATCGGGATTATCAACTATTCCATCATGGCGCTGATCCAGTTGGAACTGGGACCTGATCATCCCCTGAACCTCGAAGTTGAACAGGCCGATTCGCGATACCTGAAATTTGCCGCCGAAGCCCGGTCACTCATGATGGACAAAAACCATGATTATGGTGAAGCCTGGCGGAACATGCGGAGAAGCTCCCTGACCGACATCATCCTGATGAAGCTGATGCGTATCAAACAGATTGAGGATCACTCGGGAAAGACTTTTGTTTCAGAAGGGGTGGAGGCCAATTACTATGACATTATCAACTATGCTGTTTTCTCACTGATTAAGATGGAATATGAAAATAATTAGAAATCTGATCCGGATCCTTGTCGGGATTGTATTTATCTTTTCGAGCATTGTCAAAGGAGTGGATCCCCTGGGTACCGTGTACCGCATGGATGACTATTTCACCGCCTTCAGCATGCCTTTCTTCATGCAGTTTTCACTCTTTTTCGCGATCCTGCTGTGTGCCCTCGAGTTCATCCTGGGCATCAGCCTGCTTTTTAACCTCTGCATACGGAAAACTTCCTGGTTGCTGCTCCCCATGATGATTTTCTTCACGGTTCTCACCTTTTTTGATGCCGTTTACAGCCCGGTGCCCGATTGCGGGTGTTTCGGTGACGCCATTAAACTCACCAACCTCCAGACGTTTTTAAAGAATCTCGTGTTGATGGCGCTGGTGATTGCCATTTTCATGTGGCGTAAAAAATACCGGAGCCTGCTGCCGCAATGGGGCGATGTCGCCTTGCTGATCCTCGCGGTGTGCAGCTTTACCTGGATGTCGGTCTATGCCTACCGCCACCTTCCCCTGATCGATTTCATGTCGTGGAAGGTCGGAAACCGGATCAACGAAAAGTCGAAACAACCGGTGATCTTTTACGTGACCTATAAAAATAAAAGCACCGGCGAGGAAAAGGAATTTATCTCTCCCAATTATCCCTGGAATGATTCGGTATGGCTGTCGCAGTGGATCTTCAAGAGCCAGCGGGTAGTCGATCCCAACGCCGATCAGAGTGTTGCCTTACGCATCGAGGATGCCCAGGGTAGCGATTACACGCCGGCTGTCATCGACAACCCCGATTTTCAATTCATCCTGGTTGCATATGATCTCGAAAATACCGATATTGAAGGGTTCCGGCGTATCCTGCCCTTTGCCAAAAAAGCTACTGCCGACGGGTATTCACTGGTCTGTCTGACCAATACCATTCCTCCGGATATTAAAAAATTCAGAATGGCTAACGGCGCGGCGTTTGATTTTTACAATTCCGACGATGTGGTTTTAAAAACCATGGTACGTTCCAATCCCGGGCTCATACTGATCAGGGACGGGGTGGTGCTGGCGAAATGGCCCTTCCGGGATTTCCCGTCGTATGAATCGGTGCGGAAGGAGTTTCTGAACCGGTGACCGTTCATGCAGGATCTGGCCATACAGGCCTGCCTGATCCTTTCAAGGTAATATAAAGGGTAACAGGGTATGCGAAAATTTGTTCTGAAACGGATCGGGTACGGCATACTGGTGTTGTTGGGGGTGGTTTTTGTCGTTTTTTTTCTTTTCAACGTCCTGCCCGGCGATCCGGCCCGGATGATGCTCGGTCAACGCAGCGACATCGCCTCGGTGGAAGCGATCAACAAGGACCTTGGACGCGACAAACCCCTGGCCACCCAATTCCTGAACTATCTTAACGATCTCTCCCCGCTGTCGGTCCACAACAGGGTTGATAAGCAGAATTACTGGTACCTCGATCCCGCCAAATACGGCCGTACCGTGACCCTCGTAAAAGCGGGCGACCATGCGCTGGTTCTCAAGCAACCCTACCTGCGAAGATCTTACCAGTCGAAGAGAAACGTCTCCGAGATCCTGGCCGACGGGTTTCTGAACACCCTGATCCTGGCGCTGGTTGCCATGGCCTTTGCCGTTATCCTGGGAATCGCCATCGGGATTGTATGCGCTTTGTACCGGAACAGCTTCATCGACCGCGTCTCGCTGGTCTTCTCCGTGTTGGGCATGTCGTTACCATCCTTTTTCATGGCCATTCTGAATGCCTGGATCTTCGCCTTCCTCCTGGGCCGGTTCACCGGCCTCAACATGTCGGGCGGCCTTTACAGTGTTGATGATTTTGGAGGCGGTACGTACCTGGATCTGAAGAACCTCATCCTGCCGGCTCTGACGCTCGGGGTCCGCCCCCTGGCCATCATCGTGGAACTGACCCGCAACTCCCTGCTCGAAGTCCTTACCCAGGATTATATCCGAACCGCGTATGCCAAAGGATTGAGCAAGACCCGGGTAGTGTTGAAACATGCCCTGAAAAATGCCCTCAACCCCGTCGTAACTGCCATTTCTGGCTGGATGGCTTCGCTCCTGGCCGGAGCCGTTTTTGTTGAATATGTTTTCGACTGGAAAGGCATCGGCATCGTGATCGTCAATGCTCTTGAAAAATATGACTTTCCCGTGCTGATGGGCGCCGTACTTTTTATCTCGATCATCCTGATCCTCATCAATATCCTGGTTGATATTTTGTACGGCATGCTGGATCCGAGAGTCAGGGTGCAATAAAAGGGAACGACGGGCTTCAGGGGGCGCCTTAAAGGCAGGAATTTCCAGGGATCTGACGGGATCATTTTGGTGTAAAATTTTGTTAGTAAAATTTGTGAAGAATATGCAATTTTCATCTTAAAATGTTGTTAATCATCAATAAAATCAAGATATGAGAAAGAAAATAGTTGCCGGAAACTGGAAAATGAACAAGACCTTTGAAGAGGCTGAAGAATTGATCACAGAAATCGCCGACGGATTGGATGAAATGGATCTCAATGACCATGGCGTGATCCTGTGTCCGCCTGCATTGTACCTCGAAATGGCGACCGATGTGGCAGAGGAGTCGCTGTTTGAAGTCGGCGCACAAAACGTATACCCTGCTGATTCGGGTGCCTTTACCGGTGAAATCAGCCCGTTGATGCTTAAAAAGCTGAATGTCGGGTACTGTATCGTGGGTCACTCGGAGCGGCGGAAATACTTTCGGGAAGATGCTCTTTTTCTGAAACAAAAAGTCGATGCATTGCTTCGTAACGGGGTCATCCCGATATTTTGCTGTGGTGAAACGCTTCCGGAGCGGGAAGCCGGCAACCATTTCCGCATCGTGGAGGATCAGTTGATCGCCTCGTTGTTTCATCTTGACGCGGCTGATTTTTCAAAGATCATTATTGCCTATGAACCTGTGTGGGCGATCGGCACCGGCGTAAATGCCACGAAAGAACAGGCGCAGGAGATGCATGCCTTTATCCGGGAACGGATTTCAGGGAAATATGGCGTCGCGATCGCGCAGGATTTAACCATCCTGTATGGCGGCAGTTGCAATGCAAAAAATTCGGCAGAACTCTTTTCACAACCCGATGTTGATGGCGGACTGATCGGAGGCGCCTCGCTGAAAACGGAGGAATTCCTTCAAATCGTAGCTTCTCTTTAACATGGACTATATTGAAGTCACCATAACGGGTTTCCGCGACCTTGATTCTGAGATCGCGATGGCCCGGCTTGCCGCGATGGGGTTTGAGAGTTTTTCAGAGGTTCCTGACGGGTTTTCCGCTTATATTCCGGATGATCAGTTTGATGAGAAGGCCATGCATTCATGGCTTACCGCGCTGCAGGAGGAACAGGGTATACAGTATCAGGTGGGAAAAATTCCCCGACGGAACTGGAATGAAGAGTGGGAACGCGCCTACGATCCCGTTGTCGTGGAGGGGAAATGCCTGGTCAGGGCGCCTTTTCATAAGCCGGCTGATGACATGTTGTATGACATCGTGATCGAACCCAAGATGTCGTTCGGAACCGCCCACCATGCTACCACTGCACTGATGATCGGATTGATGATGGAGGAGAAGCTGACCGGCAGCGCCGTACTCGACATGGGTTGTGGAACGGGCGTGTTGGCCATCCTGGCTTCAAAGATGGGTGCTTCGAAAGTACTGGCGGTCGATAATGATGAATGGGCCTATCAAAATGCGCTTGAGAATGTCGAAAAAAACGGATGCCCCGGCGTGACTGTCCTACTGGGTAATATCACTGCGGTCGCCCTTTCACAGTTCGATCTCATTGCAGCCAATATCAACCGGAACGTGTTGTTGAACGATATTCCGACCTATGCCGGGTTGCTCAAACCGGGAGGACGCCTGCTGATGAGCGGTTTTTACGAAGAGGATATCCCGCAGATCACCGAAGCAGCAGAACTGGCGGGATTGAGGCATTGCCTGACCAAAACGATGGATCGATGGACGGGAATTAAATTTATAAAATGAACCGAATCTTTACCCGCCTTTTTATCATTTCGACCCTTTCGGGTATTTTTTTCCTGGTCGCACCGGACGCCAGCGGTCAGAAGAAAGCCTGGTTTACAGGTGATTCAGCTAAATTCACCACCGAAATCAATGGCATTTTTGCGAACCTTGCCGATAATGAGCAAAAGATCATCAAACCCGGTATTGAAGCGTTTCAGAAGAAATGGACCGAAAATCTTTTCGATGAACCTCAGAAAAAGGAGATCATCCTCCTTCTGAACGAGATGGTGAAGAAAAAGATCAGGCCCTTTCCCGATTTTTACAACTATTTCAAAGCGCTTAACATTTTTATCGATACCCGGCAGCCTGTTGAATATTTCAGCCCCTGGACGGGGATCCTGATAAAACTGATCGGCGATAAGAACACGAGAAAATTTCAGGCTTACCTCGAATCCACCTCCGACCTGTTTGCCGGTCAACTGGTTTACAAATCGCCCACCACAAGCTGGAAGGCCGGTACCGTAAAATTTCAGTTGAAATACGACAGTGTGCCTTTTATCGAATTTCCGGCTACCGACCTGGTCTGCTATGCCAACGACGATTCGCTGAATGTTTACGGCACCCGTGGCATCTACTATCCCCTCTCATCCACCTGGAAAGGAACATCAGGCCGGGTAAACTGGAAGCGGGCCGGCGAGGACCCCGACAAGATATTTGCGCTCCTCGACCGTTATGAAATCCAGATGCGGTTTTCGAAGTTCACGGCCGATTCGGTTCGCTTTACCCACAAGCGGTATTTCCCTTCACCGATAACAGGTAAGTATGTCGATAAGGTTCTGGCCGACGTAACTGAAGAAAAAGCCTCTTATCCCAGGTTCTATTCCTACAACAAGATGATCGGCATCGAGAAGCTCTTCAACAATATCGACTATCTTGGGGGCTTTGCCATGGAGGGAAGCAGGATCGTGGGATCGGGCGACAATACCACCGATGCCCGGCTCTTCTTTAAAAAAGACGGTAAGGATTTCGTCATCGCCCGTTCCAAATCGTTCATCATCCGGCCCGACCGGATCAACGCCACCATTGCTTCCATCACGATTTACCATGAAAATGATTCCATCTTTCATCCGGGTTTGCAGTTGAAATACATGGATGAGATGAAGGAACTCTCCTTTACCAAGGATGAACGACTGGTGACCATAAGCCCCTGGTTCGACTCCTTTCACAAGATCGAAATCTATTGCGAAGCTTTGTTCTGGAAGGTGGGTGAACCCAAGATCAGTTTTGAAATGATGAAGGGTCCGTCGAAGGAGAGCAAGGCGGTTTTTGAATCAAGCAGTTATTATTCGCTCCACCGTTATGAACGATTGCGGGGAATCGATGAGATCAATCCGCTTGACCTGATCAAATTTTTTACCGAAAAGATCAAACGGCGCACCGTTACCCTCGAGGAGGTGACCCGGTACATGAACAAACCGCCCGAACAGGTGGAGGTCCAGCTTTTAAACCTGGCGAACAGGGGATTTTTGGTCTACGACTTCGAAAACAAGATCGCACGGATAAAGACCAAGTTGTACGATTATGTGAAAGCCCATGCCGGAAAGGCCGATTACGATGTGATCTTTTTCAACTCATTCGTAACCAACACCGCCAACGGGATCCTGAACCTCGAAACCTTCGATCTGAAGATCCAGGGCGTACCCATGGTCGTGCTGAGCGATTCCCAGCAGGTGACCATCTATCCAAAAAATGCAGAAGTCGTTTTAAAAAAGGATATGGACTTCATGTTTAGCGGCAAAATGGAGGCCGGTCTTTTCGATTTCTATACCCGCGATTGCTCCTTTGAATACAACAAGTTCAGGATCAACCTGCCGTTTATCGACTCCATGACCTTTTATGTGAGAAGCAAGACCTGGGATCCCAAGACCAATACTTTCCCGCTGATCAAGGTCAGGACCGCGGTTACCAAACTGGCTGGAGAACTCCTGATTGACGAGCCCGACAACAAATCGGGAATGCGGGCGCTTCAACAGTACCCGATCTTCACCAACCGCAACAACGCGTATGTTTACTGGGATAAAAAATCAATCCAGAAAGGGGTTTATACAAAAGATAAATTCTTTTTCGAGGTCCAGCCGTTTACCATTAACAGTCTCGATGTAGTGGCCACCGACAGTCTTGATTTCACCGGGGCGCTCACCTCGGCAGGTATATTCCCCACCATCTCGCAGCCGCTCAGGGTCAGACCCGACTACTCACTGGGTCTGGAAAAATCGACCGACTCCACGGGATTGCCGACCTATGGGGGTAAGGGTCATTTCATCTCCAAAATCGACCTGAGCGACCGGGGATTACGGGGCGACGGCGTGCATACCTTCCTGAATTCGGTTTCAAGGTCGCGCGATTTCCTATTCCTGCCCGATTCAATGAAAACCATCGCCCGCAATTTCGATATGGCTGAAGTTACCAGCCCCGTTGAATTTCCACAGACCCATGGCGACTCAGTCAGGCAATTCTGGCTTCCTTACAAAGATTCGCTGATCATCACCTCGATGAAGAAAGCAGTGGCCATGTACAATGACCAGTCGACTTTCGACGGGACCCTGGCGTTGACCCCGCGCATGCTCAGCGGTTCCGGGACCATGAAGATCCGGGATGCGGAAATGGATTCCAAAGGATTTCAATTTAAACGGCGCACCTTCGATGCCCTCATCGCCAATTTCAGGATCAAATCGTACGATCTGGCCGATCTGACCATCTCCACCAGGAATTACCAGACCCATTTTGACTTTGATGAACGGAAAGGTGTTTTCAAATCGAACGTGGGCATTTCAAAGGTCGAATTCCCGCTGAATAAGTATGTGTGTTCCATGGACCGGTTCGATTGGCTGATCGACAGTGAAGAGATACAGCTTGCCAATGAACAGAGCCGGAAGGTAACTGCCGACTCCCTAAGCCTGGCACAACTCATCGACCTGGGCTATACCGGATCGGAGTTCATCTCGGTGCATCCCTTGCAGGACAGCCTGAAATTCTTTGCCGCCAAAGCCCGCTTCAACATCCGCACCAATGTGATCCGCGCCGAGGAGGTCCGGATTATTAAAGTCGCGGATGCCGCCATTTATCCCGATTCCGGGAAAGTGGTGATATTCAAAGATGCCCAGATGCAGCCTTTATCCCGGGCGATGGTCATTGCCAACACCAAAAACCGTCAGCACCAGTTTTACAACGCGAACCTCTCCATCGCTTCCCGAAAAAATTACACCGGGAACGGCGACCTGGATTATATCGACCGTACCGGAGAACGCCAGAAGATCCATTTCTCGGGAATCCGCGTCGATTCGGCGATTCAGACCGTGGCCGAAGGGAGCATCAGCGATTCGGCACACTTCGTCCTGAGTCCCGAATTTGCCTTTAAGGGGGATGTGCAACTGGCTGCGTCAGAAAAGTTTATGCATTTCGATGGAGGCTTCCACCCCATTACCGACTGCATCCGTCAGAAGCCTGAGTGGATAAGGTTCAACGGGAAGATCAATCCGGGCCGGGTTCAGATCCCAGTGGTATTTCCGCTGCGAAACCTGAGCAATGAACCGGCCAACCTGGGACTGATGTTTTCCAATACGGATGGCAGGATCATTCCCTCTTTTTTCTGGCGGAAACTGAGTTTCAGCGATACCACCATCGTCACGGCGCAGGGATTTGTTGAATACAACATACCGACCACCGAATTCCGTGTTGCCTCCCCGGAAAAGCTGAACAACCTGGCGGCGCTGGGTAATTTCCTCGCATTGAATACGACCAATTGTATGGTACGCGGCGAAGGAAAACTGAACCTCGGCCTTAACTCCGAGCACTTGCGGATGGAGAATTGGGGGACTTTCGATTATTTTATCCTGCCCGATTCATCGCGAATCCATCTCTCCGTCGCCATGAACTTCCCATTTTCGGTTGAGGGATTGCAAAAGTTCAGTGATCAGGTGGAATCGGTGAATCTTCCCGGAGTCAACCTGATGAAAACACCCTATTCGATGGTGCTGGATCGGTTGATGAACCCGCAGGAAGCGGAACGGTTGAAGAACGAGATGGAGCTGATGGGAAAATATAAAAAATTCCCGGAGATCCTCGAGCGAACCCTCTTCCTGGCCGATGTCTGGATGAAGTGGGATACTGCCAGCCGGTCCTATGTCTCCTACGGCAACATCGGCATTGCCAATATCGGTAAAAACCAGGTTAATAAATATGTCAAAGGGATCCTTGAATTTACGAAAAAGCGCAATGGCGACGAATTTACGCTGTACTTTGAGCTGACGCGCGACGATTGGTTTTATTTCAATTACCGGGGACGGACACTCGTGGCGCTTTCTTCCGATCTGGCCTTCAACGACCTTATCCGGGCCGCGGCCCAGTCGAAACAGGAGCAGAAACGGGTAAGCCATCTTGCCAAAGGATTTGTCTATTCGCTTGCCACGGAACGGAAAAAACGGGATTTCCTGCGAAAATTTATTTCAGAGGATGCCGAATGATATTTTTAACCATGCAAGGCTGGTATTTGTCGTACCGGTTGAAAAGTTTAATTTAGCCGCGTTTTAAGAAAAAGGATGTTTCTGATATATCTTATTCCGGAGGTGGTACTGGCTTATCTGATCGGTTCGATCCCCTCAGCGGTGTGGGTTGGCCGGATCTTTTACGGGGTCGACGTCAGGGACCACGGCAGCGGGAACGCAGGCGCCACGAACGTCATCAGGGTATTGGGCTATAAGGCGGGGATCCCGGTATTGCTTTTCGATGTCTTCAAAGGTTGGCTTTCCGTTCAGATCGCTTCCTGGATCGGGGTTCCCGGTTTTTTGCCTGAACAGGTCGAATATATCAGGATCATGCTCGCTTTTGCTGCAGTACTCGGGCATGTCTTTCCGGTCTTTGCAGGATTCAAAGGGGGGAAAGGAGTCGGTACCATCGCGGGGGCTGGTATTGCCTTGTACCCGTTCGCGGTTCTGATTGTCCTCGGGGTTTTTATCATTGTTCTGACGGTGTCACGTTATGTATCGCTCTCTTCCATCATTTCGGCGCTGCTGTTTCCGGTGGTCGTGATCCTTGTATTGGGTGAAAGACATCCGGGACTCATGGTACTGGCCCTCGTGATAGCCATTTTTATTCCGCTGACCCATCGTAAAAACATCTCCAGGCTGATCCGCGGTGATGAAAAAAAATTCGATTTCCGCCGAAAGAAAGATTCCGACGCAAAACTGTAAACGCCCTTGTTTTGGTGAAATAATCATAATTTTGTATCTTTGAAACGTTTTTGTAAATCCTGATAATCATGAAATTCATTATCTCCAGCACCGTTTTACTTAAAAATCTTCAAGCCATTCTGGGCGTGATCAATACCAATAACACCCTGCCCATCCTCGATGATTTTCTTTTCGAACTGACCGATGACAATCTCACGGTAACATCTTCGGATCTGGAAACAACCATGCGGGTGATCATTAAGCCCGACATGTCGGAGGATAACGGGAGCATTGCCATTCCGGCAAAAATTCTGGTTGATACCCTGAAGACCTTTCCGGATATCCCCATTGCCTTTACGATCGATATGACCACCCAGATGATTGAAATATCGGCAGGGGAAGGAAAATACAAGCTTTCCGGACACAAAAGCGATGAATACCCCCGCACCCCTTCGCTGGATGACACCAACGCGGTCCAGTTCGATTCGACCCTTATGGCCTATGCCATCAATAAAACTCTGTTTGCAACCGGGAACGATGAACTGCGGCTCGTGTTGTCGGGGATATTTTGTGAGCTGACTCCCGATGATGTTACGTTCGTAGCTACCGATGCCCATAAGCTGGTCAGGTATCGCCGCACCGACATCACTTCAGCAGAATCGACGGCATTCATCCTTCCGAAGAAACCGATGAACCTCCTTAAGAACATCCTTGCGAACCAGACGCTTCCGGTAACCATCGAATATAACCGCACCAACGCCTTCTTCTCCTTCGGGAACATCCACCTGATCTGCAGGTTGATCGACGGAAAATATCCCAATTACGACGCGGTCATTCCCAAGGAAAACCCCAATAAACTCACCATCGACCGCCATGCCCTGCTTACATCGATCAGACGGGTATCGATCTTTGCCAACCAGTCGACCCACCAGATCCGGTTCCGGATCTCAGGGCAGGAACTGGTGCTGAGCGCCGAGGATATTGATTTTTCGAATGAAGCCCGCGAAAGGTTATCATGCGCCTATGAAGGGGAAGACCTGGAGATCGGATTCAATTCGAAATTCCTGGTCGAAATGCTGAGTAACATCGATACCGTGGAAGTGCGTCTGGAGATGTCGGCGCCCAACCGTGCCGGGATCCTCACCCCTGTGAACAGTGAAAATAAGGCCGAGGATATCCTGATGCTGGTTATGCCCGTTATGCTAAACAAGTGAAGCGGCGAAGAATAGCCGACTGAAAATACAATAAGGGTTGATTTTACGTTCATCTTAAAATTATTCAGTATGATTAACCGATATGTTTCCTTAGGCCTGGTTACTGTTTCCATGATACTGTTCTCTTCATCCTGCGGGAAGCTTAAAGAGCTTTCGGCCTTCGATGTTGCCTACACGCTTCCCAGAACTACCTTTACCTATCATCCGACCCAGTTGAAATCGGGCGAACAACTTTTGTACTCTGGCTTTTTCAACGCGAACCTCGACAGCATTTTGCAGGCGAACGGCTTTTCGAGCGGATTGGTCGGAAATACCATGGTGACAAGCTGTTCCGTAACGATTCAGGAACCGTCGAATATTACCTTCAGTTGGCTGCAATCGGCCCGGGCTGAAGTTTCGGCCAACGAAAATTTCACTCCGGCACAACCCGTCGGATTCGTGGTAAACCAGGATCCGCTGAACAAGACGGTCGTATTGACCATGAACAACACCAACATTCGCCCCTATCTGAACGGTAAGGCTTTTTACTTCCGGATCTTTGGCGTCCTGAACGGAGCGGTTCCTTCCGAATGGGTGCAGATGTATGTCGACGGAACCCTTCAGATGCACTTGGAGCCTTTGTAAGATCTTGTAAGAGAGAGTTATAAAAAAAAAGAGCGGGAACATGTCCCGCTCTTTTTTTACTTCAATGAAACAGATTAGTCTTTTCGAACATTGATTGCCTTTTTTCCGCGTTTGTCCTCTGTGATGTCAAAAGAAACCTGGTCATTTTCACGAATTTTGTCCACCAATCCGCTTACGTGAACGAAAACTTCCTGTTGGCCTTCATCGTCGATGATGAAACCAAAACCTTTTCTTTCATTGAAAAATTTTACTTTACCTGTTGACATAATACTTTAAAATTAGAATGAATAACCAGAGCGAATTTACAATTAAAAATGAAAAACAAGAAATTTGTTAAATATTTTTAAAATTGTCATCCGTTTATTTCGGATTTAATTCTATAATTTTACAAAAAAACAGATCCCATGAAAGACCTTTCCTTAACGCTGGAAAACCTCGATGGTGCTTTTCCCGAAACTTTTACCCAGGAGCAGATTGCCAAGGCGAAGACTATTTTTTTAAAGCGGTTGGCGGAGGATGCTCATAAACTATACCAGGGCAAGATACAAACCGTTCCCAAGGCGCCGGTAGTCGGATTCAACTGGTTTAATGTATGGTACACGCCGGGTGTATCAAAGATCTCTACCGATATCCGCGATAACAACGATGCCTCTTTTGATCTCACAAACCGGGGCAACCTGGTTGCCGTTGTGAGTGATTCGACCCGGGTGCTGGGTGATGGCGATTGCACGCCTCCGGGAGGGTTGGGCGTGATGGAAGGAAAGGCCTTCCTGATGAAATACCTGGGCGGAATCGATGCGGTGGCTTTGTGTGTCGACAGTCGCGGCCCCGACGGGAAAAACGATCCCGACAAGATCATCGAATTTGTTAAGATGTGTCAACCCAGTTTCGGGGCGGTAAACCTCGAAGATATCTCCCAGCCGAACTGTTTCAAGGTGCTCGATGTTCTGCGCGAAACATGCGATATTCCTGTTTGGCACGACGATGCACAGGGAACTGCCTGCGTTACGCTCGCGGGGGTTCTCAATGCCCTGAAACTGGCCGGGAAGAGCCTGCACGATGTACGCATTGTGCTTCACGGTGCGGGAGCTTCAAATACCACCATTGCCAGGTTGCTCATTGCCGATGGCGCCGATCCCGCCAGGATGATCATGTTCGATACCAAAGGGTCCCTCCATTCCGGCCGCACTGATATCAAGGCCGATCCCCGCTTTTACCGGAAGTGGGAGTTGTGTGAGACCACCAACCCTTTAAAGATACTGACCATGGATGAAGCCATGAAAGGCGCCGATGTCCTGATTTCACTGTCAACACCCGGACCGGATGTAATCAAACGGCCTTGGGTCCATTCCATGGCTGATAAATCGATCGTGTTCTGCTGTGCCAATCCGGTTCCAGAGATTTATCCTTACGCGGCAAAAGAAGAAGGCGCATTCATCGTGGCGACCGGCAGAGGCGATTTCCCCAACCAGGTGAACAATTCCATCGGCTTCCCGGGCATTTTGAAGGGAGCCCTGATGGTTCGCGCCCGCAAGATCACCGACAGCATGGCTATTGCCGCAGCCCATTCGCTCGCTGAATATGCCGAAAAACGCGGGATCCATCCCGACGACATCGTTCCAAACATGGAAGAAGCCGCGGTGTTCCCCTACGAAGCTGCCGACGTGGCCATGCAGGCCATAAAAGATGGCGTTGCCCGTATTGTGATGACCCGAGAAGAGGCATTCGAGAAAGCCAAGAAGGATATCGAATACGCCCGTTGTCTTACACGAAGCTTAATGGATAAGGGCTTCATCGATATGCCACCCGCTTCCATGATCCACGATGCCCTCGCGTATGCCATCAAACAGGTGAGCTAGGGAGAGAATAGAGATTAGCGAACAGGGATTGGTGATTTGTGGTTTGCAAACGCTACAAAAAAACACCTTCAAATTTTTTTTAAATATATCGCTTGCGATATAAATTATTTGTTTTATATTTGCATCGCAGACGATATTGTCTGAAGCGATAAATATAGAAACAAATGGATACAACTTTTTATAGTTTCAAAGCGAAGAACCTTTCAGGGAAAGAAGTAGCTATGGACACCTTTAAAGGGAAAACAATTCTGGTTGTAAATACTGCAAGCAAATGTGGATTGACCCCTCAATTTGAAGGATTAGAGAGCCTATATCAGAAATATAAAGAGCGAAATTTTGTTATTCTGGGATTCCCGTGCAACCAATTTGCAAACCAGGAACCCGGAGATGAAAAATCTATTTCAGAAGGCTGTTTAATTAATTACGGGGTAACATTTCCTATGTTTACTAAAATTGATGTGAATGGCGAAAATGCGCATGAGATCTATAAGTATTTAAAAAAAGAACTGAACGGGTTATTTGGCAGTAAGATAAAATGGAATTTCACTAAATTTTTGATTGATAAAAATGGAAAACCACTGAAAAGATTTTCTCCATTTACAAAACCTGAAAAAATAGAAAAATATCTTATAAATATTTTAGATTAATTTTCAATGGAATACGAACAGCTAAAATTAAGTAATCAACTTTGTTTCCCGGTTTATGCCGCATCGAGGTTAATCACGAGAGCGTACCAACCCCATTTAGATAAGCTGGGAATTACCTATCCTCAATACTTAGTGCTTCTTGTACTTTGGGAAGCCGATGGGATCTCAGTCAATGATATATCAACAAAGTTGATTTTGAATACCAATACCTTAACGCCACTTTTAAAACGAATGGAATCAATGGGAATAATCACCAGAGCGCGTTCTGATTCCGACGAACGAAAGGTAGTGATCAGTTTGACAAAGAAAGGGCAGGAAATGAGGATAAAAGCATCCGTCATACCTCAGAAATTGCTTAGTGGATTGCAAAAAGGTTCTTTATCGGTAAGTAAACTAACTGAATTAAGAGATAACCTGAATGAGATTGTCAATTTTTTAAAACTGAAGGGACTAAATCCGGAATGATTCATTGAGAATAATACCGGCAGACACCATCGGGCCTAAAACCATTCCCGTTGTATCTCCTGCATCTTACTGAATTTTGAACTTCAGTTTAATTTCCGGAGCGTCACCAGTCGGGCTCCATGGCGCGGAACCTTCATCTCGATGTGGTTACTGACTGCTCCCAGGTCGGTTTGCCTCCACAAATCACGGAGCATCCAGATTCCGGTCAACCGCATATCCTTGAAATCGAAGGGTACATAATTCGTTTTTTCCGACATGTTGAAGAACCCGACGGCAATCGATCCGTTCTCAAGTTCCTTTGCCCAGATCTGGTATCCCTGGCCTTTTCGGATCAGGGATGCCTGTTTTCCGCAGGGATCCTGGTTTACAGCCAGAACTTCATCGTTGGTGAGCAGATTCAGGGTAAAGGCATCCAGCCGGTCCAGATCGCAGCCGATGAGCAATGGTGCGGCGAGCAGACTCCAGAGGGTGATGTGGGTATATTGTTCATTGGGAGTCAGCCGGGTATAATGTAAGGCCGGTCCCCATCCGACCCATCCGACGACCAGCATATCGGGATCATTCCAGCGACCCGGCGCAGCATACGGTGCGCAGATGTTCTGACGGAATCCGATTTTCGACATGCTCTCCCAGGTATCTTCAATATCGCCGGTGGTGCGCCACGAATTCCCATCGACTTCAGCGCCCCATTCCCAAACGTTACCCATCCCGTACTGGCACAAGCTGTAATGGATATCGCGGTTCACCTTCCGGATGGCATGCCGCATCTCTTTGTACGGCGCTTTTAACTGTTCCGGAGTGGGTTTCGGGGCGATTTGCCCGTAGGAGCACCAGTCGTATTTCAGGTAATCGATGCCCCATGCCGCGTAATTCCGGGCATCTTTCTCCTCGAACAGGTAACTTCCCTCATAACCCCCACAGGTTTTCGGTCCCGGGGAGGAATAGATCCCTATTTTTAGCCCGAGTGAATGTACATAACCACACAGCGCTTTCATATCGGGGAACTTCTCGTTGGTGAGTATGTTGCCGTCTCGATCGTGCGTCTCCTCCCAGCCATCGTCGATGTTGATGTAAGTCCAGCCGTGATCGATCAGTCTGCTTGATTTCATCGCGTTGGCCGACTGCCGCACTTTCTGATCGCTTACGCTCAATCCCCAGCAATTCCAACTGTTCCAACCCAGCGGGGGGGTCAGTGAGATCAGGTCGCCGACAATGATCTTCAAGTCCCGTTCGGCGTATCCGAGGTTGTTTTCGACACGAAGTGCAACCATGTATTCGCCCCGTTTTTTTATGGTGCCGGTGATGGCGCCCGTAACCGAATCCAGCGCCAATCCTTCGGGAAGGTTCGGTGAGGAATAGTGCAACGGAGGCATTCCCGTGGCGGCAATTTTGTAAAGCACCGGTGAATAGGGCCGTACCCCGAATACCGCCGCACCATTGATCGATGGTTCAGGTTTAACAGGAGGTGTGGTGAGGTAAGGAACCTCGATGGTATCTTCGATCGAGGCGCCGGTAAGTGTTTCCGTGAAGTTAACGATGAGGTTTGCCGCCCCATAGGGATCACATTTGAAGGTAATCACGCGGTCAAGCTTCATCCCGGGTGTGAGCAGCAGGTCGGCCTGTTCCGAAAAGAGTTTGATCCCGCGTTCCTCAACGGCCCGGATCTTCAAACTTCCCTGAAACTCTTTTTTCAACGATTTATTCCTGATCGTGAACTTCCGGAGCACGGTGCTGTCGGATTTCCATTCGAAGGCATACCCCGAGAAATCAAAATCAAGGTAATCGCCGATGCCGGGAAGCGAAATTTCAGGATTTTTTCCCGACATTCCACCGGCGCCGCCCTGATCGAAACATCTTACAGCGATGAGGTTTTCCTGATCCCAAAGGATCCGGGGGTCATCGACCGAAAGGACATATCTTCTCGGGATATCCCAGATTCCCCTGACTTTCGAAAAGCTGTCATCCGGAACCTGCCCGGCCTTCACCGTCACGCCATTTTCACCGATGAGGTTTCCGTTCAAAAAAACCTGGTCACAGTCATCGATCTTTCCCAGGAAAAAACGGATGCTGTCGCCGTAGGGTCCATTCTTTTTCAGCGATGCGGGAATCACGACATGCTTCCGATACCAGGCGAAGCCATCCCATCCTTCATGACCCTGGTATTCCCAGATGGTGTTTGGATCGATGCGCGACCAGGAAGAATCGTTCAAAGCGACACCGGCATAGGAGGGATGGTCACCTTTCATGAATTTCCATCCGGAATCGAGGGCTACTTGTTCCGGCCCCCGGTTAAAAGTGCACGATGAAACCGAGAGGATTAACAAGATAAACAACGGGTAAAACAATTTCTTCATAAGGATACAGGATTTCTTGGCTTACAATCTGAAAAGAATTTTTTTAAAGTCAAACCAATAGATATCGGAGTTGCCATTACCGGGCAGGTTACGCTGCCGGTGCAGTGACGAGGACTTCCATCCCGGGGCCAGATCTTTGTAGAACAGGGTACGGTTTGCCGAAGAATAGAACAGGTAATTGCCATCGGCGCTCACCGATATACTGATCGCATTGGAACAGGGTAACCGGAGGGTTTTAACCAGATCGATCCCGTTGCTCCAACTGCCATCGGGATTGTGGAAATAGATCATGTAGGTGGAATGAAGCTCCCGGGTTACACTGTCCTTTTGTGCCATACAGGTCACGAGGAATTGTTCATCAGGGGCAATGGCTGCGTTGTAGAGAGATCCCGTTCCATTGACCCTTTCAGGCAGGGGAATAGGATCTGTGAACCGATTTCCGTCGGGTTTTGAAACCAGGATCTGAGATATCCCGGTTTCAGGATCGCGGCGGGTGAAATAGAGATTTCCGTTACGGGCCAATGAGGGGTAGAACTCTTGTTTGCCGGTGTTCACAGGATGCGGGAGTTTTTCAGGCCGTCCCCAACCTCCATTTGCCGTTCGTTTTGCCATCCAGATATCCTGTTCGATCCAGCCGGGTTTTGCCGAGAGGAAAAAGATCCGGCTGCCGTCCATCGAAACGGAGGGTTCGGCGAAGTACCGGGATGAATCCCTGGCGAATTCGGCCACTGCAGGCTGATACCAGGTGCCGCCAATGCGTTTTACGGCCATGATGGTGACCCAGTCGCCGGTGTACAGGGTGTAGTAGATCTCATTCCCGTTTCCGGTAATCGAAAAGTCGCGTTCGTACATTCCGGTGGAGATAATACCCCGGGCAAACATCAGGGGTTTGTCGGAGGGAAGCGTTTGTCCCAGGTATTTTCGCGGAAGCACTGGCAATCCTTTTGGCGGCGGTTGTTCTGTACAGGAACCGGCCAGAAGGGCGGCGATGAGGACCAGCAGGGTGAACCTGGGCATGGGTTTCGGTTGTTTCGGTTATTTCCTTACCACCAGTTTCCGGATGATGGAACCCTCTTCATTGCTGAGCTTCAAAATGAAGGATCCTGAACTCCGGCTACTCAGGTCGATCGATTTTTTAAACAACGGTGTGATCTTCAGTCCCGGTTCTGTCAAGACGACTGAACCATCAGCGGTAATTATCGACAAATCCGCTGTAAACGCTTTCTGTGACCGGATCTCGAGGGTGAATAATCCTTTTGAAGGATTGGGGTACACCTGAAGCGTAACTCCGGGTATTTCACCAACCAGTCCACACACTTTAAACGTCACGACCACGGTGTCGTTTCCGATACAGGAATGTTCACCTGTCACGATCACGCTGATCTGTCGCGAACCTAACCCGATCCCTGCCGAATCGACGGTTATCGACGGGGTTGTCTTGTTTGATGGCAACCACAGGTAGCTAACGGCGCCGGGTGTGGTTGCGTCGAGGGTGATGGTACGGTCGGCACAGACTGCCGTATCGGCTCCGAGATCGACTACCGGATTGTGGAAAACCGTAAGGCTGAGCTGATCCTGGTCATTCGGACAAAGGTCGCTTCCCGTGGCGAGGATATTCAACTGCACGGTCCCTGCCGAAACATCCGCCGGTCCTGGGGTGTAGCTGGTTTGGAGCGCATGCGGATCGGCAAAGACGCCATCGCCCGTTGAGGACCACACGTGGGATGTTGCATGGGTTGCAGTGGCGCTGCTCAACGAATAGGGATTGCCGGCGCATACCGATCCGTCGGGGCCTGCCGAAACTTCGGGTGGGGTATCGATCATCAGGTTCATGGTTGAAGATGAAGCCAGGCCTCCTGAACTATACGCGGTGAGGGTGAGGTGCGCTACGCCGTTTTGAATATCGAGGGTCCCCGGGGTATAAACCGTTTGCATTGCAAGCGGGTCGCTGAACTGTCCGTCGCCCGTGGTAAACCAATGCAGGGAATCATAATCGTTGGCAAGCCCGTGCAATTGGTAGTTTGATCCGGAACAGATCCGGTCGTCGGGCCCGGCGCTCACGGTTGTTTTATACTGAGGCGGGAACACGATAAAGTCGACCCACGAAGCGTCGGGTGCAACTGTTACGGAGGCATCTTTTTCAAAAATCCATTTGAAGGTATGGGGACCTGCAAGAACCGGATACGCCACTCTTTTGAAGGTCGTGTCGATGTTGTTCGACCACACGCCGACCATCAAATCGTCGATAAAAAATTTCATATTGTCGAGCAACCGCTGGCAGACGACGCGTTTGAAGAAGGAGATGCTGTCGGTGATGGCACAGTTGTACTGGATCATCAGTCCCGATGATTCCCCGTGATTGATCACGGCCGAGCGGGCTGAATAGTTTCCTTCAGAACGGATAACCGGATCGATGGTCCAGGGTTTGGAGGGATCGGTGAACTGCCAGTCAAACTTGTTGAAATTCCCGGTTTCCCAGTCCTCCACGATCAGGCCGATCCGTACATTGAAATATTTATCGGTGGCTTTGTATTTGGAAGTGACCACGTTGTGAACACGGGCGGCGGATCCGATGGCGGCTCCGGCGTCGACTGTTACAGGAAAGGAGGCCAGAAAGGTTTGGCCGGCATCGAGTGTCCCGATGTTCACCGTTCCGGTTTCAATGTTCAGGTATGGATTGCTGGACGTGAGATGGCTCACCACGTTCTCGGCATCCCAGATGCCCGGGTTCCGGGTTGTGATGCGGAGTGTCGCAGTTTCACCGGGGTCAAGTCTTCCGTTCCCGTTGCCTCCCGGAGGGGGATCAATGACGGTGAGGCCCTCGATCACCACGTCGGGTGCGTGTGCGATCATCTGGAAGGTACTCCAGGTAATGCTGTCGTTCTTGTCGACTGCTTTCACCGTAAACAATACTGCTTCGTTGTTGGCGATCGAGTCGCTAACAACGAATTTATAGGCGTCGGTTATGGTGATCTCCTGGTCCACTTCAAAATGGCCGTAGTACTGCATGGTATCAAGCATGGTGATGTGCGGATTATCGGTCGAAAGATAGACCCTTACACTGTCGGCAAAGGTGGTGCCTACATTTTGCATTTTCAGCGACATCAGTTCGGTTTCGCCGTAATCCATGAGGCCGTTACCATTTCCGAAGGTCACGTCATTCAGAATATTTCCCGTGTTGGCGATGGAGGCGACCGGTACCATGATGTCGACGGGAGAATAGTAGGTCAGGCAGTGGCCCGAGCGGGTATCGGTCCAGCAGGGGTAAGTTTTGCCATTATACGCATCGATGGCGAGATAGTCGCCCATGTATTGCGAGGCCATGTTCGGGATGGGTGACGGGGTAAACGCCACGTCGCTGACCTTGAGGTCGGTGAAAGTCTCGCCGCCGTCGGTCGAATAGGCCATCCAGGCTTCTGCTTCGTTGGAGGCACAGTCGCGGTTGTCGTAAAAGACGATGCTGATGTAGCCGTTAGCCTGGTCGCAGGTAATCCAGGGGAGATAGTGGTGTTTACCGACGGTGGAGTCGGAGTTGATCCGTTTCGGGGCAGACCACGTTGCACCTTTATCGGTTGATTTGATCATGTAAACGGAGCTTCCCGGGCCGATGTTCACGCCGGGAACCCCGATGTTGGTCCATACAACATAGATTGTTCCCCGGTAGGGACTGTTGCTGATATCACATGTCATTGACGGGAAAGAATTGACGCGCATATTCTGTGATACCCCCGAGGTGCGGATTCCTTTCAGGTTGTTGATAGCACGGATGGCGGGTTGCCAGGTGGCGCCGCCGTCGAGCGATTTGGCGAACCCGATGGCTTTTTCATCGCCGGGCCAGTTATCGTAAACACCCCAGGCCGCGTAAACTTCGCCATCAGGGCCGCATTTGAAGTTAATCCCCTGGTTGTGGCTGCCCGCCGCGGTTGCTGATGAAATGTTGACCGGCGTGCTCCAGCTTGTCCCGTTAGTGGTTGACCGGGATACCGAGATGTTGCTCGATACCATCCATCCATCGTACAGGTTGTTTTTGTAAGGACTGGTCGGCACCACATCAACCCACAGGTGATTTTTATCGAGCATGTTCAGGATGCTTCCGTTGGCAACTTTTTTGGTGGTCCATGAAGCGCCCTGGTTGTCGGAATATGCTACGGTCTGACCATAGCCGTTATCGATAAAACCCACGAACCATCTGCCGTTCAGGTCGATCACCGCGGCCGGGTCGCCCGAGTTGGAGCCTCCGGCGCCTTCAACGGTTCCACCCCATACAGTGCCTCCATCCATCGTGGAGAGGGCATCGGCCCCTTTGACGCTTCCGTTGCTGGGTTGTGGCGTCGAGTTGTTCGAATTCAGAAGATTCTGGCTGTTATTCGGATTGATGACGATGGAATTTTCACTCTGTGTAGTTGATGAAGGTTCATTGGTAACACAAACGTCGGGTGAATCGGCCACCCTGACTCCCCGGATCAGCAGTTTACTCCCGGTGTAGCGGGCCGGCGGGATCCGGACGTAAGGCTGCACCGGAACGAATCCCGCGGCCGCGCATTGCTGCCAGTAACCCATGTTGTCGATCTTTGTATCCACTTTATAGTCAGGAGGAAATACCGGTTTCTTATCCTGCGCAATTACGATGGTTCCAGTCAGCAGCATGTAAAGACCCAACCATAACACGTAAAATGATTTTCTCATGATTTTCAGAAGGATTTGATTTGTTTCAACAAAAGTACTGATTATCCCGACAAATTCCCAATCCGGACAATTTTTGTAACTTTGCATCGTTAACCGGTTTTCTTGAATTTATTCCGACTTCTGAATATGTTTTTGAGAAAATAAACTGACTTTCATGCAGATCCCGGCCAAAGGGCACGCATATGGATTTAAAGTTAAGGCGATGCGGGTTTTCACCCTGCTGTTGTTGGGATTATTTCTGTACGCCAACACCGGATTCATGGTTGTGCGGCACATCTGCAGCGCGGACCCTGTTGACCGGGTCAAGATTTTCAATGAATACGCAACGGAGGAGTCATCAGGGTGCTGCTGTTGTTCGGGAGCGGTTCAAATTTCTGACCGGGATGGTCATGCTTCTCCTTATCTTATGCCTGCTCCCTGTTGCAAGGAGTTTTATTCCTATCTCAAAGCTGATCTGACCTCTTTGCCTTCGACAAAAATCCGTGATTTCTTATATCCCGCTTTTACGCCCGATTTTCCGATGTTATGTATCGAAGAGCTGGTATCAGAACCCCGGGTAATCCGGCCTGTTCCTGTTGCTGATCCCGTACCCCCGCCCGGGGGGAAAACCCTGATCTATTATCTCCATCAGGTAAAAATCCCATATCATTTTTCCTGAGTTTTCTGCCAGCTGATAACCTTTTAAGGATCGACCTGTGGGTCGGAGTTAAGTAAATGGTTATCCATGCATCGGCAGATGAGCCGTTGTCTTTTTTTTCTAAACCATCCGGAAGCGCCATTTCGCGAAAATCCCCGTGACTATTGAAGTACAGGTTTAGGTAAAACGGGTCATCCGGCCTTGTGCCTGCCTTGCAATGCTGGTATCAACAATCAGTATTCAAATCAATATATCTCTTGAAAATGAACAGGAAAATCATTCTATATATATCTATTCTATTGATATTTGAATTGTGGAATTCTGCTTACGGACAGTCGGTACAGGGTTTCGTTTATGAAGTTAATGAAACGGGGAAGAAGACCGGTCTGCCCGGTGTGAACCTTTACTGGCAGGGAACGACCCAGGGGACTTTTTCCGATTCGACCGGTCGGTTCCGGCTCTCCGGTTCCGGGAGGCATCAACGGTTGGTAGCCAGCCTCGTTGGTTACCGACCCGATACAGTTTCCCTGCTGAAAGGGCAGAAAGAGATTGAGATTGAGCTCCGGCCACTGGTCTTAGACCTGAAGGAGGTTCAGATCAAAGGCAGCAGTGGCAACGCCTTTATTTCGCGGCTCAATGCCCGGGCCACGACCGTGATCACAACGGGAGAGCTCCAGCGGGCAGCCTGTTGCAACCTGGCCGAAAGTTTTGAGACCAACGCTTCGGTCGACGTTTCCTACAGCGATGCGGTTACCGGCGCCCGGCAGATTCAATTGCTTGGATTATCGGGGATATACAGCCAGATCATGACTGAAAATGTACCCCTGATACGGGGGTTGGCCACCCCATATGGATTGAATTATATTCCCGGGTCGTGGATGGAATCGATCCAGGTTGCCAAAGGAACGGCTTCGGTGATTCAGGGTTACGAATCGGTTACCGGACAGATCAATGTGGAATACAAGAAACCCGAAAACAGCGAGAAGTTTTTCATCAATCTTTTTGGCAACAGCAACCTCCGCTTCGAGGCCAATGCCGATGGCGCCGTTAAGATCAACGACCGGTTGAGCACCTCGTTGTTGGTCCATGCCGCCGATTCGCGTTACAAATTCGACCGGAACGATGATGGGTTTATGGATATTCCGAAAGTTACAACCCTGACGGGATTCAACCGTTGGGATTACATCATCCCCAACAGGTATGTTTCGCGGCTGGGGGTTAAATTTCTTTACGAAGACCGAAACGGCGGGCAGATGGATTTCGATCATGACTCCTTTTCCTTTGATACAAGCGGGATTTCCGACGGAACCAAAAAGTATGGTATCGGGTTGACGACCCGGCGCCTGGAACTGTTCTGGAAAAACGGCGTCATGTTCCATAACGGGGCGGAGTCGAGCATTGGCTTGATCGTGTCGGCTATCAATTATCAACAGGATGGATTTTACGGGATCAACAAGTATCACGGGCATGAGCAGAATCTGAATGCCAGTTTGATATTTACATCGCACCTGCAGGGTGAGCAGCACCGCGTTTCGGCCGGGTTGAGTTATTTTATCGATGATTATTCCGAGAATTTTCTTCAGACCCGGCTGGCGTACCGGTATCAGTACCTACCTGATTCGGTAACTCCGACCCAGGCGGACTTGTTCACGCTGGTCGGCGATTCGCTGGTCGAATATGTCATGGACCGATCGGAATGGGCAGGCGGCGCATTCTTTGAATATACCTTCGACATCAAGGATAAATTTACCCTGATCGCAGGTTTGAGAGGTGATTATAACAACCGTTTCGGATTTTTACTGACCCCGCGTCTTCACCTGCGCGTTAATATTCTCAAGGATCTGGTTTTGAGGGGATCCGTCGGAAAAGGCTACCGCGGCCCGAACCTGCTAGCCGAAAACCACGCGGTTTTCGTGAGCCAACGGGCGCTCTTTTTCGATTCAGAACTTGGAATGGAGGAGGCCTGGAATTACGGGGCAAACCTGACCTGGACCTTTCAAATGTTTGGACATAAGTCGGAACTGAGTGTCGATGCCTATCGGACGAGCTTTATCAAACAGATTATTGTGGATCAGGACAGCATGCCGGCAGCGGTTTTCTTTTACAATCTCAATGGAAAATCGTATGCAAACGTGCTTCAGGCACAGCTTGTTTTTGCGCCGGTTCACCGGTTATCGGTTACGGCCGCTTTCCGGTTGAATGATGTGAAAATAACAGAAGGCGGGCAGTTAAAGTCAAAGACCATGGTCAATCAGTACAAGGGGCTGTTATCGCTCTCCTATGCAACGAAATTTGAAAAATGGAAGTTCGATCTCACCGGACAGTTGAACGGTCCGTCGAGGCTTCCCGACACGGAGAAGATGCCGGTTTCGTTGCAACGTCCTTCGCACTCCCCGGTCTGGATAAACCTACTGGCTCAGGTGACCCGGAAGTTTAAAAATTTCGATATTTATCTCGGGGGTGAGAATTTAACCAATTTCCGGCAGATGGATCCGATCGTCGAGTACTGGAAACCCTATCACACCCATTTCGATGGGTCGATGGCATGGGGGCCCATCACGGGCATCAGCATTTACGCGGGATTCAGGTTTGCACTGAGATAAAACCGGGAGCCATGGAGGACGGAGAGTTGGACGGAGAGTTAGACGGAGAGTTGGACAAAGAGTTGGACGAAGAGTTGGACAAAGAGTTGGACAAAGAGTTAGACGGAGAGCGGACAATAAGTGGTATACGTTATTTAAATTTCAAATTATTAAAAAACATATGAAAAAAGTAATGAACAACCTGAGATTAATAGTTGTCGCGACAATCATTTTTGGAATTCTTGTATTCCCGGCATTCGGCCGATGCACAACGCAGATCAATAATTTTGCCGGGGTGGCCGGATTTTATAAAACCTTCGGGGAATACCTTTTTCCGGATGTTTTTAGCGACGGTATCCCGGTATCCGGTATAAGCACCGGTAGCAACAGTGCGGATGTTATGGCGGGACTGACCCTCCTGATGAGCCTGGATCAGAAGGCTTCGGGGAAGTCGGATACCTTGCGGATCAAAACCTCTGCGGTTTGCAGGGAATGCAAGGACCGGATCGAGCAGAACATGGCCTTTGAGAAGGGGATCAAAGATGTTTCTCTTGATCTGGACACGAAAATAGCAACCATCCGGTACAATCCAAAAAGTACCACCCCGGATCAGATACGGAAAAAAATTTCAAAACTGGGATATGATGCCGATGACGTTCCGGCTGATCCGGTTGCCTATGAAAAGCTCCCGGCCTGTTGCAAGAAGGATGCCCCGAAGCATTGATTTTGCTGCCGGAATTGTCACCCTGTGTTTCCTGCCGAATCGGAACGGGTCTACGCATAAGAAACGCTGTTCTGCCCGGGATAACCGCATCCATGCTGAATCGGAGCCTGTTTGTAAATAATGCGATTGCTTTTCTCCTTTAAACAAGTATCCCGTTTCGGAACGGATTTGCGGTAAATGAGCGTAGATTCCAATCGATATACATACATCTGACTGAATAATTCAAAGCTTTTTCAATAAGATTCAGGATAACGATTATTGTGAAAAACATTCACTCGTTTAGAGGTGTGTTATATGACCAAAAATACTTTGCACATAATCGCAAAGGCTATAATTTTACAATCAGGTTCTTTAAAATTTTGAATGAAATTTCATGGAAATGCCAACCCGGAGCCGGTTCCGATACTATACGTTCAATAATCATTTTAAGATCAAATTCTTTACACATGAAATTTCCATCAGTACAATGTACATGCAGGCCATTATCGATAACAATGAATATTCAATGTTGCCCGAAAAAAATGAGATAAAATATCCATAGAAACCAGGTTTATAAAAATCACGAATGATAATACCGGATTTTTCGTGTAACCAATTGTTGACAGCGTTACGTCAGGAACGAAAGAAATGCCCGATTACTCAATATTGACAAGTGCTTTCAATGATATTATGATGGCTCAATTTCAATTCAAGGTGGTTTTTGTCAATAAAAATAATTAATGCACTACACTGATATTCTTTGATTTTAGAATAACGCATCGCTCTTGATAATTCGTAAATCTTGTTCAATCGTAAATTCTTTTCCAGTATGGAACATATTCAGGTGAAACGGCCCACATTGCTTTTGGACGAGGTAAAATGCCGACAAAACATTGCCATGATGCGCGAGAAGGCGTTGCGATCGGGGGTTACCTTTCGTCCCCATTTCAAGACCCATCAGTCGGTGGAGATCGGGCGTTGGTTTCGCGGGCAGGGCATCGACAGGATCACGGTCTCTTCTGTAATCATGGCCGAATATTTCGCCGCAGATGGATGGAAGGATATCACAATTGCCTTTCCGGTCAACCTGCCCGAGATCGATGCCATTGACCGTCTCGCGGGGCGGGTCAGGTTGAACCTGCTGGTCGAATCTCCGGAGGTCATCGGGAGCCTTAGCCGGGGGTTGCGGCATCCCGCAGGCGTATTCATCAAGATCGATACCGGTTACGGGCGGACCGGAGTCCGGTTCGACGAATTTGCACGGATCGGATCGTTGTTAGATGCTGTTTCACAGTCGCCCAATCTGGAGCCCATGGGCTTTCTGACCCATTCAGGACATACGTATCAGGCAGAATCGGCGGATGAAATCAGGCGGATACACCGGGAAAGTGTGGAGCGGCTGAAGCAGTTAATGAGTCGTTTCCAGGAAAAATTCACCACCCTGATCATCTCCGCGGGGGATACGCCTTCGTGCAGTGTTGTTGAGGATTTAGGGGGAGTTGATGAGATCAGACCGGGAAATTTTGTTTTTTACGACGGGATGCAGACAGCGCTGGGTTCCTGTACGGATGACCGGATCGCGGTGGCGATGGCCTGTCCGGTAGTTGCTTTGAATCCGGAGCGGCAGGAGTTGGTCATTTATGGCGGTGCGGTTCATTTTTCGAAGGAAAGGTTACATGATTCCCGGTCGGGTGTCGTTTACGGATGGGGTGTTGCCTGTAAGTCAGGCGGATGGGGTGACCGCATCGACGGCATGTATCTCGCGGGATTATCGCAGGAGCACGGCATTATCAGGCTTCCACGGAGGTTGGTTGACCAATACAGGGTCGGTGACACGGTATTGATTTTACCGGTGCATTCCTGTCTGACCGCCTCGTGTATGAAAGAATACATGACGCTTTCCGGCAGAACCCTTAGCAAACTTCGATAACCCTTCAAATAAGTCAACAGTATAAAACCCGCAGGTTCCATGGCGAAATGGTGCAATAGTACCATAGTGCCATGGTGGAATAGTGCTGTGGTGAAATAGTTCCATGGTGGAATAGTGCTGTGGTGAAATAGTGAAATGGTGCAAGAGCGAAATAGTAGATGAAAAATGCGCTCATTCACTCATTCAATCAATTAAGTTGTCGATTAGTCCACTTGTCCGCCAGTCCGCTTGTTCACTTTTTCCAAAAAAACCGATAAAGCAGTAAAAACATACACCGATGAAGGACATTGAGGTAAAAACAGTAGTAATAAAAGATACGAGGTTGATATGCCTGTATTTTGAGAAAGATCCGAGTTTGGTATACAGGCTCAAGTCGTTGAGAGGCAGTTGCTGGCATCCGGCATTACGATGTTGGGTGGTGCCGGATGCCCTCGAAAACCGCAAGGGGTTGAAAGTTATTTTTAGTGACCAAAGTCGCTATAATCTTTACAGGAGGAGGGATCCTGTGAAGGTCAGAGCAAAGTCGCGGAGACTGGCAATAAAGCTTCCGCAGTTAGAGGAGGCAGACTACGCGTACCTGGAGAAGTTGAGGCGATGGATGGAATTCAGGCGTTACACAGCCTCGACCATCAGGATATACGCGGAGATGGTGGAGGTATTTCTGAGGTTTATCAAGCCGGGCAGTGCAGAGGATGCGTTAGGAAACGGCATTCAGCGTTTTACAAATGAGTACATTATTCCGCGGCGGTTGAGTTATTCTTATCAGAATCAGTTTGTCAATGCTATGAAGTTATTTTATTCGGAGGTCATGAAGCAGGAGTTGAGTTTGGCACAGGTAAAGCGGCCGCGGCCTGAGTACAGGTTGCCAAATGTTTTAAACAAGGATGAAATCAGGCGGATGTTAAGGGGAATCAAGAATTTAAAGCATCTTGCGATGCTGACGACCATTTACGGATGTGGGTTACGGCGGAGTGAGCTGCTGCATTTGAAGCCGGAGGATATTGACAGTTTGCGTGGATTGCTGGTTGTAAGGCAGGGTAAGGGGAAGAAGGACCGGGTTGTTCCGATATCGATGAAGAATATAGAGTTATTGCGTGAGTATTACCGTAAGTACAGGCCTGAAACATGGATGTTTGAGGGGATGGTGAAGGGGAGGCCCTATGATGAGCGGAGTTTACAGGAGGTATTGAAGCATGCGGTGCTGGGGGCAGGGATCAGGAAACCGGTCACCCTTCATTGGTTACGACACAGTTATGCGACGCATTTGCATGAGTCGGGGGTTGACATCCGCTACATTCAGGAGATTTTAGGGCACAAAAACTCACGTACTACGGAGATTTACACCCATGTAAGTTCGCGTAGCATCCAATTGATCAGAAGTCCGCTCGACGACCTGTAAAACTATTGATAAACAGGGCCGGGAGCAAAGTTTTCCTGGCTAAAACAGAGGTAAGATACCCGGAAATCTCTACTTTAAGTTGGTCTTAAAAATGAGAGGAGTTCAGGTGTGACCTCCCATGTTCATTTTTAGGGAGCGCAATGTTGGGGTATGGGTGCAAAGTTATTCCGGTTAAACCATATTTTCAGTATAGTTTTTCAGGACGGGTCATTGGCAGTCGGAGGGCCATCATGTTGGTGTCATTTCAAGAAACATATTTTGTTAATAACTATATTTTTCTTTTCATGGTGATGTTAAAGTTTTTTTATTTAATTTAGTTTAACTTAAAAACCCACCGTCTTAGACGGTGGTCATGTATGTCTGGCTTAGCCAAATTACTAAATTTGCTCAATGGGCAAATATCGTCGATTAACACACGTAGTCTATAAATGCGACTACCATATAGTTTTCACACCGAAGTATCGTTTTCGGATCTTGACGGGTGAAATTGCAGCAGCGATGGAACAAGATATCAGACAAGTTTGCAGTTGGAAAGAGGTTGAGATCGAGGAGATGAGTGTTCAAACCGATCATGTTCACATGGTTGTTTCCATACCACCACGATTGTCGGTTTCAGACTTCATGGGTGTTTTGAAAGGAAAGACAGCGATTCGAATTTTCAAAAGCCATCCTAATCTGAAAAAGAAACCATACTGGGGAAATCATTTCTGGGCACGAGGTTATTTTGTCAATACCGTTGGCATCAATGAAGAAATGATTCGCCGCTACGTGAAATTTCAAGAAGAAGAAGAACGCAAGATGGAACAAGACCGTTCCGAATTTACCCTCTTTTAGAGGGTTGTTTTATTAAAGCCACCACCTCTGGTGGTGGTAGTTTACTTTGACACTTTTAATTCAAGGGTGTAATACCTCAACTTGTACCAACCATAATCTGATTTTCGAGAAATACACACCGGATTCAAAAGAATAAATCCCTTCGCTTTAAAATTATTTGATATGAAAAAATGGATGTTTTTTTTAACTGCTTTCCTCATTGCGGCTGTTTGTTATTCGCAGGATATGCTGTTTTTTAAGGACGGTTCGGTGAAAATTGTAAAAGTTAAAATTATTGAAGACAATTCAATAAAATATAAAGTTTATGAAGAGATGAACAGTCCGATGTATGAGGTTCTGAAAAGCGATCTCTTGTCGATGATTGATAAGTATGGCGGTCATGAAGTTTTTTCAAGTAACCCCGACCCTGTGAAAACGATACCGTATGATTCTTCAAGTTCATCGACAATCTATATACTCTATAATTACAAGAATGATGAGAGTGTGAAGTTTCCATTATATTTTAATGGGATATATATATGTACCTTAAAAAATCATTCAAGGCTGAAATATACCATGCATTCAGGAGGACTTTTGAAAATCCAGCGAAGAGGAGTAAATTCGAAAGACGGACCCACCATATCGTTATCTGTTGAACCTGGAAAATCTTATGGTATCAATATTCTTTTGATGTATCCGCAAGCGTTTGATCCTGAAAATAAATTCAAGTACGATGTTATTGTCGACAGTACTGAGCTTAACCAATTTACCGGAAACAAATTTTATGGATTTAAACCCTTTAAAGCCGATAACTATGTTTTCGAAGAAGATGCGAAGGATTGTTTCTTTAGATAAGTTGCCGTATTTATCATTCTCGAAATGTGATATCGAAACCCGAATCCCAAGTTTACTTAAAGAAATAGAATTCATGAAGCTTCGGTTACTCGAGCGAAAAGATTATAATGACTGGATTGGGTTGGCGCGGGAAGTAGAACCTCTGTTCGGCCCGATTTGATGAAGAAACAAGTAATTTTATCATATAAAATGATCAAAAAGCAACCAGGATAGAAGCTTAACTGAAAGTCATCAGCCGGACATTATTTTGGAAATACGGTATAAACCGCCCCAAATGAAACAATGGATAACAAAAAGCGGATATAAAATTACCCGGGTACTCTCTGGCAGAAGCAATGTGTTTTTATTGTCTGACGGTGTCAGGAATACACTGATTGATTCTTCTGTTTCAAGATTATGGAATAAGTTGCAGAAACGGCTCGATAATCTGGGAGTACAAAGTATTGATTATCTGATTTTAACACATGCTCACTTCGACCATGCAGCCAATGCCCGACGGATAAAAGAAAAATACCATTCAAAAGTTGTTGTTCACAGAGATGAAGTTAACTATTTAGCAAACGGAGAAAACGTTCTTCCAAGAGGTACTATGTTTTTTACGCGCCCGATAATAAATATCATCGGTAAACGATTATTTCGTTTTTTCAGATATGAACCATGCAAACCGGATTTGGTGGTTGAAGCGCAATATGATTGTAAAGAATTCGAAGATAATCTCTTTTTAATTCATACGCCGGGTCATACAGCCGGATCGATGAGCTTCATCGTGGATGACGAAATTGCCATCGTAGGCGATACCCTGTTTGGCGTATTTAAATGGTCCGTGTTTCCTCCCTATGCCGTTGATACAGAATCGATGGTAAGAAGCTGGGGCAAGTTATTAGCGACGAATTGCACGGTATTTTTACCATCACACGGTTCCTCAGTCAACAGAGAATTAGTGCAAAAAGATTATGATAAAAGGATAAACACAATAAAATGAGAACCGGTAACGAAAAGGTGCGGATTTATTACGGATGATCAACCCCAGCCGAAATAAAATGAAAAGAGAGAGTGGCTTATTTTGAGAGCCACTCTCTCTTTTCAGTGATCCGAGGTGTATCGGTCACACTTTCATCCGCATTTTATTTTTTCACGGTTTTCTTTAAAGCGGTTTTTGGTGCACTCTTTTTTACTGCCGGTTTCGCGGGCCTTTGTTTAATCACGGCCTGAGCAGCGGCTAAACGTGCGATGGGCACGCGGAACGGGGAACAACTAACATAGTTGAATCCAAGTGAGTGGCAGAATTCAACCGAAGCCGGTTCGCCGCCATGTTCACCGCAGATTCCGATCTTGAGGTCTTTGCGGGTTCCACGTCCTTTTTCGACGGCAACTTTCATCAACTGGCCTACTCCTTCGAAATCGATTACCTGGAATGGATCAACCGGAAGGATCTTCTTCTCGATATAATCGGGAACAAATCCGCCGATGTCGTCGCGGGAGAATCCGAAGGTCATCTGGGTGAGGTCGTTGGTGCCGAAGGAGAAGAACTGGGCTGATTGCGCAATTTTGTCGGCAGTAAGGGCTGCACGCGGGATTTCGATCATGGTGCCAACCAGATGCGGGATTTCTTTCAGTTTGAATTTTTTACAAACTTCATCATAGATTCTGCAAATAATTTCGTATTGATTCTTCAATTCGAGTTCGGTACAGGTAACTGGTATCATGATCTCGGGGAAGACTTTTTTCTTATCTTTCAGAAGTTCGGCAGTTGCTTCAAAGATGGCGCGAACCTGCATTTCGGTGATTTCCGGGAAGGTGATCCCAAGTCGTACACCGCGGTGACCCATCATCGGGTTGGTTTCATGAAGTGCATCTGCACGGCGGTCGAATTCCTGCATGGTGATCTTCAGGCTGTCGGCGATCTTTTTCCGTCCCTCTTCATTCTGTGGGATGAATTCATGCAGCGGGGGATCAAGGGTACGGATCGTTACGGGGTAGCCGTCCATTGCTGCAAGGGTCTGTTTGATGTTTTCCTTTGCATACGGGAAGAGTTCATTCAAGGCTTTCCGGCGTTCCTCCTCAGTTTTGGAGGCGATCATTTTGCGGAGAATGAAGAGCGGCTTTTCAGCATTTTTACCGTAGAACATATGTTCGGTGCGGAAGAGTCCGATGCCTTCTGCTCCGAATACGCGGGCTTTTGCTGCATCTTCGGGAGTATCGGCATTGGTACGGATTTTCATCGTGCGAACCGCATCACAAAGTTTCATAAAGGCCTGGAAATCGGGATTTTCTTCGGCAGCCTTGATCATCGGGATCTGTCCGTTGTAGATATAGCCTTTGGAACCGTTGAGGGAGATGTAGTCGCCTTCTGTAAGAACGAGATCTCCGACCTTCATAGTCTTTTTCGAAGCCTCGATTTTCAGGGTACCGGCGCCGACGATACAACATTTACCCCAGCCGCGGGCGACGAGGGCTGCATGGCTGGTCATTCCACCGCGTGCGGTGAGAATAGCCTGCGCTGAACGCATTCCTTCGATATCTTCGGGGTTGGTTTCTTCGCGGACCAGAATCACGGTCTTGCCTTTTTTTGCCCAGGCTACTGCTTCTTCGGAAGTGAAAACGATTTGTCCTGTTGCGCCTCCGGGTCCGGCTGGCAATCCTTTGGCCACCGGTTTTGTGTTCTTTTCTGCTTTCGGATCAAGGATCGGGTGAAGCAGTTCGTCCAGCTGTGAAGGTTCAACGCGTGATACAGCTTCTTCGCGGGTGATCAGTTTTTCTTTGTGCATTTCGACGGCCATCTTGACTGCGGCAGGACCGTTTCTTTTACCAACGCGACACTGGAGCATATAAAGTTTTCCATCCTGGATGGTAAACTCAATGTCGAGCATGTTGCGGTAGTGTTTTTCAAGGGTAAGCTGAATTTTGTTCAGGCTCTTGTAAACACCAGGCATGGCAGTCTCAAGTGATTGCAGGTGACGGGTATGTTCGTTTTTACCAACCTCGTTAATCGGGTTTGGAGTGCGGATACCTGCAACTACGTCTTCACCCTGGGCATTGGCCAGCCATTCGCCATAAAAATAGTTTTCGCCGGTCGCCGGGTTACGGGTAAAAGCAACCCCGGTTGCGGAGGTATCGCCCATGTTTCCGAATACCATCGACTGTACATTTACCGCGGTACCCCATTCATCGGGAATACCTTCGAAACGCCGGTATGCAATAGCGCGTTTTCCGTTCCAGCTCTGGAAAACAGCACCAATGGCTCCCCAGAGTTGTTCCATGGGATCTTCGGGAAATGGTTTCCCGAGAACTTCCTTGACTTTCTTTTTATAGATATCGATAAGTTTTTTCAGGTCATCCGCGGTGAGATCGGTATCGCTCTTATAGTTTTTGGATTCCTTCATTTTGTGAAGCTCTTTTTCGAGCTGGACCCTGACACCCTGGCCTTCTTTGGGCTCAATCCCGGCGGCCTTTTCCATGACAACATCAGAGTACATCTGGATCAAACGGCGTTGGGAATCATAAACGAAACGAGGATTTTTGGTTTTCTGGATCAGTCCTTCGCGGGTCGAATCATTTAAACCCACGTTCAGCACCGTTTCCATCATCCCTGGCATCGAAGCGCGGGCGCCTGAACGTACCGAAACCAGTAACGGATTCTTTTTATCTCCAAAAACAGCTCCCATCTCTTTTTCTGTCCTTTTCAGGGCATCGGTCATTTGTTTCTTCAGCTCTTTCGGATAGTTCTTTTTATTCTGCTGATAAAAGGTACATACTTCGGTTGTAATTGTGAATCCAGCGGGAACAGGCAATCCGATGTTCACCATTTCGGCAAGGTTTGCACCTTTACCGCCGAGAAGGTTTTTCATATCGGCTTTTCCTTCTGCTTTTTTTCCACCAAAAAAGTACACGTACTTTTTCTCTTTAGCTTGATTTGCCATGGTTATCAATATTTTAGTTAGCGTAAAATTTAAGCCTGCAAAATTACAAGATTTTTTGCCTTGTACAACAAATAGGGCGGGATAATATTTTGCATCGAATGGGAAGGGTACGTACCTTGTGAAATCTTGTATCTCCTGTGGCTGTTATTTTTTCCCAAACTTTACAGTTCCGATATTTCCCATGTTCCAGAGAATCCATTCCTGGCGGCTGCGAAGGTATGGGGTGGGATTGGCTGGATTCCATTTGAGCGGGTTTGGTAAAATGGCCGCAATCAATGCGGATTCGGAGCGACTTAGCCGGGCGGCGGATTTTCCGAAGTATTTCTGTGATGCTGCTTCAATCCCGTAAATACCTGATCCGGTTTCAATCACATTGAGGTAAATTTCGAGGATCCGTTCTTTTCCCCAAAAAAACTCTATCAGGACGGTGAAGTAGGCTTCCAGTCCTTTCCGTAACCAGGATCGTGCCGGCCATAGAAATACATTTTTTGCGGTTTGTTGTGAAATGGTGCTGGCTCCTCTGATTTTCCTGCCCTTTTTTTCCAGATTGTACTCTTTTGCCTTTTCGATCGCTTTAAGATCAAAACCATTGTGCTCGAAAAAAAGATTGTCCTCGGATGCAATGGCGGCCAGGGGTACTTCGGCTGAAATTTCATCAGGTGATGCCCACTGTTTCTGCAGTTTTAAAGACTGACCATCGGTGGCTTGCCGGAATAACCGCATCACCATCAGGGGGGTGACCGGTGGATTGATGAAACGGTAAAGTATGACGAAAAAGAGGCTGGAAGCGAAAAAAAATATCAGGAAAAATTTCGAAAATCTCAAGAATCCTGAAAAGAACTTTTTCATCGATCATTTATTCTTTCCGGCAATAAACCTTTCGAGATCGTCTTTTGCCTTGCCGCTGTTCAACGCTTCCGATAGGTCGGCGTAATTTTCAACGTCATGCGTGTGGTCGTAAGCAAATTTGGCAAAACTGAGCCGGGTGGATTCAAAGTCGAAAACATACATGATTTCTTTTACCTGAGAGGTCAGGAGGCAGTTTTTTTCTGCCACATTTTTCGCGGCTTTCAGTTGGGTTGCTTCAAACGGGGATGCCGCGATACCAGCAAGGGAAACTGCAAAATCGCCAAGGGCCATCGGATTAGAACATCCTGGTGTTGTTTTTTCTTTGTTGTCGCCGGGATCAGGAGTTTTTTCAGGCTGATCGCCGGTTTGGGCAGGAGACGGCGTTGTTTTCACCTCTGTGCCTGTTTCAGACCATTCGGTGGTTACAGATTCCAAAATATAAACGCCCTTGTTGTTCCTCGCCACGCTATAATAGAATGTTCCATGGGGTTTATTGAAAACGAGTTTAGTGATCTCCTTCTGGGATGGATCATTGAATACGACTTTCAGCTTAAAACTCGGTCCGCCCGGGTTGGAAGCCTCAACCCGTGACTCAAAGTCAGTGTTCTGAACAGAATTCCCGATGTATAGCTTGAATTTCTCACCCTTCGGAGCAAAAACTATGATATTTCCGAATTGTGCAAAAACCGGTACACCGGTAAAGATCATCAGTGTAACCAGAATGAAGATCCGTGAAGCTTTCATGAGGTAATTTTTCATACAAATGTACAAATTTTATCTGCCGGTGTCAAAAGCGTATCCGGGTAGTCGAATAATCCGAACCGGATTTTCCCGATGTTTTTAGACTTGCCTTTCATTCGACATTCCTTGCGATTCTGACAGGCATTTCCTACTTTTGCACACGCAAAGCTAACAGATCCATGAGCAATTTTATTGGTATCCGCCACGAGGATAAGTATAAGCAGGAACTCAGAGCTCCGCTTACCCCGAAACATGTCGACCGGCTGGTCCGACAGAAAAAACTGGATATTATCGTTCAAACCTCTTCAAAAAGGATTTTTTCCGATGAGGAATATATTCAGGCAGGAGCCAAAATTTCCAGGGATCTGAAAAAATGCTCTGTGATATTCGGTGTGAAAGAGATTCCCGAACAATTTTTCGAACCTGAGAAGACTTACGTTTTCTTTGCCCATGTGGTCAAGGGTCAACCTTACAACATGGATATGCTCCGGAAAATGAAAGAACTGAAGTGTAACCTGATCGATTATGAAAAGGTCGTTGATGAGCAGGGAAAACGTTTAATCTTTTTTGGCCGGTATGCAGGCCTTGCCGGAATGATCAATTCATTATGGGCACTGGGATTAAGACTTAGAGAATCGGGGTACCATTCAAACCTGGCAAGGCTCAAACAGGCCCATCGCTATCATTCACTGACCGAGGCAAAGGATGATATTTCAGGTATCGGGCAGTTGATCGCAGAAAACGGGATTCCGCATGAGCTGAGACCTTTTGTGGTTGGGATATCAGGTTATGGAAATGTTTCACAAGGGGTTCAGGAAATTCTCGGGCTGTTACCCGTTAAAGAGATTTCGCCAGCCAAACTGCTTGATCTGCACCGAAGGAAAAAACTGCCCGATAACATCGTCTACAAAGTCATTTTCAAGGAGGAGGACCTGGTGGAGCACATCGGAGGAAATCCTTTCGATTTGCAGGACTATTATGCCAATCCACAGAATTACCGGAGCAAATTCGAGAAGTACCTGCCATACCTGTCGATGTTTATCAACTGTGTTTACTGGGATAAAAGATATCCCCGGCATGTTACCAAAGCCTATCTGAAAAAGGCTTTTTCGAAAGAGAATCCGAAGCTTACCGTAATTGGCGATATCAGTTGTGATGTGGAGGGTTCGGTTGAATGCACCCTGAAACCCACTGAAATTGATGACCCGATCTTTGTATACCATCCGGATACGGAACAGATCACCATGGGTCATGAGGGGCATGGGATTCTCGTTATGGCTGTCGACATACTTCCTGCCGAGCTGCCCCGCGATTCTTCCGACGGATTCGGCGATGTTCTGGTCAATTTCGTAAAACCTATTGCCGACGCGGATTTTAGTGAGCATTTTGATGATCTTGACTTACCCAAAGCAATCAAAAAAGCCCTGATACTTCACCGTGGAGAATTCACCCCGGAGTACAAATACATGGAAGCTTTTTTATAAAAATAAAGGTCGGAGATGACCATTCAAGAAAATCTTGTCTGACTCTAAAAATTTCTGAACGATGAATAGAATTTTAATCCTCGGTTCCGGGCTTGTAGCGCAGCCGATTATCCGGTATTTGCTTTCGAAAGGCTATTTTGTTACGGTTGCTTCCAATACGCCTGACCGGTCTGATGCCATGATTGCCGGCAATGAAAAGGGAAAGTCCATCTACTGGGAAGCCACCGATGAAGGCTCCTTGAACGACCTGGTCGCCGGCCATGATATCACCGTAAGCCTGCTACCCTATGTTTTTCATGTGATGGTCGCCCGTCATTGCATCAATCATAAAAAAAATCTGGTGACGTCCTCCTACGTGAAGCCTGAAATGCGCGCCCTGGATGAAGCAGCCCGGAATGCCGGTATCATTTTGCTAAACGAAATGGGGCTGGATCCCGGGATCGATCACATGTCGGCCATGCGGATCATTGACCGGATTCACGACCGGGGAGGGGCAATCCTTGAATTTTATTCGATCTGTGGCGCTTTACCGGCTCCGGAAGCTGCGAACAATCCTTTCAGGTACAAATTTTCATGGAGTCCCAAAGGAGTGATCCTCGCGGGAAATAATGATGCAACGTACCTGCAGCGCGGGAAAACCATCAACTTGCCTACGGAGATCCTTTTCAGGAATCCGTTTAAACTTGATTTTCCAGGAGTTGGCAGTCTTGAGGTATATCCCAACCGGGATTCCATCAGCTATAAGGAGATCTATGCCATACCTGAAGCCAGGACCATGTTCAGAGGGACATTCCGGTACACGGGATGGTGCGAAATTCTGGATGCTCTTAAAAAGATGAAGCTGATTTCGCCTGAGAAATTCGATATGAGCGGAATGACTTACGCCGGATTGATGGTGCATCAGCTCCGGGAATTGCGGGGCGTGGAGTACGTGAAATCTGCCACCGGAGCCAACCTGGCTGATACTGTCCCTATTCCTGAACTGATGGAACAAGTTGCAGGTTTTATCGGCGTCGACGCGGATTCTGTGGCGCTTTCAGCGATGAAATGGCTGGGACTGTTTTCGACCATGCCCATGAATCGGAATGTAGATTCCACTTTTGAAGTGGTTTCGGACCTGATGATTGAAAAAATGACCCTTGGACCCGAAGAACGTGATATGGTCGTAATGCAACATCTGTTCCTGGCAGGGTATTCCGATGGCAGCAAAGAGGTCATCCGTTCGAGAATGCTCGATTTTGGAACCCTCTCGACCGACACCTCAATTGCCCGGACCGTGGCGCTTCCTGCAGCAATCGGGGTAGAGATGGTTTTAAATGGCCAGATCCGCGTGAAAGGGGTGCATGTGCCGGTTATTCCCGAGATTTATAATCCCGTTCTTGACAGACTTGAAACCTTAGGCATTAAGATGATCGAAGAGTATAACCTGCCGGCATCGGAGATGATCGGTTATAAAGAATCGGAATAAGATCGAAAATTAAGGAATGCAGTATAATATGGTGGTATTGCCGGATCGCCATGGAGGAAGTGAATAGTTAAATTTTATTTATGGGCTTAGGCGAAATTATCGTAGTCGTTATTCTGGGTATCGTGCTGTACGCGGTATTCAGCATGAGAAAAAAGCCTGCACCAGGTCGTGAGAATGAGTCTCAGAAGGGTACCGGGGGAGCACAGGACCGCCCGGATCCACGCAATTCAGAGCAGAACTATTCATCGGACGACAGTGCACCGAGAAAGAAAGGTTATGCAAAGTGGGTCGGAGGCGGCCTGGGATGGGTTTTTGGAGGTCCTATCGGAGCCATTCTGGGTGTTGCGCTGGGTTCCATGTTCGACGGCATGAATTCCGGGAAGTACGCTTACCAGGGGACTCCGCGTGGTGACTTTGCCATGAGTTTGCTTGTACTTTCGGCTGCTGTTATGAAAGCAGATCAGAAAGTAGTGCGATCGGAACTTGAATATGTGCGCCGCTTTTTTATCGGTCAGTTCGGTGAAGATGAAGGGAACCGGCTTATTGCAATGCTCCGGGAGATCCTGAAACAAGAGATCAATGTCAGGGAGGTGGGTGTTCAGGTGGGTCAGTACACCGATTATTCGGTCAAACTGCAATTACTTCACTATTTGTTTGGCATTTCAGCTTCTGATGGTATTTTTCACCCGGATGAGGTTGCTGTGATCGAGACGATCTCGAACTACATGGGCATTTCGGGTTCCGATTTTCTTTCCGTTAAAGCCATGTTTGTAAAAAATACGAACTGGGCTTATGATGTTCTGGAGATAACCTCAAATGCCACAAATGACGAGGTGAAGCGTGCTTATCGTGATATGGCCAAAAAACACCATCCCGATAAGGTGGCGCATCTGGGTGAGGATGTAAAAAAAGCAGCAACCGAAAAATTCCAGAAGATCAGCGCGGCTTACGAAGAGATAAAAAAGCAGCGAGGGATAAGTTAACACATCTTGACCCACTCCGACGGGGTACTACCACCCCGACGGGGTGCCAGCAGCTCTGGGTGCCAGCAGCTCTTCAAATGAGAGATCCATGAGTTGGAAGCGATCCCAACCCTGATAATCGAAGTGCCACCATTCCGAATCCATTACCCGGAATCCGTATTTTGACATAATTTCAATCAGAAGCCCACGATTCATTCGGGCAGGTGGGGTAATACTGTCATAAAAAGCCCCTGCTGCCCTGGTGAAAGCATCGTAGGATGTCGGCATTTCGAGTTCTATTCCTGTTTTCAGATTGATCAGTGTTACGTCGACTGCACACCCCCGGTTGTGCCTTGAACCTGAAGCCGGGGAGGCAACAAACAAGGTATCTTTCACGAGATCCCAAAAGAGAAGTGTAGCGGCATAGGGCCGATAGGCATCGAATACCTTGAGGGCCATTCCCCTGGAAATAAGTTCAGCCTGAACGTTCCGGAGTGCCTCAGCAGCCGGTTTGCGCATGAATGCGTGTGCAGAGGTGTAAACAGGCTTATGGGTGAAGTTATTAGATGTTGCATACCGGATATCAAGTTTAAGTCCGGGAATGGCTTGCTCCAGATCGATGAGTCGGTTTCCCGTATCCAGAATACACAACTTGCGGTAATCTTCCATGTTGGCAACGATATTGAGCCGGTAGGGATTGGCTTTTTTCGTCTGACCAAAAGATTGTATCAGCATGGTCAGGAACACGACGAAGACAAGGGTTATATTTTTCATGGAATGTGAAATTTTTCGGGCAAAAGTTAATATTTTCGCCAACAATTTGCTGCAAAATTACTAAAATCAACTAAGTCGTTTTGTGATGTATGATTTGCTCTTTTCAACAGGTTCAATAGGCCGGATCAATCTGAGGAACCGGTCGATCCGTGCTGCCGCCTTTGAGGGAATGTGTCCGGGGAACCATGTCTCCGACGATCTGATTAACTACCATGTGGCAGTGGCGAGGGGTGGTATCGGAATGACAACAGTCGCCTACGCTTCGGTGTCGAAAAGTGGATTATCATTTCCCCACCAGTTGTACCTCACGGAGGATGAAATTCCTGCATTACAGAGATTGACCGGGGCTGTTCATAAGGAAGGTGCTGCGGTTTCGGTTCAGATCGGACATTGCGGCCGAATGGCAGATGTAAAATATTCCGGCACCTGCCTCGCTCCGTCGGGAGGACTAAATCTGTATGGCCCAACCTGGGCGAAGACCATGACACAGGAAGATATCAGGTCGGTCATCGGGGACTTCGGCAAAGCAGTCATGATTGCACGAAAAGCCGGTTTTGACGCTGTAGAGGTTCACGCCGGTCATGGCTATCTGATCAGCCAGTTTTTATGTCCTTATACAAATCGAAGGAAAGACCAGTACGGCGGATCATTTGAAAACAGGAGCCGATTTCTGAAGGAGGTAATCCGGGAGGTGCTGCACCAGGCAAACGGGGATCCCGCAGTGATCGTTAAAATGAACATGCGGGATGGATTTTCAAGGGGTTCTGATATTGACGAGGCTATTGAGGTCGTAAAAATTCTGGAAACCGAAGGCGTCGACGCATTGGTACTTTCGGGCGGGTGCGTTTCAAAAACGCCGATGTACGTGATGAGAGGCAGTATGCCGATCAAAGCCATGGCCCATTATATGAAGAATCCATGGATGAGAACCGGCTCCCGGCTTTTTGCAAGGTTTCTGATCAAGCCCAAGCCCTTTTCTGAAGTATTCTTTCTCGAGGATGCCCTGAAGATCAGGTCGACAACAATGTTACCGCTTATTTATGTAGGCGGACTGAAATCAGGAGTTGCTATCGAGCAGGTTTTACAAAAAGGATTTGAGTTTGTACAGATAGCGCGGGCGCTCGTTCACGATCCGGGATTTGTCGGGAAGTTAAAAACCGGTGAAGTCACGGTTTCAGGGTGTAACACAGCCAACTTCTGTATTGCCCACATGTATTCGGGTCAAATGATCTGTTTTCAGCACCATCACGACATTCCGGAATCGTGGCGGCAAAAATTTATGAATGGCAGATCATTACCGGATGACCATTAATCGTTTCACGATGATGTGTGCATCCGTTTTGATCCTGACAAAATAGATTCCTGCAGGCAATTCTCCGATACAAAACGTGTTCGACCCTGCCGCATTTAATTATAATGCACTGATCTGTCCTGTTCCATCCAGCAATGATATTTCTCCGGGGATCTGCCTTTCTTCCGGATACCTGATCATAAATGAACTTTTCGACGGATTTGGAAAAATCAGATACGACGGCGCATCCCCTTCGGTTATGCCTACTGTAGAAGCTTCCTGGATCAGGGTGACGGTTTGTAGCGGCAACCCCGCTACCGTGAACGAAATTTCGGCAGTCCGGGATTGTGGAGTCGAATTGTTACTGTAAACGACAATGATATTGCCATTCCCATTCCCGGGCGGGGTAACCGTGCACCAGCCTGCATTGCTGACCGCAGTCCAGGATGTATTGGATACTACGGTAAATTGTGAAGTGCCCGACTCCGGGGAAACCGTGACAGCGGATGGGTTAAAATAGAAGTTCCCGACGTGTACCACATGCTTCACAGCATAGGTGCCGGGATGGAATGTCAGTCCCATGATGATCAGGATCATATTCAGAGGTAGAATGGAAGATCTCGCAGCAGGTTCACCATTTTTTGGTTTCTTTGTAACTTTATTGCCTACAATGGAAAAATAAAAGTTGCCTCATGAAAAAAATATTGATATTGATCTTTGTTCTCTTTACTTCCGGAGCAATTGCACAGCCGAACGACCTGAAAAAGCCTGACTCTGATCCGGGTATATTGAAAAAGCTGGAGCAATGGAAGGATTTGAAATTCGGACTTTTAATGCATTGGGGTCCTTACAGCCAATGGGGAATAGTCGAGTCTTGGTCATTGTGTTCCGAAGATGAAGACTGGTGTCGCCGGAAGATGAAAAACTATGTCGATTACTGCAAGGAATATGTCAAGCTTAAGAATACGTTTAATCCGGTAAAGTTTGACCCGGAGAAATGGGCAACGGCGGCAAAATATGCCGGAATGAAATATGTGGTGTTCACCACCAAGCATCATGACGGATTCTGTATGTTCGACACGAAGCAAACCGATTACAGGATCACCGATCCGGGTTGTCCTTTTCATCATGCTAATCCCAAGGCGGATGTGACGGCTGAGATATTCAAAGCCTTTCGGGCACAGGGATTTTGGATCGGAGCTTATTTTTCAAAGCCCGACTGGCATTGCAATGATTATTGGGCTGAGGAGTGGGCTACACCAAACCGCAATGTCAACTACAGTATTAAAAAGTATCCTGACCGTTGGAAGAGATTTTGTGATTTTACCTATAACCAGATCGAAGAACTCACTACACGTTATGGGAAACTGGATATCCTGTGGCTGGATGGCGGGTGGGTGAACCCGGATAACGGACAGGATATCGACATGCCAAAAATCGCCGCCATGGCCCGCAGTCATCAGCGCGACCTGATCATTGTCGACCGCGCCGTACCAGGCAAATATGAGAATTACCGTACCCCGGAACAGGAGATACCATTAAAACCACTGGACTATCCCTGGGAAACCTGCATGACCATGGCCACATCCTGGTCGTACGTTCCGGACGACCTCTATAAACCTACCGGGAAAATTATTCACATGCTTGCAGATATAGTATGCAAGGGAGGAAATTACCTGCTGAACATCGGACCTTCTCCGACTGGCGAACTGGACGACACTGCGTATGCCCGTCTCCGGGAAATAGGTGATTGGATGAAAATCAATGCAGATGCCATATACGACTCCAGACCGATTGATCCCTGTAAATCGGGAAATGTTTGTTTTACGGCAAACCCGGATGGTAAGATCTATGCCATTTATCTTGCCGGACCGGAAGAGAACAGGGTTCCGGCAAAAGTCAGGATTAACGGATTTCAGCCTTCTCAAGGGTCTACCATTGAAATTCTTGGGAAAAACGGATCTTTAAAGTGGAAAAAAGACGGAGATGTCGGATTTATAATCGATGTTCCGTCTTCAATTCAGAAAAGTCCCCCATGCAAACATGCCTGGGTCTTCAGGATCAACATGAATAATGAGGACAGGCCTTGACCTTTTAAAGCATTTTTGGTGAATTTTTACAGATTCAGGATTTTCTTTGTTTTCCGGGTTCTTTGGCTGACATGGTTCTTCTTTCCAGGCTATTCTTTCTGCCAGGCAGGTGACCATCATGATCTCCATTTTAAGGGGATACCCAAACGATGGGATGAAGGAATCCCTTTAGGGAATGGCATGCTCGGGGCACTGATCTGGCAGAAGGATTCGGTGCTGAGAATATCGCTGGATCGCGCTGATCTCTGGGATCTAAGGCCCGTTGCAGAGTTTTCGCTGCCCCAGTTTCGTTTTTCATGGGTGCGTGAGCAATGGGTAAAAAATACCTATGATACGGTTCAGAAACTTTTTGATATTCCTTATGAACGTGATCCCGGCCCGACAAAAATACCTGCCGGAGCGCTGGAAATTCCATTATCCGGAATGGGACCGGTTGAATACATTCATTTGTATCTGAAGGATGCGCTTTGTGAAATCAAATGGATTTCAGGGGCTCGATTTCAAGTCTTTGCAGATGCAGTACATCCGGCTGGCCGATTCAGGATGGAGCACGCGGTAAAACCGTTCGTGCTGAAGATCGTGCCGCCCGGGTTTCATCAAAACCGGGATACGATTGAATCGAGCAGTGTCGAAGGATCAGACCTGAGGCGGTTGGGATATCCGGCTCCGGCCGAATTGGCCAATGATTCCGGCTGGTGCTATTACCACCAGTTTGGATACGGGAATATGAATTATGCAATAGGTGTGAGCTGGGAGGAACTTTCACCGGGGGTGGTGGAAGGAAGCTGGCAGGTTGCACAATCAAACGGCGCAAAGGATGATGTTTCATTTCAGGCAATGAGCCGGGAGATCTCAGGTATCTCTTTCGGAGCAGCCTTAAAAGATCACAAAGCCTGGTGGTCCCGATTCTGGCAGCAATCCGCTGTTTCTTTACCGGATACTTTACTTGAGCGTCAGTATTACCGGGAATTATACAAGTTCGGATCGGCATCGCAGAAGGGATCGCCCCCGATAACACTACAGGCAGTATGGACCGCCGATAATGGCAGACTGCCTCCATGGAAGGGCGATTTCCACAACGATTTGAACACCCAGTTGAGTTACTGGCCGGGGTATGCTTCGAATCATCTTACAGAATCAGGCGTGTTTACCGACTGGATATGGAATAACCGCGATGCAGCCCGTAAATACACAGAAATCTATTTCCAATGCCCGGGACTGAATTTTCCCGGCGTCTCAACATTGCAGGGAGCGCCGATGGGCGGATGGATCCAATATGCATTGTCGCCGACTGTGTCGGCCTGGTTTGCACAGCATTTTTATTTGCAATGGAAGTACAGTCTCGATACCTCCTTCCTGATCCAAAAAGCTTATCCTTTCGTCAGGAATGCTGCTTTCTTCCTTGAGCAGCTTTCGGAAAAAATCGGGAAATACCGCAAGCTGCCCATCAGTTCAAGTCCGGAAATCAACGATAATTCGTCATCGGCCTGGTTCCCGCAGACAACAAATTTCGATCTTGCTTTGATCAGAGGATTATACCAGGTTGCAAGGGAAATGTCATTGTCGTTGAATCTCCCGGAAGATTCAAAGAAGTGGAAACTGATTCTTTCAGAGTGGCCTCAACCTGAAATTTCAGACACGTATGGATTGCTTATTGCACCTGACGTTCCATACTGCCATTCCCATCGTCATTTTTCACACCTTATGGCCATATACCCGCTGGGTTTGTATGACTGGCAGGCAGGAGAGAAAGACCGCCGGGTAATCAGCCGCTCTCTGAAAACCCTCAAGGATATCGGAACAGATTACTGGTGTGGCTATTCTTTTGCATGGCTTGGAAACCTGGAAGCAAGGGCGTGTAACGGCGACGGAGCTGCAAGCGCATTGCAGACTTTTGCTTCCTGTTTCTGCCTTTCCAATAGTTTTCATGCAAACGGGGATCAATCGGGAACAGGGAAATCGAAATTTACGTACCGCCCTTTTACTTTAGAAGGAAATTTCGCATTTGCCTCCGGAATTCAGGAGATGTTGATGCAAAGCCACCATGATATCATTAGAATATTTCCTGCCATTCCCGCTAACTGGATAGATGTCTCTTTCATGAAACTGCGTGCCCGGGGCGCATTCCTGGTATCGGCCGTGAAAAAAAACGGAAGGATAACAAAGGTTGAAATCTTTTCCGAGAAGGGTGGACCTGTGCAATTGATAAATCCGTTTGGGAAAGACCGAATTAAAATGTCGGGTGCGAAAGGGGTAAAAATTCGGGGGAAGGATATCCTGCAGTTCCAAACCTTGCCCGGCCAGGTAATAAAGTTTGAACTTGTGGAAGATCAGGGGGAAATCTGAACAGAATCAAATCAATCCCTTATTTATCGGTTGGATTTTTCTTTTTCGACAGAAGAAGATCGATGGTTGCCCGGACTTTAATCATATAGCGTTTTCCATATATCTCAACAGGATTAAAGGGCAGATTAAAATATGCCGCGTTCATTCCTGGGACCTGCCGGAGTTCTGCAGAAAATTTTTTTACTTCAACTTCCATGGAAAGGATATTAATCGTGAAACCTCCAGGCTATGCCAAATTTAAATGCGCCATCCTGCATTGGGTAATCAGGGGTTGAATAATAATCATGCGACATGAAACTCGCGTTGAAGTGTGTATAAGTGACAAAAAAACGGGCCCTTTGGATCTTCAGGTTTATGAATATGTCCATGTATGGATAGTTGCCGATTTCACGACGATCCTGCAGATAATAAGAACGGAGTGATGGATTGTAGTCATCAGCATAGTAGGAGGTATTATATAAGAAATTCAAACCCGGTTGAAGGGTGGCAGCACCTTTGAAAAGTGGCTGGCTGTAATAAAATGACAGGTTTCCCATAAATGCGGGTACCCTTAGCACGGTGGTACCCTGAACACGCTGATAGGCAAGCTGCGCAGTGATTTTAAATCTTCCGATATTAAGCCTGATATTAGTATATAAGAAAAGATGACCAAACTGGTTGGTCCATTGCCTGGGGGCGGATAAGCTATCGAGGTAAACGTAATTGTTGATTCGGCTAATATTGAAGCCAGCCTCGATAAATTTCCAGGAGTAAGAAAACCCGGCGGTGATAAAGCCCTGTTTTTGCCAGGTGGTATCCCACTGGTAATAATTGCCGTGATAGTGTGAATAAAACCATCCCGGTTGCTGAAGTGAATAATATCCGGTTAAAGCGATCACACCTGCATTTCTGTTCGCACGTCCCAGGATGGTAGTCAGCCTGACCCTCAGGCTCAGGTCTGCTTCATTATGGTCGCCCAGTACATAGTCTCCTTTGGCTTCGAGACGCAATGAGGGGAAGGGGTTGAAATCGATCGCGGCATGCGGCACGAACTGTATGAAGGAATGTTTCTGACCAGTCATGGATACTTCGAAATATTGTTGCCTGATGCCTGCTTCCAGGCGAAGGATCCTGAGTCGTTTCTGTGGATTGAAGCTTGGATTGGACCAGATCACTTCATTGATGTATCTTGTTACGGTTAATGAATCATATGTTCCGGTCGTGTCGATAACGGGAGGTGGGTAAAATGCGCTGTCGGCCGGAGTATCGATATAGTTTTGTACCTGCCGGTTATAGTTGAACGAGTAAGTGATTCTTCCAAGATCGAACCTGGTTGCGTCATCGGTAATGGTATCCCTGGAACCGGACCGGTGACGGGAGAGGTTAAAATAGTGCTTCATGTAGAATCCCAAATCTTTGATACGGTTTTGGGCTGTTGTGAGGTTTACGGGGATGACCTGGCGGTTTGTCTCCAGATTTTTTTCGAAGAGGCTGTCGTATTTTATTCCTCCGTTTTCGTAATTACGCAATCGGTTAACGGTAAAATTGGCAATTACGCCGTACCGTTTATTCTTGGTAAAATACTGGGTGGTGAGGACGAAGTTAATATGGTTGGTTCTTTGGCGGCTGTATGCTCCCGGAGCGCTTCTGACCCGGAAATCGAATCCAAGATTCAGACTACGGTAGATATTACGGCTGAAGATTGCCTGAAAGTTTTGTTCTTTTTTCGCACCCTGAACATAAGTCAGTTCGGTATAGGTTTTTTCGACTTTGTAATATTTAACGCTGTCATTCCGGTAGAGATACTGGTCGAAAGAATGAATTCCATAATCGAAACCAACGGGGGTAATGAAAGTAAACGGTGACAATGACTTGTAGTTTTGACCAATATTTCCGAGGGTGGCGTAAAAGCGGTCATGTTTGAACAGGGGGTCATAATTTTGAAAACCTGCGATGGCAGTATCGTTGGCATGAAGGTTCAGGGATCCGATCGATTCAAAATCATTGTTAAAGAAAAAGACGCGGGTTGAGTCGCGGTGTTTTTTAATGGAATCGAGGCGGATTTTATTGGAGCGTGTTTGGTTTTGTGTTTGAGCAGTGGATACAGGGCTTGTTTTTATGATGGTATCGGGGGTGATGACGGGTTGTTGAGCTGAAACTGAAGCGGAGGAGCAAGTCAGGGCAATGGGAAGGAGGTAGTGAAATAGTTTAGCCATCCGTTTAATGGAATTTGCGATAAAGTTAAAGAAAAAGGGGGACAGGGGAGGGGGGAGTTAAAAAAATGGCTGAGAAAGGGCAAAAAAAAAGCTGTCGAAAGGGACAGCTTTTTAGAAAAGATCGGCGACGACATACTCTTCCGCATTGTGGTGCAGTACCATCTGCGCTAGTGGGCTTAACGACTCTGTTCGGAAAGGGAAGAGGTGAACACCACTGCTATAGTCACCGTAAGATCTTAAATATCATAAGACATATAGAGAAAGAAAACACAACGGTTAGTTAAAAGTTTGCCATAGAAGAAAGCTTACGGGTAATTAGTACTACTCGGCTTTGACATTACTGCCTTTAGACCTGTAGCCTATCAACGTCATGATCTATGACGACCCTTAAAGGAAACCTCATCTTGGGCTGAGTTTCGCGCTTAGATGCTTTCAGCGCTTATCTCATCCATACATAGCTACTCTGCGATGCAGCTGGCGCCACAACAGATGCACTAGCGGTATGTCCAACTCGGTCCTCTCGTACTAGAGTCAGGTGCCCTCAAGTTTCCAACGCCCACAACAGATAGGGACCGAACTGTCTCGCGACGTTCTGAACCCAGCTCACGTGCCACTTTAATCGGCGAACAGCCGAACCCTTGGGACCTTCTTCAGCCCCAGGATGTGACGAGCCGACATCGAGGTGCCAAACCACTCCGTCGATATGAGCTCTTGGGAGTGATCAGCCTGTTATCCCCGGAGTACCTTTTATCCTTTGAGCGATGGCCCTTCCATACGGAACCACCGGATCACTATATCCTAGTTTCCTACCTGGTCGACTTGTATGTCTCACAGTCAAGCACCCTTATGCTATTGCACTCTACGCATGGTTACCAAGCATGCTGAGGGTACCTTTGAAAGCCTCCGTTACGCTTTTGGAGGCGACCACCCCAGTCAAACTACCCACCATGCACTGTCTCCCGCGAGGGATTAGGCGCCAGATAAACAAAGGCTGGTATTTCAAGGTTGACTCCACGACTCCTAGCGAAGCCGCTTCACAGTCTCCCAGCTATCCTACACATTGTTTATCCAGAGTCAATGCAAAGTTATAGTGAAGGTTCACGGGGTCTTTCCGTCCCGTTGCGGGTATCCGGCATCTTCACCGGAACTACAATTTCACCGAGCTCACAGCTGAGACAGTGCCCAGATCGTTACACCATTCGTGCAGGTCGGAACTTACCCGACAAGGAATTTCGCTACCTTAGGACCGTTATAGTTACGGCCGCCGTTTACTGGGGCTTCAATTCAAAGCTTCGCATTGCTGCTAACCTCTCCTCTTAACCTTCCAGCACCGGGCAGGTGTCAGGCCATATACGTCATCTTTAAATTTAGCATAGCCATGTGTTTTTGATAAACAGTCGCCTGGGCCATTTCTCTGCGGCCACGATTGCTCGTGGCGTCCTTTATTCCGAAGTTACAGGACTAATTTGCCTAGTTCCTTAGCTGTGATTCACTCGAGCGCCTTTGGATACTCTCCTCGACCACCTGTGTCGGTTTCCGGTACGGATGGCAATTATCTGAAGCTTAGAGGTTTTTCTTGGAAGTATGCTTACGGTCATTATCCGTTTGTCCGAAGACTCACGGTACTATGAGGTTTCAGCACATTTGGTGGATTTGCCTGCCAAACGTATACCTACGCCCTTCAACGTACTATTCCGTCAGTACGCAGACCTTTCACTCCTTCGTCACCCCATGGCAATAATTGCCAGTATAGGAATATTAACCTATTGTCCATCGGTATCTCCTTTCGGATTAACCTTAGGTTCCGACTAACCCTGATCTGATTAACATTGATCAGGAAACCTTGGTCTTTCGGCGAGCAGGTTTTTCACCTGCTTTATCGTTACTTATGCCTACATTTTCTTTTCCAGTCGCTCCAGCATACCTTACGGTACACCTTCGCTGCAACTGGAATGCTCCCCTACGACCCATTACTGGATCCATAGCTTCGGTACTATACTTAATGCCCGATTATCATCCATGCCCGATCGCTCGACTAGTGAGCTGTTACGCACTCTTTAAATGAATGGCTGCTTCCAAGCCAACATCCTAGCTGTCAATGCAATCAGACCTCGTTAGATCAACTTAGTATAGATTTGGGGACCTTAGCTGATGGTCTGGGTTATTTCCCTCTCGGCGCTGGACCTTAGCACCCAACGCCTCACTCCCGGATATATGTCATAGTATTCGGAGTTTGTCAGGATTTGGTAGGCGGTGAAGCCCCCTAGTCCTATCAGTAGCTCTACCTCTATGACACTCTACTCCGAGGCTGCCCCTAAAGGCATTTCGGGGAGTACGAGCTATCTCTCAGTTTGATTAGCCTTTCACCCCTACCCACAGTTCATCCAAGCACTTTTCAACGTAAACTAGTTCGGTCCTCCATCCCCTGTTACGGGGACTTCAACCTGACCATGGGTAGATCACAAAGTTTCGCGTCTACCCCCACTAACTAAGCGCCCTATTCAGACTTGCTTTCGCTTCGGCTCCGTCCGTCAGCGGACTTAACCTTGCTAGTGAGGAGTAACTCGTAGGCTCATTATGCAAAAGGCACGCCGTCATCCCGCAGAAGCGGGACTCCGACCGGTTGTAAGCGTATGGTTTCAGGTTCTATTTCACTCTTCTATTCGAAGTACTTTTCACCTTTCCTTCACAGTACTGGTTCACTATCGGTCTCTCAGGAGTATTTAGCCTTACCAGATGGTGCTGGCAGATTCTCGCAGGATTTCTCCGGTCCCGCGATACTCAGGATACAGCTAGGTAGTAAATCTGTTTCATGTACAGGACTATCACCTTCTATGGTAAAACTTTCCAGAATTCTTCCATTACAAATTTACAGTCCACGTTGCTGTCCTACAACCCCAGTCTTGCCTTAACAAAACTGGTTTAGGCTGGTCCCCGTTCGCTCGCCACTACTTGGGGAATCACAATTGTTTTCTCCTCCTCCGGGTACTTAGATGTTTCAGTTCCCCGGGTTTGCTCCCCGTTTCCAGGGTTTGGCGCCTTCAACGCCAAGGGTTGCCCCATTCGGAAATCTCCGGATCGAAGGTAGTTTGCACCTCCCCGAAGCTTATCGCAGCTTACCACGTCCTTCATCGCCTCTGAGAGCCAAGGCATCCGCCATACGCTCTTAATTACTTTCTTTCTATCTACTCGTAGTGAATTTGATTGTACCGAGATACAATCTTATTCATTATTTTAGGATATAATGACAATCTTTCGACTAATCATTATGTTTTCTTTCAATATGTCAAAGAACTTTGGGTTTTCAGACAACATGGGCGGGAAGGGTATCTTGAGGTACACGCTTCTCACTCGCATTTGTCATTCCCTTGGTGGAGAATAAGGGAGTCGAACCCTTGACCCCTAGCTTGCAAAGCTAGTGCTCTGGCCAACTGAGCTAATTCCCCAAATCGATTTTGTAGTCCCGGGCAGAGTTGAACTGCCGACCCCTACATTATCAGTGTAGTGCTCTAACCAACTGAGCTACGGGACTATATAATTTACGAATTACGAATAACGATTTACGAATTAAAGCGTATCGATGGTCCGTTAATCCTATGCTCTGAGGTTGTTACACTTCCTGAGCTCGGTTTGGGCTCTTTTCTTAGGTCAAGAAAAGAAGTAAGGTGTAGTAGCAAACATCATCCCGGAGATCCGGGAAATAGTAAACCAACTCTAGAAAGGAGGTATTCCAGCCGCACCTTCCGGTACGGCTACCTTGTTACGACTTAGCCCCAGTCACTGGTTTTACCCTAGGTCGCTCCTCGCGGTCACGAACTTTAGGTACCCCCAGCTCCCATGGCTTGACGGGCGGTGTGTACAAGGCCCGGGAACGTATTCACCGTATCATTGCTGATATACGATTACTAGCGAATCCAACTTCACGAAGTCGAGTTGCAGACTTCGATCCGAACTGAGACCGGTTTTTGAGATTAGCATCCTGTCACCAGGTAGCTGCCCTTTGTACCGGCCATTGTAGCACGTGTGTAGCCCTGGACGTAAGGGCCGTGCTGATTTGACGTCATCCCCACCTTCCTCACTACTTGCGTAGGCAGTTCCACTAGAGTTCCCAGCATGACCTGATGGCAACTAATGGTAGGGGTTGCGCTCGTTATGGGACTTAACCCGACACCTCACGGCACGAGCTGACGACAACCATGCAGCACCTCGCTGGCCGCTCCGAAGAGAGATCCGGTTTCCCGGACGGTCGTCCAGCGTTCTAGCCCAGGTAAGGTTCCTCGCGTATCATCGAATTAAACCACATGCTCCTCCGCTTGTGCGGGCCCCCGTCAATTCCTTTGAGTTTCAATCTTGCGATCGTACTCCCCAGGTGGATCACTTAATGCTTTCGCTTAGACGCTGACAGTATATCGCCAACATCGAGTGATCATCGTTTACAGCGTGGACTACCAGGGTATCTAATCCTGTTTGATCCCCACGCTTTCGTGCCTGAGCGTCAGTTACAATTTAGTGAGCTGCCTTCGCGATCGGTGTTCTGTGTCATATCTAAGCATTTCACCGCTACATGACACATTCCGCCCACTCCAAGTGTACTCAAGAACGACAGTATCAATGGCAGTTCTACAGTTGAGCCGTAGGATTTCACCACTGACTTATCATTCCGCCTGCGCACCCTTTAAACCCAATGAATCCGGATAACGCTTGCATCCTCCGTATTACCGCGGCTGCTGGCACGGAGTTAGCCGATGCTTATTCTTACGGTACCATCAGCTCCGATTCACGACCGGAGATTTTTTCCCGTACAAAAGAAGTTTACAACCCGTAGGGCCGTCTTCCTTCACGCGGCATGGCTGGTTCAGACTTGCGTCCATTGACCAATATTCCTTACTGCTGCCTCCCGTAGGAGTCTGGTCCGTGTCTCAGTACCAGTGTGGGGGTGAATCCTCTCAGAACCCCTAGACATCGCAGCCTTGGTGAGCCGTTACCTCGCCAACTAGCTAATGTCGCGCATGCTCATCCAAAACCGCCGGAGCTTTGATTATGATGAGATGCCTCACCATAATAATATGGGGTATTAATCCCGATTTCTCGGGGCTATCCCCCAGTTAAGGGTAGATTGCATACGTGTTACGCACCCGTGCGCCACTCGCCACCAGATATTGCTATCCGTGCTGCCGTTCGACTTGCATGTATTAGGCCTGCCGCTAGCGTTAATCCTGAGCCAGGATCAAACTCTCCATTGTAAAAGGAAAATTTAATCTTATCAGGTTTAACTATTACCAAAAGAAATTAACAAGTTAATTTTCTGGGATATTTGCTACTACATTTACTTCAGTCTTTCAAAGAACATTATTCATTTCCCCTTTCAGGTACTTTGTTTTAAAATCGGACTGCAAAATTACAACCTTTTTTCTTTCTACCAAACTTTTTTTAAAAAAAATCTAAAAAAGTTTTCCTCACTTCTGAATCAACCCCACTGCCAACCTGCTCGGTAAAGATTTTATGCAATCAGAATCAAAGAACATCGAAACGGGAGTGCAAAATTATAAAAATTTTCTTATCAAAACATAGTTTTTATAAAAAATCTAAAAATATTTTTCGTAAACCTATCTAATAAATTAAATAACAACATGTTACGATTAAACATTTTTTTTGCTATCTTTGTATCCGTTTCCAAATATAATATTGTGTAACCCTAAAATGTAAACTGTCCTGTGAAACAAATCCTGTTTTTCCTGATATTCACCTGGCTACTCTTACCTGCCCTCGCCCAGGATTCTATTCCATCCCTCTCCGCCAAACCCAGAAACCCTGATTCCTTCTGGCGACGACTCTCGGTCGGCGGAAACCTTGGCTTTCAATTCGGCAGCGTTACAGGTATAACCGTATCCCCCGAAGTAGCAATCCGAACGGTTGACCAACTTCATGTTGGTATCCGTTTACAATACCAGTATTACAACTTCAAGAACTATTTCCTCAATCTCGATAACGGGGAGCTTCTCAGTTATGAATCGAGCGTTTATGGAGGCGGAGTGTATCTCCGTTACTACCTTTACAGTTTGTTTCCACGTAATTTCCTGGGTAATTTCTTTGCTCATATCGAATATGAATACCTAACCTACTCACGCCCCTATACCCTGACCTATGGCGGGCATATTATCGATCCCTACGGAAATCCCTATGAACCCGGGAAACAACAAGTGGAAATAAACAGCCTTTTTGTTGGAGGAGGATACCACCAGCCCATTGGCAACCGCGTATTTTTAGACCTGATGCTCCTGTTTAACCTGAATGATTCGTACAATTCTCCTTATTCTAACCCGATATTCCGGATCGGAGTGGGGGTCGGATTGTAATGATGGCTTTCAAAAGATTTGAGGAAACCGGCATTGAACCGACCTCTTTAATCCTTCCCGGAGAATAACCAGGACCCGAGCAGAAACACACTTTCGCATGCCGATATTCTCACCGGATTGTAAAAAGCCATCCCAGTGTTTGAAACATAAAATCGGTCCAGGCTGCAACCTGATGAATCGGCGGTACTACCTGAAATGGCAGGTCGTTTGTCCGGCCGGCCACGTCGATAATGTCTCTGGCATAACCTATAATCTGAAGGATCCCGTCATAATTGAGTGATCCGGGTGTATCCGTCAAGGTGTGGTAGTCGTTATGCAAACCGGTGTTGAGAAACAACACCGGGATTTTCGATTGATAAAATGGTGCATGATCAGAAAATGGCAGTGATGCTTTTATCGTTTTGATCTTAAAGCCGGGTCGGGGCGTGGCTTTGATGATTTTCTTCCAAGCCGGGGAAGAACCGGCGCCTTCGATTTCAAGAAGGTCTGAATTCCAACCCAGCCTGCCGATCATATCCAGATCCAGCATAAAGCGTATGCTTTTCAGGGGTAACGTGGGATGCCTGACAAACCAGGAGGAACCAAGCAGTCCGGTCTCCTCTGCGCCAAAGGCAATAAAGAGGTAGTTGTTACAGGTATCGGGGTGTGTGGCAAAGTGCCTTGCAAGTTCCATCATGCCGGCAGTCCCGCTGGCATTATCATCGGCGCCATAATATATATGTCCCTTTGAATCAACTCCCAGGTGGTCATAATGGGCGCCAATAAGTATCGTCCGGGATGCATGATTGTCCTTAAACCCGATTACATTGATATATTCAGTCGACCGATGGTCAACCGAGACCTTAAATTCAACCGGACTTTCGTTGTGTTTCGAAAGCCATTTGCCTGTCTGATGGTTTACATAGAGTGCAAAACCGTCAGCCGGATCAACAGTGTTAAAGGCAAACAGCGAATCTAAAAGTTCGGAACCGGCATTCCAGAATATCACGCCGAGGGCTCCCCGGTCCAACGCTTCCTGCAATCTGATACGTGGGTCCAAACGGAAGCGGTCAGCATCGGAAACCCGGATTCCGGGGGGTGTTTGCAATTCGACCAAAACCATCTTTCCATTCAGGTCACCCAGAGGTGACAGTTGGTCCAGATTGCTTTCCGGAAGAACCAGTCCCTGCCTGCCGTTGACCAATACCGATGTGCCGTTTCCGTTTTTGGAATAGGCAGTCATACCGAATTCATCCCGGTAGGTCAGCGGGTGGCCACGGGCAATGAGTTTATTTTCCCAACTCCAGAACGTCTTAGGAATCCTGAATTTCTGAAAGTACGATGTGTCGCCGGAACCGGCAGGTTTAATTCCTGTTTCCCTGAAATATTCAGCAATGTATGTCGCTGCCCTGACTTCAGATTCTGTTCCGGCCAGCCTTCCTTTCAGAGAATCCGAGGCGAGCAGGTAAACATGGTGAACGATCCTCGCCCTTGCTAAAGAGTCGATCCCATCCGGAATCTGATGGTTCCCCTGTACAATGAGCGGAAATACCAAAAGGAAGATCAACCTTGGGGTCATGGATCGGCTAAACGATGGGTATATTTTTCAGTACTTCGAGGGTCAGTTTCCAGAATTTAACCGTTGAATCGATGTCGAGTCGCTCATCGGGGGAGTGTGCGCCTTTAATGGTGGGGCCGAAGGAGACCATATCCATGCCCGGATAAATGGCTCCGACCAGTCCGCATTCCAATCCTGCATGAATGGCAAGGATCTGGGGCTCCTGTTGAAAAATGCGGCGGTACGCGTCGGCGGTGAGGTGGAGAATGGCTGAACCGGGATCGGGTTTCCATCCGGGATATCCCTGCGATTGCTCCACATCTGCGTTGATCATGTAAAAGGTGCTGGCAACCATGTCGCCCACATCTTTCTTGGCTGTCTCGACAGAGCTGCGCTGGCTGGTTGTGATCACGATTTTCTTATCTATGAATTTCACGGATGCGAGATTCGTTGAAGTCTCTACGAAATCGGGTATTTCGCGCGACATGGCTATTACGCCATGGGGGCATGCATACAGTGCGTCGAGGAGATCAGTCTGGAGTGAATCGACCAGCACGGAGCCTGGCATTGTTGCAGGTTCGGTTTTAAAGGACAGTGCCGGTTCGGTAATCCTGTATTCTGCCTTTATTTCGGATTCATACATTAGGGCATAGGCAAGAAAATCCTTTTCCTGATCGGAGTGAACGGTGATCACGGCAAATGCTTCCCGGGCGATAGCGTTTCGCAGGTTGCCTGCGTTGATATCGGCAATTGCTATTTCAAATTGTTCTTTTGCATTCCACAGGAACCGGTTTATGAGTTTCACGGCATTGCCGAGTCCCTTGTTGATGTCGTCACCCGAATGGCCTCCCCGGAGCCCGGTCAGGCTGATTTTATAGGGTTTGTGATTGGCTGGTATTTCTTCGGTTTCCAAAGGCAGGGTTGCCACGGTATCCTTCCCTCCCGCGCATCCGATGAAGAGTTGTCCCTCATCTTCCGAATCCAGGTTGATCAGAATTCTTCCCTTCAGCCAGTCGGGTTTCAGTCCGAAAGCCCCGGTGAGTCCTGTTTCTTCATCCATCGTGAAGAGGGCTTCAATGGGTCCGTGTTCTATCGTATCGGATTCAAGAATGGCCAGTGTTGCGGCGATTCCTATCCCGTCATCGGCGCCCAATGTAGTTCCCCGGGCTTTAACCCAGTTGCCCTCAATCCGGGTGCTGATCGGATCGTTTTCAAAATCATGGACCGTCTCTGCATTTTTTTCACAGACCATATCCATATGGCTTTGAAGGATGACTGTTTTCCTGTTCTCAAAACCGGCTGAAGCTGCTTTGCGAATCAGTACATTGCCTGTCTCATCAAGGCAACAAGGAAGTTGATGCGAAACTGCAAAATTTTGCAGGTAAGCTGCGATCCGGGCTTCTTTTTTAGAAGGGCGGGGGATTTTACAAATTTCGTTGAAATAGTGCCATAGCCGTGATGGTTCGAGGCAGAGGATTTCGTCGTTCATAGAGATTAAATTTGTCGTTGATTATACTGACTTCAAAAATATTACTTTTCGCTTTATAATGGTGATATTTTTCTACTTTTACCAAGAAAAATCAATATTGAAACCATTGCGAATCAAATTTCCAAAAATCACATTTTACCGTGGAATTGCCTTCCGTTACAGTATCTTCTTTCTGGTGGCGATCACAATCATCCTGTTTATACCACTGGTAGTGGGCTATGGGACGTCGAGTGTGCTGATTATGTTACAGGCAAAGAATGACGCCGCCACCAAGACGAATCAAACGGTAACACGGATTGAGAACGTGTTGCAGCCCACGGAGCTGGTTCCGCAAACGCTGGTACGGGCAATGGAAAACCCCAATATCAGCAATACGGATGTTATACGGATAGCACGGGAATTTATTCTTCAGGATCCTTACGTATTCGGTACTTGCCTTGCTTTTGAGCCCTACCAGGGTGAACCCGGATCGTACTGGTATGCCTCTTATGCATATGAAAAAAACGGGCATCTTCAGTCAAAGATCCTGGGAAGCAAGAGTTACGATTACTTTAAAATGGAATGGTACCGGTTGCCCAAGATCACCGGGAAGCCTGCCTGGACAGAACCCTATTACGACAAGGGTGGCGGCGATACCCTGATGTGTACCTATTCGGCTCCGGTTTTCAGGAATCTGAATGGCATCAGGAAGTTCGTCGGTGTGCTGACGATGGATGTTTCGTTAGCAGGCTTTGCGAAAATTGTCAGCGAAGTCAAAGTCTCTGATACCGGCTATGGCATCCTTATTTCAAAACAGGGTAAGATCATTGTCAGCCCCATTGCTAACTTGGCGGATAAAAACATTCTTGATGTGGCCCGTCAGGGGAAGGGGGTTGAGACCATGTGGGCCATCCGTGATATGTTAAAAGGAAACGAGGGATTCAGTAACATGGACGGACTTGAGGCGAAAAAGCGGCCCAGTTTTCTGAGCTATGCTCCGGTTCCCTCCACGGGATGGTCGTTTGGCATCATTTTTCCGGAGGATGAACTCTATGATGATATGTACAGTTTTATCAAGGTCATGTCGTGGATTTTCGGGATCAGCATTACTATATTATTGATCACGACGGTTCTGATCACGCGGCGGATGACCCGTCCGATTGTCCGGCTGGTTGAGGCGACCCATAAAATCGGCCATGGTGAGTTTGATACTAAATTGCCGGTACGGAAATCAAAGGATGAAGTAGCGCAGTTGACCCGGGCTTTTGCCGAGATGCGGGATGAACTCAGATCCTATATCATCAACCTGGAGGAAACCACCACTGCCAAAGAGAAAATCGAGAGTGAACTCAAGGTAGCACACACCATTCAGATGGATATGCTGCCCAGGGGTTTTCTGACGCCCGACAACTGGGATCTATACGCGATCCTGAATCCGGCCAAGGCTGTTGGAGGTGATCTTTATGATTTCTTTTACCTCGATCCCGATCATCTTTGTATTGCGGTTGGCGATGTGGCCGGCAAAGGGGTACCCGCGGCCCTTTTCATGATGGTGACCCGGACGTTGCTCAGGGCAAAGGCATTGGCAGGCATTCCGATCAACATGGTGATGGAGAGTATCAATCGGGAACTGTGTCAGGACAATCCGAACCAGATGTTTGTAACGTTTTTTGCAGCTGTCGTCGACCTGAAAAACGGAACGATGGAGTTTTGCAATGCCGGACACAATTTTCCGTTGGTGGTGGATGGGGGCGTTACCGTGAAGAGGTTGAAGGAACGTCATGGATTTCCGTTGGGGGTGCAGGAAAGGGGGCGTTATAATGCAGGTTTTTATACTTTCAGTGACCGGGAGGTGCTGGTACTGACGACCGACGGGATCACCGATGCATTGAACACGCGTGAAGAATTTTTCAGCGAAATCAGGCTTCAGGAGACCTTGTTGCGGATGGCAGGGAAGAGCGCCCGGGAAATCACGACCGGCTTGTCGGATGAAATTGAGAAATTCTCGGAAGGTGCTGATCAGGCAGATGATATAACCATTCTTGCTCTGCAATACCAAGTGATCACGGATATAAAGCGCGATGTTATGAATTATGAAATGCTGAAATTAAAGAACCAACTGACCGAACTTGATCGGATTGCCTTAAAGATTGAGGAGATTTCGGAGCAATGGAACATACCCCCTAAGGTTTCGATGGAATTAAATCTGGTCATTGAGGAACTCTTTACCAATGTGGTTTTCTATGCATGGGACGACCTGTCGGAACATGAAATCCTGCTGGAGCTGACAATGACCGATCCGGATGCCGTGCAGGTCAGGCTTACCGACGATGGGAAACCTTTCAACCTGTTGGAAATGAAGGTGGATGATGTTTTTGACAAACCATTGGAAGAGCGGAAAATAGGCGGATTGGGGATCCATTTTGTGAGGGAAATGATGAGTGAAGTTTTATATCAGCGGAGCGATAATAAAAATATCGTAATTTTAACCAGGAAATTTTAAACCAAAACCGAAATAACCTTTATGGAACTCAATGAACAGAAAACCAGTCAGTGCGTAATCCTTGGAATTACAGGCCGGCTCGACACGACCAATTACAATGTATTGGAAAAGAAGTTATTGGAACTGATCGATGATCATAATGAAAAGATCCTCGTTGAATGTTCAAAGATGGACTATGTGAGCAGCAGTGGTTTAAGGATCTTGTTGATGGCATTGAAGAAGATCACAATGGTCAAGGGAAAATTCGTCTTGTGCGGGTTGCAGGAGAATATCCGTGAGATCTTTGAAATTTCGGGATTCACGAATATCTTTGAAATTTACGGTACACAGGAAGAGGCGCTGAAGGTGTTTTAATGTTGCGATATATTCATTATACCGACCCCAACTCGGAAGAGATGGTGAGGGAACTTGACCGGATACCGCGATGTCCGGGCACCTGTTTCTTTATGGACATCAACAAATCGACCGACATGAAGTACCTGGGCGGTTTGAAAGATTGGGGCCGCAAGTTGAACAACACTTTTAACAACCTTTTGTACGCCAATCACTTTCAGCATCATATCGTGAAAGGGATCGGGGATGAAATGATGCTGTACATTCCCGACGAGGTTCTGAAGGCCAAAACCACGAACAATACCTGTTATGCCTTGCTGGAGGATATCCACGCGGGATTGTTCCTGATCAAGAACCATCCGGATCCCGATTTGTTTCTGAACTGCAAGGTGGCCATCCATCATTGCAGTGAGGTTTACAATATCACGTTTTTCGAAGGGGCTGACGATTATTACGGGAGTGACATTGATCTCACTGCACGGTTGATGACCAAAAGCGTCGAGAACCGGATTGTGATGAGCGAGACTTTTTATCAAATGGTACTGAAGGATCTCCGGGCATTGCATTTGGCTGAGGATTCAGGTTGTTTATCGGAGGTTTCCGCACCATACCGTGAATTGTTCAAGGGAGTTCCCGTTTCTACGGTGTACCGCTATATTGATGTTTAATTCAGGCAGGAGTTCTGCCGGATAGGGTTCTGACTGATAAATTTTTTTCGGGAAAGGGAATATGATGATTATTTACCTGATTCTGGTACTGACCGTAATTGCCAGCGGATCGCTGATCTTTTTTTTCAAATCGGGCGATCAGCGGTTGATGAAGTTTTTACTTGCTTTCAGTGGTGCCTTCCTGATCGGGATCACGTTTCTGATTCTGATCCCGGAAGTTTACCGTGAGGCAACCGTTTTCACCGGGCTGTTTGTGTTGCTGGGATTTGTTCTTCAGCTTTTTCTGGAACTCATCACAGAGGGCGCCGAACACGGCCATAAACACACGCATTCGGACGACGAGCGGGTATCGCCCTTTCTCCTGCTCATCGGTTTGTGTATCCATGCATTCCTTGAAGGGATGCCCCTGGTAAAGAATCTCGGCGACGGTCTGACCCGGTCGCTGATTAGCGGAATCGTGGTTCATAACATTCCGATCTCACTGACCCTGATGGGGTTGTTCCTGCACTACGGTTTGTCGATGCGGAAAGCCTTTGTATTCTTATTTGTATTTGCCATGATGACGCCACTGGGCTCGGTCTTCAGCCGGATACTGGATTCTTCGCTGACTGTGTCGGTTGCGTCTTATTTCAATTATATCCTTGCCGTGGTGGTGGGTATTTTTTTACATGTATCTACTACCATTCTTTTTGAAACCGAGGAGAATCACCGGTACAATATGCAGAAATTTGTCACGATCTTATCAGGACTGGCGATCGCTTTTGCGATTTCTTTTTTTGAATGAGAAATCTTTGTCGGTATTAAAAAAATATTTACTTTTGCAGTCCCTTTTGAAACCCAGAACCCTTAACCCACACCGCACACAGATATTGCCCAGGTGGTGAAATTGGTAGACACGCTACTTTGAGGGGGTAGTGGCCTCAGGCTGTGCAAGTTCGAGTCTTGTCCTGGGCACCCGGTGAGCTGATTCGCAGGAATCAAAACTCAGGGTCAGAAATCCGGATGGATTTTTGTCCGAAACCGATTGACGTTCTTTCATAATTGCCCGGATGGCGGAATTGGTAGACGCGCTAGTTTCAGGGACTAGTGTCCGTACGGATGTGCAGGTTCGAGTCCTGTTCCGGGCACCAAATTAATCGAAGAAAAACCCCGTAGATCAATGATTTACGGGGTTTTTAATTTTTCGAGGTGACGGTACAGGTGACGCTAATGTGGATTTCTCAGCTATTTGGTTCATTGTCATTCTCCCAGGTTGAAATTATCGAAATTACCAACTGTCACAACCGTTGAGAAAAGGATTTTTGTAGTGTTTGCAGCGGCATCGCACTGGGACCAGGGAATTTGGTCACTGGCCATGTCATCAGTATCCTGCACCCCGAGTGGGGCGGCCGGAACAAAAGATACCAACAGAAACAATTGAAAAAATACTGCCATAAAGTGGCCGAGCGGAAAAATCGGGTTGTAAAAACATTCTTAATGAGGCGAATTTCAACAAGTAAAATCATGAAAAATCCCGGGAATGAGCGGATTTTGGTTTATATTTGACACCCATGAATCCTTTACCCACACTTCTCTTTGTCGACGATTCGCCCGCAAACCTGGAGCTCCTTGAGGCTATTATAAGACGCAAAAAGGTCAAGGCAAACGTGATATCCGCGCTGTCGGGGAAGTTGGCGTTGGAGAAGACCCGTGAAGTTGACCTGGCCCTTGCCATTCTCGATGTCAGAATGAACGGCATGGATGGTTATGAACTAGCAATAAAACTGAATGAGAACAGACCCGATGATAAAGTTCCCATTATTTTCCTGACAGCAAACTATACCTCTGAAACTGAAATTTTCGAAGGTTACAATATGGGAGCGGTCGATTACCTCTTTAAACCCTTTAACGAACTCATCCTGGTAAGTAAGATCAACATCTTCCTGGATCTCTTTAACCATAAACAAACTATCCTGAGAGATGCAACCCTGCTGAAACAGTCGGCACGTGAACTGGCCCTGGCCAACATGGCTTTGAAAAAAAGCGAGGAAAAATACAGGACAGTGGCTGACTATACCTATGACTGGGAATACTGGACGGGGATCAACGGACAGGTCATCTACATGTCACCTGCAGCAGAAAATATAACCGGCTATTCCATCGAAGAATTCATTAACCAGGCAGGATTAATTGATGAGATTGTTCTCGATGCCGACAAGGAGCGCTGGGAGTCCCACAAAAATGAGGAGCACGGCTGCAACCCGGGAGAGAGTGCCAGGGAAATCAGCTTCAGGATGGTTAACAAGAATGGGAATATCCACTGGATTGATCACGTGTGCCGAAGGATTTTCAGCGACGGCAAATGCCTGGGGATAAGAGCATCAAACCGTGACATAACCGAAAAGGTTGGCATTGAAGGTGAATTGTTCAATGTGACCATTGAGGTGGAGGAGCGGGAACGGAACCGCTTTGCAGCGGAGTTGCACGATGGACTCGGCCCTCTTATTTCAACCATCAAGCTCTATTTTCAATGGCTTGCGGAGACAAATGATCCTGCAAAAGCCAGACTTATTGCAGAAAAAGGAAACAGCAATATCGACAAGGCTATACAAACCATTCGAGAAGTGTCGCGGGGTCTCAGCTCCATTATTCTCACAAAGTATGGATATGTGGATGCCGTTTTGAACTTCGCCAAAAGCATTAACGACATGCGGAAGATCTCGGTTACCATGGATTTCAATACAAAAACCAGGTTCGACCACCTGAGGGAGACCACGCTTTACCGGATCACCACAGAATTGATAAACAATACGTTGAAATATGCAGAGGCCACCCAGATCAAAATTTCCTGTATTTACTTGCGCGAAAAAAACAGGATCAGGTTCCGTTACACCGATAACGGGATCGGGTTCGACCTCTCCCTGGTTGAAAAGAGAAAGGACGGGCTCGGACTATTGAATATCCAGCAGCGGATTATGCTGATTCGTGGTTTAATAACAATAAAGACAGCCCCCGGTAAAGGATTGGAAATTTACATTGAAATGCCGCTTGATTAAACCCATTGTACAAAGTAATAGAAACAATAAACAATGAGTTCTTTCACAAAAATAATCCTTGTCGACGACCACCTTTTGTTCCGGGAAGGAATGAAACTCCTTATCGAGACAGAGGGAATGGGGACGGTGATTGCAGAGGCATCTAACGGCAAGGTGTTTCTGGATCTGCTTGAAACGCTTGATCCTGACCTGGTGTTAATGGACATTGAAATGCCTGTCATGGGGGGTGTTGAAGCAACTGTAAAAGCCATTGAAAAGAAACCCTCGCTGAAAATTTTGCTGGTCACCATGCTCGACATGACCGAGGACTATGCAAAACTGATCAACAGCGGAGCCATGGGGTGTGTTGTCAAGTCGGTCGGAAAGATGGAACTTGAAAACGCCATTAAAACGGTCATTAATGGACAAAGTTACTTTTCGAATGAACTTCTCCGGAAAATCATCCTTGATTTTGGCAGGAAAACGTCCGAATCAAATTTTAATGCCTCTTCTGAAGGCGAGTTTACCGAACGTGAACTTGAGGTATTGAAACTTCTCTGCGAGGGACTCTCCCCCACTGAAATTGCAGATAAAATCCATAGGTCTATTAAAACGGTTGAAGCACACCGGGCCAAACTGCTGCGGAAAACCGACACCCGAAATACGGTTAACCTGGTATTGTTTGCTATTAAAAACAAACTCGTCGAAATATAGTATCCTCCCTGATATAGGGTTTACCCTAATTCATTTATAGGATTCCTATCGCCATTTTCAGCATTTATCCCATAGTAATTCGAAATTTCCGGAGCTACATTTGTTGCCTGTGTGAAACGTTTAATTGCCTCATGGAAATTATCACGTTTTTCCCGTAAAAGTTTTGTTAGATGCCATCCCAACCAAAGATTATTATTGTCGAAAACCATCCGCTGTTTCGTGAAGGAATAAAACTCCTCATCGAAAAAGAAGAGATGGGAGAGATAATTGCTGAAGCCGAAAATGGCCAGGCATTTCTGAGCCTGCTCAAAACTCAGAATCCCGATCTGGTCCTGATGGATATTGAAATGCCTGTTATGAACGGACTGGAAGCAACAAGGCTGGGACTGGCGATCACACCGGGTTTGAAAATCCTGATGTTCAGCATGTATTACGAGCAGGAATATTATAATGAAATGATAAATTCAGGTGCCATGGGTTTTATAATGAAGACTTCCGGGAAACAGGAACTCGAAAAAGCCATCAAAACCTTAATCAGTGGCGAAAAGTATTTCCCCAAAAAGAAGATTGACCAGTTATTTAATGTTAAATCAAATACAAAGTTAAAATGAAAAGAAAATATACCATAAAATGTTTAATGGGCAAGACATGGCTGCTCCTTCCCGGAATCAGCTTATTTTTTGCCCTGATCACATCGCAGCATTCAGCTTTTGCCCAGGCCCCTTCCGGTGTCGTAACAACGCCGGCTAAAGCGAATTTCTACCAGATACAAAAAAATTTTAATGATTACTGGAAAGGACGGGAGGTTACCAGAGGATCAGGCTATAAACCTTTCAAACGCTGGGAGTGGTACTGGGAAGCCCGCGTCAATCATGACGGGACGTTTCCCCCGAACAATGTGATTGTTAAGAAGTGGGAAAAGTATTCAGCCGAACATACAACGGATAATTCAGATGCAGCGGGTAACTGGAAGTCGCTGGGCCCCGACAAACCTGAGAACCGTTACTTCGGGGTTGGCCGTGTCAACTGTATCGCCTTTCATCCAAAAGACACCAACACCTTCTGGGTAGGAACCCCTGCGGGCGGGTTGTGGAAAACCACCGACTTCGGTAAAACCTGGACTACAAATTTTGACCGCCAGCCCATTCTTGGCATCAGCGAGATCGTGATCGATCCGAAAAATGCAAATACGATGTACCTCGCTACAGGAGATTACGACGGAGGAGATAACAAATTTAACGGGACAGGTTCCGGTGACACGAAAAGCCTCGGCATCCTGAAATCGATTGATGGCGGATTGACCTGGAAAAAGACAGGTCTGAGCTTTGAAACCGGCAAGGATAAAGAGTATCAGGTAAGCAGGCTGATCATGAATCCCGACACCAGCAGCATGCTGTTTGCAACAACGTCATGCGGCATTTACAAGCTGATGAATGGAGGGCAGGATACTGTTTCGGTGGGGCCTACATTAAACTTCTGCGATATAGTTTACAAGCCAGGCACAACGAAAACAATGTATGCTGCAACAAAATCATCCTATAAAAGATCAGCCCAGATCTACCGGTCGGTCGACTGGGGAAAAACCTGGGATTCGGTGACAAAATTCACCAACATCAATAGGATCAAGCTGGCAGTGACACCTAAAAAACCCGGTATGGTCGAAGCACTGTGCGTACTGGATTCCGTGTATGGTGGATTGGCCGGGATATTCAGGTCAATAAATGACGGAGACACCTTTGGGGATACTGTTGTAAAAGTGTATAAAAACTGCAGCAACAATTATCTGCACAGTTACGTCGATCCCGAAATGTACAATGATGCATGTAGCGGACAAGGCTGGTATGACCTGTGCTATATGATCGACCCCGATTCTCTCAACATCCGCTGGCTGGGCGGTATCAACACCTGGAAAAGCACTGACGGAGGGAGGGAATTCAACCTTGCCAGTTATTGGGAAAAAAGTGTTGAGCCGATAAATCTGGAACAGGTCCATGCTGATAAGCATGCCTTTGCCTTTCATCCACTGAAAAAAGGGACATTCTTCGACTGTAACGACGGAGGAGTTTATTATACACAGGATGGGGGGAAAAAGTGGATTGATATCTCCGGAGGAATGGAGATCGGGCAGATTTACCGTATCGGAGGCTCCTGGGAGGAGAAAGATCTGATCATTGCCGGATTCCAGGACAATGGTTCGCAGGTGCGCACCGCTCCGGGTGAGTGGCTGACTCCTGATGCCATCGGGGGTGATGGGATGGACTGCCTGATCGACTGGCTTGATCCGAACATAAGGTATGCCTGCTATTCTGATGGAGTCATTAAAAGGACCCTTAACGGTACCTGGAAAGAGGACTGTACATTGATTTCCGACAGTATCAAAACTAAAAACAGAGGCTCCTGGATTACCCCCATCGCCATCGATCCGATCAATCCTGAAATTCTTTATGCAGGATACCGGGATATCTGGAAAACAACAAACCGGGGTGACAAGTGGGACAGTATCACAAGGATGGATCACAAAGTTCCGGGCGATTTCCAGTTCAGGACCATGGCCATTTCCCAATATGATCCGAAAGTGATCTGGGCGGGTACCATGAAAAGCCTCTACATGACTACTAACGGCGGGGGAAATATGAAAGCCATCGACACGCTTAAACTGACTGCCCTGGGCAAGAACAAAAACATGATCACGGGAATAGCAATTCATCCGACAAATCCAAAAAAGGTGTTTGTCACCTTCTCCGGGTACGACTCCTTAAAAGTATTCAGTACCATTGACGGAGGCGCGAGCTGGAAAGATATTTCGGGTACCAGCTTGCCAAAAGTACCTGTGAATTGCATTACCTATGAGGATTTCTCCAATGATGCGCTTTACATCGGAACCGATCTTGGTGTTTTTTACCGGGACTCAACCCTGTCTAACTGGATTCCGTTCAACAACCAACTTCCCAATGTGATGGTAACAGACCTGGACATTTGTTATATGGCAGGAACCATCCGTGCCGCCACCTATGGAAGAGGGATCTGGGAATCAGATTTATACGTACCCTCGGGAAAGATCAAAGTGAATGAAACTGAGGTGCCGAGAAATGGCGGAGATGCCAGCGGCGGTGGACTTTACAATATCGGAGATACAGTTACCATGAAGGCAACACCCCTGAAATCCTTTTCATTCACGGGTTGGTTCGAAAACGGAACGAAGATTAGCGATTCCGCCAACTTTAAATTCATTGCCCAGGGAAACCGTAATCTTGAAGCCAGGTTTGGGAATCCGACCAGTATGGAGAACAAGCTGAAAACCAGAATCCACATGTTTCCCAATCCAACCAAAGGACAGGTTGAAATCAGGATGGATGAAGAGATGCAGGCGGATCTGCAAAACATATCGGTGACAAGCCAGATGGGTAAAACGGTGTACCGTTCATCGATAAAACCTGAGGGGGATAAACTATCTATCGACCTCTCCTTCTTTTCGTCCGGAAGCTATATTCTTACTTTATATTTTAAATCCGGTGAAAAAGTGTCCTACTCACTTATATTAACTAAATAAACCCAAGAATATGAAAAGAATTTTGACGATCGTATTATTCTTAACCGCATTTTCCTGGATAACCAGTGCAAAACAGATTGAAGAGCGTATTGCCGGAAAAGTTGCCGGTAATTTCTTTGCAAGCCGGATCGGCATGAACCAACTCAAGGCCTTGCCAATACCGGTATTGGTCTGTACTTCGAACGATCTGATAATAAATCAGGATGCCGGAACAAACCCATCCCCGGCCTTTTATGTTTACAATTTTACAGGAAGCCCCGGGTTTGTCATCGTTGCCGGCGACGATATTGTTACGCCCATATTGGGTTACTCAACAGAAGGATATTTCTCGATGGTCAACATAGCTCCGGCAGCTGCATCCTTTTTATGGAGTTATGAAGAACAGATAAAAAGTGCAGTAGCCAAAAAACTCCGGGTTACTCCTGAAATTGAATCGGCATGGATTGAATACCAGACCACAGCAAGTGGGTCAAACCATTCAGACGAAGGTGTGAAGACAGTTGAACCCCTGATCAAATTATATTGGAATCAGGCCCCTCATTATAACAAGCTATGTCCCGAAAATAAAAAGCCCAAAGAGCTTACCGTCACAGGTTGTGTTGCAACAGCCATGGCCATGGTGATGAAATATCACAATTATCCCAAGCAGGGAACCGGTTCCGCATCCAATAAAACAGAGAAATATGGCACACTTTCAGCCAATTTTGGCGGTACAAAGTATGCCTGGAATGTGATGCCTGACAGTTTGTATGACGACAGCGACACGGCCGCTATTAATGCCGTTTCAACTCTTATGTATCATTGCGGGATTGCCGTTGAAATGGAATATGGAATTGCCGCTGTCGGAGGAAGCGCTGCCTACGTGATCGATTATGGGACGAAAAGAAGGTGTACGGAAAATGCCCTGAAAAATTATTTTGGTTACGACCCTGCCCTGCGGGGACTCAGCAGGCATAATTATACAGATACAGAGTGGATCGATCTTTTAAAAGAAGACCTGGATGCCAGACTTCCCGTGCTCTATGCGGCTCAGGATCCGAGCCCCAAGGGTGGCGGCCACGCATTTATATGCGATGGTTATGATAATAATGGAAAGTTTCATTTCAACTGGGGATGGGGAGGTGTCGATAACGGCTACTTCGAGATCAACTCACTCAACCCTCCAGGTTCCAGGTATATCTGTGGGCACGAAATGATAAAGGGAGCCCGCCCTATGCCCGGCCAGGGAAAATATTTTAATCTCAATCTCAGCGCTCCGGTCACGCTGCTGTCGGATATCATTCAATACGAAGATTCCATCTCCATTAGCACCAGCATCCGTAACAATGGCAAAGCCGATTTTACAGGCAGTCTCGGGGCAGCCATTTTCGATAGCAACCAGATGCGTATTGGTTTTGTTGAGATCATAAATCCTTTTACGATCCGGGCCGGGGAAAACGCTGAACATATCACCTTCAAAAACAGTGGTCTGCCAGAAATGCTGCCCGGTAAATACATGATCGGTATTATGTATAGTTATGTTGGTGACGACTGGATGGAGGTAAACGACACCCTGCAATTTGTCAACTTTCCCGTGATGGAGGTCATCAATCCCGATGTTATCGAAATGGCTTCTGCAATGACGGTATTGCCGGAAATACTTACAGAGGGCCAGGCTGCCACCGTGAAACTGGCGATCAGAAACAATGGAAGTGCAGATTATTCAGGAATGCTGAACCTTGCAATCCATGATGCGGACGGTAATTTTCTCTATTCAATTGCGCAGAAGGAAAATTTCACCCTCCCGGCTGGATCTGCCTCCGGGGAGCTCACTTTCAGCACGAACAGGATCCCTGTTTCGGCCGGAAGTTACATGATCGCTTTGTGGTATAAAAATCCAGCTAATAGCGAATTCGAATTGGTTGGGTCTTCAGGTTTTCAAAACCCTGTCAGGGTACAGGTCAATGCCAGTCCACTTGTGGCCGACCGTTACGAACCCAACGACTCAGCGCAAATAAGTTCAGTATTACCGCTATCTTTTTCAGGAAATAGTGCAAAAATATTATTGGATAATACCAATTGTCATGTGGGTACAGATGAGGACTTTTATAAAATAGTGCTTCCAATAGGGTTCTCTTATAATATAGAGGCCAATCTGAGAAATTCAGAGTATGATACCACCTGGTCTCATCCACTCAACGGTTTTTGGAATTACATGAGACCACAAGATACCGTATGGCAATTTCCCTGCAACAACTCTGGTCCTGCAAAATTTGAATCCGCCAAAGGGGGAGATCTCAGCTTCTACGTATTTACCAATTTTGTTAAACAAACCGGAATGTACCAATTGGAGATCAACATCAGTAAAAACCCGCTGGGAATCAATGAATCAGATCAAACATCCTCTCTGGTCGTATATCCAAACCCTTCAACCGGGATCGTTTATCTCGTAAATCACCGTGACAATGAAATTATTACCGACATCACGGTCCGCAGCATGCCTGGCCGTACGGTTTATCACCAGCCGACAGTATCGGTGGGTGCCGATCCCTACCAGATCGATTTATCCCGACTAGCTCCCGGAATCTACATCGTAACATTACTTGACAACATGAATCACCAACGAAATATAAAGTTATCCATAGCAAGATGAAAAAGTCAAACCTCACAGTGCATAAGGCCTTCTTCATTCTTTGCCCTTTATGGTGTTGGTAATCCTTGCTGAAATAAGCAAATTGCCTGCCTGATCCGCACTTCGAAAACCGGGTAGCAATGGCAGTGTCATAACCTACTAAACACGGCGATGATCGGCAGTGCTACCACTATTGAATGGTTCGCTGATTTCAGCATGCTTATAGGGGTGAGTTGGAAACAGAATTCAGGTTCCGCAGAGAGTTACGATCGAAATACTCCGGAACAAATATCAAAATGATCTCAGCAAAACCCTGTTTGCTTTAAAGAGTATTTCCGGTATCGGTTTTTTCTCTTTCTTCGTTTTTGGATTCTTGAGAGCAAATGTCACGGTTGCCCTGGATATGAATTTTGGACGACACAAAGATTATACGGGTGACGGTAAAAGTGTTTTAATTTGAATTTATCTGTACACAACTGAATGTTGGTAATTCCGGAAAGCCTATAAACAGTGCGGTTTGTGATTCAGATTGATGTGAGATGTTTGAAAAGGACAGGTTCCTGTTCCGGGCACCAAAGAAGGCAGCGAGATAGTGAAAAGGCGAAATAGTGAAGACTGTTTCGCCTTTTTTTTGGTTTTCTGTTTGTTAATGCCTTGTTCAATCAGAATAAAATTTCCGCTCTGCCTGTAAAACCATTACCTTTGTAATCCATATTTAATCTGTTATGAAACGAATAACCACGCTTGCATTCCTGTTGATTCTGATTTCTTCAGGAATCATCTTCCATTCCTGCAAAAAAAGCGAGTCGACTCCGGTACAACCCGATTATCCGCAACTGATCGGCACTTGGGAGGGTCTTACTTCACAAAACCAGTCGATCAGGCTGACCGTGATCGCAGTCAGCGATATTCTGGTCGTTTCAACTTACAAATACAACGTGATCAAGTATGATACCGGTTCATCATACCGGGTTATGGAATACAACGTACCCTCTTCGACCATTGTAACCTCAATCGTCGACAAGTACTTTAAATTCAGGCCTTATGGTGGGTATTCTTACAACGATTACCTGAAAGGCACCTTTGATTCGGATTCGTTGAAGCTGAAAGGCAGATTCAACACGTCCTTCCCGAATCTTTCAGGAACGGCGACCGACAGTGTCACAGGCAGTTTTACTGCCTTGAAGGTCAAGTAGCAGGCTTTTGTGATTTTTCAAGTTTCGTGATCCTTTGATCCAGGTCCGGAAGATTCCGGAAGAGCGCAATGGATCTTCTGAATTTCGAAACCTCCATGGCAGGGGCTCCCAGGTATGCCTGCCCGGGTTTTGTAAGGCTTTTCGACACGGCGCAGGTCGCCCCGAGAATGGTTCCGTCGGCGATGGTAATGTGACCATTAACGCCGACATGTCCGCTGAACAAACAGTTTTTTCCGATCCGTGTTGATCCCGCGATCCCTGTTCCTGCCGCCATACATGTATTTTCACCCACCTCGACATTGTGGGCAATGTGGACGAGGTTGTCAAGCTTGGTACCTTTACGGATGATTGTGGAACCGAAGGTTGCCCTGTCGACAGCGCTGTTGGAGCCGATCTCCACGTTATCCTCTATAATGACATTCCCGATCTGGGGAACTTTAACATTAACTCCTTCCTGCTGGTTGAACCGGAAACCGTCGCTTCCGATCACCACCCCGGAATGAAAAATGCAGTCGTTCCCGATCCGGTTATCGGAGTAAATCTTCACCCCGGAGAAGAGGGTGGTGTTATCGCCGATGGTGGTATTGTCGTCGATGAACACCTGAGGATAGATGCGTACATTGTTTCCGATGACCACGTTTTCGCCGATCACGGCATAGGCTCCCACGTAACAGTTTTCACCGAGCCGGGCCGTCGGATCAATGGAGCTCAGGGGTGAAATTCCTTTTTTATTGAATTTGATCTGGTTGTACACTTCGAGGAGTCGGGCAAAAGCCATATCGGCGTGTTCAACCCTGATCAAGGTTGGCGTGATACTTCGATCGGGGATAAAATCTTTATTGACGATGATCACCGTGGCCTTAGTTTGATAGATGTAGGGCGTGTAAAGCGGGTTTGACAGGAATGAAAGTGATCCGGGTTCTCCCTCTTCAATTTTGGAAAGCCGGGTCACTTCGGCATCGGGATTACCTTCGAGGGTTCCGGAAACAAGTCCGGCAATCTGTGCAGCAGTGAACTTTAGCATGATGAATAAATTTTATTTTGGTTTATGTTTGATGCCGGTAGGGGGAGCAGGCAGCCCTGCCTCGTTTAGATGTAAATATTCTGTAGTTCCGGCACGGGTGATAACTTTTTTATTCCGGTATAAGATACAATTGTCGGTTTGATAAACCGGAATGAAATCATGGTGGATGATCCGGTGAAGCCGTTTAAAGAAAATTCCCCGTGTCGAATCGATCTGTCCGACGGTGAAGACATAGTCAAGGGGCACTGATTTACGGTCGTTGTACATTTCAAAGCTCAGGTAACGCGAGGTATCCCGTGGGTTCCCCACGAAAAAGTTTGGTCTTGTCGCGTGATTCCAGGCGACCGGAAAATATCCCGATTCGCATTCATAGTTGTAGACCATGAGAACAGGCTTATCGACGGCAAGGTAATCGACAAAGTGGCCGGTGAACCAGTTATCCATCGAATAAACCGGAAGCACGAGGCTGTTCGGTGCGACATGATCCGCAGCCTTGTTGAAGGAGATCGCCAGTTTACCCAGATCCTTCAATATAGGGGAGTAATAGACAAGTAGTTTGTAATTTATGACGAGTGCCGCAACGGCAGCGAGGATTCCGATCCATTGAGGCATGCGAAAGGTGGAAATAAAGAGGATCGTGGTCAGGAACAGCATCAGTCCGATGCGCAGGTTGGTATAGCTCGCGGTTCCGTAAGCGTCGGGCAGTTTAAAATACAACAGCAGCATCACCCCGGCCGACAGCAGCAACCACCAGAAGTTCAATCCCGGAAGGACCCGATAGGAATGTTCCTGGTTGGAAACGACATCTGAAAAAAAGCGTTTTACGAGATTTCCCAGGTAGGACAGAATTCCGGCCCCGAAAAGAGAAAGAATCAGGTAATAGATCCAGGAGGTTATTTTTCCTTCGAGGATCGGGTTGAAGGAGATGAGTGGTCTTACGGTGCGGAGATATTCGAGCAGGTCGTGTTGTGCGATATAATTCAGTTCCCGCGTTCCCGGCCGGGTATAGAAAAAATAGACGAACAACGACAGCGGGACCAGGGCGGCGAGCGTCAGGATGCCGGCATCCTTCGCAAGATGCCGGAGGGCTTCACCCGGGGTGCTTTTCCGGCAGGCCATGGTTCCGAGGGTTTGAATAAAAATATACAGGGTGATCAGGATCATTAGGATCCCGAAGATTACGATGTGTGAAAAGTAGGTGGCCGCGACGAGGAGGATCAGGGTGAGTATCCGCTTTACATTCCACTTCCGGTTTACCGACCGGATCCAGAAGGTAAGGGCAAACAGGCAGAACAGGATGGCTATGCAAAAGTTAAAGAACCCGAAAAAGAAGAACATCGTGTGGGTGAAGGGGAACACGAGATAGCTGAACAGGTAATTGCGGGGAGAAATGGTGATCATCAGGCGCCTGAAGGCGAACGGGATTCCGGTCAGGAGCAGGATAATCAGTATTTTTTCGGCTAAAAATGCCGGCATGAAAGTCATCAGGAGGGAGAGGAGCAGGTGGCTGGTCCAGTTTGGTACCGGTTCGGGGTTCAGTTTGAAAAAAGTATCAAAGAGCGGATTGTCATGAAATACCAGTTGATTTATGATGTTTGCATTATAAAGGTGCGAAGCACCATCCATGCTTGGGAAGAACCGGGTGGAGATGAACGGGAAGATGCTGATGATGGTGATGGTGGTGAAGATCATCAATTCGGTACGCTTCCATATTCTGGTTTTATCCATGGTGCAGGGTTTAGAAATCAGCGAGAAATTTGAGATAATCTTTGATCAGCGGGATTTCGGTAGGAGGGATTCCGTTTTTAATCAGGCCGGGTGCATCTTCACTGAATGCCGCGATCAGTTCCTCTCTGGCTACAGAAGGTCTGGAGAGGCTTTGGCGATAAAGGGAAAACGCCTCTTTACGGTTCCCGAGACAGAGATTGACATGGCCGGCGTTCATCAGGTCGTAGACCGACGGATTGCTGTCGAGACTCAGGATCTCTGCATACAGTTCAAGGGCTTGTTGTGGTTGTCCGAGTAAAAAGTGGCACCAGGCAGCCGGCCTGAGTACTTTCAGGTTTTCGGGAGCAAAGAACCGGAGTTTGAGGTAATGATGCAGGGCCTGGTCATAATCTTTCAGATGAAGAAGGCACTGACCGATCTGGAGTTGAAGGGTAAGATCGTCGGGTTGAAGGTCCGCTGCATCCCTGAAGTACCGGAGCGCCTCAGTATAGTTCAGTACTTTGATGCTGCACCAGCCAAGTTTTTTCAGTATCCATTGGCGGTCGGAATCAAAAAGTTCAGCCTTTTTGTAGTATTCGATGGCTTCGGGATACCGTTCAGCTTTTTGAAAACAATATCCGATCTTTTCGAAATACTCATGTTGGGGCCCATTCTTTTCCATTAACAGTTGATAGGCCTCAATGGCTTGCGAATAGTTGTTCTTCTCGAAGTGAAATGCCGCGATCCGCTCTGCGAGTGCCGGTCGGTAGAAATAGTCATTGTAGAAGTTCAATTTACAGAACATCATCTGTTGCTGGAAAACATCGTCGAATTCTCCCCGGTGCTGATAGAGTTTGAAAAATCTGTAGAGATCCTGGATGTACTGGATATAAACCGCGTTGGAGGATATTGATTGATCGAGAATCTGTTCTTCGGAGGCCAGCTCTTTCATCTGGGCGAATTCTGCTTCGAAATTGGTCAGGATCATAGAGCGTTGCTGGTCGGGAATAGCCCTGAAGTTGATGGCGAAGGAATATTTATCAGAATTACAGATATAGAATGCTTTCCCGAGGCTGTCGAGAAGCCGGTACCGGATGTCCTCCTGCGATGCGGTCATCTCCTGCAATTCCGGGTTTTCGATGTAAAAGGGAATAAACCAGTTGCTGATATGGGTAAAAAAGTCGAACCGTTTCAACTGGGCAAAGGTGCTCATGAAGACATCGCCGCCTTCCATCTGAAGCCGGGAGAACTTTTCGATTTTTTCGAAAAGTCCCGGGACTTCTTCAATCATATCTTTCCACCCCGGGTTTTTACCTTCCAGCGACTCATCCTCCGTAAGGTCATTCAGTTGAAGTTTGTCTTCGATTTTTGGCATCATCTTCTGCATCTCAGGCAGGACCTCGGTTTCAAACTCCCGGGTGATCTTTTCCGTTTCACGAGCCTGTAAAAGCTGCAGGAGAATCAGTTCGACTTCGGGAAGCAGGTTTTCATCCGCAGTCATCGCTTTAAGACCGGAAGGGATCTCCGGGTAGAGGTGTAACCGGTCATCGTACCGCAACATGACGAGGATCAGTCCGATCAGCGCCCGCTGGTACACCTGTTCTTCCCGGGATTCAACAAACCCGATCAGGAGCAGGAATTTACGCGGATCGAAATAATCGAGGAGTCCCAGTGTTATAGCGCTGACAATCATGCATTTCTCGTGCCATGGAATTTGGGATGAACGGTTGATCCGATTGACCAGCCGAACGTAATCGTCGTTATATTTCAAGGTCAGCCAAAGAATCCTGAAAATGTGGTCAGCGAGTATTGATCTTCTCCGGGTTTCGTTCACCGGTTCTGTTCCGCTGATCTCGGTTTCTTCGAAAAGTTTGTTTAATTCTCCATGAAAGAAATACTCTTCGATCCGGTTGATGCAGGTTTCGGGATCATCTGTGAAAAAGTGTTTGGTCTCCCGCCGGTAGCCATTTTTCAATCGGGTGACCGGCTGAAGGAAAATTTCACGGAAGTCATCACCGACAGTGAGTATCGCCTGGCACAAGTTTGTGAGGATGGCTTCGCGCTGTGGGTCATCGGATCCGTCGATGGCATAGTGCAAAAGGTTTCTGTATGTACTGGTAAGGTTCCCGATCTGGTCATCAAATTCATAGTGGTCGGTTATCCGTTGAAATCTGTTCAGCAGGTCAAGCGCCTCCTTGATCTCATGGTTTTTAACCAATCCGGCCAGTTGCCGGTATTTTTCATTGGCCTCTGATCGTTCCATTCCGGTTTATTTTGATGGGTTGTCGGATCAATTAAAAACGAACCCCTGTGGTAAAAATTATAGATTGCATAAAATCGGTGGTGTTGGAATAAAAGACCTTGTTTCCGTTGTTTGCATGCAGATACCGGTAGGCAGCCCTGATATACCCGAATGAAACGGGTTTGTATTCAAAACTTACCGTAAATCCACGGGTGGATAAGCCGGTCACTTTATCGTTATAGGTATAGAAACCGGTCAGGAATCCGTGCGGATCATAAAGGTACTCGAATCGTGCGGTCAGTGCAAATAACTTGTTAATCTGATAATTTGCCTGGACAAATCCAGAGCACATCAGGGCAGTCTTATTGGTGTCGGGGGGTAATTGTGAGTTCGTTTGCACTGCAAAGTCGAACTGTCCGGTCAGATCGATTGATTTGGTCGGGAAATACCGGATTATGATGTTGTTGTAAACAATGTCGTTATTTACCTCAGCATCAACCAGAGCCTGGTTTCCGAAAAAGTTGTTATAGGTTAACGAGAGTTTTTTCCAGGGCTCGTAGGTCAGGAACACAATGCCTGCCATGTGTGTGTTTTGAGAATATGCGAGTGAAAAAGGGTTACCGATCATGAGACCGCCACTAAATTTGGGTGAGAAGCGGTAAGAAAGTTTGGCGCCGAGAACGCTCCCCGGTTCATAATATCCTCCCACGGTGACAACGCTGATCTGATTAATCACGGGCCAGGATGATTCGATTCCGATCGGGTTGAGCATGTACCCGAAATCGAGCCAGAGGTCCTTGACAATTCTGAATCCGAAATTTGCCTGTCGAAGGGTCTTGATGAATTGCATCTCAGGGGCCGCCAGCAGGTTGGGGGCATCGCCGTACTGAATAGCCAGCTTCCCTCTTACTTTTTCAGCGTTGTAATAAAATTCCAGTGCAGCGACATTCATTCTGATCTGGTCCTGAACCGGACAGTTTCCCGAAAAGGGTATGACGTTGGAAGTGTCCTTTTGCGACATAATCGTCCAATTGTAGTAAGCATCAATGTAGAGTCCGAAAGTGAAGTTGTTCAGTTTGCCCAAAATCTTACTTTTCAGGGCATTGGCAAGACTGTCTGTTTCCTGTTGTGCCGGCGACCGCATGGGAACGGAACACATGGCCAGAACCAGGAAGTTGAACGTGAGCAGGCAAATTTTTCTTCGCATATGTTTGACTTTGTATCTGTTAATCGAAACGATAAGGTATTGAGAATACAGCCGGGTCAAGGGTAAGTTCAAAAATAAGGAAAATATGGAGACTTCATTCATCTTCGCCTTTCTTTTTTAAGTGGGATGAAAATCCATAATTTTGTAACCTCCTTACCTACGAATATTCCTGATGCGACGATCCCTGTTATTGTTACTCCTGTTTGCTACCACGTTTCCAGTTTTAAACCAGACCATCCTGTTGAAAAAGCAGCAGGAATGTGTGTTTCGCGTGCCCTGGAAACCCCGTGAAACGGGATTGTATTCCAATTCCAATATCATCGTGCGGGAGATCGCGAAGTCGACGCTGAAGGAACCGTCGAAGGTTGGGATCTATTTCAACTGCCGGATAGGTGTTGCCATTTCCCGGACCCAGGGTCAGACCAGGCTTGTAATAGGACTGTCGGATAAGCATGTTACGGGTGATTGCACGTTCAGGACTTTTCCCCTTGAAGATGTGCTGAAACCCTCGCGGGCTGCCTTACGCATCCGGATTGCAAGCAGGGAGGATACCTCCGGTTACTCCGAAATGGCTTTGCAGGATCTGCCGATTCATCCCGATGACACCCTGCTCGCGACCTGTTCGCTATCTTCCTACAACCCGGAAATTGACACCCTTTTGCTTGTCAATCCTGAATTTTTTTACGACAGTTTAGCCCTGAATGCATTTTCAGAGCGACTGGATCTGATAAACGACTATTATGCTTCGGTTGCCATGCTCGATTCGGTCAGCCTGTTTTCGGGGGCTGTTGATTTTGCTGATCCTATGAGGCTGCCCTGCCATTTTTTTGAAGTTTCAGAGGTTAACAATGTCATCAGGCAGGTCGCCAGCCGCAATTTCAGCGGAAAATTATTAACCGGGGGATATGACCCGGCGGGTTTGGAAGAGAAATGGTCCCGGGAAAGAAAGCATGCTTTGAGTCTGACTTACACCCTCGGAGACCACCTGGATTTGTCATCCGTTAAAGGCTGGAGTGGGGATATGGATTCGTTGTCAACTTTTTTTGTCGACCGGATCCTTTCTTATGTTCGCCGGTCGAAGCAAATGGATCACCTGTACGGAAAGATCTATCAGGATTTTCTTGAGTTGTATGAAGTCGGCGATACAGGCCGGGATCCCGTTTACGATTTGTCGCGGCTCCTGAATAACATGTTTCCGTATGCTGCGAAGGATACGTTGCCGGGTTACTTACTGAAGCATCTGAACGGGGCCTATGTCGGGACGGCTTTGGGATTGATGGGGGACAAACGTTTCGCTGAAGCGTTTACCCTGTTGGCACACGGGCGGCGGGTGACAGAACTAATCAAACCGGATCTCCGGGATACCGCATTTGATCAGCTCCAGGTCGCTGCAGCGGAGGGTATCCTTAGCTCTTATGCCGGTATTGCAGCCACGTGTATTCAATCGGAAATGTACCAGATGGCCGACGCGTATCTTTTAAAGGCAGGCGAATATTTGTCGCAGAACCGGCGGTTCATCCGGTCCGATTCAGTTTATCGTTCGGTATATGCCTCCCTGTTTTTTAAAAGAAATTCAGATTGTGACCGGCTTTTGGCAGCCCGGCAGTTCCGGGAGGCGCTCGAATGTTACCGCGATTTTGAATCGCAATACACTCCCCGTGAAGTCTCAATCATCCGGGAACAGTTGCTTGAAAAAAAACGGGAGGCCATCCGGGGTGTCGCGATAAGGCAACTCGGCAATCTTGACAGGGCCCTGAAGAATCAGGAGCAGGACAAATCGTTACTGATCTACGACAGTCTGATGATACTTGTACTGGATTTGCCGGAAGATTCCCAATTGCGGCATGCCCCTGATGCTCAGGCTGCAGTCATCGCTCATATCCGGTATCAGCGGTTATTCCTGACAGGATCGCTGGCGGTTGAGAACGGCCGGTTCACCCTTGGTGTCGACAGGCTTCAGAAGGCGCGGACGCTTGCGGATCGTTACCGGTTTGATCCCGACCCTGATTTTGATTCGGTTTATCGCATCGCCTTGCGGAACTATTTGCTGGTGCGGTTATCCGGCGCTCAAAGGCATATCTGGTCCAATGATTTTGATTCAGCGTATTACCAGCTACGGGTTATCCGGGATGAAGCGACCCGAAACCACCTGGAGAATGAAGAAGGCTTGGTAAAGGCGTTCCAGCGGTTCGGTCAGAAGATCTCCGACCAGAAATGCAGGATCCACCATGATTCGTTGGATTTATGTGTGATCCGGGCTGACCGGTGTATCGCACTGAAAAATTACAGGGGAGCGATCGCCTACCTCGATGATGCATTGAAACTTGCCGGGCAGCGGACCGATTGCAACACGGATGTCAGGGTCGTCAGGGATACGCTGGAAAAGTATCGTTGGGCGGGTCTTTACCAGCAAAGACTGGCGGAAATTGATTCCTATGTTGCTGCAGGCGCTTATATGGAAGCAATCGGCAGACTCGAAGAGAACGACAGGCTATACGTCAGCAAAAGGGTCGACCGGGCAGGGATCAGCCAGGAAGGGATTTACGAGTATATAAGCCGACGGTTAAATCCCTACCTGACTTTGGAAGCTGTCACCTATTTCACCGGTCACGGAGCAGGGAAGGAGGCCCTGAGATTTTTACATCTGCTGAAGATCCAGAATTTCAGGGCTGATGAATGCGTTAAAGCACAGGAATTATGTGCCAGGACAACGGCCCATGAAGATTTTTACCGGAATCCGCTTGCAGATCCCGGAACGCAATCTGCTGACTATACAACCAATGACAAATGGTATACGGTCTTCAAAAAAACCTACCTGGAAGAATGGACGCAATTGAAAAAAGTGTCAAATCAAAAGTGATTCAAGGGCTATAAACATTCCCATCGGTCACAGCCGAACCGTTCAGTTTAGCATCATACGGTTCTCAAAGTTTTTCGCAGACCAGGTATTCCCAGGGTTTCAGGGTGAGTTTCCCACCTTCTGGAAATGTTCTCGTCTCATTCGAAAATATTTCGAGATAATTTCCGGTTCCTCCGTCCGATGTGAGAGTGATGGTGCGATCAAAGCCGGTAAGATTCATGATCACCAGCAACTCCTGTTCAGGTAATTGTCGTTTGAATGCAAAAACCGACTTATCGTCGGAGGTATTTACCCGGATCAGCTTTCCCCCGGTGCTGTCGGCAGCCAGAACATTGCCCTTCTTTTTAAGTTGTATCAGCCGGGCATAAAACGAAGCGAACCGGTATCCGCCCCAGGGAACGCTGTCCTTGTCGAAGAACTTTAATCGTTTATTCATGGCCGATTCCTGCCCTGTATAAATCAGCGGCATTCCCGGGAAGGTAAAGGTGAGTACCGCGAAAGTCTGGGCGCCGGCACCCATCCGTTCGAATTCGGTACCATTCCAGGAGTTTTCATCATGATTGCTGGTGAAGCGCATCCGGATGGCATCGGGCGGGTACTTTTTAATTTCCTTTGCCCAGAGTGTGTCGATCTGATCGGCCGATTTCTTTCCCTGGGCGATCTGGTTCATCAGGTGGTGGAGGTCCCACGAATAACTGGCATCAAAATAGCCGCTGTCGTGAATCTTTGGCGTTTCTTCTTCAGCAAGCATAAACACCGGTTTTACCTTTTTGATTCCGGGAATGGCTTCGTGCCAGAAGGAGACCGGCAACATGCCGGCCACATCGCACCGAAATCCGTCGATATCATATTTTCTGACCCAGTAGATCATCGCGTCGGTCATGAATTTACGTAAACCAGGTTGGGAATAATCCAATCCGGCCACATCGGTCCAGTCGGGTACGGGTGAAATGATTTTACCGGTGGAATCTTTCTTATACCAGTCGGGGTGCCGGGTGATCAGGCTGTTGTCCCATGAGGTATGATTGGCAACCCAGTCGATGATCACTTTCATGCCGAGTTCATGGGCCTTATTTACCAGGATGACCAGGTCTTTGTCCGTTCCGAACTCAGGATTTACGGCAAGGTAGTCCCGTACGGCATAGTAGCTTCCGAGTGATCCTTTCCGGTTGGAAGCTCCGATGGGGTGAACCGGCATCAGCCAGAGAATATCGACTCCGAGCCGTTTCAGTCGCGGAAGCTCCCCGGTAAAAGCTTTAAAAGTGCCTTCCCGGGTGAATTGCCGGATATTGACCTCATAGATCACTGCATTTTTTGCCCACTCCACATGGGCTGCCGGGTCCATGACAACAGGCTTGTCGGGGGCATTGCAGCTCAGGATTCCGAGCATCAGGATTGCTGATAAAGCAAGGGTCATTTTCATTTTCATCTGCTCATAATTTTGATTCACTTATATTTTTCACAGCGCTTATCATCGAATCTTCCATTATCCTGATCAGGTTCCCGGATAAAGGTCCACCTGAATGTTCGTGATTTTCACGACACCAGTCAATATGCGGTCAGTAAGTCAGGATTTCAAAGGAATTCCCGGGTAACGTCATCTTTATTTTTCCTTCTTCCTGGGTATAAACCGTTCCCTGGAGCGGATGGTACTTCATATCCTGGTAACGTTCGGGGAGTTCAAATTCGATTTTCTTATTTGTACGCTCTTTGTTGAAAATCACGATAACGGCCTTGTCGAAATAGGAGCGCATATATACAAAAGTCCGGTCGCTGACTTTCAGTGTTTGAAAATCTCCATAAACCAGGGCCAGGTTCCCACTGCGGAGATGTGCCAGTTTTGACGTGATCTCTTTCAGGTGGGATTCCTGGGCGTTCAGGCTGTCGAACTTCATCATCCTGCGGTTGTCGGGGTCGCCGGCACCAGGCATCCCGAACTCATCGCCGTAATAGATGACGGGAATGCCCGGAATGGTCATGTTGAAGGCAATGAGTGAAGCCAGTTTCCGGTACCCGATGGTGTCCTTTACCTGAATGTCGCGTCTCCATCCGGCATCCGATTCGTTTTCCCCGAAGTTCAGGGCGCCGCTTGCAAAGGAAATAAAACGCGACATATCCTGGTTCCCGGTGATATTTCCCATCAGATTATGTTCCCCGAAATAGTTGAAACTTTGCTGGAGGGAGTAATTCAGTTCGCGGAATGAGGTATTGTCGGACGCGAAGGAATTTTTGGCATCCCAATAAAGGTTAAATTCAAATTGCGCATCGAGCATACCCGGATTGATATAACTTGCAATCAACTCCCGGCTCCCGAAAGTCTCGCCGATCTGGTATACGCCCCTTCCTTCGGGAACGGTAACCTCTTTGTTCAGTTTTTGATTTAAAAGCCTCCAGTAGCTCTCCGGCACATGCTTCGCGGCGTCGTGCCTGAATCCGTCGATCTTGTATTCACGGATCCAGAATGTTGCTGAATCGGAAACCATTTCAGCCACTTCGGGTTTTGTGAGGTCGAAGGTAGGAAGGAAGATGTCGAACCAGGTGGTAAGCCGCTGTTCGTCGAAAAGCCTGATATTTTTCTTTTTTCCGGGAAGATCAACCGAAGTGATCCAGTCGGGGTGTGCTTTGAGAAGCGGATAATCCTGGTGGACATGATGCGATACAAAATCAAGGATCACGTTCATGCCCTTGCCATGCGCTTCCATGACCATTTTATTCAGGGCCTTGGAATCTCCGAAGCGATTGTCGATGGTTGTCAGCGTGATCGGCCAATAGCCATGATACCCCGAAAATTTGCGGTGTGGGGCCGGGTATTCCACGAATCCGAGGAGCGGGTTCTGGGTGATCGGTGAAATCCAGAGGGTGTTGACTCCCAGATTCGAGAAGTAACCGTCTTCAATGGTACGGGTAATACCGGCAATATCACCACCCATGTAATTAACTTTAGGATCGATTTCGGGATCCTTCACCGGCTGATCGATTTCCTTATCTCCATTCCTGAAGCGATCGACCATCAGGAAGTACATGATCATGGATTCGCGATCGGTTCGCGACAGTTTTACGGGATCCGACAGAACTTTACCATTTTGCAGCGGTACCAGTATTTCGTTTGAGATGCCTGCTTTATTATAGGCCCATGCACGGATGTAACTCCGGTCGAATTCTCTCGCTTTTCTGGGAATATTAACGGTAATGCCCGCGCTGTCGAGGCTCCAGAAGTCTTTGCCCAGCAGGTGATTTTCCCAGTAAATGAAAACGGAGTCAATCTTGTTCCGGACGCCGATCACGAAAGAACGGCGTTCGGCTTTCGCGGTGAAAAGTACCGGTAAATTAGCTGTATTCAGATTCCCTACCGTAAGAATTGAATTGTATCCGCCTGAAACGACGAAGGCCGAATCGGGGTTGGCCGGATCGGTGTGCCATTTCCCGTCGAGGATCAGTTTGTACTGGTACTTTCCGGGGAAGAGGTCCAGATCGATGATCCATTTGTTGTCCTTCTGGAACATGTATCCCTGGGCGGGATTCCAGTCATTCATCTGGCCTGCGATCTGTACCCGTTTGTATTTTTTATTTTTCGGATCGAAGGTAAACCAGAACCGCGTCTTGGTTGTCTTTTCGAGTAAAAGGGAATATGGGAATCCCTCGGACCAGATTGTCAGAGTCGACAACCGCGGGAAATCGCGGGTGGTGGGCTTGATGGTCATCCGTGCCGAGTCGGCCGACAAGGTCACCGACAGAGTCGGATCGGCGGTCATGGAATCAATTTTACCGGGACGCTGCAGGTAATCGGCAAGCTCAACCACGGTGGAATCGTAGTTGATGAGGATAGGTGACGCCAGCTTCAGCATCCGGGGATTTTTTGATACCGGCACATCATCATTGGATTTGCAACCCGCAATCAACGCGGCCATCAGGATGGCCGTGAAAAAGAGATAAACGTTTTTCATAAGATTGATTTTATGTTTGTTTGTTGATCATAGATCATTTGGAATCGGTTATGTAGGGAAAAAACCGGATCAGGGGGAGCCGAAGATGACCCATCCAGTTTCCCCAACTGTGTCCTTCATGCCATTCATGGAACTCCAAAGGGTAGTTTTTGGATTCCAGAATGTTTTTCAGATTACGCACCAGCGGGATCAGTTCCTCAATGTCGTAAGTGCCTAAGTCAAGATAAAAATTAAGGGGAAGTTTAGGAAGATTTCTCAGGGATAGGCTGATCGCCGGGATGACATTGGAAGATTGCGCCCCCGCCATTCCGAAAGCTTCCGGGTGTTTCACACTGATGTACAGGGCAATATTCCCGCCGTTGGATGCCCCGATCATAGCCCTTTTTAAAGGGTCTTTGGAAGTGTGAAACCGGGCGTCGATTGCAGGCATCAACTCGTTGGTGATAAAGGTGGTGAACAGATTTATTTTATCTCCTGAGTATTCTGCAGTCCGGTCAACCGGTGGAACAAAAACCGCGATAACCGGAGTAATGAGCCGGTTGGCGATGAGATAATCGAGAATATTCCGGGCATTGCACAGAGATAAGTAATCGGTTCCGTCGTGAAACAATACCAGGGCGTATTCGGTTCCGGATTGCGGATAGCCTGCCGGCAGGTATATTTTTACTTCCCGGCTGTTACCCAAGCCGGCGCTGAAGCAGGTGGTGTCAATCAGGGTGCCATGCGGGATGGCTGAATCAAAGAAGATTCCCGGAGGAGGATGATAGCCAGGCATTCTGAGTTCGGAATTCGGGCCGAACCCGCTCATACAGGTCAGCGGATTCTTTGGATCCAGGATCCAGTCGGAACCATTGGTCACGAATTTGTAATCGAGGCGGGCATCGGTGGGATAGAAGGTCGTGTAATACCATAAATGCGTTCCCTGGATACAGGTCAGGGTTTGACTGGGTTTATATCCTGTCACATCGCCCGACAGGGCCACCGACCGGGCCGGGTTGTTATAGATGAAATGAACCACCGAATCGTTTTCAAGAAAGGGCATTGAAGGCACAGAATTGACAAAACTGTCGGCGATGGCCTGTCGCCGGGATTCAGGAAGCGATCCGATACGGTTGATCAGTTCCTGAAAGTATTGGGATCTTGCGGGTGGCAGCCAGATCACTGTCGAAAGGAGCATCAACGCAAAAACCCGGGCAGAACGGCACGCAATGATTTTGCAGCGGTTCCATCGGTCAGTAGTGGGAATGTTTGTATGGAAACTTGTATTTTTCATTCCCGGGATGTTTTTTTCCGGCCTTCTCTGACGAAAAGCCAGAGGATTGCAGAAATGGCCAGGGAGAAGCCACTCATGATAAAGATGATGTTTTTATCCGCGGCATTTTTAATGATTGTCCCCAGCAGGGAGCTGGAGATCAGCTGGGGCAGTACCACCGAGAGGTTAAAGATACCCATGAAGAAACCCATCCGGCTTTCATCCACTTTTTCCGACATGATGGCGAACGGCAGACTTACAACCGCTGCCCATCCGAAAGTGAGGATGCACATCATGGTATAAAGCAAAACAGCATTGCGTGCCCAGAGGACGATCCCGAAATACCCGATGGCCATAATGGCGACCATGGTAGCGTGGGTTTTGACCCTGCCGATCTTTTTACTCAGGGGTTCCAGCAAAAATGCGGGCCAGATCGAACCGATGGCATTCAGGATAAAGAACGACCAACCGATCATCTGTCCAAGATAGGCGTTCCGGTCCGGGACGGGTGTTCCGGGCGCTGACGCGAGTTTTTGCTCCAGGAAGGCGAACATGTAAACGAACATGGTCTGGATCCCAAGCCATGAAAATCCGTGGGCGAAATAAAGTTTGAACAGTTCACCCCATTGGGTTTTGTGGTGCGTGGTTGATGATCCGCCGGCATTTTCCTTGCTTTTCCGGTCGTCGGCTTTTGTCAGATCCCTGGGTTCCTGGATAAAGAATAAGGGACTCAGTGAAAAAAGCAGCACGATGATCACACCGGCATAGATCAGGAAATAATTACCGATCAGCGCTCCCATGAGATACGCGCCGCTTCCGAACAGGTTCGAGATCGACTGCATCCAGGTGTAGCCTTTGGTGCGTGGTTGTCCTTCTGGGGTGACATCCGCGATGATCGAACGGGTTGGGTTGAAGCTGATGTTGATCGAAAGGTCGAGGGTGAGGGCAACGGTAATTGCGACGGCCATGACACTTCCGATGCCAAAAAAGTTGTTGATGGTGTCGATGTTGGGCAGGGCAAAAATCATCAGCGAAGCGAGGATTCCGCCAATGATGATGAAAGGCCTCCTCCGGCCGCCCCAGAACCAGACCTTATCGCTGATCAGCCCGATAATGGGCTGGCCCAGGATCCCCGCGATGGGGCCGGCCGCCCAGACTATCCCGATCTGGTCGATCTCAAGGTGGTATTTCGTTCTCAGGATCCAGCTCAACACAGCGATCTGAATTGATAATGCAAATCCCATGGCCGTGCTTGGCAATCCCAGGATCACATAGAAAATGTTGGATAATTTTTTCTGGATGGATAACATGGTGACGATTTACGATTTATGAAATTATACAGGGAGGTTTTATTTCAGATCAATGATGAGGACCCCTTTGGCGGGGATGTCCAGTTTGCTGAGATCCGTGATTTTGACGCCGGTGATTATATCTGTTCCGGTTTTGTATTTTTTCAAAAATTCCCGGTACCGTGTGGTCTCCAGGTTCCCGGGAGCATCATTATTGTTCAGTACCACCATGACCGCGTTGTTCCGGTCGTACCTGAAATAGGTGTAAATGCCATCTTTGGGAATAAAGTGCCGGAGTTTGCCGGTATGGATTACTTCAGCAGTCTTACGCCAGTTCAGGATGGTTTTGGTGAAATTGAAGATCTCGTTCTGCACCCCGGTCCTCCCTTCTGCCGTAAAGGCATTCTTTTCATCCCGGATCCACCCACCGGGAAAATCCTGCCGGATGATTCCATGGCCTTTATCGGTCCCGGTGGTGGTCATCATGATCTCCGTACCGTAAAATATCTGCGGGATTCCTCGTGTAGTAAGGATAAAAGCCAGCGCCATCTTTTGTTTCCGGATATCGTCGTTTTGTGTATTTGCGAAACGATTCACATCGTGGTTGTCGGCAAAGGTCACAATATTATTGGGATTGGGGTACGACATATCCTGCGCCAGTATCTCGTACAACCTGAGGATGCCGGTATTCCAATCCTCTTTTTCGTTAAATGCCTTTCCCAGGGCATCATAGAGTGGGAAGTCGAAAACCGACGGGAGCCAGGAGTTATACCGGTCTTTATTCAATGCATCCTTTTGCCAGTATGCCACCGAAGCGGGGTAATTCATCCAGCATTCGCCGACCATGTTGAAATTGGGATATTCCGTGGCCAGTCGCCGGCCCCATTCTTTCATGGACTCTTTAAAAGGGTAGGGGTGGGTATCCTGCCTGATCCCGTCGAGGCCGGCATATTCGATCCACCAAATGCTGTTCTGGACCAGGTAATTCTTTAAATACGGATTGTTCTGGTTCAGGTCGGGCATGGTCCGGTCGAACCATCCACTGACAAAAAGCGCACTGTCGTATTGTGAAGCATAAGGATCGCTTGCAGTACCTGCACGGTAATTAGTCCGGGTGAATTCGGGCCATTGGTTCAACCAGTCATCGGAGGGCAGATCCTTCATCCACCAGTGTTCGCTGCCACAATGGTTGAAGATCATATCCATAATTACCTTTATACCCTGTTGATGAAGGGCCTCCGTCAGCTTCAGATAATCGGCGTTGGTCCCGAAACGGGGATCGATCCGGTAGTAGTCGGTGGTGGAATATCCGTGGTAGGAGTATGTCGGCTGGTTGTTCTCGAGCAGCGGGTTGATCCAGAGCGCAGTAACCCCGAGCTCTTTGAAATAGCCCAGATGATCCATGATCCCTTTGATATCGCCACCGTGGCGGCCGTCCTGCAACCTGCGGTCAGCCGGCTCAGTCATTCCGGTGATCCGGTCATTGGTCGTATCCCCGTTCGCAAAACGATCGGGTGTCAAAAGGTAGATCACATCCGATGGGGAAAAACCCTTCCTGGCGGCAGAACCTTTCTTTCGGGACTTCAGTTCGTACAGGTATTTCCCGACTATTTTATCCTTCGATTTAAAAAGGATGGGAGCTATTCCCTGGCGTGCTCCCGGGCTGATAACCACATCGAGGAAGAGGTAATTGGGATTTTTTACTTTGTGGATCCGCTTGATCGTAAATCCCGGATAATCTACTGAAACGGTGGCTGAGGCGATCTCTTTTCCGTAAACCATCAGTTGGAGGTCCGGCGACTTGAAACCGGTCCACCAGAATGGAGGTTCGACCCTTTGCACGATGTTTTCCTGAGCCTGAATAGCCGTCGAAAACAGTAAGATGATAACCGGTAACAGCCTTGTCATGGGAATCAGATTTTTGTCTTTACTTTAATTGTCCTTCCGTAAAGCCGGGTCAGACGGGCCAGTCTTTCGGCGAGTCCTGCAGTGAAATCACTGTTTTTAGCCCGCCAGGTCCAGTTTCCGGTAGTGGTACCGGGTAGGTTCATACGCGATTCGGTATCAAGGCCGAGCAGATCCTGCATGGGTACGATAGCCGTATTTGCGACTGAGGACCATGCCAGCCGGATGAATGCCCAGTTGATCTCATTCCCGTCGGTATTGAGGTAGTCGAGCACATATTTTTTATCTTCGTCCGATGCCTTCTCAAACCAGCCCACCACGGTATCATTGTCGTGTGTGCCGGTATAGACGATACAATTCTTAACATAATTATGCGGGATGTAGTCGTTGGCTTCGGCCGAGTCGAAGGCAAACTGCAGGATTTTCATGCCCGGAAGGCCGAATCCATCGCGTAATGCTTCCACATCGGGGGTGATCACGCCAAGGTCTTCAGCGATGATGGGCAGGGAACCCAGTTTTTCCCTGATTACGGAGAAGAAATCCTGACCCGGGCAGGGGATCCAGGAACCGTTTACCGCGGTTTTTTCTCCGTACGGAACAGCCCAGTAAGCGGCAAATCCCCTGAAATGATCAATCCTGATGATATCGTACAACATCAGGTTGGTTTCAATCCGTTCGATCCACCACCGGTAATCGGTTTCTTTCAGCACCTCCCATCGGAACAGGGGATTCCCCCACAGCTGGCCGGTTTCGCTGAAGTAGTCGGGTGGTACACCGCCAACCCTGATGGGATTTCTATTTTTATCAAATTCGAAAATTTCAGGATTCGACCATGCATCGGCGCTGTCGAGTGCGACGTACAACGGAATGTCGCCGATAATTCTGATTTTATATTTGTGGGCATATTCTTTTACGGCCATCCATTGGCGGAAGAATGCATACTGAAGGAACTTGTGAAAGTCAATCTCTTCGTGGAAGGAGGTCTGGATTGCTCTCAATGCTTCAGGGTCCCTCATTTTCAACGATTCTTCCCATTGATACCAGGGGCGTTGACCCCGGTTGGATTTGATGGCCATGAAGAGGGCGTAGTCATTGATCCATTTCGATTGTTCTTTCAGAAAATTGCGATACGCCATCTTGTCGAGGTTATCTGCGTAATGCAAAAATCGTTCAAAAGCTTTTTTTAGAATAGGAAGCCTGGCTTTCTGTACGGCATCAAACTCAACCTGATTTTCCGAAAGATGCGGGAAATCCTCCAGATCTTCGTGTTCAAGAAGTTTCAATTTAACCAGCAGGTCCAGATCGATCAGGTTTGGATTGCCGGCGTGTGCTGAAAAACACTGATAGGGTGAATCAGCATAACCGGTAGGCCCGAGTGGCAGGATCTGCCAATAGGTCTGCCCGGCGCGGACCAGGAAATCGATAAAATCAAAGCAGGCTTTCCCGAGTGTGCCGATACCATATTTCCCGGGAAGCGAGGTGGGATGTAACAGGATCCCGGATGCACGATCATTCTTCATTTCAGTTGAGATTGGATTTTCTTTTTAGTGGTATTAAGGTTTTATAAAACTTCAGACGACTTCGATCCGGTCGGTCGGTTGGTGTTTTTTTTTCGTTCGGTAAGTGACAACCAGGAGGGTGGCAATTGCGGCGAGGATGAACGATACGCCGCCGATATACATGGCGCTCATGGGATTGCCATTAAAAAACAGTCCGATGGTATTGCCAAGAAGGGTGGAGGCGACAACCTGGGGGATCACAATAAAGAGGTTGAATATGCCCATCATAACGCCCAGTTTGTCGGGGGGAAGCGAGGGGGTCAGCATGGCATAGGGCATCGAAAGGATACTGGCCCAGGCAATTCCGATAAAGGCCATGGAAAACAGCAATCCATACTGTCCGGTCATAACCGGAATACTGAGCAATCCGACAGCGCCGATAGCGAGGCAAAGGGCGTGAATGGTCCTGGGCCCAGTAATTTTGGTGACCCGGATCAGGACAAAGGAAAACAAGAAACAGACTGCGTTGTACATTGCAAAGCAGAACCCGGCCCAGGAGCCGGATGCTTCCATTTCGACGGTGCCTTCACTGGCATGGAACACATTTGCAGCGATGGCCGGGGCGAAATAGACCCAGAGGCAGAACATACCGACCCAGGTAAAGAACTGAACCAATCCGAGTTCCCACATTCTCCGTGGAAGGTGTCCGATCAGCCTGACAATGGGTTCCATTCCCAGTGTCCAGTCAAACTTCCGGGCGCGAATGGAGGCAAGTTCCGCATCATCCGGCGGAATCTCTTTTGTCGTAAAAACAGTCCAGAGCACTGCCCCGATAAAAGCTACTGCCCCGATATAAAAAGAGAGGGTGACGGAAGTCGGGATATGGCCTTGCCCGGCTGTATCAGGGGCGATGCCGAACCAGTTGGTCATCATCCAGGGGAGGGCAGAAGCGATCGTACCGCCCAGTCCGATAAAGAGTGATTGGATGGCAAATCCCTGTGAATTTTGTTCTTCGGGGAGGTTGTCGGCGACCATGGCCCGGAATGGTTGCATGCTGGCATTAATGGTTCCGTCGAGTACCCACAGCAGTCCCGCGGCGATCCAGAAGGTAGGAGAGTTGGGCATCAGGATGAGCGCCAGGGAGGCCAGTATGGCGCCAACCAGAATGTATGGTCTGCGCCTGCCAAGACGGGTCCACGTGCGATCGCTGGCCTGTCCGATCAGCGGCTGAATAATAACCCCGGTAACCGGCGCTGCCAGCCAAAGTAATGCAATCTGGCTTGGCTTTGCTCCCAGATAGGTGTATATCGCACTCATATTGGCCATCTGCAGTCCCCAGCCAAACTGGATTCCCAGAAAGCCAAAACTCATATTCCAGATCTGCCAGAACTTTAACGCCTGTTTTTGCTGCATTTTCAGGATTTTTAAAGATTCACCTGTCAAAAATAAGAACTTTCCGTTATTTTTACCCCCAAAAAAAATGTATGACCAGAAATCTTCTGTTGATTAGCAATTCAACCAATGCAGGTGAGGAATACCTGTTATGGCCCCGGAATTACATCCGTGATTTTTTTAACAGATACAGTGTACAGAAGGCGCTTTTCATTCCTTACGCAGGTATTAACCTGACGGGTATCAGCGTTGAAAAATCTTTTGATCTGTATGAAGAAAAGGTACAGAAAATTTTCGCTGAACTGGGATTCGAGCTGCATTCTATTCATCGGGAACCGGATCCGGGAAAGGCAGTCGGCCGGGCCGAAGCGATCGTGATCGGTGGGGGCAACACCTTTCATCTGACAAAGATGATGCATGAATTCGGCATCATGGAACCGATCCGCCGCAGGGTGTATCAGGGTATTCCGTATGCGGGATGGAGCGCGGGAGCCAACGTGGCATGCCCGACCATGAAAACCACCAACGACATGCCTGTAAGTGAACCACCGTCGTTCAGTTGCCTCAATCTGATCCCCTTCCAGATCAACCCGCACTATCTTGACGCGAATCCGGCAGGGCATGCCGGTGAGACACGGGAACAACGCATCCTCGAATTTCTGCAGGTCAACCGTGAGATTACAGTGGCAGGATTGCGCGAAGGGTGCCTGCTTACTGTAAATGATCATGCAATGACCCTGACGGGACCGCGTCGGTTAAGGGTTTTTCGTTACGGGGAGGAACCAAGGGAATATTCGGCTGCCGACAACCTCGATTTTCTGCTGAAGTGATCCTGTCATTTGTGCTGGTCAAATACAAAAACAGGAGTTCATTGTTTGCTGACCCATCCTGATTTAGGAAAAATCAGATTTCGAAAGAAAATTCAGGATTTTTTAGCGATGCATGAATCCGTTACCGGGCTTCCCGGATTCGGCGCCGGTTTACCGTTGGCGACGGGAGGTCTGTATACATCAGCTATCTTCGGATCAGTTTCACGGTTCCGGTGATCCGGTCCGCGGAAGTAGCTTTCAGAAAATAGAAACCCGGAGATAAATTCCCGACCGGGAGTCTCACAGTTTGGGAGTTCAACTGGTGTGCAAGGAATACCCGGACTCCCTGTGCATTGTAAATAGCGATCTGATCAATCTTTCTGCGGGCTTCGACCGTTACCAGATCAGAACACGGGTTCGGGAAAACCTTTGTGATCAGGTTTTCAGATTCGCCGATGCCGACACCGCCGACCGGGGTGGCCGAGACGACTCTGACGGGAAGACCGACAGCGGAATCGGTTTTGGCTGCAACGGGGGTCACCTCAAATACCAGCCATTTGCCAATGTCGAGGGTGTCGATGGTATAGGTGATCGACTGTGCCGTGTCGATGGCCACCGGATTGGCTCCCTGGGCGTTGTCGCTCCGGTACCACTGGTACAGTGAAATGCCTTCGGGCGCTCCGTTTACATCTTCAAATCCGTAACTGCCGCTCAGGATCTCTTTATGGATCAGGAGTCCCTGGATAGCGACATCGAAAGCCCAGGGACGTGTGGGAATATTCGGATTCAGGTCGTTGTAATAACAGTAAAACCGGTTGGGATCATTTCCGATGGTGTCGTGAAAGGTGTAGCTACGGTCGGGTTTTCCCGACAGTTCAGCGGTGTTCCAGGACCCGTCGATCCGGAATTTAAACCGGAGGGGACCTGTTTGGAACCAGGCTGTGTCGAGTATGCATTCGACCGAATAGATGCTGTCGTTTTCAGGATCAAACAACACATCGTTTCCACCCTGATTGTTGAAATTCCCTGCCACATCCACGAACGATGAAGAAGGGTCGAAATGGTGGGCTCCGATGTAATAACCCATGTTACAGACAAAGGTCATGGGTCGTTTGGAGGGGTTGACGTTGTTGAAATCGTGGAACAGGTTCAGGATGGTATCGGGAACACGAACCATACGGTCCGGTTTGCCCTGAAGCTCCATTCCCGCGGAATCGGCGTTGATACAGTATTTAAACCGGTGGACGGAAGCCGGTTCCAGGCTGTAAGTTATGGCATATTTCAGGGTGGTATCGACACGCTGAAGCGTCCTGAAACCCCTGCTGTTATTCATGGTTCCTGCAATACAAACAGAATCGGATACGGGGTTGAACAGCCCCGATTGCGTGGCCCATGTCATATCGACCTGAAAAGTCGTGTAATTATCAAATTCATCGTTCCACCACGATGAAAGGGTTACCAGTCCTGGCTTTGAAATGAAAGAGCGGTGTACGGTTTCCCACAGGGTATCGTTGATCCTGAATTTATAACTATAGGCGGTAGCTGAATCGAGTTCATCAAAAAGGGTGGCTGAGTAAATGTTTCCCGGCTCCGGGACCAACCGCATCGGTTCAATGCCGTGATCGAGCACCACGTAAACATAGTCGGAATCGGGATTGAATATCTGGTGTTCAACAGCACGGGTCATGTTCAGCTTGAATTGAACCGACCAGGTGGTGTCAGTTCCGGCCCATGCCCGGCTGAAAGTTAAACCCGACAGCAGGAGCGAAAGGGACAGGAGGATTGCAGGGTGGATCAGGGTACAAATAAATCGGTTTTCTCTAAAATTCATATAGGTCAGGATTAACGGCATACCGGGCCGCAAAGATACATATTTTCAGGTCACTGATTAAATCTTACAAACGCAAGTGCAGTCCTGTTTGGTATATAAATACTCAGGAAATGCATCTTTGTTGATTCATCATAAAGGGTGGTGTAGGTCAGGCTTTCATCCACCCTGCCATGTCCGCCGAACCGGTGGTTATCGGTATTGAGAACGATCCGGTAGTCGCCTGGCTCGGGAACCGTGAAACGGTAATCGGCCACGGCATTGCAAACATGAAAATTGAAGACGAAAATCACCTCCTGCCGTTTAAATATGATCGTCTGATTTTCCCCGTCCAGGTTCAGAAGGACGCCATAGCCGGTGTCGAACAGGTGATAGTCCTTTACCAGTGTCAACATCTCCCGGTCAAAGAGCGAAAGATACCGGTACTTCAGGTCGGGATTTTCGATGAGCGACCACTGCCGGCGTGCATACTGAAAACTCCATTGGTTGCCTTCCCGCGGAAAGTCGATCCAGTCGGGGTGGCCGAATTCGTTGCCCATGAAATTGAGGTACGCCTGACCGCCGGTGGTTATTGTAATGAATCGGATCATTTTGTGCAAGGCCAGGCCACGATCGATGATGTAACTCTCATCCCTGTTACTCATCTTAAAATAGATCTCACTTTGCATCAACCGGAACGAGATGGTTTGATCGCCAACCATCGCCTGGTCGTGCGATTCACAATAGGCGACAGTCTTTACCCCGGGGAGCCGGTTGCACATTAATGCCCAGAGTTCGCCGATATCCCACTCTTCATCCTTTTTCTCTTTAAGCATTTTGATCCAGTAGTCGGGAATGGCCATTCCGAGCCGGTAATCGAACCCGATCCCCCCCTCTCTGATCGGACGGCACAATCCCGGCATGCCGGTAACATCTTCAGCAATGGTGAGTGCATGAGGTTTCAGTTTATGGATCAGGGTGTTGGCCAACTGCAGGTAGATCAACGCATCCCATTCAACTCCGTTTTTGAAGTAACCATCGAGATCCCAGTGGTCGCGATAACCATGGTCGAAATACATCATGGAGGTGACGCCGTCGAAACGAAACCCGTCGAAATGGAATTCCTTAAGCCAGAATTTCAGGTTTGACAGCAGGAACCGGAGTACTTCCCTTTTCCCGTAATTAAAACATTTAGAATCCCAGTGGGGATGATTTCCGCGACCACCCGGGTGAAAATACTGATCGTCGGAACCGTCGAACATGTTCAATCCTTCATTCGTGTTTTTGGCGGCATGGGAATGGACGAGATCCATCAGCACGGCGATCCCCTGTTCGTGCGCTTTTTTTACCAGATATTTCAACTCTTCGGGAGTTCCGAATCGTGAGGAAACCGCGAAAAAGCTGGTAACATGGTATCCGAAGGAGCCATAATAAGGATGTTCGGCTACAGCCATGAGCTGTATCGCATTGTATCCCGAGTTTTTGATATAGGGTATGATATAATCGGCGAACTCGGCGAAGGTCCCGACGCCTTCGCGTTCCTGGGCCATCCCGACATGGCATTCGTAAATGAGCAATTCACGGATTTGCCGGATGTCGAACCGGTCGCCCTCCCAGTCAAAAGGAGGCGGGTTCCAGAACTGGCCTGAGAAATTGACCGATTTCGTATCCTGGATTACACGCCGGATGTAGGCGGGAATTTTTTCATGCCATCCCGCTTCGGAGTGCACCAGGATCTTGACCCTGCTTTTGTGAGCAAGGCGATCCCGGTAAAGATCATCGGGCAGAAACAACTCCCATCTGCCGTATTTGTCGGGAGTCAGCCGGTTTGAATAACGCTGCCAGTCGTTGAAATCACCGAAAAGGTAAACATCCTGGGCTTTGGGAGCCCATTCCCTGAAGTACCATCCTTTGTGTTCAGGGTCATAATTAAAACCATAGTATTTATAACCGTTTGCAAACTCTCCGAGAGAATTCCATCCCGCTTCAAGTTCCCCGAGTGTGTTTTGATAGCGTTCATAACGTGCAATGATATCCTCGGCAGCAGGCGCCAGCCAGGGATCGTTTTTTGCCAGCGCCAATTTTTTCCTTGGTTTTTCTTTCATGATTTCGATGTTGGACTCCAATTCCGACAAATTTATTAATTATTCCTTCGATGCGTCCGATGATCCTAATTTCTTTATATTTTTGATTGTCGCATTTCAACCGGTTTATTATCATGGAAAGAGCCCATCATCACCATCTGTTTCCCTACCGTGCCATTATCGTTTTCAGTATGATTGTACTGGCTCTGTTCCTGGCCGGTCATTATTATTTCACAACGGAAAAGAGGCAGATCAGCATCGACCAGCAGAACCAGGTCGCCGCTTTGACCGGGATCAAAGTAGGTCAGATCTCAGCATGGCTGATGGAGCGAAAGGCCGAAGGGATCTTCCTTGCCTCTCATCCCGATTTTATCAGGTTGATGAAATCACTTACTACAAATCCGCAACAGGAGCGCATCCGGGAGGAGATTTCACGCTGGCTTGCCACAATAATAAAGAATCACGGTTACAAGGAGATCCTGATTTACAATCAAAAGGGTGACCCATTGTTATTGATCAACGACAGCGGTTATTCTGTGACAGGGGGAATTCCGGCAAGGAAGATGACAGGCGGGATATTCCCCGATTCAATAACCTGCCTGGAACATTGTTCCGGAGGGTCCGTTCCGAAGTTCTGTCTCGAATTCGTTGTTCCCGTGAAAGATAACCTGAAACCGGTTGCATTGGTGGTACTCCGTATGGATGCAGAAATATATTTTACTTCCATTTTCAAGGAATGGCCATATCAGACCAGTTCCGGTGAAAGTCTTCTCTCCTGGATGACCAGCGATTCGGTTCAGTATCTTTTTGGAAGTGGCGGTCGTATCAAGGTCCAATCTTCCCACCGGAAATCGGAAATGGATGCGCTCTCGCGCAAGGTCATGGAATCCGGAACCATGGCAATGATTGAAGCTGCCGATTACCGGGGTGTCGACGTTATGGCCAATGCACGTCAGGTGCCGGGAACCTCCTGGAAAATGATATCCAAGATCGACACCGATGAGATTTATGCACCGATGAAACGGAAAGCCGTCACGGTGATTGTTTACCTGGCGGGAATGCTTGCCGTGGTGTTTATCTCACTGGCATTGATCTGGAAAAACCAGCAGGTGGTACATTTCCGCAAGCAACTCGAGTATCAGGCAATGAACGTCAAGGCCGAGGAGCAGATCAGGTTCATGAATGCTTTGCTCGAAGAGGTCAACGATGCCATCATTACCTTTGACAAGGATCTGATCATCCAAAGTTGGAACAAAGGCGCCGAGAAAATTTACGGCTGGAAATCGGAGGAGGTGGTGGGTAAATACGGAGGAGGTTCGCTCCGTGTTGATTTTCCGGGTAACACCCGTGAATCGGTATTCAGGGAACTGGATGAAAAGGGATTCTGGAAGGGTGAAGTGGTACATAAGCGTAAAGACGGCTCTACCGCCTATTTGTTGTCGTCCACCTCCCATCTGAAGGATGAAGCAGGGAATGTACTTGGCATTATCACCATCAATAAAGATATTTCAGAGGTGGTGCAGTCGGAAAAGGTTAAGAATGCGGTATACCGGATCTCCGAACTTGCGATAACATCGCGGACACTCGATGAGATGTACGCTGCCATTCATGTGGTCATCGGCGAACTCATGGATGCCCGGAATCTTTTTATTGCCCTGAGGGAAGGCCATAATCTGATCTCTTTCCCCTATTTTGTTGATGAGAAGGATTCCAAACCGGAGCCCCAGGTCATGGGTAACGGACTCACCGAATATGTAATCCGTACCGGCAAACCCCTTCTCGCCAAACCGGAGGATATCGCCTATTTCACCAACCGGGAGATCATCGACATGGTGGGACCTGTAGCCATCGACTGGATCGGAATACCCCTTAAAATTGAGAAGGAGACCATCGGAGTGCTGGTGGTACAGAGCTATGATCCGGCCATCCGGTACGGTGAACGGGAGAAGGATATCCTTGCATTTGTCTCTGAACAAATCGCACTCTCGATCCACAGGAAGAAAATACAGCAGGAATTGATTGAAGCAAAACAAAAGGCTGAAGTTTCCAACAAGCTTACGTCGGCGCTGCTTTCCAATATGAACCATGAACTGCGCACCCCGATGAACGGCATCCTCGGCTTCGCTGAAATCCTGATGCATGAATTAAAAGATGAGGATTCACGGTCGAAAGCAGAGAATATCCTCGTTTCAGGCCGGCGGTTAATGGATACGCTCGATGCGATCATGGACCTTTCATATCTGCAGTCGCACAAGGTAGCACGAAAGTTTCAGCCGGTGTTTGTAGGACCGATCCTGTCAAAAGTCCTTAAAAATTATGAACAACCGCTCAGGCGTAAACACCTTAAGATCCACCTCGACATTCAGGAAAACCTGGCCATTCTCGGAGATGAACACCTTTTCCAGCATCTGTTAAGGAACCTGGTCGATAATGCAGTGAAATACACCGATCAGGGCAGCATCACCATCAAGGCCGCCCTGGTTACGCAGAATGACAAGCAGCAGGTCGTGCTGACCATTAAAGATACTGGGATGGGAATCTCAAAGGAGAACTATGCCATGATCTTTGAGGCATTCCGGCAGGTCAGCGAAGGATACGGAAGGAAATTCGAGGGAAGCGGCCTGGGGCTCACCATCTCGAAACGTATTCTGGAACTGTTGAATGGTGAAATTTCCCTGGTCAGTGACGTGGGGCAGGGTTCTGAGTTCACTATTGTACTTCCTTCGGCTCAAACCGTTCAGGTGGAGGTACCATCTGCCGGTATCGACCTTCCCCGGCCGGAGGGGGCAGTCACAGGTCCGCACAAACTCCCCGATGTTTTGATCGTTGAGGATAACCTCGTCAACATCCAGTTGCTGATGATCTATATCAAAGACCTGTGCAACATCTACACGACCCTCGACGCCAAGTCGGCTATTCAGCTTACACGGGAACGGAAATTTGACGCCATTTTAATGGATATCAACCTGGGACCCGGGCTCGACGGTATACAGGCTATGCTTGAAATCCGCAAACGACCCGATTACCAAGATGTTCCAATACTTGCAGTGACCGGTTACGCTTCCATCGGTGACCGGGAAAGGTTACTTTCGCTGGGATTTAACGGTTACCTGCCGAAGCCTTACGATCGTGAAGCAATAGCAGTAGCGCTGCACGGTATTTTCGGGTAAAGAAGGGAGAAGTTTTACTATTCCCCTTGAAAATTCAGAGAAAACTTAAGGATTAAAAGCCGGAAACATGGATATCGTTTCCGGCTTTTAATATATCCACCTGCTTCTTAAGCCAGCAAGGCAATTGCGGCAATGATGGCGATCACGATGGGAGCGATGATCAGTACCGATTTCCGGTCCCGTGCAATATTGGAGTTCATTAACCGGATCTGGGAAAGGCACATATCGTTACCCGGGTGATAATTCAACGCGGCTTTGTACTCTTCCCGGGCCGATCGGAACAGTTCAATTTTAATAAAATGACCTGCCCGTTCGACATGTTCCCTGAATTTCAGCTCCTCATGTGAGAGATGTTCGTTTTCGTCGTGGTGATGTCCCATATCAGTTGAGTTTATAAGTGAGGCCCACTCCGAGCAGTTCCTTGAATTGTGTTCTCGGGCCGGCTGGTTCGGTGGGATCCGTCTGGATCATGATGTCGTTGTCATAAATTAGCTGTGTCTGGATCGAAGCCGAAAGCCATTTATTGACCTTCAGGCTGAGCAACAGGTTCCAGTTCACATCGATGTTGCCGAATTCATGAAAATAATCGGTGAAAAGTTCGAGGGTGGATGCAAGGTTAACATTTTTTGCAATGTCCTTGTTGAGATCGGCACGAAGATACGGACCGAATTCAGCCCTGGTCTTCTTTCCCGGATCCACTCCGAATGCGCCCTGATCGGCAAGTTTCTGGTCATTCACAAAGGTTACCCGTCCAGAGGAGGGGGAGAGAAAGGCGTAGAACCAACCGGCGGGGGTGTAGGTAATACCCGGACCGAAAACCAGGTACCCCGGCGCCAGGAACTTCGAAATCACCGTGCTGTCGTCGGGGTAATTGTAGCCCTTGTCAAATTGTGTACGGAAATTAGCCAGCACCGAGAAGTACCATTTCTTGTTCCGGTTGATTTCGTACCCGTAGGCGGTGGTGATCTCAATTTTATCGTTTGTCTTGTTGAATATGGCCTCGCCTCCTTTGCCCAGAATATTGAATCCGTAACCCAGGTCAACGGTGTTGGACCAGGCGTGTTTTCCTTTTTTATAGTTGGCTTTGAAATTGATCCAGGCAACCAGTCCTATCGAGTTCTGACCTCCCGACGCCCAGTTGGAGAACGCTGCCTGAGAAAATTGCAAAGATCCTGTTCCTTGTATTAACCAGTGTTTTGGAGCAGTGTCGGCCGGAGCCGCTTCTTTGACCGCGTCCTTCGCTTTGGCAACTTTCTGGATTTCCTGGGCTGCAACAGTCCCTGTGAGGAACAGCGTAATTAACACGATTATAGCTCTTTTCATGTCTTCAGTTTTTCAAATGTTTCCTGGTTATATGTTTCCCGGGTAAAAATATATGTCTGATAATCCGGGAAATAATACGATCAGTAATGATCTGCGATACCCAAAGTTCATACCCGGTCGCAGATTTCCTTCCATTTCACAGGTTGGTGGAGTGTTCCGCACCCTATCAGGATCCGGAACTGTTTTTCTTCAGGAGATCCCTGATCTCGGTGAGCAGTTCCTGGTCTTTGGTCGGTGCCGGAGGAGCAGCAGGGGCAGCGGGGGCTTCCTCAGCCTTTCTCTTTGACATGTTTATGCCTTTGATCAGCATGAAGATTGCAAATGTAATGATCAGAAAATCGACGATCGCCTGGACGAACATGCCGATATTCATGGTCACGGCCGCCTGGGTAACAGCGCCGGTGACAGGATCGTGGACCGCGTCTTTCAGGTTAATCACGATCTCTTTAAAATCAATCCCGCCGACCAGCAAACCGATCGGAGGCATGATGACATCATTGACGAGTGATGAAATGATCTTCCCGAAGGCGGCTCCGATGATGATACCAACGGCGAGGTCAATCACGTTGCCTTTCATGGCAAATTCCTTGAATTCCTTGAAGATTTTCATGATGATTTTTTTAGGGATTACTCAACAAAAATATAAATATTTCGATATCCTAAAAAATCACTGATAAATTTTTGTCTCATCGCGGTAACCCGTAACATTCCGGTACCAGTCGCGGTACAGGGCGCCATTTGATTGGGCCCAGGAATCAAAATAATTGTATCCGTCAAGGATTTGTACGGTCTCGTAGGTGTAATCGTAAGCGCTTGGCGTATAGAGACCCCATGGGAGATAAATGTTTGATTTATAATAGATTCCTTGCGCGGGGATGCTGTTGTCGTCGGCGCTGCCGAAAAGCGTGGAGTCGACCAGGGCAGTCGGAATGTATCCGGGCATATGAATTTCATAACCGCGGCTCTTATCTTTGATCAGGAAGGGATTAAAGGGCGGGGTTCCCACGTCGAGAATGGATTGCGGGATGCTCAATCCGAACTTGACATTAACCGGATCGGAGGTGCCTTTTGGGACCCCGGGCCAGGTATTGAAAAAATCACCCGACGACGGATCCTTGTGAACTACATTATCGATTACATCCAATACAATGATGACGGCCCTGGGCTGGTTGTACTCGGTACCGTTGGGTGAAAGGGTAATGAAGGAATTCAGGATGGAGGTGCCGGTGACACTGGTCACAAGGTTTGCTGAAACATTGTCGAGCTGGAAACCGAAGCCGTTTTTCAGCGCTGCTCCTGCCGCCCTGACATGATACTGGGACTGAATTTCAACAACCAGGTTCTGACTGTTGGTGAACAGAATGGTCTGGTAATCCATGACCAGGTCATTGAAATCGTAGTCCCCTTTTGAGGGCCAATTGTCTTCAAACATGATGGATCCGGACTCAAGGCTGTTTGGGAAATAACTTCGGAAGGCTTTGGTGGGGTCACTGGGGAATTCATCAAAACTATCGGGCACCAGGTCAGAGTCCTGGTCAGGGTAAACCTGTGTTACAGCACTTGTGGTCATTGTTACCTGGATTGCGGAGGCCACCTGGATCTGTTTAACCTGTTCGGAGCCGTCGGAATGGGTGAGTTTGATAAAAATTGTGCTGAGGTCCGTCGGAAGGTTGAGTACGGTACTGAACGGGAATTGATACCCTGCAGTACCCTGTGAAAGCAATGCCCCGGTCTGGACGGGATCGGCGTTATATATGCTTACTTTCGAATACTGTGGCGGAATGCCACCGGTATATTCCATGGTAACTGTGACCGGTACATCGATGGCTGTTCTCCAAATGAATCCGGGCGGAATATTCAGGTCATCCATCTTTTTTTTGTATTCCTGATCAACTTCCGGTTCTTTATTACAACCCGCCAGGACGATCAACATCATTGAAAATAATAGGATCAGTATTTTTAAAGTCGGTTTCATTTTGAGTTATATTTTTATTTACCGGAGGAAATACGGCATTCGGCGTGAAAAGTTGGTGCCTGGAACATGGTATTTGTGATCCGGTATTTCCGGATGACAAAGGTACGACAGATCCGGCTAATTTGCAATGCAGACCGTACGATTGATTATCAACGGGGGATGGTATAATTATCCCTGACTGGTAGTATTTTGCCCGTAAAATTTTGCTAATTTTGTACGCAACCTTAAAACCAACAGCCATGATACGTTATTTACTTTTTTCTTTCCTCAGTTTTATAATAATTTCATTACAGGCACAGAACATTCCGGTGCGTCCGTCAAAAATCGGAACCGGAACCTACTGGGGGCTCAGCAAGCCGCTTCGTGATATTCCGCCTATGACGGCTGAGGAATTTCACCAGATGGAGTTGAAAGCAAAAAAACGTATTCTGAACAAGGATCTCGGGACGCGTCTGTATCCTTTTGCCTCAACGGCTTTACCCAAAGGAGATGATCCGGTCTGGCAGCGTCAGATGGGTACAAAAAATGCATCCAACGGTCCGGAGATGAACTTTGACGGACAGAATTCACCTTATTTTCCTCCCGATTGTAACGGCGTTGCAGGGCCCGACCATTTCATGCAGACCATCAACACGGTTTACGCTATTTATGATAAAACCGGAGCTCTGGTTGCCGGTCCTACCAATATGAATCAGCTCTTTGGAAGTGTTCCGGGCGCTACCCGCAACGACGGCGATCCGATCATTTTATACGATGAACAGGCCGACCGTTGGTTTGCCACGGAGTTTTCAATACCTTATTCGGGTCCGAATTATTTGCTGGTTGCTGTTTCAAGTACCAACGATCCTACCGGAACCTGGCATCAGTATTCTTTTCAGGTCGATGCCATGCCGGATTATCCTAAGTACGGTATTTGGCGCGACGGATATTATGTTGGTGACAACAACAGTTCGGGGAAAGATATCTATGTTTTCGAACGGGAACAGATGCTGAATGGCGGAACAGCCCAGATGGTGGGTTTCAACAACCCGTGGCGGCCCACGTCGGTTGACGGTTTCATGTGTGTGCCCCCCATTGATAATGATGGTGAATTCGCTCCCGTAGGCACCCCGGGCATGTTCATCGCGTTCAACGATGATGCATTGGGAGGAGGAACAGATCAACTCTGGCTGTATGAACTCGCTGTGGATTGGTCAAACCCCACTGCCTCAACCTTTGTAAGAACCCAGCAACTCGATGTCCAGCCTTTTGATGCCGACTTTGGGAACAATTGGAACAACATTGAACAGAAGGGAGTATCCCAGCGTGTCGATGCTATCCCCCAGGTTATTATGAACGTCCCGCAGTACCGGAATTTCGGTTCATATCAGACCATCGTATGCTGTCATACCGTTAATGTTGACGGCGTTCGTCATGCAGGAATACGCTGGTATGAATTGCGTAAGACAACCGGAAACTGGGTGGTTCGTCAACAAAGCACCTTTGCTCCCGACAGCCACAGCCGCTGGATGGGATCGATCATGCTCAACGGGAGCGGAGAACTTGGGCTGGGCTATTCAATCAGCAGCACTACCGAATACCCGGGAATCCGGTATTGCGGTCAGACTGCAGCCGCATTTGCAGCCGGGAACAGTACCCTCGACATTGAAGAGGATACCATAATTGTCGGAGCCAATTCGCAGACAGGAGCCAACCGCTGGGGAGATTATTCGCAGGTCTCCGTGGATCCCAGTGATGACAAGACCTTCTGGTTCACCACTCAGTATATTGGTTCGGGAAATGCCAGGAAAACCCGTATTGCCTCATTCATTTTCAACTCGGCGCCGGTGGTGCAAACCCTTGCTGCCGACACGGTAACCTATTATTCCGCGAACCTCAATGGTACTGTAAATCCGGGCGGCGTCCCCACCGAATATCATTTTGAATATGGGCTTTCCCCTTCTGAATTGAACAATCTGACACCGGTCATTTCAGCAGGTTCCGGTATAGAGCCGGTACCAGTGCGGGCACACATTGACGGATTAAGCGCCGGTACCAATTATTTCTTCCGGGTAGTGGGTTCAAGTATCGGGGGAACGGCCAACGGTAATACCCTTCGGCTGACCACCCCGCTGGCCCCGTTCCTGAATGTTACGCCTCCCGACCGACCCGTGGCAGCCAATGCCGGAAACACGGAATTTTACATATCTTCTAATGTAAACTGGACCGTGTCATCCGATGCCGACTGGTGCACAGTTGATCTTTCGGGAGGAACCGGCAACGATACCCTGGGAGTGGTCTTTACTGAAAATCTGTCGGTCGACGCCCGCGTGGCTCACATTACCGTTACCGGCAGCGGGATTCCTGAACAGGTGGTCACCGTGACACAGACAGGAGCAACACCCTTCCTGGTCGTTACACCTCCCAACCGCGATGTCACGGCCCCATCGGGAGAGACGCAATTTACCGTAACATCAAATACGCTCTGGTCGGTGTTATCCGATGCCGATTGGTGCACCGTCACGCCCTCGGGTTCGGGCATCGGTACCATTATCGCAAATTATTCGGAGAACCTTTCGATCGACAGCCGGAAATGTACCATTACGGTTTCGGCTTCGGGCACGCTTGCCCAGCTTGTGACCGTCACCCAAACCGGTGCGCAACCTTTACTTAACGTCACCCCGCTGAACCAGAATGTGTCGGCTCAGGCCGGAAATACAAACTTTACGGTAAATGCCAATTTTCCATGGATTGCCGAAAGCAATGCCTCCTGGTGTACGTTGACCGTGTCGGGAGGACAGGAAGGAACCATTACCGCCGATTTTACCCAAAACCTTACTTATGAGGCCAGAATTGCCACGATCAAGGTCAGCTCGACCTCTTCACCTTCGTTATTCCCCACTCAGGAAGTTACGGTGACCCAGGCCAAATCGGCCATCGGTATCGACGATCCTTCGCTGACAGGAATCATGATCTATCCAAATCCTGCTAAGGATTATGTGAAGATATCAGCCGGACGCGGATATCAGGGTGAAGTTTCGGTGGAAATTCAGGATATGCACGGGAAGAAGATTTACTCGGAGAAGAATAAAGTTGCGAATGAATTTGACCTTAATCTGAAATCAATTCAGAACGGAACCTATTTTATCACCATCCAGACAGCATCTGAGACGCTGACACGAAAACTCGTTATCCTGCGGTAACAAGGCACAGACAGGGGTTTCACAACCCCTGTTCACCATGCCTAACGGAAAGAGGGTGACTCGAAATTCGGGTCACCCTCTTTTGTTTTAAAGGATCGATTGATACAGAGAAAATCAGGAAGCGACCCGTTTCAGATAGTCACTGCTTGAAATGAGTGTGCGTTCAAAAACCGGTCCGGCCGGTTCGCTGTCGATGGAATAGGGTGCCGGTGCCATTTGCTGAAACCCGTTGCTCTCGAAAATTCTAACTGCGCTGTACATGATATCCGATGCGGTAAACCGGATTCGGCGCATGCCCACCTGCACGGCCCAGTCGGTTGCCACCGATAATAGTTGCCGGGCGTACTCATTGTTCCGAAAAATGTTTCTGACATAGAGCCGTTTGACCTGTGCCGTCAGGTTAGATTCTTTCAGGATGCCGACGCACCCTACCGTGTTGTTGTGATGTGAGAGGATGAAAGCAATACCGCTGGGCGGGGAATACACCTCACTGACCGAAGCCAGCTCCTGCAGAAAATTCTTGTAATTCAGGTCAAAATCAATGCTGGTAGCGAATTCCAGGAATAAAAGCTTTAGCCGGTCATAGTCAAACTCAGATTTGACTAGTGTGATGGAAGTCGATTTGAAGTCAGAAAAATGCATAGACAAAAGGAATTTCTAAATCAGCAATCTGCTACTAAAATAGTTCCTCACCGGTGTTGTGTCAAGGGAAACTAAGTAACTGTGCCTGTTGCATTCGTAACTGTTAAAAAACAGGGTAAAAATGCAATGAGGGAGCGAAAACATTTATTAAGCAAGGGTGGTATGCTGATAGCTGTTTGATGTAACAGAATAGCATGGAGGTTGAAAACAATTCAGGTTATCTTCCGAACTAAAGAATATTTAAAAAGGCACTTGCTGTCTGTGGGATATGATCAAAAAAAGAAGGAGGCTGTCAATGGTTTTTAAGACAGCCTCCGTATCGGTTTGTTCAGCGATCCCGGCGGGATTCGAACCCACGACCCACAGCTTAGAAGGCTGTTGCTCTATCCAGCTGAGCTACGGGACCTTGTGTTTGCAAACGAAGTGGTTGGCAGGATCTGATTGGCGACAATCAGGCATCCTGCATGCCCGGCTTTTTTGTGCTGCAAAATTAGCAATAATTAATTTGTTAACAAATGATCCCCGGTCCCGACGGAAATCATTAATTTTGTACCAATTCAACACGCCATGCGAATCGAAAAAAACAACGTTGCCGGGCTGATCATTGATGTTCAGGAGCGTTTGTATCCATTCATCCATGAACACGAAAAGCTTACGCGGAATATAAAGATCCTGATCGAGGGATTGAAGATTCTCGGAGTTCCACTATTTGTCACGGAACAATATGTCAAAGGATTGGGACCGACCATACCTGAAATTTCAGGGATAATTGCCGGGATTAACCGGTACGAGAAAAACTCCTTCAGTTGCTGTGATGAACCCCGCTTCATTCTGGAGCTGGCCAATTCAGGTAAGGATTTTGTGATCATTTGCGGCATCGAAAGTCACGTATGTGTGCTGCAAACCGTAATCGACCTGCGTCATCACGGGTACACCCCGGTTGTGATAACCGATTGTATTTCTTCGCGAAAGGAGGAAGACAAACGGATTGCTTTAGAACGGATGAAACAGGAAGGGGTGATTCTTTCGACCTATGAGTCTATACTTTTTGAATTGCTGAGGCATTCGGGAAGTGATGAATTCCGGGCGATTTCGAGGCTTGTGAAGTAAACCGGCACTTGTTAATGGACGAAACAGACGAAAGAAACGGCAGCGAAAATCCTGAGCTTGAATCCGGCGAACTGACCCAGACGGTCCATCTTTCCGACATGTATCAGAACTGGTTTCTGGATTACGCATCTTACGTGATCCTCGAGCGGGCGGTGCCGGAAATCACCGATGGGCTGAAACCGGTTCAGCGGCGCATTCTTCATGCGATGAAGGAACTCGATGATGGCAGGTTTAACAAGGTTGCCAACATCATCGGCCACACCATGAAGTACCATCCGCACGGTGATGCATCGATCGGCGATGCTTTGGTACAATTGGGACAGAAGGAGCTGCTGGTTGAGACGCAGGGAAACTGGGGAAATATTCTGACCGGCGACAGCGCGGCGGCACCCCGTTACATTGAGGCCAGGCCTTCGAAATTTGCCATGGAAGTCCTTTTCAATCCCAAGACGACCGTATGGCAGTCATCCTATGATGGCCGAAACAAGGAACCGGTTGCATTGCCTGCTAAATTTCCACTCCTCCTTGCTCAGGGCGTCGAAGGAATTGCCGTCGGGCTCGCCTCCAAGATCCTGCCGCACAATTTCAATGAATTGATCGACGCCAGCATCAAAATCCTTCAGGAACAGGAATTTGAGCTTTATCCCGATTTTCTTACCGGCGGATTGGCAGATGTTTCGAGATACAACGACGGACTGCGCGGCGGCAAGATAAGGTTGCGGGCACGGATCAATGTTGAAGACAAGAAAACCCTTGCAATCCGTGAAATCCCTTATGGAACAACCACCAGTTCGATCATCGATTCCATCCTTGGCGCCAATGATAAAGGAAAGATCAAGATCCGCAAAATCGATGACAATACGGCCCGGGATGTCGAGATCCTGATTCATCTTTCTCCGGGTGTGTCACCCGATACCACCATGGACGCCCTGTACGCTTTTACCGAGTGCGAAGTCTCCATTTCCCCGAATTCCTGTGTTATTGAAAATGGAAAGCCCCGGTTCATGGGCGTCTCGGAGATCCTGAAATATAATACTTCCCGGACCGTCGAGCTCCTGCGGCTTGAACTCGAAATCAGGAGGCAGGAACTTCTTGAACAATTGTATTACAGTTCCCTCGAAAAGATCTTCATTGAAAATGAAGTGTATGAAGGAATTAAAAAGTGCAAGACCAGCGATGAGATCGACGCTGCTATTCTGAAGGGACTGAAACCCTTCCTGAAGCAACTCCTTCGCAAGGTGACCGAAGAAGATATTCACAAACTAAGGAAGATCCCCATCGAACGGATATCACGGTTCAATTCCGCTAAAGCCGATGAAGTAATGAAGGGGTTGCAGTTGGAAATTGATGAGATGGAAAATCACCTTGCTCACCTGACCGACTTTGCCATTGAATATTTCAGACAGATCCGGAAGAAGTTCGGCAAAAACCGCGACCGCAGGACTGAAATCCGGAGTTTTGATACGATTGAGGCGGTCAAAGTGGCTGCTGCCAACCAAAAACTCTATGTGAACCGGGAAGAGGGATTTGCCGGGACCGGTTTGAAAAAGGATGAATACGTGTGTGATTGTTCCGACCTGGACGAAATTATTGTTTTTCGCGATGACGGCACGTTCCTCGTTACGAAAATTGCCGACAAACAATTCGTGGGTAAATCCATCATCCACATTGCCGTGTTCAAGAAAAACGACAACCGGACCGTATATAACCTGGTTTACCGCGACGGCAAGAACGGGAAGATCATGATCAAGCGATTCAGTGTGCTGGGCGTGAACCGGGATAAGGAGTACGCCGTGACCAAAGGGACCCCCGGATCTAAAATTCTCTATTTTACAGCCAATCCCAACGGTGAGGCCGAGGTCGTCAGGGTTGACCTGAAACCCAAACCGAGGTTGAAGAAATCCGGTTTTGATTTCGACTTTGCCGGGGTCGCCATTCGCGGACGCAACTCCATGGGGAATATACTTACCAAATACGCCGTGAAGAAAATTGAACAACGGCAGGAAGGTGTGTCAACCCTTGGTTCGCTGAACATCTGGTTCGATGATTCAGTTCAGAGGCTGAATACCGAAGGGAGAGGTCTTTTACTGGGCGATTTTTCCGGGAGCGATAGAATTATCACTTTTACCCAATCGGGAAGTTACCGCCTCACCTCTTTCGACCTTTCCACCCATTTTGAGGAGGATATGTTCCTGATTGAAAAATTTGTCCCTAAAACGGTGTATACGGTGGTATATCAGGATCATGAAACGAACAATTTTTATGTGAAGCGTTTCCAGGCGGAACCCACCGACCGGAGGATCGATTTTGTGGAAGAACCCGACCATATGGTCCTCTTTTCAAAAGACCGGATGCCCAGGCTGTTGTTGATATTCGACATGAAGTTAAAGTCGAAAGGCGCGGAGCACGAGGAGATCGACGTGGCTGATTTTATCGGTGTCAAGGGATATAAGGCAAAGGGAAAGCGTTTGACAACTCACGTGGTGAAAAAAATTGACTGGCTTGAACCGGCCGCCGGAGCTGAACCGGGGATGGAATCTTTACCGCTGCAGCAGGCGCCGACGCAGAACCTTTTAAGCCAGGCAACAGAATCTCCTTCCATCGGAACGGATCGCCCGGAAAAGGAAAATCATCCCATGGAAGGTGACATTACTACAACCGGCTCCGTTACCACCCGGCCTGAAGATGCTCCGTTTGGGTTGATCGCCGTTGAAACCATCTCTGAATCTGCCGGTCGGCTCACGGAAGAAGTTCCGGTTGCCGGAACCTCACCGGACATCGATACGGAAGGGATGGTGCGACTCGAACCCGAACCGGTGAAGGGGGCTCCCCCCGGGAAAAAGGGGCGGAAAAAAAAGATCGATCCCGGCATCATCCCGCCGGGAGAGGAAGGCGATAATGGCGATGCCGTACAGATGGAACTGCCGTTATGACCGTGAATCTAGGTATTCAACCATAAATTCTAAAATGTAAATTCCGATATGGCAGACGATAAAGTATTAAAGGTTTCAAATGATGTTTCGTGGGTTGGAGTGCTTGATTATGATATCATCACCTTTGATGTGGTCATGGAGACCAAGTACGGTACAACTTACAATTCTTATTTCATCCATGCCGGGAAGAAAGCCGTTGTTGAAACAGTTAAGGAAAAATTCTGGGATACCTGGATTGCCAAGCTGAGGCAGGAGGGAGATCCCTCAGAAATCGAATATATCATCGTTAATCACACGGAACCGGACCATTCGGGGTGTGTGGCCCGGTTGCTTGATCTTGCGCCCAATGCCACCGTCGTGGGGAGCGGAAATGCCATCCGGTACCTGAAAGACCTTACCGGACGCGAGTTTCGTAATCTGGTGGTCAAAGATGGCCAAACCCTTGATCTGGGAAACAAGACCCTCCGGTTTATTGGAGCTCCCAACCTTCACTGGCCCGATTCCATGATGACCTACCTCGAGGAAGACCAGGTTCTTTTTACCTGTGATATTTTTGGGGAGCATTATTGCAACGAACATGTCTTTGATGACCTGGTCGGCAATTTTGATGATGCATTCCGCTACTATTTCAACGTGATCATGAGGCCATACAGCAAGTTCATGTTACAGGCCATCGAACGGATCCGGCCGCTTGAGATCAAGGCTGTATGTCCGGGTCACGGCGCTGTGCTCCGGACCGACTGGGAAAAATATGTCGATCTTTCGGAACAGTACGCCCGGGAGGCGCTCGGATATCCACTGTCGAAAAGGGTTTTCATTGGCTATGTATCGGCATACCACAACACCGGACTGATCGCATCCATGATTGCTGAAGGGATACGGCAGGCGGGCGATATCGAAGTAGATCTTTGCGATATCGAAAAAATGGACCCGGCGATCCTTGAAGAAAAGCTGATCCAGGCATCGGCCATCATGCTGGGATCGCCCACCTTTAACCAGAATATTTTATTGCCCGTTTACCAGGTCTTTGCATTGATCAACCCGATCCGCGATAAAAACAAACCTGCTGCTGCCTTCGGATCTTACGGATGGAGCGGTGAAGGATCGCGGATTATCACCACAACCCTGACCAACCTGAAACTGAAGGTCCTAGATGAAGGACTGATGGTGAAATTCACCCCGCACCACGAAATAAAACAGCGCTGTATCGATTATGGTTTGAAATTTGGCAAGTTCATGATGGAAACAGTCTGATCAAATACTATTTTTACATTTTTATTGTTATAATCCTGGCAGATGGGAGTTTACATGATTCAGTTAAAAACAAAGACCGCTTAACATCAGGAACCTGTGACAATGCGTCAAAATGCTTCGAATAAACTGTCGTTGAGGCGAAATCGCCGATCCTTCAGCATTCCGTTTAAAAAAGCGGGAATCGCGGTATTCCTGATCGGGATTTTGGGATTCTCTTCTTGTTTGCCGGAACAGAAAGTAGGGCGGAACTTTGTCAACGCCTCATCATCGATGAGTCTGATGGTCAACCCCCCATCGCTGGTATTCATGTACAATCATAAAGGTGAGACGATCGAAGGTTTCGATTCGCTGAGCGAGGCCGGTCAGGATTCGGCGCTTTGGGAAAACAGTCGGTACATCCGGCGACTGAGCGACAGCCTGATCCTGGAAGACTACATGAATAATTTTCTTACCGAACTGCGTGAACTCGGTTTCAAAGTAATTCTTGGTCCGATCGGCGATTCAGCCTTCCAATCCGGGGCTCAGTCCTACATTCTTGACATTGCCCAGTTACAAATCGATGAGTATTTGTACCCGCTCGAAGATGAAGAGACCATCATGGATACCATTTATGTGAAAAAGATCGACTTGAATGCTTTGGATTTCAGCGGCTGGTTTGAGCTCCATAAATTCAGGAGGGATCCCGTGAACAAAACCCTGCTCTATGCCACTTCCACTATTTATGATTCATTCGACGGACAATATTATACCGATCTTTTTTCATCCGCGGTCCGGTATTCGTACCGGCTTGATACCATCTCCCTGGGCGATATTTACGACATGACAAAGTACCTCGGGAAAAAGCATGCGGGTTACCTGTTTGATTTCTTCATGAACCAGTATATTCTTCAGAATATGCCCAACGGGATGGAGCCGATTGATTATTTCCATTACAACCGGTCGAAGAATTCCATTGTCCCCGCCCGTGAAGAACAGTTTGAGGTCTTGCCGAACCGGGACTAATCCCACCATTCCACCATTTCACCATTTCACCACGTCACCACTTCACCATTCCACCACGGCACCACGGCACCACTTCACCATTCCACCATTCCACCAAGTCACCATTCCACCACGGCACCACTTCACCACTCTATATTCTTTGCCGGCTTCTCGCGTAAGGGGGCAGCGAAGGGTCGGCGAAAAGGCCCTTCCGGAATTTCAGATAACCCGTGATTCCGATCATGGCTGCGTTATCGGTCGAATAATTCAGGGGTGGGATGAAGACATTCCATCCTTTTTCGTCGCGGGCTTTCATCAATGCATTCCGGAGACCCGAATTGGCCGAGACTCCGCCCGCAATCGCAACATCCGGCAACCGGTTTCCGGGGATCAAAACGGTGCATTTTTCGACGGCCTGCCCGATCTTTGTCATCAGGATGTCGACGATGGTGCTCTGGATTGAGGCACACAGGTCATTTCTATTCTTTTCAATAAACTCCGGGTCTTTCTTCAGTTCGTCCCTGATAAAATAGAGGAAGGATGTTTTCAATCCGCTGAAACTAAAATCAAGTCCCGGGATATTGGGACGGGCAAAAGAAAAGCGCCGGGGATCTCCTTCCTGCGCAAGCTCATCAATTACCGGGCCCCCGGGATAAGGAAGCCCCAGGATCTTGGCTGCTTTGTCGAAGGCTTCCCCGGCCGCATCATCGATCGTCTGACCAATTACCTCCATCACAAAATAGTCCCTCAACAGCACGATCTGGGTATGTCCTCCCGATACGGTGAGGCATAGAAACGGGAATTGCGGCACAGGATTGCTGCAGTCGGAATTCCGGATGAAATGACACAGGATATGGGCCTGCAGGTGATCTACTTCGAGGAGCGGGATCCCCAGTCCCAGGGCGAAGGCTTTTGCAAAGGATGCCCCGACCAGGAGTGAACCCAGCAGTCCCGGCCCACGGGTATAAGCCACTGCCGACAGTTGATTTTTATTTATATTTGCTTTTTGGATCGCGGCATCAATGACCGGTATGATATTTTGCTGATGCGCCCGGGAAGCCAGTTCCGGTACAACTCCTCCAAAAAGGGTATGTACCTCCTGGCCTGCCGTAACGTTTGAACAGATGACATCATTTCTGATCACCGCCGCGGCAGTATCATCACATGAAGATTCAATTGCAAGAATATAGGTTTCCATTTTCAGCCACAAAAGTACCATAAAAAGAGGATTCAAAATAGTGTTGTACGTGGCCACCGTGGTTTTTTCACTGGTGTTTTCACTCTATTTGCTTTTTCGGAGCGACCTGGTACAGAAGCTTGCAGTGCGGTTAGCGGCCGATTACATTTCGGAGGAATTACATACTGAGATCCGGATCAAAGGATTCAATCTTTCATGGAGCAATGGTTTGGTTTTAGAGGAGATCAGGATCCTTGATAAGCAGGGGGAGGTGTTGTTCTCGGCCAGGGAATTAGGCGTTCGGCCCGGAATGATCCGTTTTTCGAAGCGAAAAATCAACATAAACCGGATTTTTATCGAAAATGGCGTAGTTCAGTTGCTTACCCACAAGGGCGACAGCGCGCTGAACCTGAAATTCATCATCGACTATTTTGCCTCGACCGATACGACGCCGGCTGTCACCGATACTACTCCGGGAAAACCCTGGGATATCACCTTTTCGGCGGTGACCCTGCGCAATACGCGATTTCATTTTCAGGACCAGAATGAACCGCTCGTTCCCGTCGGAATGGATTATGCCAACATCGATGTATCGGGTATCAACCTCGAACTGACCGATATCGATTTCGATGCCGACACGATCCACGCCAACATAAGGCATTTAGCTGCAAGAGAACGAAGCGGCTTCCGGGTCGATGATCTCAGTGGCGAATTCCAGGTCAGTCCCTCGTTTCTCAAGGCACAGAACCTCAAGATCGTCACACCCCATTCTGATCTGGCGCTGTCGTTCCAATTCCTTTATGAGAACTGGAATGGATTCAATGATTTTCTTAACGACATGAACATCAAAACGCGGATAGAGCCATGTTACCTGGATCTTCAGGACATCGGATATTTTGCGCCGGAGTTGTTGACCATGAAAGATCGGGTAAGACTTTCGGGTGAGATCGAAGGTACGGTCAATAACTTCAAAGCAAGAAATCTGCGTTTTACCTTCGGACGAAATTCCTTCTTTTACGGCAATGTGAGCGCGGTCGGGCTTCCCGATGTAACGCACACCTATGTGAATATGAACATCAAGATGCTTCAGACCACCAAAGCCGATATCGAATCGATCAGGATCCCCGGGGATCCGGGCACCATTACCCTGCCCGAAATTCTTGAGAAGGCAGGTTCGGTGCATCTGACCGGCTTATTTTCGGGATTTTACAATGATTTCGTTGCCCGTTCGCTGATCCATACCGATCTGGGCGGAATCCGGAGCGATCTGACCTTGAGAAAACCAAAAGGTAAAAATCCGACCACCTATAACGGGCAGGTCGATATCTCTGGCTTCGATATTGGCCGGCTGAGCAACGCTTACCCGTTGCTCGGGACCCTTACTGCAAGAGGCGATATAAACGGCAGCGGTTTCAGTCTTCAGGACGCAGAAGTAGCGCTGAACCTTCACATCGATTCGATCGGCCTGAATTCCTATATCTACCGTAATCTTGATGTCACCGGATCCCTGTCGCAGCGCAAATTCAACGGCAAACTTAAAATCACGGATCCCTGCCTCCGCCTCGATTTCGACGGGCTGGTTGATATGGCCGATTCCATACCGGTATTCGATTTCGATGCAACCATTCATCATGCATTGCTATACCAACTTAATCTTTTGAAGCGCGATTCGCTCGAAAACCTGAGCGCCCGGATAAAGGCCGATGTTAAAGGAAAGTCACTCGACGACCTCGACGGTACCGTCCACATTGAGAATGCCGTTTACGCGGAAGGAGAGAAATCGTTTGAGTTAAAGCGGTTCTCACTGCTGTCGAAGCAGGATACCGCCGCCGGAAAAAGCTACCATCTGCAGTCTGATTTTGTTGATGCTGATATTACCGGAAAGTTTTCGTTCACGCAGATCGTGCCTTCACTGATGACTCTTGTAAACAATTACCTCGCCTCCTTCAACCTGAATGATTCCCTGGTCATTCCCAATGATATGCAATCGGATCAGACGATGAATTTCAACATCCAGATCAAAGAAGCCGATGATGTAACAGCCATCTTTCTGCCCATCCTGAAGATCTCGCCCAATACCGAACTGGAGGGATCCTACGACGAGAAAAAAAGTCGGATATTCATCCGGGGATGGTCTCCTTCGGTTTTCATATCCGGGATTGAACTCTCAAACTGGTACTTCGAAGCGGAAAACCGGAAGGATAACCTCCTGATTGCCACCAGCAGCGAAGCGATCTACCTGAAAAGAGCTCAAAAGAATGATTCATTGGAACTGAAAATCGACACCTTCAACCTGACATCGAATATTCAGCATGATACCATCAGGTACCATCTCGACTGGAAGGACCGGGCCCGCTTAAGCGATTTGTCGGGATTTGTGAGTTTTTCCCGCTCCCCGGTCATTGATGTGAAACTGGATCGTTTTAACGTGTACCTGAACGATAAATTCTGGACCATCCACCCGGAGAACTATTTGTCTATTGACACCACTTCACTCCTCTTCCGTAAGTTTGAATTTTCTGCCGAAGAGCAATATGCCCGGTTCAACGGACAACTGTCGGCGAAGAAGGGTGATACCCTTTTCACTGCATTCAACAAAGTCAATATTTCGACCATCGACCGGTTGGCGGGTCTCTCGGGAATTGATCTGGACGGTATTCTGAGCGGTAGCGTGAAAATCACGGAGCCCTATTCCAATATTTCTGTCCACGCCGACCTGCATGTCGATAAATTCACATTCAACAAGGAATTGCTGGGCGACGCCATCTTCAGAGTGGGTTATAATTCTCTGAGTGACCGTTTTGACTTGTTTTCGCAGATTATTTACACGGGAAATGTGGGAACCAATGTTCCCTTCTCCCTCAAAGGAAGCCTGTATCTTGAAAAACCGGTGCCAAGGGTCGACTTTGATATCGGGTTGAAAAACCTGAACATGCGCATGCTGGGTCCTTTTGTCAGCAGTTTTATGTCGGGAGTGAATGGTCTGGCTTCGGGTCAGGTACGGATCAGGGGGAAACTGGATAAACCTGATATCGAAGGTCAGTTACGGATGATGCGGACGGAATTTAAGATCAATTATCTTAACATTCCCTATTCTTTTGCCGACGTGATCGAAATAGATTCTTCGGCTTTTCATTTCAGGGATATCGTACTATTTGATTCACTGGGTCATAAAGCACTGCTGAACGGGAAGATCACCCATCATTATTTTTCCGACATCCGTTTAGGACTGAATATCGAGATGACCGATTTTGCAGCTTTCAATAACACCCGGACTCAGAACGGCGTTTTTTACGGCAAGGCACGCGGTAACGGGAATGTGGCTATAACCGGGCCTATCGACAATATCTCGGTAAGAGTAAAGGCTTCTAACGGGGGTAATACCCATGTTGTCATCCCCATCGACCTGACGGCATCGGTCGGCCAGGTCGATTATATAACGTTTATCAAACCACAAGCCGATACCCTTGATAAACCGTTTATGAAAGCCCGGGCAGAGCCATCGGGACTGTCGCTTGACCTGGGCTTGCGGGTGAACCAGGATGCTGTTGTGGAGGTTTTTCTGCCCAATCAGTTGGGTAAGCTGACAGGCAGCGGAACGGGAAACCTGCTGATGGGAATGACGCCGGCAACGCCTTTTACCCTTTCAGGAACCTATTCGATTACCAAAGGATCTTTTCTGTTCCAGTTTAAAAATTACCTCCGTCTGCCGATGCAGATCTGTGAAGGAAGCATTATTTCATGGACCGGTGATCCTGCCGATGCGAATCTTTCAGTCAGCGCCGTGTATAAATTAAAGGCCCCGCTGAAAGGTCTTACAACCCTGCCGGAGGAGGAGGGGATCCGGATCCCGGTGGAATGCATCATCCGGCTTGGTGGGAAACTGACGAATCCCAACATCTCTTTCGCCATCAACCTGCCGAATGTGGAGGAGAGCATCCGGACGCTGGTCTATACCTCCATCGATACCAACAACGAAACTGTAATGAATGAGCAGACCCTGTCGCTGATGATCCTGAACCAGTTTAAACCTGTTGTAAGCTCCTCTTCGACCGGAACAGTCGATGTGGGGGCGGCATCCATGTCGCTGATCACCAACCAGGTGAATAGCTGGATATCGGGATTGTCGCAAAATGTAAATGTGAATATGAATTATAAACCCGCGACCAGCACAACCCAACAGGAATTTGATGTGGGGATCTCGACCCAGTTGTTCAACGACCGGCTCCTGATCGACGGGACCTTCGGAATGAATTCGTACAACAATCAATCGTACAAACAATCAAGCACCATCGTGGGGGATATCAACATCGAATACATATTGACCACGAACCGGCGTTGGCGTGTCCGTGCCTTTAACAGGACCAACACCCTGAATATCCTGAATAACAATGCACCCTATACACAGGGAGTCGGGTTTAAGTACCAGCGCGATTTCGCTACTTTTAAAGACCTCTTTACACCTGTGAAAAAGAAGAAACATTAACGATTTTCAGACAATCTGAATTCAAGGATCATGAAAAAGCTGATACTACTGATTGCCGTTATCATAACAGGGATGGACCTCCATTCCCAGATCGTGATCGATCAGAATGACATGCCTGTGGCCGGCGACACCCTGCGTGTCAGCCAGTCGCTCGCGGCGCCGGAAGGATATGCGAAGACCGCGTTCGACACCACCTGGAATTTCGCGGCCCTCGAGGCGATGAGTCAGCGGGTGGATACTTTTGTGTCGGTCACCGCGACGCCCGCCGGCTATCAACTGGTGTTTGTGTTGCTGGGGGGCGCCAACCTGGCCGCTCCGCGGAACAGCTTACCGGTACCCGGACTCCCGCTGACCCAGGGTTACGATTTTTTCAAAAAGAACTCAGGCTCCTATTCCAACCTTGGAATGGCTTACTCGGTACAGGGATTTCCGGTTCCGGCAAAGTACGACAACCCCGAAAAGATCTATGCTTTTCCCATGTCACCCCTTTCGACCTGGAATTCTGTATCATCATTTTCGCTTCCGGTGCCGGGGATCGCTTACTACGGCTCCCTTGTGACCCGCGATAACATTGTGGATGGCTGGGGTACCCTGATCACTCCCTTTGGAACGTTCCCGGTTTTAAGAGTAAAATCAACCGTGATCACCCACGATAGCATCTATATTGATTCGCTCCAGACCGGGTTTACCTTCGACCGGAATTATACCGAATACAAATGGCTTGGAAAATCGCAGGGCATCCCGTTGTTGAATATCCATGAGGAGGGGAGCCTGGTGAACGTGAGCTGGCGTGATATCCCCCGGATGTCGGCTTCCCCGCTGGCTGTATCGTTGGGCGCCGACACCGCTGTTTCAAAAGGAACTGTTGTGCAACTCCGTGCAAAGGCCACCGGTGGCACGCCACCTTACCGGTATTTCTGGAATACACTCGATTCAGGCTCCACGCTGACTGTTCAGATATTGAGCGACACTTCATTCACCGTGATCGTTCTCGACGGACTAATGGGCATGGCTTCGGCAACAAAAAAAATCAACCTCAGCTACCCGCCGGGAATGGAAGAAGTCAACAAGGTATCCCTTGCAATAGTACCGAATCCGAACGACGGCCGTTTCACATTGTCAACACCACCCTCCGCCACTCCCCTGAAGATGATTCTTGCTGATATGCAGGGCAGAACACTCTGGTCAAAGGTTTTCACCCCGTCCCGACCCGTCACCCGTTTCGATTTCCCGGACTTGCCTGAAGGATTGTATCTTATCAGGCTCAATGGAGATGATTATTCGGCAGCAGGGAAGCTGTTCATTAACAGGGGCTCCAATCGCTGATACAGGATGTCCTTCACGGTTTACCGATCATCGGCCGGTTCCGGAAAGACCTTTACGCTGGTCCTGGAATATCTGAAAATCATATTAAAAGATCCCCGCGATTTCAGGAATATTCTGGCAATCACATTTACGAATCTTGCAGCCGGCGAGATGAAAGAACGGGTTCTTCAGGCATTGCAGAAGCTCTCGTCGCTGAACCTGACACCGGATCCCGGGATCCGTGAAGGACTGCTTCCGGTTCTTATCTCGGAAACGGGACTGCAGGAACACGAACTCATCGACCGCGCAGGCAAGGCCCTGACGCTGATCATGCACCATTATGACGACTTTGCCGTGGGTACGATCGATGGATTTTCACACCGTATTTTGCGGTCTTTTGCCCATGATTTCGGGCTGTCGATGCAATTCAACGTGGAACTCGACACCGAAATGCTGATCGATACGGCAATCGGACTATTGCTTGATAAAGTGGGAGTCGATTCGCGGCTCACCCGGTTGCTCGTCAGGTTTTTAGAATCGAGGCTGGAGGAGGACAAGGGATATACCATCGACAGGACTTTGGCGGATTTTTCCAAAAACCTGCTTGACGAGGAGGGTCAGATCTCACTCAGGGATCTGGAACGGGTCACGCTCTCTGATTTTTCTGAGGTTGCTAAATGGTTATCCATCCGAAGAAAGGAATTTGAACAAGCTGTCCTCGAAATTGGTTCCGCGGCTATGTCAATTCTGAATCAGTCGGGAATAAATCCCTCTGCTTTACTCCAGGGCCGCCGTGGGATTTGCGCATATTTCGGATATCTCGCCAACGGCAGATTTGACAAGGTCATCCCGAACAAGACCCAGGCCGAAGCGGCTTCCCGCGATTCCTGGGCGGGCAAGAAGGCTACGGCAGCGGAGATCCGGATCATCGGCGAGATCCAACCCTTGCTGGTGGAGTGTTGGGAAAAGGCCGGCCGGCTTTACCCGGATAAGGTGATGGAATACGAATTACATCGCCAGCTTTCCGCTACCATTTTCCCGTTGGCCGTACTCCATGAGATCGACCGGGCCATGAGTGAATTCAAGAAACAGAATAACCTGATCTACATCGGTGAGTTCAACCGCAGGATTTCTGACGTGGTGAGCCGGGAACCTGTCCCTTTCATCTATGAACGACTGGGGGAGCGTTACCACCACATCATGATTGATGAATTTCAGGATACCTCCCGCCTTCAGTGGCAGAATTTCGTACCGCTGATCGAAAATGCACTGGGTTCGGGATATTTCAACCTCGTGGTGGGCGACGGGAAACAGGCCATTTACCGGTGGAGAAACGGAGATGTAAACCAGTTTACCCGTTTACCCCGGTTAGCGGGCAGTGAATCCGATAATATTATCCGGCAACGCGAAAATTCGTTAACAAACCATTTCGAGGATAAGGAACTCAACCGGAATTACCGTTCGAAGCAAACGATTGTGGAGTTCAACAACCGTTTCTTTACTTTTTTGGCTGAACGAACAGGAGAACCGGTTCTTTCGGTTTATAGGGGTGTTGAACAGCAAAGCCGGGATACAGGTCCGGGAGGGTACGTGAGGATTCAATTCCAAGAACCGGTCGGGGAGGCAGAGGAACCTTTAGAAGAATCCGGACCGGGGAATGAACAGGAGGTTCTGAACCTGGTGAACAGGCTTCGGGAGGATGGATATGGTTTACGTGACATCGCCGTGTTGTGCCGTACAAATCGCCAGGCAAGCGCCATTGCCCGTGTTCTGATCACGGCGGGCATCGGGGTGGTCTCTCCCGAGTCGTTACTCCTTTCCCAATCGCCTGCGGTTCGTTTTCTTGCTTGCTTTATACGGTATTTGCAGGAGCCGGAGGACCTGGTGGGACAGGCGGAACTGGCAGCTTTCTTATTTCGTTCAGGACGGATCACCATGACCGGATGGCCGGAATTATTTCACAGCATAACTTCCATGACCGGAGGGCTGTCGGGCCTTCTCACGGAGCAGAATTTCGCATTTTCACGGGAGGAGCTGTTGTCGTTGCCGTTGTATGATCTCTGTGAGTCGTTGATCCGGCTCTTTCATCTGGATCGTACGGCCGACGCCTACCTGCAGTTCTTTCTCGATGCAGTGTTGTCGTTCATCCAGGAAGAGAACCCCGGAAAACCAGGTTTTTCGGAATGGTGGGAACAAAAAGGAAGTAAACGATCGGTAATGGTTCCGGCCGGGATGGATGCAGTGCGGATCATGACAATCCACCAGTCGAAAGGATTGCAGTTTCCCGTTGTCATTCTTCCGTTCAAAGTGGAAAAATGGAAGACCACGAAGGATTTTCTGTGGGTAGATCTGAAGGGAACAGGAATTCCCATTTTGGATAAGGCCATTTTAAATTCCGGCAAAGCGCTGGAACGGACCCGGTTTTCGGAGCAGTACCTGGCGGAGGAGGCCATGACCAGGCTCGACCAGATCAACCTGTTGTACGTCGCCATGACGCGTCCCGAAGAACGGCTCTATGTTCTATTGCCCCGACCTTCGGGAAAAGAGCATGCGTTCAAATCGGTACCGGTCTTTTTTTCCGGGTTCCTCGAGGAAACAGACCTTTGTGAGAAATCAGGGAGCACCTTTGAAATCGGGACCCCTTGTAACAAAGTGGCGGGCCCGCACGCACAGGGGATATCTACCCTGCAATTGCAACAATTTATCTCCGAACCGTGGCGTAACAGAATCAGGATACGGAGCCGGGCGCCGGAAATGTGGGACATGGAGGATCCCGACCGGAAATTTTCTTACGGGAACCAGGTACATGCACTAATGGCGCGGATCGTTACCGCGGATGATGCCGGCGCCGCGCTCCGGGAGGCAACCGGGAGCGGAAGGATCCGGATGCAGGATGAACCGGTGATCCGGGCCATGATTTTACAAGTCGTCGGCCATCCCGCGCTGTCAGCCTTTTTTCAGAAAGGCGGTATGGTTAAAAACGAACCGGAGATCCTCCTGCCCGACGGGACCTTTTACCGGCCCGACCGGATTAATTTACAGGGTGATCATGCAATCGTTCTGGAATACAAGACCGGGAAGAAGGAGGAGTTCCACCAGCGGCAGATTTTAAAATACGGGGGCATTTTACGGGAAATGGGATACATCCGTGTACGCATGTTTCTTGTTTACCTCCACGCCGAAGTCGAAGTGATCGAATGTACCTGATCTTGACTTTAATCCGCCGGATCAAAAGACTATGAAAAAATGAAATGTTAAAATGGAATCCAGGATGATGAAGGATGAACACGGCCGGAAGCTTGAATTGCTGTACCGGGATTTGTTCGGTGAGATGCCGCTGACCATCGACCCGTTGCCGGGATCTGGTTCCGGTCGCCGCTATTTCAGGTTGGAATCAGGAAAGGATGGGGTAGTAGGCGCTTTTAACGAGGACCTCCGCGAAAACCAGGCCTTTTTCTCTTTTACCCGGACTTTCAGGTCGGAGGGGTTGCCGGTCCCTGCCCTTTTATCCGTGTCGGAAGACCAGCGCTGCTACCTGTTGCAAGACCTAGGCGATACGACACTTTTTTCACGGATTTGCGAAACTACGGGCAGCCTGTCACCCCCCCGTGACCAGGCATCGGGCTTCGACAGAACCCTCATGGATCTTTACAAGGCAGCAATTGACTGGCTTCCCTTGTTTCAGAAGTCTGCTCCTGACTTTCAGGCCTGTTATCCCCGTCAGGCCTTTGACCGGCAGTCGATGATGTGGGATATGAGTTATTTCAAGTACTATTATCTGAAACTGGCCGGAATCTCCTTCGACGAGCAAAAGCTGGAGGATGACTTCAACAGGTTATGCTCCTTTCTGTTGGATGCTCCTGCAACCTACTTCATGTACCGTGACTTCCAGTCGCGAAACATCATGATAACCAGCGCCGGTCCCTGGTTTATCGATTATCAGGGAGGTCGGAAAGGTGCGCTGCAGTATGATGTGGCCTCCCTGCTGTACGATGCCAAGGCCGATCTTCCTCAGGCGGTACGCAACGAACTTCTTGAATACTACCTGAAGGTCGCCGATCCGGTTCTTCCCGACGGCGCCGAAGGATTTCTAAAGTATTTTCAGGGATTTTCCCTCATCCGCATCCTGCAGGCCATGGGGGCTTATGGTTTCAGGGGATTTTATCAGCAAAAGAAACATTTTCTTCAAAGCATTCCTTACGCGTTACGAAACCTTGAACCCCTTATCCCGGGAGCCCTTTCAGGAAATTTTCCGGAGCTCGGAAGCGTCCTGGAACGGATGGTTTCCACACCGTTGCCTGCCGGTATTCTTCCTCCTGCTTCGGACAGAGTAGAAACTAAAACTGCTTTTCCGGATCCCGCCAATGAATCCGCCCTGTTCCATAACGGGAAAAGCGGCTCTGTCCGTTCCACACTGCTGGTCACCATCCTTAGTTTTTCATACAGGAATGGCATTCCCGGAGATCCTTCGGGCCATGGCGGTGGTTTTGTTTTTGATTGCAGGGCGTTGCCAAATCCCGGAAAGTTCGAGAAATACCGGAAACTGATCGGCAAAGATCCCGACGTGATCCGGTTCCTTCAGCAGGAACCTGAAGTGGATCGGTTCCTCTCAGGCGTTTTTCAGCTTGTCGACCAAAGTGTGGAAAAATATCTGCAGCGGGATTTTACCAATTTGATGGTGGCTTTCGGGTGCACGGGCGGACAGCACCGGTCGGTTTACTGCGCGGAACAACTCGCTGATCACCTGAGCGAGCGGTTCAACATCAGAGTACAGACTGTTCACATGGAGTGGCCGGATGGAGTAATGAATCAAAACACGATATAAACGTGAAGGGTTTTATTTTAGCGGCAGGATTAGGTACCCGGTTAAAGCCATTTACTGACTTCTTACCCAAAGCGCTGTTTGAAGCAGAAGGGAAGACGATGCTCGAGCATTCGCTGGACCATCTGCACCGGTACGGGATACGTGAAGTGATCATCAACCTGCACCATTTCCCCGGTTTAATCCGCGATTTCCTTTCAAAACACGGTAACTTCGGAATGGAGATCACCTTTTCCGATGAAACGGACAGTTTGCTCGAGACCGGCGGCGGGTTGAAAAAGGCAGCATGGTTTTTTTCCGGTCCGGAACCCTTTGTCGTAAGGAATGTGGATGTGCTGTCAGATCTCGATCTGAAGGAGATGACCCGGTTCCATAAAAACAACGGGGCGTTGGCGACACTGGCTGTGCGGGAACGAATGACCTCCCGGTACTTGCTTTTCGATGACCAATGGACACTCTGTGGGTGGGAAAACCGGCGCACCGGTGAACGAAAAGTCGTGCGGCAGGCCGTGAAACTCCTTCCCCGGGCTTTCAGCGGAATCCAGGTTCTTAGTCCGGAAATCTTCCCGCTCATCACCGGAACCGGTAAATTTTCGCTCGTGGATATGTATCTTCGGCTTGCCCCGGGGGGCCGGATCAAAGGCTATTCCGACCAGTCGGCGATCTGGAAGGATATTGGAAAAGCAGAACATGCGGACGATACAGATCCTGTAACTGAAACTGAATGAACGGAGTATGCTGAACCAGGATAATCATAAAGGAACCCGGAGGAGCGGGATCGGCGCCGACACCCAAAAGCAGGAACTGTTGCCGTTCCTTAAAGAAGTGGCAGGTTATCTTGTCTCCTCCTACGGCAGTGAACTGGGTGACATTTGTGTCGTCACCCCGAATCGGCGTGCCGGAATCTATCTCCGGAAATATATCGCTGATTTCGTAACAGGACCTGTCTGGGCGCCGGCCATCTATGCCATCGAAGACTTTATGGCTTTACTTTCAGGAATGACGGAAGTCGAACCGGTTCAATTGCTCACCGATCTTTATGAAATTCACCGCACCGTCGAACAGGAAAAAGCCCGGAGTTTTGAGGAGTTTTTGTCGTGGGGCAGCCAACTCCTTTCCGATTTTAACGACATCGACCGCAACCTGGCCGATGGAACCGTGCTGTTTAATTATCTTGATGAAGCAAAGGCGCTCACGTTGTGGAATCCCGATGGCACTCCGCTCACCTCATTTCAACAGGAATACCTGCGGTTTTACCGTTCGCTCGGAAGCTATTATGAATTGCTGAAGGAGTCGCTGATCGGGCGAAAAACCGGGTACCAGGGACTGGTCTTCAGGCAGGCGGCCGAAAGGGTGGCTTCCGGCAATGCGGAAATGCCATGGAAATCGATCGTTTTCACCGGCTTCAACGTGTTGACAAGGGCTGAAGAGGAGGTGATGAACCTTCTTCATCTGGAAGGAATCGCACGCTTTTTCTGGGATGCAGATTGTTTTTACCTGGACCATGAACACCGTGAAGCCGGGGTCTTTTTGAGACGCTGGCTTAAAAAATGGCCGATCCTCACCAGTAATCCTGTATCCGACAGTTTCAGAAAAAATAAAAAAAACATTGAAGTCATCGGAATCCCGGACCTGGTCGGACAGATCAAGTTTTGCGGGGAGCTCCTTCGGACACTCGGACCGGAAACCGCTGAAGAAACTGCCGTCATATTGCCCGACGAAAAACTCTTACTTCCCGTGATGAACGCCCTCCCGCCGGAGGTGACACAGTTCAATGTAACCATGGGATTTCCGTTAAAGCAAACCCCGCTGGCATTCCTGCTGGAGCAGACCTTCTATCTTCATATTCATTCTGCTGCCATGCTTGCCGGAAGATCTGATTCCGGTAAATTTTATTACCGCGACCTCGTCAGGGTGTTACGCAACCCTTTACTTACCCGGATCACTGCCAGACTCCATGGTGACTGCTTTGCCCTGAACGAACTCATCACGCGCCTGATGACAGGTGACCAGGTATTTATTTCCCTTGATAACCTTCAGGGAATGGGATTGTTCGGATTCGCTCCCGGATTCCTTGATGTATTTTTGACCCCATGGCACAGCCCCGGAGATGTTATCCGCGATCTGAGACAGATAACCGACTGGACCCGGATGGAGCCATTTGAATCGGAATCGGCCTATGTGATGGCCACCATCCTGCATCGGTTGGAGGTAGTCGCTGAACAGCATGTTTCGTGGTTTTCATTGCCCACATTGTATCAATTTCTCCGTGAATTGGTCAACACGGCAAGTCTTCCCTTCGTAGGTGAACCGTTACACGGCGTCCAGATCATGGGAATGTTGGAAACCAGGACACTTGATTTCAAAAATCTGATCATTTTGTCCTGCAATGAGGGGTTGCTGCCTACGGGAAAGACCGCACATTCATTTATTCCGTACGACATCAGGTATGAATACGGACTTCCGACATATCGTCAGAAGGATGCTATTTATTCCTACCATTTTTTCAGGTTGCTGCAAAGGGCGGAAAAGGTCTGGCTCCTTTACAACACAGAACCGGATAAGCTTACCGGCGGTGAAATTTCACGTTATGTCAGGCAGGTGATCCGCGAATTGCCACAGTATAATCCGGACATTGCCGTTCAGCAGCAAATCCTGAATCCGGGCATTTTTGAAGTCAACGACAACAGGAGCATCGAAATTCCCAAGGAAGGGTGGGTGCTCCGGAAAATCCGCGATAAAGTGGCGGAAGGACTTTCTCCCACAGCGCTCAATGCTTTCAGGAAGTGTTCCCTCCAATTTTATCTGTCGGAGGTTGCCGGGATCAGGGAGCAGGATGATCCCGGCGACACGATCGATTCGCGGATGCTGGGAACTGCCGTCCACCATGCATTGTACCGGTTGTTTACACCCGTGAAAGGGCGGGATCTGCGGGTTTCCGACATCGACGCCATGAAGGGATCAGCTGAACAGGCCGTCAGGAGCGCATTTGAGGAGAAGTTCAAAAAAACAGCGTTAAACTACGGAAAGAATTTATTACTGGTTCATGTTGCCACCCGGATGGTTCAGAACTTTCTTCAGTCGGAACATACCCGCATCCTGAACCCTCGGAATACGGGTGCGGGCATCCGGGTCGAAGTGCTGGAACAACCCGTGTGGCGCACCTTTACGATGAATGCAGACACCGGTAATCAGGAAGCCAGGATCAAAGGATTTATCGACCGGGCCGACCGGATCGGACACATTCTCCAGGTAGTTGATTACAAAACGGGAAAGGTTGATCGCAAGGAGCTTTTAATTGAATCCTGGGATGATTTGCTCAATGATCCAAAGAAAGACAAGGGATTCCAGTTGCTTACCTACGCCTGGCTTTTATCCGGGGAAGATCACCTTCGTTCGCTGCGTACCGGTGTAATTTCTTTGCAAACCCCTTTACCGGTATTTCTTCCGGTGATCATCAAAGACGATGCGGAGACCCTGTCAGCCCAAAATCCGCATTCTGAGAACTTCACCCCGAAAGATCCCTCCGACGGGCCGGAAGAGGGATCCCCGGAAGAACAAGGTGACCTCTCCGGTAACGATATCAAGGCTTTTGAACAGGTACTCAGAAAACTTGTCGGCAGGCTGCTCGATCCCGAAATTCCCATCCGGTCTGCTGAAAGTTCAGATCCTTGCCGGAATTGCAGATACCTCAACCTGTGCGGGAAAGCCGTGGCGTTTTAATCCTCACCAAACACGAAAGCCTCGTAGGTATATAATTCCGCGGTTTTCCAGCCGTCCCATCCGATACCGGCTTTGTCGCGGGCGCAATGTCCCAGAAATTCTTCCACATCCCAACCGGTTTCGGTGGCAACCTGCGGAAGAAATGTCCCGGAGTAATATCCCTTTTTGATATAGATGCCGTGTTTTCCAAGGATGATCTCGTTGGGTGACGATATTTTTTTCATGGGCGACAACACGGAGATTTCGATCTGTAGTTTGTTCAATTCTGAGGCGACTACGGGTTCGAAACGGTTATCCTCCGTCGCAGATGATACCGAAAGTTCGCTGATCAGCCTCCAGAGCGGTAAATTACTCGAAAACCGGCCGATGCATCCGCGCAGGGAGCCGTGTTCTTTCAGCGTGACGAAAGCGCCGGCATGGACATTCAGCGTTTTGGGAAAGGAGCCTGCATTAAAATCAGGCATCTTCCGGTCTTTCAAATATTTTTCGAGTGTTTCACGGGCTGTTTTCAGCAAAATCGCCTGATCACTGCGGCTGAATGAGAATCCGGCCTCCGGATTGCCTGGTTTTTCGCGGTTCACCACGATCGACCAGTAACCTACAACCTGGTTCTTGTCGCCATACGGTCCATCACCCGAGTTCAAATACCTGACCGGTTTAATCTTGTATTCCCCTGACGATTCAGTCATATACAACAAGGTCATGATGGATGTCCATCCGCACAGGTTGGTAACCAGGTTGGGGATCTTTTTCGATTCATAACCCAGGAGAAATTCGGATAGTTTTTTAGGATCCCCTGAAACGATGGCGTCGCAGGTGGCCTGGTCTGCCTTCCGGGCATCGTCATAGGCAGGATAATGTGAGAAATCGGTACTGAATACAAAGAGGTTGCGTTCATTAAAATACGGTTGTAACGCCTGGGCGATCCTTTTACAGGTCTGATCAGACTGTGTCCCGATCACAATCGGTACCAGTGTGATCTCCTTTTTCATGTGATATTGGAGAAAGGGCACCTGAACTTCGAGGCTGTGTTCGTTGCGATCGGCTTCGGGATTGAAGACAAAGACGGGGTGGTCGCGGATCAGTTGATCAGCCAGGCTTGTGTTGACTTTGACCTTCCCCAGGGGAGTAACATAATCACCCCGGTTGTAAACCGAAGCCCCGTTGAAGGAGACCTGGTGGCTGGAGGCGATTATGAAGATGTTGTCGAAACTTTTGTCCGGATCGATCTGGTTGTAACTGTTGGCAGCCACTTCACCTGAAAAAATATAACCCGCATGCGGGGCAATGATGGCGGCGACATCGCCTGAACCTGCCGGTTTTGCTTTGGAAAACAGTTCCTGAAGGGTTGCGTGTAATTCCTTCGGATCTGAGGGATAGAACCGTCCGGCAACGACCGGTTTACGATCCTGTTGTGCCGGCTTGTCCTGAGAGGAACAACCATAGCCCGTGTTAAAAAAGATTCCCATAACCAGAATTCCCTTGAAGATGGTTTGCATTGTTTGGGTAACTTTGAATGAAATTCAGTGTAAAGATACGTAATGTCGCAAAAAAATGCAATCCGGATTGTCCTGTTTGGACTGGGTTTTCTGACTCTTGGGTTCCAGGTATTGCTGATGCGTGGGTTTCTGGTTACATGCTATGGAAATGAGATGGTGATCGGCATTCTGCTTGCGATCTGGATGCTGTTCACGGGATTTGGTTCGTGGATCGGGCGTTTCAGCAGGTTTACCCTGCTGCATCATCCCGCGCTGATGTTGTTACTGGTTATCCCGGGTATCTGGCCCGCCCCGGCGCTTTTTCTGCTTAATTTTTTAAAGGCTGTCACGATCCCTGCAGGCAGCATGGCCGGACTTGAGGATGTTTTTATCTGGGGAGCCATCGTGCAAGCGCCGTTTTGCCTGTGCACCGGATTCCTGTTCACTGTCCTCAGCACCCTTCCCGGCACCGGCAATCCGTCGGCCTCCTATGCCTGGGAATCGGGTGGAAGCATCGTTGCCTGTCTGGCTGTTAACTTCATCTTTTTAGGATGGTTCGATCTCTTTACGGGCGCTTTACTGCTCTCAGTCCTGTGGTTTTTAACGGTTTCCGTTTCCATGGGCATCCGACGCGGGTGGATCCGGCCAGGTGTTGTATTGGCATTTGCGGCAGTGTACCTCCTGACCATCTTTCGGGCCGGATTGGCAGAGCAGTCGGAAAACCTGTTATTTCCTGACCAGAAAGTGGTGTCGGACCGCGTGACGCCTTATGGTCGGATCTCGGTGACCCGGTCGGGGGACCAGTTCAACTTCTATGAAAACGGATTGTTGCTGTTCTCATCAGGTAATACGATCAACAGTGAAGAAGCGGTACATCCGGCGATGGTTCAGCGCCCCGATCCTCTCAAAATTCTGATGATATCAGGCGGCTTCTCCGGGGCCCTCACCGAGGTCATGAAATACCACCCGGGTCAGGTCGATTATATTGAGTTAAACCCCGAACTCATCCGTGTTGCGGCGCAGTTTACCAGCCAGATTAAAAGTGAGAATATCCGTACCATCAGGGCCGATGCCCGTCGTTTCCTGATACATTCCCCGGAACAATACGACGTGGTGATCGTCAACCTGCCTTCTCCGGCCACCCTTCAGATCAACCGCTATTTTACGGCAGAATTTTTCGAAGAGGCTTACCGGCATATGACACCAAATGGTGTGATCGCCCTTTCCCTACCTACCGCCAGCGATTACATCAGTCCCCGGGCAGCCGACCTGAACTCGGTCATCTGCCGTACCCTGAAGCATCGCTTCCGGCATGTTCTTATCGTTCCTTTGGAAAAAAATGTCGTCCTGGCCTCAGATTCGGCACTGACGCTGGATATTCCCGGTAAAATCAGGTCATTGGGGATACAGACAAGTTGGGTGAATCCTGATTACCTCGATATTTCACAGATTCGTGAACGCTCCGGGTATCTTGAAAAGAACCTGCAGCCAACCGGAAAGCTGAACCGGGATTTTGACCCGGTAGCCGTTCATTATCAACTCGCCTGGTGGCTCGGCTATTTTTCTTTTAAACCCCTTGTTGCCATTGCCTTTTACACCCTGTTGTTCCTGATCCTGGCCTTCAGCCAGAACCGGTTGACAACCGGGATGTTCACCGGTGGTTTCACGCTTGCATCCATCGAAATAATCCTGATCCTTGCCTATCAGGCGCTGTTTGGATACCTTTTCAGCATGATAGGAGCAATCATTGTGATTTTCATGATCGGTCTTACAATCGGATCCTGGCTCGGACCTTTTCTTGCGACGCGATGGATCGAAAGACGCAGCGTTATTCGTTCGAAGGTGGATCCGGATGCTGAGGTCGGGGAAAACAGCCTGAACGGATTCAGTCCGGCCCTGCGGCAACTCTATTTCCGCATTCAGATTGTACTGGCTGTTTTCAGTATGGTGATCCCGGTTTTTTTGTTATTTATCAGGAATATTGCAGGTTTTACGATCGGATCGCATCTGTTAACAGGCTTGTTATGCCTTTTTCCGGCATTTCTGATCGGGCTGGAGTACCACCTTTCAGTTACAATTCCGCAGGAGCGGATCAACCGGGCGGTTTCCGGATCCTATTCCGCCGATCTCTTCGGATCCGCCATGGGCGCCTTTACCACGGGAGTCATCCTGATCCCGCTGGCCGGTGTTAACGCCTCCTGCGTCCTGCTCGGAATCCTGAATCTGGCCGGGGCATGGATCCTGTACAATGGACGAAGAAAATAGTTAAATTTGTTGTGGAAGTTGCAATCCGGGATGGAACAGACCGATAACCACGAATCTTGAAATCATAAATAAAAAATGTCGAACCCCATCAGTAAAAGGCAATTTTTCGGGTATCTGATGGCTGCGGCAGGTGCAGCGGCAGGCGGATTGCATTCCTTTAAAACCTTTGCACATAAAATTACCACCATGGAATCTTCCGGAAATCCGGGTCCGGGTGTTCCCGGCCGTTACAGCAAGGAGTCGCCTTACTACGTGGTGACCCCCAAAGGCGTGCAGTGTAAAATTTGTCCGAACAACTGCATCCTGCGTGAGGGACTTGAGAGTATTTGCAGGACCCACGTGGTCAGCGATCAAAAACTTTACACAATCGCATATGGGAATCCATGCTCTGTGCATGTCGACCCGATCGAAAAAAAACCGTTGTTCCATTATTTGCCTGCAACCCCGAGTTTTTCCATCGCGACAGCCGGGTGTAACCTCGCGTGTCTGAACTGTCAGAATTGGGAAATCTCTCAAAAAAGTCCCACCGAAACCGAAAACACGGAATTGTTTCCGCGACAGGTTGTGGAGCAGGCCGTGAAAAGCGGGTGTAAATCAATTGCCTATACCTACTCGGAACCCATTGCATTTTATGAGTATACGTTTGATACCGCCCGGCTGGCAAAGGCAAGAGGGATAAAAAACCTCCTGATCTCCAATGGATATATCAATGAAAAACCCCTGCGTGACCTGGCGCTTTATCTCGATGCGGCCAACATCAACCTGAAGTCATTCTCCGACGATATTTACGCCCGGCTCAATGGTGGAAGCCTGCAACCGGTTCTGCAGACGTTGAAAATCCTGAAAGAGTTGGGGGTATGGCTCGAAATCACCAACCTGGTTGTTCCTTCCTGGACCGACAAACCCGATATGATTGCCGAAATGTGCGCCTGGCTCATGAACAACGGATTTGCCGATACCCCGCTCCATTTCAGCCGGTTTCACCCACTTTATAAACTGACCGGGTTGCCTTATACACCCCTTTCTTTCCTCGAAAAAGCCCGCGATATAGCCCTCAAAGCCGGGATCCGATACGTTTACATCGGGAATGTACCGGGAACACCGGCCGAAAATACATATTGTCCGAAATGTAAAAAAACCGTCATCGAACGACGCGGATTTAACATATCACAGAACAATCTGAAGAATGCTGCCTGTAAATTCTGCAATACCCCGATCGCGGGAGTATGGCAATAGGATTCGATTGATTTTATCAGGTACTGAAAGAAAATATCGCTGTGGGCGCTGATCGGTTATCTGGCCGTATCGATCACCTACTGGATCATGAATCTTCTTGTTTTACACAATTGATCAGTCGTTTTACGCAGCCGTGTGTTCAATCGACCTGCCTGAGGTCAAGCACAACGGGCAGGTGGTCGCTGAAGCCGCCATGGTAGCGGGGCCCCACGTATGTACGATTCAACTTTTCACCGAAATAGGTATTGTCATTTTCAAGGAGGAAGGAGGAACGGAATACGGTTACCCGGCCGGCCCTCGTACGTAATCCCTGAAGCCCTTTTAAAAGTGTACCCGATACCATGAACTGATCGAAAGTACTCCACTGATCGCGGTACTTGAGGGTGCCCTCTTTTCGCGTCCGGTTCCTGATCCCCATGAGGTCGAAAAGAGAGCCGGCATCTGCCACAGCGGTGTCCGACCTGGCATTCAACACTACCCGGATGCTTTCATCCTCCGGTTCATCGTTAAAATCGCCCATGATCACAATGTTTTGTGGTCGACTGACTTCCTGACAGTACGGAATCCCATTCCGCAGCTCCGGTGATTGCCTCGCCGGGGAGGGCTGCTTCTGATTATGTGCGTTCCGGCTCCCCCCGACCCGCTGATCATTTACTGAAAAAGTTTGATTTCCCTGGATCGAATCAACCAGATGTCGCAACACGCGGGCGACATGGTTCCTGCGGGGCTGCGACGACAGGTAGCCTCCCCGACGCGACGGCCAGTGGTTGACGAACAGAATCAGCGTATCGCGGTTCCTCACAATTCCTTTGACCATCAGGATCTCCCGCGTTTGTGACAAAGTGTCAAACGGGAACCGGATGGAAATGCACCGGTTGCTGAGTATTTTAAAATGGTCGGACCGGTAAAGCAGGGCAACATCAACTCCGCGCAGATCGGGAGATTCATGATGGATGATTTTGTACTTGTAATTTTTCAGCGGTGTTTCGTAGATAAGTTTGTTCAACACATAACGATTCTCGACCTCGCAGAGCCCAACCAGTGAGGGAGCCGACCATTGACCGATGGAGAGCAGCGTTTTTGCAACATAATTCAACTTCCGGATGAATTTGCCGTAGGTCCAGTGTTTTGCACCCTGTGGCGTAAATTCATCATCAAGCCGCGTTGTGTCATCGTATGGATCATATAAATTTTCGACATTCCAGAAAACGATCCTGACATTTTGACTTTTTATTTTGATCGAATCTAAATTGGCATAGTTTTGGATTTTTCCGGTTCCCTGACAAAATGATCCCCTCTTTTCCGGACTTACTGGCCACAGGATGGTCAACAGGGGTATCAACAGGAGTATAAATTTGTATATAGGATTCATTATTAAATGGTTAAACGGGTTAAATAATCCTGTTAAAACATAAAGACCTTTTGTGGAAAAAAAAACGGTAACCGATGCAACCTTTCTTTCAACAAGGATGTCCTTTAATCAGGATTTGTTCCCTAAGGTGAAGGGTAACCCGGTGATTTTAACGATTTTTTAACAGGATCTTAACAGATATTAACAGGAAGCGAAAAAATAACGGAAATGTTAGACCGTTTGTAAAATCAAAAATCTGATCTGCGGCAGGCCAGAAGGATTCAGTAAATAGACACTGAGTCGGATCATTCAAATTGAAAGCCTTCCAGGATCAACCAGGTTAAAAAAACAAAGAAGCGCTATGAAAAGAATTGCAGCCATTTTTTTGATCGCACTCACCGGTGGGATCGTTTCCCTTGGCATGTACAAGGCATTGGAGAAGAAGCGTGTTTTTTCACCATCACGGCCTGACGGGATCCCTGTTCAACAGGTAAGTTACAATCCCAGCGCAGCCTTTAATCAGCCTGATTTCGAGGCAGCAGCGGCGATTTCGGTACATGCGGTGGTCCATATCAAGTCGGAGTTCCAGAAGAAAAGCCTGGTCTATGACGACTTTTTCGAGTTTTTCAATTTCGGCGGGCGTCCGCAACCGCGGGAGTACATATCACCTTATTCGGCGATGGGTTCGGGCGTGATCATTTCGCCTGAGGGGTATATTGTTACCAACAACCACGTAGTACAGGATGCCACGCAAATCACGGTCACGCTGAACGATAAAAGGGTGTACGAGGCTACCATCATTGGTACCGATCCCAGTTCGGATCTGGCGTTGATCAAAATTGATGAGAAAGGCTTGCCGTTCCTGACCTATGGCAATTCGGATGATGTGAAGATCGGTGAATGGGTTCTTGCCGTCGGGAATCCCTTCAACCTCACCTCAACCGTCACTGCCGGCATTGTCAGTGCTAAAGCCCGGAACATTAATATTCTTGGCTCTCAGGGAGCGATCGAATCGTTCATTCAGACCGATGCCGCGGTCAACTCGGGCAACAGCGGCGGCGCCCTGGTCAACACACGCGGCGAACTGATCGGCATCAACGCGGCTATTGCGTCGGGGAACGGATATTATACGGGCTATTCTTTTGCCATTCCGGTGAACATCGTCCGCAAGGTTGTCGATGACTTCCTGAAATTCGGAAAAATCCAACGGGCTTACCTGGGGGTTTACTACCGGGAGATCGATGATCAGTTTGCAAAAGAGAAGGGACTTTCCGATCTGCGCGGCGTCTATGTCGACGAAGTGGTTGACGGCGGTCCCGCCGCAGCGGCCGGGATCAGAAAAGGCGATGTAATCCTGCGGATCGACAACAATGCCATCAATGGCAAATCGGAGCTCATGGAGGTTATCGGGCAGAAAAATCCGGGCGACCGGGTGAAAGTGGTAGTTCACCGCGGAGATCAGGAATCAGAAATCCTGGTTACCATGCAAAGTGAAGATTCCCGGCAGGCTCATGTTGGTGACGGCAAGATTATGATCCATGGCGCTACCTTCCAGGCTTTATCCACTGCCGAGAAATCGAAATTCAATGTGGATTACGGCTTTAAGATCGTTACCGTTGAGAACGGAAAATTAAAGAATGCCGGGATCAAACCCGGATTTATCATCCTGTCAGTCGACCGTCAACCGATGCGGACTGCATCTGAATTAAAAGAGGCTCTCACGGGACGCAGCGGCGGGGTGCTCATCGAGGGCGTGTACCCGAACGGGTTGAGAGCCTATTATGGAATCGGATTATGAGACAATTAAAAATATCCAAATCGATTACGAACCGTGAAACTGCTTCACTCGATAAATACCTGGCAGATATCGGCAAAGAGGAGCTGATTTCGGCCGATGAGGAGGTTCAACTTGCACAACGGATCCGGCAGGGCGACCAGTTGGCGCTTGAAAAATTATGCAAGGCTAACCTTCGGTTCGTTGTTTCGGTTGCCAAGCAGTATCAGAATCAGGGACTTGGACTTCCCGACCTGATCAACGAGGGGAATGTGGGACTGATAAAGGCCGCCCGGCGTTTTGACGAAACCCGCGGCTTTAAATTCATCTCCTATGCCGTGTGGTGGATCCGGCAATCGATTCTCCAGGCGCTCGCCGAGCAGTCGCGTATCGTCCGGCTGCCGCTGAACCAGGTCGGCTCGCTCAGCAAAATGTCAAAAGCATCGATTAAACTGGAACAGCGGTTTGAACGGAGTCCTTCTATTGATGAACTGGCCGCAGAACTGGAACTTCCGCAACAGAAAGTCGCAGAAACCCTCCGGATGTCATCCCGTATCATCTCCATGGATGCACCCATCGATCACGATGACGAAACCAAACTGGTGGATGTCTTTGTGAATGAAGATACTCCTGAAACCGACGAAAACCTGATCCGGGAATCGTTATCCCATGAAGTTCAGCGGTCGCTTTCGACGCTGACCGACAAGGAACGTGAGATCATCAACATGTTCTATGGGATCGGTTATCCGCACAGCTACACGCTTGAAGAGATCGGATCCATGTTCGACCTGACCCGCGAAAGGGTTCGCCAGATCAAGGAAAAAGCGATCCGGAGGCTCAAACATTCATCGCGGAGCAAGTTGCTGAAGTCGTACCTGTAACTTGTTGGACGAAGAGCGGACGAAGAGTTGGACAAAGAGTTGGACAAAGAGTTGGACGAAGAGTTGGACGAAGAGTTGGACGGAGAGTTGGACGGAGAGTTGGACAAAGAGTTGGACAAGGAGTTGGACCAGCGGACTAGTTGACAGGCTTGATTAATCCTCCATTACACCACTGCACCACTCCACTATTCCACCATTCCACCATTCCACCATTGCACCACTGCACCATTGCACCACTGTACCACTGCACCACTGCACCACTGCACCACTGCACCATTGCACCACTGCACCACTGCACCATTGCACCACTGCACCACTGCACCACTGCACCATTGCACCACTGCACCATTGCACCACTGCACCATTGCACCACTCCACTATTCCACCATTTGCACCATTCCGCCTTTGCATCACGGCGCTGATCAGGGTTGGCAGATAACTTTCCCTGTGAGCGTTTTGGATTCTGTCTGGACGCGGATGTAATAAACTCCGGGCGCAAGCGTGTTGACCGGGAAAGAGAGGCGATGGATGCCCTTTCCGAAAGCGCCGTCAGCAATGGTCTTTACAATACTTCCTGATGTCGAAACCAGGGTTAGTCGCGCTCTTCCGGGTTGATTAAGGGTAAACTGCAGGTTACAAATATCATTTACCGGATTCGGAAAAATCTGAAGTAAACCGGCGACTGTAGATTCTTGATTTGGAATCCCCGTGGGATGGGTGAAAAGTTCTGTGATCACATGATGGATAAAATTCTTCGCGTCGGTAGTATCGACGTACCATAAAGGAAAGCTGAGCAGTACCCCTTTATGAACGGTTCCCATGCTGGAAAGCCCGACGGGGCGGTTCTTCATCTTTCCCCGGATATCATCAGGAGTATAGCGGGTGTCGAACCTGTAAATCACCGTGCCTCCGGAGTCGGGAGCGAAAACTTCCACGTTGAAGATCTCCCCGGGATAGGTCGGATCGAAGAACTTCAGTGAGTCAATATGAAGGGTGTCGTATCCCGTAACGACGCTGTTGGCGCGGAACATCATACTCTGGATTTTCCGGTCGCTGCTGTCGATTCCGAAAATTTCGCGGAAGAGATGATTTTCTGGTACGATATAAGGATAGGTGGCCGTTGGTGATACCCAGAACCGTACCGGATTAAATCCTGTGAAGAGGATGTTCCCGCCGTTGCCGGCATGTTGTCCGGTTGCAAAGGCGGTGGTCGCGTTCATCGGTTCGAATTCGAAAGAATTGGTCATCCAGAAAATGTTGCGGTATCGCGAAACCTCTGAAAGACCAATGGTCTGATCGGCATTGTTATCGTACCAAACGAACGGGATGGTATCGAGAACAGCTTCATAATATGCCCGGATGCTGTCGTGGGTGGTTTTGGATCCCTTCAGATTGGCGATAACCAGCAGAGTATCGGTGAAACCAAAACGGGTTCCGGTAACTTCGTTGGAAAAATCGCTTTCCTGCAGCGATTGGGTTACCGTCGTAATTACATAAAAAAAGGGACGGTACAATGTGGTGTTCACATCATGAAAGGTTGATCCGGCGACGGGTTCCTGATTGATTTTTTGGTATCCGTGTCCCGACGTATCGGAACGATAGATGTTTACGCCGCGAATCAGTGTGTTTTGGGTGGGTTTCCATTGCAGGACCAAATCGTCAGGCGTTGAGGTGGCGGTGAGATCCTGCGGGAAGGGTATTGACTGTTGTTCTGCGATTGTTGCCAGCGCTGCCCCCGTGACTTTGGCCAGGTAACCGATATTGCAGTTCCCGAGCGTGTCGGAGATCTTGTGCCAGTGCGGGCTGAAATCATACTCTTCGAAGTAAGCGACCGGAAAATTCTGCTTCCAGTAGGAATAGGAATCCGAACCGCTCGCCATCATGTTTTCCGGTATCACTACGGTCAGGTCGGTGTACCGTTCAGTGGCGGATGCAGCGCACATCCCGGCCCATTCATACCCGAGATAATGGTAAACCGCTACTTCCGGGAGATTTTCAGGATTATTTGCGATCATATCCATATTCAGCATGTACCGGATATCAATTCCTTCTGCCTTCGCTCTTTCCGCGGCAACTTTGGAGCCTTTCAGACCCACCTCTTCTGCGCCGAAAAGGGTGAATTGCAGGGTAGTCTGGGGTTGATACCCCGCTTGTTTCATGATGCGGGCGATCTCAAGGGTTGCAGCCATGGCTGAGCCATTGTCGTCGACGCCGGGAGCGATGTGGTTTGAAAACTGCGAAGAGTAGGAATCATAATGCCCGCCAATCACGTAGACCTCATCCGGTGCCGAAGTTCCGGCGAGGGTACAAATCACATTGTATTGCCATGCACTGTCGGTAACTCCATACCAATTGTTGAGAACCAGGAAAAAGGAGTCAAGTTTTACATCGGTATATCCGTAGGATCTGAACCGGTTCAGCAACGATACCGCGACATCCCTGTTATGCTCTTCCATGACGAAACGGGATCCCCAATCCTGGAGTTCCTGCAATCGCGCCCGGAGGGTGTCGGGATTGACCGCATTCACCATGGCTGCGATCGCGGGATCAACACCCCTGTGTTTGTTTTTCAGCGCATGCGGGGTCTCAGCGTAACGGATCATCCGGGTTGATGGGTCACGCGGATTTTCAGTCCGGGGCACTGAAGTTTCCTGGGCAGTAAGGGAGATCGATAGCATCGTCAGAAATAATGAAAGGCCGACGATCAGAAAACAAAGTTTATTCATGATAGGTGGATCTGATAATCCTGACACTAGATGATCCGGTCAGGATAGGGTGAATTTCCGCCAAAAGTAATCAATTCGGATCAAACCGGAGCGCCGGGCGATCAGTGACTGTGAAAATATTGATCGTCGCGGTAACCGGCTTTAGGCTGAAACCAGTCGTAATAATTGACGCCCGAAGCGACGCTCCAGAGAACGAATTTCAGGAAACCTTTCAGAATAGGCTGCTTTTCAAATGGATAATCGATCCCCGTGATGTACTGACACCTGCCTATTGATCGGATGGGATTGTAACCTATGACTGTTATCGAAGATGATCACGGTTGCTTTTAACTGACCCGCTTCTGTTCCGGTTACCGAGTTCGTAATATCGCCTTCCTTAATGCGGGTTCCGGTAATACTTGAAGCCTGCGACGGCAAAACCGGCAGTTGTATTCCAAAACCATTGCGGTATCATGATCATTGTTGATCCGGTACCGGTAATTACTGCCTATTTTACCTTCCAGCCGTAATCGACATAACGCCAGTCGAAATGGTCTTTTTTAACCGAAATGAGCAGGAATCCCTCTTCGGTGCCCAGGTACGGTCCTTTCCACCAGGCTGCCGACACCGCTCCACCGGTTATGAAATGGATTCCGTCGATGAAGATATCCTCCAGCGCATGCTGATGACCCTGCAGAACCAGTTTCAGGTTATGCCCTTTGAAGAGCGCCAGAACTTCCCGCGCGTTGATAATCACGGTTCCGGAATCGTTTGCCTTGGTGCTTCTTTCGTACATCTGGGTGGTGGCCGTAATGAACGGGATATGGGTGCTGATCACAATAGGGGTAAGGCTGTCGGTGCGTTCCAGCTCTGCCTTGATCCACCGGATCTGTCCGGGATCAATCATTCCGATATAGGATCCTTTCTTTGTATCTTCAATCGAATTGAGTATGAAAAATTTCCATCCCTTGTGATCGAAGGCATAAATGGACTTTCCCAACCGTTTTTCGAATATCTTCTCTCCGTATTCAGGATGTTCGGGCGAAGCGCCGCTTTTCGGATAGATGCCATAGATCTCATGATTTCCCATGGTGTTGTAAACGGGAACTTTAAATCGGGTAAGGACCGACCGGTAGAGGTTGTACAGCGAATCAGCCCGCGAATGGCGCTGGGCCAGGGCATCCATGATCAAATCTCCGCCTGTTATCACGAAATCGGGACGGAGCGCATTCACGGTGTCGATGGCCTGCATAAACCCCGCGCCGGCATTGCGGATGTCGGTGAGATGGATGTCGGTCATGAAGGCAAATGTGAAGGAATTATCCTGCCTGGGTGGTTGGGACTGGCCAAAGACATTCGGTTGGAACAAACCGGTCAATCCGGTCAAACATAGGATGGAAAGCGATTTAAACAAGGATTTCATAATAGATTCAAATTTCGAATGGTTGATGTAATTTTCGTAATCAAGGATCAATAATCGATCGGAACCAGGGTGCCACTCCTGTTATCGCGGAATTGCAGGTGCCCTTTTACTCCCTGCCTTTCGGCATCAGCCTGCTGAAACCGGTGTAGGGAGCGAGTTCCGTCACCTCGAAGGTGATCAGTCCGCGGTCGACCAGCGGAAGCTTTTGCAGGATATTCAATGCTTCTTCTTCCGATGCACTTTCGAGGATGAGGACGGCATCCCCTCCGGAGGTGAAATAGAATTCCCTTACTAAACCTGCCAGATAGAGCTGGTGCAAGGTTTGAGCCTCTTCCCGGAGCAATTCTTCATACAATTCCCATTCAACGGGCTGCGGTTCCTTTGAAATAGCTAAGATTTTCATAAAAGTTACATATTTTAAGATCTGCAGTGCAGGTTTGAGGGTTATTGGCGGATCAGATAAAGATTTCGCCAGATAAGTAGAGTCGTGCCTCACCGCCGATGATGATCCGGTCGCCGAGGTTGTGGCAGATCAGATTGCCACCTCTGGTGGAGACCTGCCGGGCCGTCAGCTCCATTTTTCCGAGACTTTCCGACCAAAACGGAGTAAGCGTGGTATGGGCCGAGCCAGTCACCGGATCTTCATTGATCCCCGACTGTGGCCCGAAAAAGCGGGAAACAAAATCAACTTCATCACCCGGAGCCGTAACGATCAGTCCGCGGGCATCCAGTTTGCCGATGGCATCGAAATCGGGCCGGATATTCCGGACCTCGGATTCGGACCCGACCACTGCCATGAAATCAGATTTTCCGCGGTACATCGCAACCGGAATGATCCCGATACCGCCGGAGACTCCGTCGGGAACCGGAATTTTTACCGGGATATCGGCCGGGAAATCGAGAAACAGGGTGCTTCCGGATCGCCTCACCCGGAGTTCGCCGCTGTAAAGCGATCGGAAAACGATCTCATCCCTGCTGAATCCACACTGGTCATACAATACGAAAGCCGAGGCGAGCGTGGCATGCCCGCATAATTCCACCTCGACAGTCGGAGTAAACCACCTGATCTCATAACAGCCGTCGACCGGTGTGACAAAAGCAGTTTCGGCAAGGTTATTCTCAGCGGCTACTGCCTGCATCTGCGATGGTTCCAGGCGGTTCTCAAGCAGGCAGACCGCAGCCGGGTTTCCCCCGAAAAGATGGTCGGTGAATGCATCGACCTGATAAATTTTTATTGACTTCATGGGAATATCGGTTGTTATTTGTCCTTAGGTTATTTCTTGAAACCGTGCTGTTACTCCTTCCGTCAATCGACACGAACAACTTACCGGTCTTATTGTTTCAATTCCGACCTTAATCTTTCCGCTGATAATAGTGACCGCAGATCGCTTTTCTCATTCTAAATTTATCGTAATGGTTGTCAGTCTATTATGAAAAGGGTAACCCCGTTTTTAGTGAAGGACCGGTGCGGGTTGACCGGATCGTTGCTCATCAGGTACGACATCCCGGCGATCATGCGGTTTTTTGTGCCATCGCGGAGTTCACTCACCATCTCACCTTCGAGAATGTGGATTACATGTCCCCGGGCACACCAGTGATCGGCAAGGTATCCCGGTGAATATACCACCATCCGTACCCGGATGTTACCCGTTTCGAAAGTTTTCCAGGTTGCAAAACCTGTCTCCCCAGGGTGTATGGTTTCAGGAATTTTCGACCAATCAATGACGCTGAAAGGTATGTTCAATAAATCCATATCAAAATTATTTTGCTAAATTTCTTCCAGTATAATTTATTACCTCATTTTTTTAAGATGCTTTGACTTCTATGCGACTTTCCATAAATTTATTACACAGAGTATCACAGAACAATATACATAGAGACACGGAGGAGGAATTCATAACACCTTCAGATTTAATTGGTTCAACCGGGCTGGTATGCCTGAAGCAACCGGTTGGTGTGCCCTGCCGTGCCGAAGCGGGATTTATAACTTCTGGTAGATCTTGCTTACGATTTTCCAGTCATTACCGAATTTATACAGACCCTGGTAATCGATATACGTGAGCGTCCGGCCTACATAAAACTCGAATTTGGCTACTGCCGCGTTTCCGGAAACATCGATGTTCAGAAATTTCACGGAGATCAGCTCTTCGGTATTCCGGGGCAGCTTGCCCGATTGGAGATCAGCTTTGATTTTTTCTTTCCAGGCAGCGATCGAAAACTTTTTGAGCCCCCCATCCTTGCCCGGAATCAGCATTTCAAACCCGGGGTGAAATCCCTGGTTGATCTTCACGGTGTCGCCCTCATTCTGGAGCCCTTCGACATAAGCCGTCTGGATTATCTTTCTGATGGCCAGAATGTCGGCTTCAACCTCCGGGCCGCTCTGTGCTACACCCGCAAACCCAAGCAGGCAAAGCACTGAAAACATGAAAAGTCTTTTCATAAAACCAGGTTCAAAATTCAAATGTCAAGATTTAAAGTTATAGAAATTTTTATTTGTCGTTCTTTTTCAAGGTCAGGGTGCCCCTTATGATCATTGATTTTCCGGTTGGGTTGGTGAGGGTCGAGCCGGGATCAATAACCAGATCATGGCAGGTGGCCGGGCTGGTAGTGGTAATTTCGGGAGTATTGACCGTTGAAGGTATCAGTACATCGCTGAGTGAGGTGGGAATCTGTGCCGGATACCAGTTCTGCGGATTATTCCAGTCCTTGTCGACGACGCCGGTCCAGGTCAGCGTAGTAAAACTGACCGGTTCACTGGTCCAGATTTCAAGTGCGGGGTCACCGAAGAGATTGCAGCAGAAATGGCACCAGCGTTGTGCACCGGGTTCAAATTCCCCGGGAAGTCCGACCCACGGCGCAGTTTCGATTTTTGAAATCAGGTGAGCAGTTCCGAGATGGTGTTCCGGGGCCGCGCTGTCGTAGAGAGCGCTGACGAACTCACGCTGGAGGTGCTCCGAAGGTCCGTCGGTCGTGCCCTGGTTAAACCACCCGTACCTTGAATTGAAGACGCCTCCCACGAGAAAATTTTCGATCGAAACCGATTTGGCGCCAATGCAACCGCCCGTAGCGTCGAAGGCCCCGCAGTAGCACCCCTGGGTGTACAGGAGGGTGAAGTTGTGGTCGATCCCGTTGACCAGTGCGAAATTGCTGTTGGTGATATCGCCCATTCCCATCCGGAGCATGTACGTTGTGCTGGCGTGACCGAGATGGTGTATGAACGAACTTCCCCTGTTGATCGAGGCGAGTAACATGGCTTTTGACCAATTCCAGACATTGTTGGGCGGTGTGATGAGGGTATCGTAAAGCTTTGAGATCAAGTTGACCACGGAAGGGATTCCCCGGGTGAAATACCCGTTATCGTTATGGTTATCGATCAGCAGGTCCATGAAAGGTCCGCCCAATGTAAAAGGGTCGTTGTACAGGTATTCTCCCACCATGAGCGGCCGGTTCAGTTCGCCGAGCACCGGGTTGGTCTGGTAGGAAACGGTCTTCCTGATCAGGTTTCTGAGCGCTGTGACATCGCCCACCGGGAACCGGCCAACGGAGAGATCGGGTAAAAGGTCGGCATTGTCGTTCAACTCCCCGTAAATGTGGTTGCCATTGGCGTCGAAGTTTCCGTCGAGCGCCGAATAATAAAGGTCGGAAGGGATGCTGTAATCCTCGTAGACCGAATTCCCCGAAAGCACCTTGCAGTAAAGTCCCCGCGACTTGACCAATGCATGGTCTCCCGCCAGCAACACGTATTCAATACTGTGGTTTTGATATTGCGCGATGATGAAATTGCGGATCTTTTCCTGGATATCATAACCCGGTGTTGTCGCCACAATGCTGTCGATGGTGACAATCCGTGTCGACAGCCCCTTTTTGGCATTCAGATCCACGAGCGGCTGGAATTCATTTCCGAAGATGGCCGGAGCAATGACCAGGTAATGATATGTTTCCGGTGAAACGTCGGGGTCGGGATAAGCGGTCATCGACTCCCGGTTCTGGATCATGGTCCATACCCGCTGTTTCATTTGTGGCGAAATTACTCTGGGAGCCACTGGTTTATCGCCTGGTTCCATCGGCCCGGTCTCAATGCGTACCGTAACCCTGCCAAACAGCGTTAGTTGTCCGGTCAATGGCAGGTAACTCAGGGGGGTAAAGGTGCATAGGGCAACTGAAAAACCGTTGATATACTCGGTCGAAAGTATACCGTGGGCGGCAGCCGGATAAGGAATATTTTGCCGGTAAAGTGCGTTATTCATCAGGAATCCCGAGTCAGGAACCGAAGAGAGCGGTATAACCCGCTGTCGGGGCATCAGCAGCCATCGGCCCGGAATGGGTTGCCCTCCTTCGCGAATCACTTCAATCGATTTGGCTTTCTGACCCGGTGGCATTACCAGAACAACCTTCAGCCAGGGTAACAATGGTTCGCCCGGCAGCGCGGAAAGCACGGCGCCTTTTACGGAAACGGTCTGGAAGAGTCCGGTCGAATTGCTGCTCCACCCTCCGATTTCGTATATTTTTTCAATAGTTTCGGGCATTCCGCTAAGCCCATGCAGGATAAGCAGGCAAAGGAGGTAATATTTCAGAGAAGCCATGGGTCGTGGAAATAAGAAATATGTTCCGTTCTGTCAAAGGTACGTTTTTTTCGAACCTGGAATTCATTCACCAATCGCAAATCATTTTCAATCGTAAATCACGTTCAATCGTAAATATTGCACAATCTCTTTTTGACTATGCAATGTTGAAAGTTAACTACATCAAGGAAGATGGTATATGGCGGAGCAGAATTTCGTATGTTTGCATGGGATCAAATCAATTCTCCGGTATGGCGACCGAAGCCCCCGATTCATCCAGGATTATGCAGAAAAGTGAATTTGAGTCGCTTTTCAGGAACAATTACAGCATCTTGTGCGCCTATGCCAACCATTTTCTAAAAGATGTTCCCGCTGCTGAGGAGGCAGTGCAGGAGGTTATGTACCATCTTTGGGTGAACCGCCAGACCAACCGGATCTCCGGTTCGGTCCAGGCTTATCTGTTCCGGGCTGTCCGGAACAGTTGCCTCAATGTAATGAAGCATCAGGTCGTCGTGGAAGCCTACCGGAAGTCGAAGGAGCAGGAGGTTGCCGAAATGGAGCATTCTGACGGGGATTCTTTAGTAGTTGGTGAATTGCAGACGAAGATCAGGCAGGCAATCGACCGGTTGCCGGTGGAGCGGCGAAAGGTGTTCATCCTGAGTCGCTATGAAGGGTTGACCTACGCTGAAATTGCCGGTAAACTTGGCATCTCGGTGAAAACTGTAGAGAACCAGATGGGAAAGGCGTTGAAATTTTTAAGGGAGGAGCTGTCGGAGTACCTGCCCTGGCTGATTCTGTTCTTTTTCGATATTTTCAGGGAATAGTTGCGGGTAAAGCGCTGAAAGCAATCATTTTCATCTATTGTTTTTGAATTGCAGGCCCGTTTTAGAAAAATTGAATGACCGATAGGGGTAAAGGAGGCCCCGGTTGTTATCACAGAGAATACATGAACCACAACCAACCCGATATTGAAGAAATTTTACTGCTGAAGTTCCTGAAAGGCGAGACCGGTGATCCGGAAAATGAGGCAGTAATGGCCTGGTTGGATGAAGACCCGGCGCACCGCTATCTTTTGGAAAAGCTGGAGGCGGTTTGGATCGAATCGGGTAAGCTGGTTCCGGTCCCGGTGGTGGTGGATGTCGACAAAGCCTGGCTCACGCTGACCGACCGGATCGATTTCGCTGAGGAACCGTCTGAACCTGTCAACGAACAGTCAGAACCTGTGCCACCCGCGGTTCCGGAACGTATCTCCCCACGTAGGATCCGTTTATATGCATTCAGGATTGCGGCATCCCTGTTGATTCTCGTTGGCATCTATTTTTTGCTCTTCCGGATTACCCGGCAAGATCAGGGTCGGCAGATTTACGCAGCGCAGGCAAACCAGACTGATACCCTCAGCGACGGATCGGTGGTTACCCTGGAAAAGGGATCCTTGCTATTGATAAATCCCGATTTTGGAGATGATTCACGTACCGTAATCCTTACCGGTGCGGCTTATTTCAAAGTGCGGCCCGATGAACGGAACCCATTCGTGGTTGAAGCCGGAGATGCCCGGATACGCGTCTTGGGAACGGAATTCGCGGTAAAGAACCTTTATTCAGATGGAGTGATGGAAACCGTGGACGACAACCGCTCCACTGTTCCGGGAGGTAAACCCCTGGCCAAACCTGCGGCTGGCGCTGAACGCATTGACGGTGGCAATGGAGGCGCCGCTGACCAGCTTGACGGGGATCCCGGTTCCCGTAATCGGAACTGGTTGGAAACGGATGTTTCGGTAACAACCGGAAAGGTGATGCTTTTCAGGATGAGAGCGGGTTCCCGTGATACACTATCGGTAATCCTTACGGCCGGAATGACCGGAAGGTTGAAAAAAGGATGCAATTCACCCGAATTGACTGCCGGGGAGCCACCGGATCGGCTTTTCTGGTTCAACCGGAGCCTGGTTTTCCAGCAAACCACGTTGAAAGAGGTGATCTTTATTTTACATAAATATTATTCCGTTGATGTTCTGACCGACCATCCCGGGATCCTCGATTGCCGGCTGAATGCCCGGTTTCAGGATGAAGAGCCGGCCGAAATCCTTCGGGTGGTAGCAGCCTCATTCGGACTGGAATTGAAAAGCGCCGGCAGGGGGTACCTGTTGTCGGGACCGGGATGTACCGGAAAGCCATAAGAGGATTTTGAATCGATCCGGTTGATGAAGAAAAAATTATACACTTCAGTGGTCCGGGCGCTCTGCCTGCTGTTACTGTTTTGTATTCCGTTCGGCAAAGTCGCCGCGCAAACTGATTTTTTGTCGCGCCGCATTTCTATCAGGCTGGATCAAATCCCTGTCGGGGAAGCGCTTGGACAGGTTGGACGGTTGGGGGGATTTAGTTTTTCCTATGATGCCTCCCTGATCACTGATTCGAAAAAAATATCCTGCCAGGTAACCCGGACAAAAATCTCGGATATTTTAAAGATAGCGCTGGGTGAACGGATAATTCCAAGGCAGGTCGGCAACCATGTGATCCTGATGAACGCCCCTGGGATCAGAGAAAAAAAGCAAAAGTCAATTTACACAGTCCGGGGAAGAGTGACGGATGCCCAAAGCGGCCGACCGTTACCCCACGCGACGCTCTATGCCGCACAGAATGATATTGCCGTCAGTTCCGACACCGCAGGAATCTTTACCGGTAAGTTTAATACCGGAGGAATAAAGGGTATCATCTGTTCCAGGTCGGAATATAAGGATACAGTTCTGTTTATAGATCCGGCTAAGGACACGATCCTTCAAATCGCCCTTGAAAAGTCGATGCCCGCAGTCGAAAAGCTGTCATCGCGGAAGGCTGTTCTCGGTACCCGTTCCCCGGATACCTTATCGACGGGACAACCGGTAATAGCAGGAGTGGAAGAGATGGCGTTCGTGAAATTCCTGGTTCCCCGGAAATCGGTCCGCACGGCGCAAAACGTACAAATTTACCGTAAGGGATCTGCCCAAATATCGTTTGTGCCCGGTGCGGGTACCCATGGAATGGCCTCGGGATCTTACTCAAATGGTTTCTCTTTCAATGTTCTGGCAGGATACGCCCGCGAGTTAAACGGCGTGGAGGTGGGAGGCCTGGTAAATATTGAACGGATGGATGTACGGGGTTTTCAACTGGGAGGACTGGCAAATCTAACCGGTGGTCAAACCAGCGGGTTTCAGCTCGGGGGATTATGCAACGTGAATCTGGGCCCTGTCAAAGGATTCCAGCTTGCCGGGATCGTTAACTGGTTGTCAGATACCCTGAAAGGCTTCCGGCTGGCGGGCCTGGGCAACATCACCCTGGGAAAAATGCGGGGAATGGACCTGGCCGTGCTGTTCAACCTTGCTTTTCATCATGTGAATGGCTGGCAGGTTGCAGGTATCCTGAATGCCGGCATGTATGAGGTGAATCATGCACAGATCTCGGGCCTGGTTAACTATGGCCGCGAAAACTGGGGATTTCAGATGGCCGGCTTGCTAAACCTGACGATCAAAGAGAACCGGGGAGTTCAAATCGCCGGACTTATAAATGTCGCTCCGCAGGCCAATCGCGGAGTACAGATCGGAGGCTTGTTAAATTATTCCCGAATCCTAAACGGGTTTCAACTGGCCCTTTTTAATGTCGTTGGACAGGTGGAATCGGGTGTTCCGGTCGGTTTTTTAACGATAATCCGTCACGGTGGGTACTACCGGATGGAGGTGTCGGCCGATGAGGTTTTTTACATCAACGCGGCTTTGCGGGCTGGCACCCGCCAATTTTACAATATTTTTAAAGCCGGGGCAGGAGAAGGGAGAATGGTCAATTTTACCTATGGTTTCGGAACGCTGATCGGTCTTGGCAAAAGAGTCGGGATGGGGACTGACCTGACGTGCGGTGTGGTGATGTCGACCCGTACCGGCCTCCGGTATCACGGGATGCAGGCCCGGCTGATTCCCACCGTGGATATACGGTTAGCCCGGAAATGGACGCTTTTCGCCGGCCCGGCACTCAATCTTTACTGGTTCAATACCGGCAACACAATTATGCCCGATGGCATCGCCCCCTATACCTTCTATGATCACACATTCACAACAGGCCCGCACCGGATACAATTGTGGGTGGGCGGAGCCCTGGGGGTTAAAATTTTCTGAGAACGTGCCTGCCGGTGAGGCCGGGCGATAAAACGGAAATCCACTTTTTTTCTTTTTAGCATGGGGGTGAAGATCATCTCATTTGTCTTATGGATGAAAGATGAACTTTTCGATCTATTCATTTTTAGTTTGTTCATTTATGTTCCGTCTAAGCTAATTATTGGAAAATCAGATGAATATATCAATCAACACCATAAAACTGTTAAAAACGAATGATGAAGTTGAAGAATCAGAAGAGGTTGTTAAAACCAGCCATACTTATTTTTATTTTGACGCTCACGAATCCTTCGGTTGCACAAACCCCGGTTCAGGTTATCCGGGGCATGGTAACGGATGCCGCGTCAAAAACGGGTCTTCCCGGCGCGAATGTCGTCATTCTCGATTCCGATCCTGTGAAAGGAACCACGACCGGCCTCAGCGGCGAATTTCGAATCGAAAAAGTAGCAGTAGGGCGTCATTCAATCCAGGTGAGTTACATGGGTTATAAACCGGTTGTCATTCCTGAAATCCTGGTATCCTCGGGAAAAGAATCCGTGGTGCATGTCGAACTGGAAGAGATGGCCTTGAATGCCGGCGAAGTGGAGATCCGCGCGGAGGTTGAAAAAGATAAGCCGGTGAATTCCATGGCCATGGTCAGCGCCCGTTCGTTCAACGTGGAGGAGAGCCGTCGTTATGCCGGGTCGGCCGACGATCCGATGCGGGCGGTTTCGGGCTTTGCAGGGGTGGCTTCGAGCGCGGATGTGAATTCAAACCAGATCATCATCCGGGGTAACTCGCCTAAAGGATTGTTGTGGAGGGTCGACGGTATCGACATCCCAAATCCCAACCATTATGCCTACGTCGGAACCTCAGGTGGCGGAATGACCATGTTCAGCAGCCAGGTACTCAACAACTCCGATTTCTACACGGCAGCATTCCCGGCACAATTCGGGAATTCCTTATCGGGCGTGTTCGACATGCGGTTCCGAACCGGCAACACCGACCGGCATGAATTCGCATTTCAGCTCGGCATTCAGGGAATCGATCTGTCGGCCGAAGGTCCCTTCAGCCGTAAGAATCAGTCGTCGTACCTGTTCAACTACCGCTATTCGATACTCGGATTTCTTCAATGGATCGATCCTTCGATGAAAAACAAGATTCCACAATACCAGGACCTTTCGTTCAAGATCAACCTGCCTGCCCGGAAAGCGGGTACTTTTGCACTGATCGGCATCGGCGGAATATCGCGATCCGGTTATTCGCCGGAAGAGGATTCCACACAATGGAAGACCCTTGAGGACCGCACCCAATCGGTGCTTAACAACAACATGGGCGCCCTTGGACTGACGCACCGGATCGCGGCCTCACGAAAATCATTCCTGCAGTCTTATGTTGCAGTGACTTACAACGATATCTTTTACGACAACAACCTCCTGACTACCTCATACGATTACATACCCCAGGATCATGTAAAATACCGGAACTACCGTTTCAGCGCCGGGAGTTGCCTGAATGTGAAGTTCGGGGCAAGGCACACCAACAGGACTGGGTTTCGCTACAGCAACCTCTTTTATGATATGCACATTGAAGGAGTGAACCCGCTGACCGGTCAGTTTTCCCTGATCGATGGAGGGAATGGGAATACCGATCTGCTCCAGGTCTGTTCGGAGTCGAAAGTGGAGTTAAACGATCAGCTCTCCGTTACCGCAGGATTGAATTTTCAGTATTTCCTGCTGAACCATCATTATTCGGTTGAGCCCAGACTGGCTTTACGATGGCAGGCCCTGCCCCGGCATGCCTTCAGTGTGGGTTACGGAAAACATTCACAGGTGGAGGATGTCGGAGTTTACCTCACCGAAACCGATGTAAATCCTGAAATTACGGTACAGCCTAACCGCAGCCTCGATTTCAGCAAGGCGCACCACCTGGTGATCGGGTATGATTTTACCATCCGCCGCGACATGCGTTTGAAAGCTGAAGCCTACGGCCAATTGCTTTACTCCATTCCGGTCGTTCCGGGTTCGTATTACTCCCTGATCAACAGTACCGGCGGATACTTCAGCGATTCCCTTTCAAATGAAGGCACGGGAAGGAACCTGGGCCTGGACCTTACTTTCGAAAAATTCCTGACAAAACAGTTCTATTATCTGGTGACGGTGTCGTTGTTCAATTCGAAGTATAAAGGTGGCGATGGTACAGAACGAAATACACGGTTTAACTCAAACTTCGTGGTCAACGGATTGATTGGAAAGGAATGGACCATCCGGAAAAAGAACATTCTCGGGGTCAATTTCAGGGCCAGTTTTACCGGTGGGGAGTACTATGTTCCGATCGACCTGGATCAATCCGTCAGTGAACACCGGCAGGTACTCGACGAATCGCAGGCCTACAGCGAACGGCTTCCCGATTTTTACTACCTCGATCTGACGATCACCTACCGGACCAACCATCGTAAATACAGCGGTGTATGGGCGCTGCAAATCAAAAACCTTCTGAACCAGAAACCCGACGCCGGATATGTGTATAACGACTTCAACCGGTCGATCGAACCCGTGAAAGGAAGCGGAATCCTCCCGTTCCTCAGCTATAAGATTGAATTTTAAGATGAATGTTATGTGAATCAGCGCAAAACACATTCAACCTTTTTATAATCATGATTTTTTTAATCGTTTCCCAGTGAATTCCCCGCCCCTCTGGGGCGGAATCCGGGTCCAGGGCTTGCCCTGGGGTTAATACCATTTTATTCGTAAATCGTCAATCGTAAATCCCTTGTAACTTTGTCCGGATCGTAACGTCTATTTTCAGTTGTATTTGAAATAAAAAGAAAAAAATATGAGAACACTTGCTTGGGCGCTGATGGCGTTCATTTTGGCGACCCTCTTCGTCTCCTGTGAAAAGGTCCGGGGTAAGGGTGATCTGGTTACCGAAACGAGGTCGGTCAGCGGATACAACGCAATCGAACTGTGTTTGGAAGGAGATGTCATCTTTGCGCAGGGGGAGGGCTACACCCTGACTGTTGAGGCTCAGGAAAACCTGATGGCCTACATTGAAACCAATGTAGAGCAGGGGACACTGGTCATCAGGCGGAGACCAAAGGTCGTTTTCGGCAAGCATGAACCCATTACGTTCCGCATCACGGCGCCCTCGGTGAACAGGCTTGATATAAGCGGTTCGGGTAATATCCGGGTGACAGGTGCATGGAGCAATTCCCGGCTCGAAGCCAACATCTCCGGGAGCGGTAGCATTTACTGCGATTCCATCGGTACGGCAAGTCTTGAAGCACAGATTAGCGGATCCGGCAACATTTCGGCCGGCCCCGGACAGGCTGACCGGAAGGATCTGAACATCAGCGGCAGCGGCAGCATCGATCTCCGCGATGTGGTATCGGATAGCTGTACCGGGAAGATCAGCGGATCGGGAGATATTTATACCTTCGTGAATAAACAGCTTGACGCCACCATCTCGGGCAGCGGCAGCATCTATTACAAGGGTCAGCCTTCGGTGAATGCCCACATATCCGGATCGGGGAAAGTGGTGAAGCTTTAGACTTTCGACAATGGGCAAACTTAATTCCCTGGGGATTGGTCCGAAAATAGGTCGGATCAATATTCCCTAACTGGCTGTGACTTTAATCCTGAATTATTTTTACCCTGCTATCTTCTCATTTGGAGCAGGTGCGAGGAAATGGATACTGATTGCGGGTATCGTGATTCTTGCGCTCGCGCTGGTATGTTATGGTCTTACCGTGAAGTCGTTATTGATGGGTTTGCAAAATACCCGGCTGATGACAACAGGTACCTGCCATTACTGCAGGAATCCGTTGTATGCCACGATAATTCTGCTGGTAATTCCCGGACTGGCACTCGTCGTTAATTCGTGGTTGGTGCTCACTGCGTCGCTCGTGGGCTACATCACTTTTAAATGGAATATCCACAGTGAAGATGAGGAAATGGAACGGTTTTTCGGCGAGGAATACCGGAAATACCGGGCTGAAACCCCGGAATTCTTTCCCGGATACAAGAAATAAATTTCTCAAAATAGCCAATCTCTTCGGTTCTATCGGTGAAAATTGTTTATTAGTCTAAAGATTCAATTGGGGCACCCCATTACTGGTAGTTTTGTTCATGCTTTTTGAATGAATATCAGGAGAAAGTCAAGGTATTTAGACATTTCCGGCTTTCTGGACCCGTCCTGCTTGATTGTATCCTGTATCTGATTTAAAATGCACAGCACGTTTCTTTTTATGGATTGAGACCTGTTGGAACAGGATTTCCTTAAATGCCAACCTGTTCTGATCCGGTTGAAAAAATTGGTGGATCGGTTATGATGCGTAATTGGGATCAGACGACACTTCCGGATTTATTTAAAGTGGTCATGGAGCGGTTTCCGGACAATGGGATCGGATTTCGGCAGGATGATGGAACCACCCTGTTCCTTACCTATCCCCGGATTCATGAAATTTCCCTGGAATTGCTCGGCGCCCTTCAATCGAAAGGTATAGAGAGCGGTGATACCGTAATTCTTTCGGTGGATAAAGCCTCGGAGGCAATCCCGTTATTCTGGTGCTGTCAGTTCGGCGGGATCGTTCCCGCCATTTTGCAACCGCCTGTCGCATTCTCCAGTTACAACAGGGCAGCCGAGAAAATAGATAATGTATATCGATTACTTGATAATCCCTTTCTGATCCTGTCGCATTCCTACTGTGAAAACTGGCGCTCCGGTGTGATCCCGGCCGGCAACATTATCGATTATGAAGATCTGGTCGGAAACTGTCAGGGAACTATAGGATCTATGACTCATCCGGACGATCTTGCCCTGATCCAGTTCTCTTCGGGAAGTACGGGGGATCCCAAAGGGGTCATGCTGACGCACCGGAACATCCTTACCAATATATCGGATATCGTGATGACTACAAGCCTCCGGTCAGATGATATTTACATCAGTTGGATGCCGTTATTTCACGATATGGGATTGGTTGGCTTTCATTTGACACCGCTTTCAACCGGAGGAAGTCATTATATCATCGATACCGTCGATTTCGTCAAGAATCCGTGTCTCTGGCTCGATTTCATCGACCGGTATCACGGAACCGTTACAGGTTGCCCCAATTTCGGACAGGTTCTCATCAACCGGTGCCTTTCCCGAAAACGGGATTTCGATTTTGATCTGTCATCGGTAAGGATTATGTTTAACGGGGCCGAACCGATTTCGGTTACCACCATGGCGACGTTTATCGATAACCTGAGTAAATTCGGACTATCCCCTGTTGCCATGCTTCCCGCTTATGGCCTTGCGGAAGCGACCCTGGCAGTCACTTTCCCCCCGGTGGGAGAGGAGGTCAGGATCGTCAGATTCTGCCGGAATACACTGATCCGGGAGGAACTTGCGGTCGAGGCCGGGAACAATAATTTCAATGTGGTTGAACTGGTCGATCTCGGTCACCCCTTGCCCGAATGTCGCATTAAGATCACCGATGAGTCGGGCCGTGAGAGCGCCCCGGACCATATCGGACATGTTATGATCCGGGGAAAGAATGTTACACAGGGTTATTGGAATCCGGCGCGATCCGACCGCTATCTTTTCAATACCGGCTGGATCGACACGGGCGACCTGGGATTCATTCACAACGGGAGCCTTTTCATCACGGGACGAACCAAGGATGTTATCTTTGCCAACGGGAATAAATACTACGCGCATGACCTCGAACACATCATACTCGGACTTGATGACATTCCCGGCGGAAGGATTGTTGTAGCCGGGTGTTTTGAGGATTCGGCGGAAAAGGAAAAAATCCTGGTATTTTTAATCGGCTCGGATCCCGACAAAATGGAACCGGTTTGCGCCAGGATCCGACATCACTTTGCCACGCTGCTGGGTCTTTATATCGGTGCATTTATCCTGATCCGTTCCCATGACATCCCTTATACGAGCAGCGGTAAGCTGCAACGGTATCAATTGGTGAACCGGTATAAGATGGGCGACTTTTCCAGAAAAGTCAAATGTTAAAATTCAAAATCAGGCATTAGCCATTGGCCATTAGCCATTTAACAATAGGCAATAGGGAATAGGGGGAAAAACAATAATTAAAATTTTTCACATTCTCAAATCCTCAAATCCTCTAATCGTTTTCCGTTTACCGTTTTCCATTTTCAATTGTCCATTTTCAATTGTCCATTGTCAATCAGTCAATCGTAAATCTATTTAAATCCCACCGCCACATATCCTACCCAATGCCGGAGGGTAGCAGGGGCGGTTTGCCCCATTTTCAGGTCATCCACCGGTACCGGTGGATGGGAGATGGAGGTTCCGTATCCCAACAGGATCCCGGAAACAGGGTCGGTATGCAGCGCCCGCTCGAGGTAATAGGTGGCAAGCAGTCCAAATGGGACCGAATACCTGCCGCACCAGGTCCATTTGTAGGTACAGTAGTTCGTATCCTGAATCGTAAATTGGGTAAAACGCCTGATTTTTTCCCTTGATAAAGGCCCGGTCAGACAGGTTTGAATGATCTCCTGTTCATGTTCCAATGCCCTTTTGTAGCCGGCGCTGTCGTTGCCATAGGGGGCATAGTTGCTGCCTCCCCACGATTCGTCGCCATAATGCACCGCATCATTGGAGATTACGATGGCCAGATCGGAATTCCATTTGAGGTCCTGTTCCTGTATGACTTTCGACAGTGCCAGCGCGAAAGATGACGCAAGTTCTTCCATGGTTTCATACGACATGTATGGAATCAGCACAGGAATGATCTGCACCTTCCGGTTATAGTATTGAAGAACCGGAATCAGGGCCTCGACCGAATGTTCGGAAGCATGTGCCGAATCGTGAACAACATAGGTGGATTTGGGAAGATAGTTGGTGATCTTACGTCTCCATTCAGAGGTCTTCGCAATGCCATAGGGTCCCTTCCACCCGTCAAAGTCCTCGAACACGATCCGGTTCGCGAGACCGAACTTCTTTGCCTTGTGTGCAACGCCGATCAGAATCACTGTGTTTGCCTTGATATTTCTCAGGGCCGCCGGATAGAGCCAGCCCGCGTAAGTATAATCGTCGTGCGGGCAGATGGCGGCTTTCCAGGGTGTAAACCGTTTGATATCGTGCTGATTCCAGGCATCAACGATCTTCTGCCCCTGAAGGGAGAAAATCCGACTCATCACCGAATCCATTTGCCACGACCGGGTCGCAAAACCAACCGTATCAACCGGATCCCGGTATTTTCCGCCCGGTTTGCCACCGCTCACCAGGATCGCGAAAAGGACCAGCAACAGGTTATAAGATCGAAAAGAGATGTAAGTCATTTTTTTGATTTGATTTCCGGGTGTACTTGATTCAGTCTGCAATTATTCGAAACCATGTAATCTTTGTTGGCATTTACAAATTTGACCCCGAAAGATACGCTGATTTTCGGTACCTTCGTGCCTTAAAATCTCCCGTGAAAATAGCCCTTGAATCTCAACCCAACTTCCGCGATCTTGGAGGCATTCAAACCAACGACGGCCGGAAGATAAAGCCTGGCTTGCTTTACAGGAGTGGCGATCTTTCAAGGCTGGATGAAAGGGAGCTAACCATGCTCGGGAACCTTGAAATCCGGGCTGTAATTGATCTCAGGGCGCAGCGGGAAATTTCACGCCATCCCGACATCCTTCCGAAAACAGTCCGGGAGGTATTCTTCATTCACATTCATGACACTGCCCGCGATCACGCCGAAAAGCTGTTCGGTGAAAGGAATGCGGAAGCCCTGCGGTCGGTACTTACCGACGATTATGTCAGGATGGTCCGTTATCACCGGCATGACTTTGCCAGGTTTTTGCAAATCCTGCTGACCACGCAACTTCTGCCATTGGTTTACCACTGTGCAGCAGGGAAAGACCGTACCGGGCTTGCAACGGTTTTTCTGCTGTCCGCGCTGGGCGTTCAGGCCGACCGGATCACGGCTGATTATATGGACACCAACCGCCATGTTTCGGCGCTGAATGACAAAATCATCACGAAAATCAATGGTGAAGGACTGGATGGCGAAATGTTGCGTCCGCTTTTCGAGGTCCGGATCGAGTACCTGAATGCGGCTTTGACAGAGATCGGAACCCGTTATGGCGGACTTGATCTTTATGTACGTCAGCAACTTCAGGCAGATATCAGCGGGCTCCGGAAAAAATTTCTTGAGGATTGATACGTGGTTGAAGGGGAGCAGGAATTCCGTCAACCGATTTTTTCGACGATACCCAGGTTGCCGTAAATCCGCACCAGATCACCGTCTTTGAGCACCCGGCGGGCTCCTTTTACGCCTACCACCGCGGGGATGCCATATTCGCGTGCCACCACGGCACCATGGGAGAGGGGGCTGCCGATCTCGGTGATCAGTCCGGCGATAATGCTGAAATAAGGGGTCCAGCCGATATCGGTGAAAGCTGCAACCATGATCTCTCCTTCGCGGAGCTTTTCCGCCGACTCCAGGTCGTGGATGAGGTGCACCCTGCCCTCGACGATACCACTGCTGACCGGAATCCCTTTGAGTTGACCTTCCAGTAGTTCCGGATCATCATCATCTTCCATCGGTTCGGGGATGCCAAAGCTGATCTCGTCAAAGGTCAGCCGGTCGAGAAGCGGTAAAAGTTCACGCCGTCTCGTTGCTTTTCCGACCCATTCCTGCCGGCGATCCATCAGGAATTGCCCGATCTCATCATGGGTAAGGAAGAAGATAAGATCAGGATCGTTGAGCATTTTTGCGTCGACCATCCGGGAGGCAAGTTCGCGGTAACCCTTTCGCAGGTTATGAACCATCCTGATGGATAGTCCTTTGGTGATCTCCCTTCGTGCAACGGCTTTCCGGGCCATGGGTACCAGTCCTCGGAGAACCAGCCGGCTGACCAGGGGAAGTGTTTTGAGCAGGTTGTTGATTTCGTGTCGCGCTGTTGCCGGGGGGCGTTGGACTTCACTTGATTTTACCCTGGTTTGCAACGACTGGATGAGCTGTTGCGGATGATCTTCCCAGGGTTTCTCACGAAGTTCTGATTCCCTGACACACCGGTGTCCATGCCGTTGTAAAAACGATGAAAATGCTTCACGGATATTGGCCGGTGATTGCTGCAATAACAACGCGAGCGCCTGCTCCGTGCTGCACGATATGAAGCGGGCAGCAAACTGCTTGTCCGACCGGATCAACAGTGCGAATCGTTCGAGTGACTTGATGGCGTCGGCGCTCTCAATCTCCGGAATATCGAGCAGGAGCATGGTGGCAGTATGATGATCAGAGGCATCCGGTTTCCGTTTATCACCCGTCATGATTCTCATAAAGAGGGAGTACAGGGTTCCCGATTGCGCGGAGGTGCCCAGGTGGTATCCGAAGCCGATACCCAGTTGAAGACGGGCATCGGTGAGACGGGTATACAGCTCCTCCAGGGTGCCCTGGGTATGGATATGAAATCCCGCTTCCAGTCTTTTCAGCAGATCCAGGTAATGCTGTCCCCGCAGGGTGTTGAACATCTGACGGAAAAAATTGACGATCCGAACCGGCAGAATTGCATCGGGTTTGATGTCGAAACCGGGAAAAACCTTACCACTCAACGCAAACATGACATCTTCGGCAGTGTTGAGCCATACTTTTTTAGGGTAATCCATCATGTGGCTCATGTTGATGAACAACCGGTTGTAAAACAGCTGGATGTACCGTGGCTCGGTGCGATCCTGGATCCGAAAAACCCCTGCACGATCGGCAAGCATGACCATACCATAATCAATGGCCCAAGCACTTACCGACCAGGTAAGGGGTGTGGCAACACCCGGCATCATCTCACCGATGTTCCCCAGCGTCCAAACCTTATCCGACGATCTTTTCTCGGAATCGAGCTCATTGAAGTGAACGTCGTCGAGGGTGGTTACAGGCCGGAGCTGAAGCCAGCTGAGCGAACCCTCTGCATCGATGGCCCACTCCAAATCAACCGGCATCCGCATATGCTTTTCGGCGATTTTTGAACCGGCTACGATTTCACGGAGTTGGATTTCATTCAGGAGATGACCATTTTTACTGATTTCAACGGCAACATTCGATTGACTGGGGTATACTTCGTAACTATGGGCATCCTTCATTCCGCTGACCAGTTCATCACCCGTTCCGGGTACCGCGTTAACCAAAACCTTATCCCTTCGGTTTGTGACCGGGTTCGCTGTAAAAACCACCCCTGATACCCTGGCCTTCACCATGTTCTGAATGATCACCGAGATGCGTAAATCGGCATTCTGTGCCAGGTTTCCGGAGTATGACCGGACCCGGGCAGCGCCTGCAGCTTCAATACAATCGATAATGGCTTGTTTAATTTCCGGAAGTGTGGTCAGGTTCAGAAAGGTTTCAAACTGACCGGCAAATGAAACATGGACCCCATCTTCGCTTCCTGCCGACGACCTTACTGCTTTCGGACCTTTCCCAAGCTTTTCGATCACCGTCGTGAGTATTTCGTCGGTGATCTGGCCTGCCTGGGGACGAATCAGGACAACAGAATCCGGAACCTTCAGACCCAATTTAAGGAGTTGCTGCAGTCCCAGGGCTTTTCCGCCGGCAGAAGCATTCGTGATATTTTCAATGGATTGGATTTGTAACATATCAAAAGAGAAGCGCCATCAGGAATGAATTCCGGAAATGCTTATAAAATCAATAGGAATGTGAATTTCAGAGTCACTGATGCGCCTTGTCGTTTTCAGATCCTGTATTTGTCGGTATGAAATCCGAATTCTACCATCCCGAGTCCTTCGGATCCATCGAAACGGTATGAACCGATGCCTTCCCGCATACCGTATTTATCATCGTGAAGATAAGGAAACTCCCCGTGACGCCTGAATTCAAGGATATGGGTCCGGCCGCTCCGGGTTTTGATCTCCACCGTGCCCGTGTCGGGTAATAATTTTTCCTTCGACACTGTGTCGAGATCAGTGCAGGCCACGATGGCATCGTTCGTTCCGTCGGGGTGCACGATGAAACCGGCTGTCAGCCGTTCCAGGAATTCCCATTTGATGGTGGTAACCGTCCAATGATATCCTGAATCCGAAATCCCCGTCATCCAAAAGTGGCGATCCCAGGTATTCCAGTTTCGTGAGCCAAAGGAGTGGTCGCGCGATGCCATCATTTCAAGTTGAAACGTCGTTCCATCCAGGATGATTGTGCCTTTGAGAGTGCCCGTCTGCTCGTAGTGAACCTGATGGGTATCCTTCATTTTCAGGAAAAATTCTTTGGTCCACTTCTTTTTGGCAATGATCCTTGCGATCTCATCATGATCTGAACTCTTTTCAAAGTCATAAACAGGATGATCACCGGTGAAAACCAGATCAGCCTCACAGGTGTGCGATTGTCCTTTTCGGTCGTGAACCGGTCCCTGGTATGTCACCCGCCAGATCTTCCCCACTTCCACGGGCTCATATTTGAGTGAGCCTTGCTGAAAACCAGTTCCTTCGGGGCCGGGAGACCGGGTCAATCCAAAGTACCCGCGATCTTTTAAAAAGAAATCGAACCAGAATTCATTAAGGCGTTTTGGCTCCCTGAATGCCATCCGGGTAATAAAAGCATTACCGGTTTTATCGCCACCGTAAAAATAGGAGCTGTCGTTGGGGTAGGGCTGATTCTGGTCAACATGTTTCTGTTCCAGGAATTCGTCGGGGAAGAGTCGGCTTTTGGTGCGTCGGACCATCTGCCGGGCAAGGAATAGTTTCAGCATGGAGTAGATTTTGCGGCCGCAAACATAGTGAATTCCCTTCAAACTATTAACGGTCGCCCTTGATTTTCCTTCAATTTCTACAAATCATCCGCTGCTGTTTCCTTAATGCCCAGCGCTGCAAGTCCGCCTTCGGCAGTTTCTTTGTAGATATGGGGCAGATCGTGACCGGTTTGTTTCATGGCCTGGATCACACGATCGAAGCTCACCAGGTGCTGTCCGTCGGAAAGCAGGGCGTACATGTTGGCGTCGAGAGAGCGGGCTGCCCCAAATGCATTTCGCTCGATGCAGGGGATTTGTACCAGTCCGAAAAGCGGATCACAGGTCAGGCCTAAAAAATGTTCCATAGCAATCGATGCCGCGTATTCGATCTGGCCGGGAGTTCCCCCGAAAATCTGGGTTGCCGCGGCAGCCGCCATCGAACTTGCAGCGCCGACTTCACCCTGGCATCCCACCTCGGCGCCCGATATCGAGGCGTTGGTCTTAATCAGGTTGCCGATCAAACCTGCCGTGGCCAATCCCCGAATGATCTTTTTATCGTTGAATTCATACTGGGTCTTCAGGAGGTAGAGAATGGCAGGTAACACGCCGCAGGAACCACAAGTAGGGGCCGTGACAATTCTGCCGCCCGAGGCATTCTCCTCCGCGACGGCCAGCGCGTAAGCGAAAGTGAAAGCCCTCCGCGCGAGGGTGCCTTTGAAACTGCGCGCTTTGGTGTAATAAGAAGAAGCTTTCCGGGTGAGGTTCAGCCTTCCCGGGAGCACACCTTCGGCCTCGAGCCCCCGGTCGATCGCCTCCTGCATGACCTTCCACACGTTTGTAAGGTGGTCCCAGACTGCCGGCGTCTCATGAATTTCGACAAATTCCCACAACGTGCGCCCGTGATCGCGGCACCAGTCGAGGATCGATGCCATGGTGGTCAGTTCGTATATCGAAGAAGCGGGGTCCCGTTTCCCATTGTCGCTGATATCGCCCCCGCCGATGCTGTAAGTTGTACGGCTCTCCCTGACGGCTCCCGACTTATCAAGCCCTTCGAAAAGAATCCCGTTGGGGTGTGCAGGAAGAAATACCTCAGGCTGCCAGATGATCTCGAGCGGAACAGGTGCAACTGCCTCCGCTATGGCTTTATCCGTCATGTGCCCTTTGCCGGTCGCGGCAAGGCTGCCGTAAAGCGTGACGCGAATCTTTTTGATACCCGGGTTAGCCGATTTAAACTGTTCGGCCGCCTTGCGCGGGCCCATGGTGTGGCTGCTCGAAGGACCGTTCCCGATCTTGAAGATCTCCCTGATCGACTCCATTTCCGGGTCAGATTATCCCATTTTTACAACGAGATCGGCAAGCCGTGTGGAGTAACCGAACTCGTTATCGTACCAGGAGACTACCTTCACAAGGTTCCCGCCGAGGACTTTGGTCAAACCGGAATCGAAAATGGATGAGTGGGTGTTGCCAATAATGTCGCAGCTTACCAGCGGCTCGTCGAGGTATTCGAGAACCCCTTTCATCGGTCCTTCTGCTGCTGCTTTCATCGCGGCGTGGATTTCGTCTTTTGTTACCTCCCGGTTGAGTTCACAGGTAAGATCAACCAGCGATCCGTCGGGGGTCGGAACACGTACCGCGAAACCGTCCATCTTACCTTCCAGCTCAGGGATCACAAGTCCGATTGCCTTGGCGGCGCCCGTTTTGGTGGGGATGATGGAGACAGCCGCTGCACGCGCCCTGCGGAGATCCTTGTGGGGCGCGTCGAGAATGATCTGGTCGTTGGTATAACTGTGGATGGTGTTCATGAGTCCTTTCCGGATGCCAAAAGAGTCGTTCAGCACCTTGGCAATGGGCGCCAGGCAGTTGGTGGTGCACGAAGCATTGGAGACCAGCTTCATGTCGGGCGTCAGTTTATCGTCGTTCACACCTACCACGATGGTGGCATCCACATCCTCTTTATTGTCGGCCGGTACGGAGAGCACCACCTTTTTTGCACCTGCAGTGAGGTGTTTGGTCATTTTCTCGCGCGTACGGAAGATACCGGTGCATTCCACAACCGTATCTACCCCGAGTGCTCCCCAGGGCAGGTTGGCCGGGTCCTTCTCTGCCATTACTTTGATGCGGTTTCCGTTGATGATCAGGAAATCACCGTCGACTTTAACCTCTCCTGAAAATTTACCGTGTACCGAATCATATTTGAAGAGATGCGCCAGTGTTTTGGCATCTGTAAGGTCATTGATAGCGATAATCTCAATATTGCCTTTCGACAGAAGCGCCCGGTAGGTTAAACGTCCGATACGCCCGAATCCATTGATTCCTACTTTAATTGTTCCCATATATTTACAGATTGTTGTTTGGATGATTTAAATTCAATTTCAGCAGGCAAAATTAGTCATTTTTATCGGGGAAAAAAAATGTTCAGCCATTTTCAGGGAACCGGGAAATGAAGTAGTTTAGAGGCTTGAATTTTGAACGGGGATAGACGGTTCAAGTCATGATCATCACAGGAAAAGTTATAAAGAATAACACGTCTGAAATCTCCATTGGAACAGGCTCCTACAAATCGTGAAAGATCATTATGGATATTACTCTTGACCAATGAAAAAAAAATTATTCACAGATGAAAAGCATATTCATTATTTCCGATGGTACTGGCCGTACGGCCGAACAAACCCTGCAGGCTGCGTTGACCCAGTTCCCGGGAACCGAGGCGGAAATCATTCTTTACGGGGAGGTGCGCACGGAGCACCAGATCAATGATATCATCCATGAAGTCGCTGCCCGGAAAGGGATCATCGTCCATACGCTTGTCACCGAATCCCTCCGGGAGGAGCTGGTCAGGATCAGCCGGATCCAGAATATCGATGCCATAGACCTGATGGGCCCCTTGCTTTCCAGGCTGGGGCATCATTTCGCGGGTACCCCGACGGGCGAGCCGGGGCTTTTTTTCAGCCTGAACAAGGAATATTTCAAGCGGATCGATTCAATGCAATTCGCATTCAACCATGATGACGGTCAGCGCGATTACGAGTACGAAAAGGCGGAGATCGTTCTGGTTGGCGTTTCCCGGACGTTCAAAACCCCGCTCAGTATTTATCTTGCCTTCAAAGGCTGGTTTGTGGCCAATTACCCGATCGTACTGGGTGTCGATATCCCGGAGTCGCTGGGTCATATGCCGGCAGGATCGGTCTTCGGACTGATGACCCAGGCTCACGACCTGTCTGGTCTCAGGCAGGTACGCCAACACTACCTGGGAGGAGCTACCGGGGAGTATTCATCCCTCGAATTTGTGCGACGGGAATTGAATTACGCACAGAATATATTTCACCGCTATGAATGGCCTGTGATCCAGGTTACCAATAAACCCATTGAGGAGATTGCTTCGGAGATTCTGGCGATCAAACGCAGGATCGACCATCCGGCGCTGGACAAGAAAACCAACCGCGATCGTCGCTGACCGGTGTCTGTGATCGTTGCAGGATAAGGATTTCGCATTGATGATGAGGAAAAATTTCATCTTCCTTCCGAATCTTGATTTATTGCCTTAATTTTGCATGGGCCAAGCCCGCCAATCTCTCATTTCATGTCAAAAACCAAGTACATTTTCGTCACAGGCGGAGTAACATCCTCATTGGGAAAGGGAATCATCTCCTCCTCCATTGCAAAGTTGCTGGTGGCACGCGGGTTTTCCGTCACCATCCAGAAACTCGATCCCTATATCAACATCGATCCCGGCACCCTCAATCCCTATGAACATGGAGAATGTTTTGTAACGGAGGACGGGGCGGAGACCGATCTGGACCTAGGCCATTACGAAAGGTTTTCCAATGTTCCAACTTCTCAGGCCAACAATGTGACCACCGGCGTGGTCTATCAATCGGTAATCACCAAGGAACGACAGGGAGAGTACCTCGGCGAAACGGTACAGGTGATCCCACACATCACCGATGAAATAAAGTACCGCATCAAGCTGCTGGCCAACCGCGGCGATTACGATTTCATCATCACCGAGATCGGAGGAACCGTAGGCGATATCGAATCGTTACCCTTCATCGAAGCCGTCCGTCAGTTGCGGTGGGAGTTAGGCAGGAACTGTGTGGTGGTACACCTGACCCTGGTGCCTTACCTTGCAGCAGCCGGGGAGTTGAAGACGAAGCCCACACAACATTCTGTGAAGACCTTGCTTGAATCGGGAGTGCAACCCGATATCATCGTTTGCCGCACCGAAAAACATCTTACCGAAGGATTGCGGAATAAGATTGCCCTTTTTTGCAACGTCAGCACCTCTTCGGTGATCGAGTGCATCGATGCCGAATCGATTTACGACGTTCCGATCCTGATGCGGAAAGAGAACCTGGATCTTGAGATCCTGCGTAAAACGAAGATGCCCGTTGAGCAGGAACCTGACCTGGCCGACTGGGAAAAATTCCTCCATGCCTTAAAAAATCCTTCGGGCGAAGTGGTCATCGGTTTGGTGGGCAAGTATGTCGAACTTAAAGATGCCTATAAATCGATCAACGAGTCCTTCATTCATGCCGGAACCGTTAATGGAGTCAAGGTAAAGGTGCAAACCTTTCACTCTGAATTTCTCGATGAGTCAAATGTGGCCGGGAAACTGGGCGCGCTGCACGGGATCCTTGTTGCGCCCGGATTCGGCGAACGCGGCATTGAAGGAAAAATAACCGCGATCCGGTTTGCCCGGGAAAAACAGATTCCTTTCTTCGGAATCTGTCTGGGGATGCAATGCGCGGTAATTGAGTATGGACGGAACGTGCTGGGATTGACTGGCGCACATTCGACTGAATTCAACAAGCTGACGCCCTACCCGGTCATCGACATGATGGAGATGCAGAAAAAGATCTCCGGACTTGGAGGTACGATGCGTTTGGGAGCCTATCCCTGCAAGCTGAAGAAGGAATCACAGGTCTTCCGGATCTATCAACAGGAGAACATCACCGAACGGCACCGCCACCGCTTTGAATTCAACAACGAATTTCTTGAAAAATACAAGTCGGCCGGAATGATCCCGGTAGGACTCAACGAAAAAGACAACCTGGTCGAGATTATCGAACTGGAAGGGCATCCCTGGTTTATCGGGGTCCAGTTCCATCCCGAATACAAGAGTACTGTTGCACGTCCGCACCCGCTGTTTGTCAGTTTTGTCGGGGCAGCCAAGCAATATGCCGGCAATTCATGACATTTTTTGTACCTTTGCAGCCATTTTTCCTTAACCTACTATGAATAGAAATACCATCATCGGCCTTGTACTTATTTTTGGAATCTTCATTGCCTATAGCTATTTCGTGAGCCCGTCGCAGGAGCAGATGCTTGCACAACGGAAAAAGGCAGATTCCATTTATCTCGTCAACCAGCTTAAACGGGAATCGGAGATCAAGGCCATCGCGCGCGACCGTGCCCTCGAAGCGGCACGACAGAAGGAGAAGCTTGTCGCGTCGGGACAAAGTTTAGACTCCCTGACCATCCTTCGCATGTCGATGCGCGCCGAACTCGGACCATTTGCCAATGCAGCCGTCGGGAAAGATACCTTTTATACAATCGAAAATGATTTGCTGAAGATCCGCATCTCAAGCCTTGGCGGGAAAATCTTAAGCGTGGAGGTGAAAAATTATCTGACCTGGGATAAGAAACCGTTGTTCCTGGTGCAGAAGGATTCCCTGCAGTTTGGTTTTTCATTCTTCTCGAACAACCGGATCATCAACACCGGGAAACTCTATTTTCAACCCTTCTGGCCTGACACAAAAGAAGCGGGCAAACCGGTGCTTCGGGTTACAGGAAAAGACTCGGTCAGTTTCGGGATGCGGCTCTACGCGGCAGCATCCGACTCCGCCTTCGATCCTGAAAAATATATCGAATACATCTATACCATCCGGGGGAATGAATACATGCTGGGATATCGAATCCGGTTCGTAAACATGACCGATGTAGTGGATCCGGCCACCAAGTTCCTGGTTCTCAACTGGAATGAAAACTTGTCGCGCCAGGAACGCAGCCTGAGCCAGGAACGGATGAACACCACCCTTTATTATAAGATCCTCGACGATGAAGTGGATTACCTTTCAGAATCGAAGGATGAAGAAAAAGTCATGAAAAACGAGCGGTTGAAATGGGTCTCCTTCAAACAACAGTTTTTCTCGACCACCCTCATTGCCGGTGATTTCTTTACAGATCCGGGGTTGCGGGTTGCCACACTGCCCGGGCCGCGGTCTTACCTGAAGTCGATGAGCGCCGAACTGGCCATCCCGTTCGTCCCCTCCGAGAAAAAAGATATCTCCCTTTCCGTTTATTATGGCCCTAACAAGTTTTATGGATTGAAAAAGTACCATCTCGACATGGAGAAGATCATACCGCTGGGATGGGGATTTTTCCTGATGGCCTGGATAAACATCTACGCGGTAATCCCGGTGTTCACCTTCCTGGGTAATTTCGGCTGGAACTATGGGATCATCATCCTCATCCTGACCATCCTGCTCAAAATCGTCCTGTTCCCGATCGCTTACAAAACCTATAAATCATCTGCGAAAATGCGGGTGTTAAAGCCCGAAATGGATGAACTGAGCAAAAAATTTCCGAAAAAGGAAGATGCCATGAAAAAGCAGCAGGCAACCATGGACCTGTACAAAAAAGCCGGCGTCAATCCAATGGCCGGCTGTATCCCGTTGCTTTTACAGATGCCGATCCTTATCGCCATGTTCCGCTTCTTTCCGTCATCCATTGAGCTTCGCCAGCAGGCCTTTCTCTGGGCCCACGATCTTTCGTCGTACGATTCCATCTGGACGTTCCCGGGTGGATTTTCTATTCCGTATTACGGCGACCATGTCAGCCTCTTCGCGTTGCTGATGACGATCTCGAGCATCCTCTATACCAAGATCAATGACCAGATGATGGGAACCACGCAACAGCAGATGCCGGGAATGAAAACCATGATGTACCTGATGCCCCTGATGTTCCTGTTCTGGTTCAACGATTACTCTTCGGGGCTCAGTTATTATTACCTTTTGGCGAACCTTTTAACCTTTGCGCAGATCTACATCATCCGTGCTACCATTGATGAAAAGAAACTTCATGCCCAGATCGAAGCCAACCGGAAAAAACCGGTTAAAAAGTCAGGCTTCCAGAAACGGCTCGAGGATATGGCAAAGCAACGGGGATACCCGGTAAAGAAATAGACCTTACCCCGACGGGGTCCGGGTGCCGAAGGCTAAACAAGGAACTGCAGAAACTTTTCCATACCCCGGCGTTTGTCGTTGTCGAACGTATAGGAGATGTTTTCTTCGAGGTACGACCGGCAGTCGACCCCGCTAGGCAAACGATCGCTGAAATGTTCCAGGCACTTTGGAATGTTCGAAATCCCATACCGTAGGGCTTCTATTAATGGTACAAGCGCTTCAGGAGGAACCTCCGGTCGTACTACCCACACGGCAAAAACAAACGGGAGGCCCGTGAAACCTATCCATTCCGTTGCAAGATCATAAACATAGCGGTACTTTGGCCTGAGGGTAAAGGTCTTGTCGCCTATCGCTACCAGCGTTTTATCCGGATCTAAAGCAGCGGCCTCGCGGGGCATTAATTTTTTATAATCCGGTTGAATGTTCCAGTGGTGCCGGGCCAATATCTTTACCAGCTCTACGGAAGTCCGGGAATCAAAGTCAAGATTAATGGTGTGGATCTGATCCAGGGGATGCTGCGAGAGCAGGAGAACGGTTTTAACTTCTTTCACCGCGCCGATGCAAAAACCGGGTACCAGAGTGAATTCATCGAGCGTGGGTAAAGCGCCTGCCGGAACCAGGGCAACATCGGCCTCGCCCTTTTTCATCCGCTCTGCGCACAAGGAGGGAACATCAAGGTGCAACCGGAAATGGTCACGGTAGGAAGAACTTTGAATTCCATAAACAAATGGAAAAGTATTCAAGTACGATACGGCTGAAATTCTAAGCATGCTTTAGGTCTGGATTATCCATGCAAAATTAGTTTTTTGTAAACGTCTTTAAAACCTCTTTTTCGGGGAATTGTATAAAACGGCCCGTTAAAAAAATGAGGGCGACTAAAAAGTTGAGTCGCCCTCATTTTGAAAAATAAGTAAGAAGATTTCCTGAATCCGGATCAGAACCTGGCCCTCAGCGCCAGAATGAAATTTCTTCCCGAACCGGCAATTCCTGAGCTGTAAGGTTGGTACCGCCTGTCGGTGAGGTTTTCAACTCCGGCGCTCACCGAAAGGTTATCGGTAATCTGGTAAAGAGCTTTAATGTTTAAGGTATACCAGGCCGGGGAATATGGATTCCCATCCGCATCTTTTGCATACAGGTAAGGTTTTCCACGCTCCTCCTCACAGAGATTTGCATAACTGATCTCCCCGTTGTAAACGCCATAAAGGTCCAGCTCCAGTTTATTCGCCTTGTAGGTCAGATGCGAAATTCCAAACCATGGTGCGGCATGACGAAGTGAACTCTTTGAACCGTCGTCCAGTTCTTCCTCCCCCTTTTGGTAATTGAACTGAGAGGTGAAGCCAAATCCGGCGGGAAGTTTCACTTCCAGTCCGGCCTGGATGCCGTAAACTGTCGCAAATGCAGCATTCTGTATGGCCTGAACCCTGCACATTTCACCATCATACATGATGCTGTCAAGCCCGTTCAATGTATAGTCCCGGCGTACCATGGCATTCTGCAGGTACGTGTAGTAACCGGTAATGTCAATTTTTACCGATTCGCCAAAAACCTTGGCAATCCCGACTTCAGCGTTGTAGGCATATTCCGGTTTAAGATCGGGATTCGGAACAACCACACTGCCTTCCTGTACATCAAATACCTTTCCCATGTCATCCACATTCGGCGCTCTGAACCCGGTTGAAAGGTTTGTTATGATCGACCATTTTTCTGTCGGATTATATACGAAACCCAGGTTCCCGGTCAATGCACCCTGGTTGGTCTTTGCTTCAGAAAAGGGCAATGGATAGAAGTCCAGGTTATTGCTGAAATCTGCATCCAGACTGTTGTAATTGTACCTGGCGCCCGCCTGGATCAGGAATTTTTTTGTTATCTTAAATTGATAGCTCAAATAAGCAGCATAGGATGCCCAGGTGGAATTGGGATACCTTGACGGACCTGTGACTTCATTGCCTTTTGTAATATCCTCATCGGTACCGGTTGATTTGACGTCATCCCACACTATTTCGATTCCGTAGAAAAAGTTATGCCGCTGCCCAAGTGACTTTATAAAATCGACATTGACTGAATAGGCATTGACTTTTTCCACCCGGTGATACCGCATCGGTTTCTGGAAATCGCGATCGATCCTGCTCTCTTCAAAAGCCTGCCATGCGAGCCGAATCACCATCTGGTCATACACCACATTCTGTGCGCTGTTGGTGATGGTTAAATTATTCATCATCCACTCCTGGGGACCATAGTACCATTCAGCGCTCCTCGGCAGTCCTTTTTTCGTCCTGATCAGTCGATCGTAACGGGAATAGTTCGTAGTGGTGGAATAATGAAAACCATATTGGAACTCCCACTTTTCATTGGGTTTAAAACTGATCTTCTGCATCAGGTTAATTTGCGAATAACCAGTCGGTTTTTGCACTTTCGAATCCTCGTTTGTTACGACAACATCCGTACTGTCGACCCGTTCCACATACCAGGGCCTCAGATAATCCTCCGGTCCGTAACTGCCCATCCGCAAATCGCCGAATGTGTTCGCAGAAAAGCTCGTGATGAAGGCCCATTTTTTCCATCCGACATTGACGTCAAAATGGCCGGTGATTTCATTGTTTGACGATGAATACCGGGCCAATGCATTCCCGGTAACAAGCTGCTTTGAAGTGATTGCGTATTGCGGAGTCAGGGTTCTGAAACTCATCACCCCGGCAATGGCGTCGCTGCCATAGATCAGTGATGCCGGCCCGAAAATTACCTCTGCGTTTTCGAACGAAAACGGATCGAGCGAAATAACATTTTGCAGATTTCCGCTCCTGAAGATGGCCGTATTCATCCTGACACCATCCACGGTGTACAGCAACCGGTTTGTGGCAAAGCCACGGATCATCGGACTTCCGCCTCCCTGTTGACTTTTCTGGATAAAAACCTCTCCGGAGGAACCCAGCATGTCAGCGGTTGTTTGCGGGTTGGTCAAATTCACATCTTTTGGCGACAACACCAGGATCCTCGCCGGGATGTCACGTTGGTCCTGGTTCCACCGGGTGGCTGAGATCACCACCTGATCGAGGTTTATTGCGGTTTGTTGCAAGGTAAGTTGAAATCCTGCTGATTCAATGCGCGAATAGGGTAACCTGACCGTTTGGTAGCCAATCATTCTGATCTCGATTTCCTGTGCGCCGGCGAATTTTGAAATATCAGCCTGACCTTCTGCATTTGTCAGGGTGAACGCTTTGGGATCGTCGCTTGTAATTGTCACCAAATCCATCGGTTGATTGTTATCCCTGTCCTTAATTGTCACAATCTGTGAATAAGCGATACTGCTTATGCCTAATAACAAGCAAAGCATGAAAAATTGTTTCATAGGTAATGATTAAGTTAAAAAAATGATAAATCACCTCCTGAATGAGGAGGCTTGTGTATTAGCCATGAAGATTCTTTAACTATTTCTGGGAGGAGGGACAAGCGGTTCCACGAAAACGGAAGCGTAAAGGAAATGGTTGGTTTGAAAAACCTGACAATCCCTTTTTGAGTCGTCAGGATCCCAGTTGAAATAATTGGGAAGGTATATTGCTTGCAAAAAAGTGAGCAGCCGTTTTTGATTGTCCCTGTTTTGCGGGTTATGCCCAATGGATTTGGATGCCAGTTCCTTTATCTGGTTGTTCAGCGTTGTCTCTCTGGTATCACAAAAGCACCAGTAAAATGTGGTGTCGCCGACGGTCTCCTTTTCAACGACGTCATACATCTGGTTTTTATACTCAAATTCGCCGGCATGCTCCCACCGGAGTGACTTCCCGGCCTGATCAGAAGTAAAAGTCAGCAGTACCAGATTTTCCCTTCCCATCCCGGAGATTATTCTTCGTTTAATCTCCTTCCGGACCTCCCTTTTTTCCAGGATGTACCATGAATAACTGACGAGGATCGGAGAAGCCAGGCAAAACAAGAGAAAGATGCCCACAAATTTTTTCAACGCGAGTCCCGGTATTACATAAATGAAGGGACAAAACTAACCAATTATTGTTGACGAAGGCTGATCCGTCCCTAAAAAGTTATGAAGTTTATCTTTTTGATCAGACACCGGCCTTATTGTCGGATCCGGCAGTAAGTTCCAAAAGCGAGCCGTGTATCGAGCATACCTGCGGGATCACCAGTGATGATCCGTCATTGAGGATGACGAAATCGGCCATGCGCGCTTTTTCCTCATCCGGGATCTGAAACTGCATCCTTTTCAGAACGGAATTGCCATCGGCTGCATCTCTTTTCATGACGCGGTTGATGGCAATTTCTTTTGGGCAGGAAACATGGATGATGCGGTCGAAGGATCCTCCCAGTCCACTTTCAAAAATGATAGCCGCCTCCTGAAGGATGTACGGCGCCTTTGTGTGGACCGTCATCCACTTCGTGAAGGCTTTACCGACAAGGGGATGAACAACAGCATTGAGGTATTCGAGCGAGGCAGGATCATTGAAAACAATGGCGGCAAGAGCCTTACGATCGATCTCCCCGCCGGGGCTCAGAATCCGTTCGCCGAATTGGTGTACAAGATCCCGGCGGAGTTCCGGATCATCATAACATTTTTTAGCCTCTTCGTCGGCATGGAATACGGGAATGCCAAGCACTTTGAAGATCCCGGCCACAGTGCTTTTTCCGCTGCCTATATTTCCGGTGAGCCCGACTCTCAGGATCATCGGTTGTTGTCGGTTGGAGGGTTGGCGTGTTCGCCGTGGGCCGTTGTACTGTCGCCCCGGATTGTTAACGAATCGACATTCTGTCCCGGCTTCACGCTTTCACCGGGGGATCCCGGGGGCAGGCCGTCGACCGGATTGCGGTCAAAGTTAAAAAAGAGGGTGTCAGGAGAGACGGAATAAAAATCGACCGGGAAATTGGTTTGCGACATAATCTCTTTTCCGACTTGACTGGTAATCAGATATCCCCCGGGGTGATCACCGTGTATCGTTAGCCTGACATCCCGGAGGCTCACTTCATATTTGTGATCCCGTTGCCGGAACAACTGCTCTGAAAAATACTCGAAACCCTGGATTCTGAAACGGATCCGTATAGTTGAATCGGAAAAATCCCGCAACTCCAGGTGGGGTGGAGCATTGGTATAACTCAACCGGAAGTCGACCGCGTAATAGTAATCCTTGGATAGCCTGACCAGAGACCAGATGAATATCGACAGGATCAGGCAAACAACAAAAATGGAAAGTTGGTTCCTGAATTTCTCGTTTCGCCTTTTACGGGCATTGCCGATGAAGTCGAGAAAATCGGATTTCAAGTTGTGATGTTTTTCCTGAATTATTTGTTCTCGATGGTTTGGGTGTTATCCATGGCAATGGCTGATTTTTCAACCCGTAACCTGACGCTGTTCTCTACTTCAATGGTCACGGTTGTTTCCTGCATTTCGACAATCCGGCCATGGATGCCGCCGATGGTGATGATCTTCTGACCTTTTTGCAGGGTTTCTTTGAATTTCTTCTGATCTTTCGACCGCTTCATCTGCGGACGGATAAAAAAGAAGTAGAACACCACGATGATCAGTAACAGTGGCAGAAACGACCACCACCCGTTTTGCTGGGCGCCCTGGCCCTGAGGCGTCATGAGAAGCATGTTTAAAATGATTTCCATATTTACAATTTATGATTTACGTTTTATGATTGATTTATTGGTTGCCACCGCGGGGGTTGACTACCTGGGCTTTAATTCTGAGCATGGTGGTGTTGGGTTGGGTGTTGGCAACCACCAGAATATTCTTCGACTGGAATCCACGGCGTCCGTTGCTGTTGAACGATACCTTCACCTCGCCTTTTTCACCCGGACGAATGGGGGTTTTGGGGTAGGAGGGAACCGTGCACCCGCAGGAGGTGCTTACTTCGGCGATGATCAGATCCGACTTGCCGGTATTGGTGAAATGGAAGGCAATCGCAACCGATTCTCCTTCAAGGATCTTCCCGAAATCATGCTCGGTCTCTTCAAAGGTGATCTGTGGCAGGATGCTTCGGTCGCCCTTGCCGCTGGCGGTATTCGGATTGTTAACCACATCGGCCGGAATCTCCTCCTGCCCGTCCGTGTTGCGGTCACCGCAACCGGGGAGCGATAAGGAAACGGCTAAAAACAGGATCAATGTCAGCTTTTTACACTTCATCCGGAAAGCAACTTTAAGGTTGCAAAGGTAGGAAAAATCTTTATACTTTTACATCCATGCGCATTTACCTTATCGGTTACATGGGGTCGGGAAAATCAACCGTCGGTAAAAACCTTGCCTCCTGCCTTGGTTTTCAATTTCTCGACCTCGACAACCATTTCGAAGAACGTTACCGGATCAGCATTCTCGATTTTTTTGATAAATACGATGAGAACTTATTCCGGAGTATGGAACGCGACCTTTTACATGAGACCGGGGAGTTCGACGATGTGCTGATCTCAACGGGCGGAGGTACACCCTGTTTTTTCGATAATATGAAGTTTATCCGGGAACACGGGATCGCGGTCTACATCCGGTGGCCTGCCGGAATGCTGGCCGAACGGTTGCAAAACCTGAGGAAAAAGCGACCGATACTGAAGGATCTTGATCCGGAATCCCTTCCCGAAAAGATCAGCGAGCAACTGGCCGAACGCGAGTTTTTTTACGGTCAGGCTGATATCATCATCGATGCCGGTGATTTTTCACCCCAACAACTGACCGAAATCCTGCTGAGGAAAATTGCCGACTTCACAGATCACGGGTGAACCGGCACGTAAGGTGGAACAGCGATGCGATGATCTACCGGGGTTCACTCAATTTTGTGGAGCAGGGCGACATTCTCAACATGCTGGGTGTGGGGGAACATGTCGACGGGCTGACATTTCACGAGGTGATAGTATGGGCTCATCAAAGCCAGATCACGGGCCTGCGTCGCCGGATTACAACTGACGTACACTACTTTTTCTGGTCGGATCTGCAGGATCGTCCGGACTACTTTTTCATGCATTCCGTTTCGGGGAGGATCGGTGATGATGACATCGGGAGTGCCGTGCTGCGCCAGGAAGCTGTCGTCGAGTATCTTTTCAGCCTCCCCGGCGATGAAGGTGGTGTTTTGGATCCGGTTAAGCTTTGAATTCAAAATGGCATCAGCAACTGCCGGTTCCACCGACTCAAGACCCGTCACGTGCTGTGCATAAGGAGCGAGGTAGTTGGCGATAGTGCCGGTACCGGTATAAAGATCGTATACGGCTTCGACGCCCGTCAGATCTGCGAATCCGGCCACGATGCGGTACAGGTTGACTGCCTGCAGGCTGTTGGTCTGGAAAAAAGAGGCGGGACCGATGCGGTAGGAGATATCCGGATATCCATCCCGGTATGGCGGCAGGATTTCGGTTATGTAAGGTTCGCCTGCTGCATGTCTGAATTCGAGGTCGTTCAGAGAATCGTTCTTCTTCGGGTTGATTACATAAAACAGACTTGTGATCCGCGGGAATTTTTTGGTCAGGTGGTCAATCATCAGACCGATAGCCGGATCTTCATGGTGAAAAACGAGGATAACCATGAGCCCGCCCGAAAGGGTGTCGCGGATGATCAGGTTGCGCATAAGCCCTTCCCATTTTCTGACATCGTAAAACGGGAGTTCATGCGCCTCTGCATAAGACCTCAATTCATTTCGGATGGCGTTTGAAGGATCTTTCTGGTGAAAACATTCCCGGATGTCGACAACCTTATCGAAGAAACGGGGAACATGAAATCCCAGGGCATTGGAATGGGTCGACGGGTCGTCGTCCGGTTTGACGGGTTCAGTGAACCACCGGTGATTGGAAAAGGTGAAATCAAGTTTGTTCCTGTAATATTGCGTGACCGGTGATGGGAGGATCGGTAAGATTTCAGGTGCATTTATCTTTCCGATCCGGGTCAGATTGTCGTAAACCTGTTTTTGTTTGTAGTACAATTGCCTTTCATACGTCATGTTCTGCCACCGGCATCCCCCGCAGATGCCGAAATGGACACAATGGGGTTCGGTACGCCAGGGCGAAGGGATTCGCAAACGGACCGCTCGGCCCTCGAGATACCTTCTTTTTTTTGCGGTGATTTGCAGATCGGCCACATCCCCCGGAACTACGAAAGGTACAAAGACCACCTGATCATTGATCCGTGCGATCGACATCCCCTCGGAGCCGGCGTCGAGGATCTCCACATTTTCAAGGATTATCGGGGAGGAGGAGGATTTCATTCGAAATTATTCAACATTCAAAATTAGGCAATGAGCATTGGACGTTGGGAATTAGGGAAAAATAATAATTCAAAGTTCAAAATCAGGCAATGGGCAATGGGAATTGGGCTTTAGGGAACAACAATAATTTAAAATAAGGCATTAGGCATTGGCCATTAGGGATAAACAATAATTTGTAATTTCACATTCTCAAATCATTTTCCATTTTCCATTTTCCATTATCAATTGTCCATTGTCCTTCGCTTCTGAAAGTGCCTCGAATCGCCCCACTCTCCGTAGGCGATGGTGTCGCCGGCTATCCGGATGCGTGCTTCGAGGCAGGTCTGGCAGGCTGCTGCCTCTTCATCCAGGCAGGGTTTATTTTCGTAGAGCAGGTAATCCTGCCGGTACCTGACCGGCGTCAGGTTGGGCATGATGACATTCGCCCCGGCCAGCAACGCTTTCTCGCGGCCCTGCGGATCAATGGTTTGCATGGCCGTGGTAGCCGCGATGTTGATATCTTTCATCATGATGCGGAGGATGGCAACCATTTTAAGCGACAGGTCAAAGCGTCCGGTGAGCGGTAGCAGGGTTTCGCGGTAGCGGTACAGGGGCGTATCTTCATGTTCGATATACGGTCCCATGCCGACCATATCGATGTCAAAATCCCGGAAAAACAGCAGGTCGTCGGCAAGGTCGCCGATGGTTTGAAAGGGGAGACCGATCATCACCCCGGTGCCAACCTGGTAGCCGATGGACCGCAGGGTGTGGAGGGCGTTCAACCGAGCCGCGTAACTGTGACGGGGCGTGTTTGGATGAAGTTTGAGGTACAGGTCGGGATTCGAGACCTCGATGCGCAGGAGATACCGGTGCGCACCCGCTTCGAACCACCGCCGGTAGGTCTCTTCCGACTGTTCGCCCAGGGATAGCGTTACATGCAATTCGCCGTTGGTTGACGCGTGGATTTCGCGGAGTAACTTTTCAATTTTCCGGGTGAAGGCCTGGTTGTTCTGTTCACCCGACTGGATGACGATCGAAGCAAACCGGTTCACATACGCGTACTGCACCGCTTCCATGACTTCGGAATCGGTCATGCGGTAGCGCACATAGCGCTTGTTCCCGGCACGGATCCCACAATAGTAGCAATTCTTGGAACAAGTATTCGAATATTCCAGCAACCCCCTGAAATAAACTTTCCTGCCAACGAACCGGGCCTTTGTTTCAGCGGCCATCTCAAACAACCGCAACCGCTCGTCCCCCGATGTATTTAACAGGAAAATCAGGTCATCCCTGGAGAAAACAGCTTTTTCAAAAATTTTTTCAACAAAGCTCATCAGGAACAAATTATCTTAATATCTTAGCAAAAAACCGGTAATCTTGTTTATTGAGCAAAATTACGATTTTTCCCGAATGACCCATTGATTTCGGAACAGGTGATGCCGGACAGGATTTACATCAACAGAAATATCATATGGATAATACGATCGTTACCCTGCTTGTCGATGATGATAAAACCAGTATTGTCGCCTTACAATCATTGTTGAAGGGGAATTTTCCGAACATCGAGATCGCCGGAATTGCCAACAACGTCAGTGAAGCTGTTTTTCTGGTCGATGCCGTAAAACCCGACCTGGTCTTTCTCGATATCAACATGCCCGACGGTGAAGGATTTGATGTTTTCGAACGGGTGTCGTATAAGGATTTCAGGGTGATCTTCATTACGGCTTTCGATAAATATGCCGTCAGGGCATTCGAATTCTCAGCGTTGCATTACCTGGTAAAACCGGTCACCCTCGAAATGCTGACCATCGCCATCGACCGCTATAAAGATGTAAAGGTCGATGAGATCGATAACCGTTTGCGGATCTTGCGCGACAGCTTACGCAGCAAGAATGAAAAGATCATCATACCCTCCACCGACGGGCTGAACATCGTTAAGCTGAACGATATTGTCAGGCTCGAAGCAAGCGACGTGTACACCCTCTTTTATATGATAAACGGCCAGCGTTTCGTTGCATCAAAACCCCTGAATACCTATGAAAAGATCCTCGAGGACCTGCCGTTTTCGCGGGTTCACAGCAAACATCTGATCAACCTGATGTTCGTGAAACGATATGTCAAAGGGAAAGGTGGATCCATAATCCTCGAAGACAACACCGAAGTGGAGGTCTCCGTCAGAAAAAAAGCTGATTTTCTTGAAAAGCTGAAGAATTACGCGAGATTTGTTTAGGCAATAGGCAAAAGGCATTAGGCATTGGCCATTAGGAAATAGGAATTTTGTCAAACATTAAATCTTATGTGTAAGATATCGCCGTCGCCGACCACATAATTTTTACCTTCCACCATCAGTTTTCCGTGTTCTTTGCAGGCATGCTCCGATTTCAGCCGGATAAAGTCATCGTACTTCATCACCTCGGCGCGGATGAAACCCCGTTCCAGGTCGCTGTGGATGACGCCGGCAGCCTGCGGAGCCGTCATCCCCTTTCTGATGGTCCACGCACGAACCTCCTTGGGCCCGGCTGTGAAGAAACATTGCAGATCAAGGAGGTGAAAGGCTGCCCTGACAAGGCGGTTAACACCCGGCTCCGGTAAACCTGCGTCGGCCAGGAAAATTTCACGGTCGTCGGCGCTTTCCAACTCCGCGATTTCCGATTCCATCCGGGCGGCGATGATGAGCGTCTCGGCATCCTCGCCTGCGATGGCATCAACGAATTTCCGGGAGTATTCATTTCCCCGGGTTGCCGACGGATCATCGACGTTGCAAACGTACATCACCGGCTTGAAGCTGAGCAAAAACAGGTCGTCGATAAACCGGATATCCTCCGGCGCAATGGGGGCGGTGCGGGCCGACTGGAACGATTCCAGATGGTTCTTCAGCGATTTTAAAACCTCAAGGCCGTGCCGGGCATCTTTGTCGCCCGTTTTGGCCATCTTATCCAGCCGAACGATCTTTTTTTCAACCGATTCAAGGTCCTTGATCTGAAGCTCCAGATCAACAATTTCGCGGTCGCGCATTGGGTTGACGGAACCCTCGGGATGCGGTAACTGTGGATCGTCGAAACAACGGATCACATGGATGAGCGCATCCACATTTCGGATGTCGGAGAGAAACCGGTTGCCTTCGGTCTGACTGCCGCCTTTCGTCAGCCCGGGAATATCGACCATCTCGATGGTGGTATGAACCACCCGTGCCGAATGGATCAGATCGTCGATCTCATACAGCCGACGGTCGGGAACATTCACGATTCCCAGGTTCGATTTATTCCCTGCGAAAGCCGCGCTGTGCGTCTCAGCACGGTTGTTGGAGATACAGTTGAAAAGGGTGGTTTTTCCCGATCCGGTCAAACCGATGATCCCGCATTTGAGTGACATCTTCTGAAGTTTTAAACTGCAAATGTAAGGAAACGGAGATGAGAATTACATAAGCCGTGATTTGTAAAATCATAGCTTGTTGTAAATTAAAAACATTCCTCGTACCTTTGCAGCCCTTTTTTGTCGGGTGAAAAAGGAGTATCGTTCTTTATCGAAATCCCGTCCAATCCATAAAATGTTTAACCCGGATAGCGGGAATACCGCATCCACAAAGCAATTTTTGAATGAATATTGAAGAAATCAATGCCAGTCCGGAACAGTCGGTTGAACCCATTGCTGAACCCGTTGTAAACGAGACCCCGGAAATCATCGCCGAAGAAGTTAAAACCGGAACCGATCCCGAACCTGCCGCCGAACCTGCCACCACGGTGGTCGCAGAACCCGCCGCAGAGCCTGTCGCGGATTCCGCACCTGTAAAACCGGCACCGCAGAAAAGGGTCGTTTTCAACAAAGAATCGTTGAAAGATTTCGACTGGGACGCCATCGGCAAAAAACATGAAGTTTATTCCATTGATGAACGCCGCAAACTCGAAGACACTTACGACCAGACCCTACGGGCCATCCAGGATCATGAAGTGATTGAAGGAACCGTCGTCACCATGACCAACCGTGAAGTCATTGTAAATATCGGCTTCAAGAGCGACGGCGTGATCCAGATCAATGAATTTCGCTACAATCCCGAATTAAAAATCGGCGACAAAGTAGAAGTATATATCGAGAATCAGGAAGACACCAGCGGTCAGTTGCTCCTCTCACATAAAAAAGCCCGTATCCTGAAATCGTGGGAACGCATCAACGACGCTTACGAAAAGCAGGAGATTATCAAGGGTTATGTAAAATCACGCACCAAGGGCGGACTCATCGTCGATATCTTCGGCATCGAGGCATTCCTACCCGGTTCACAGATCGATGTGAAACCCATCCGCGACTACGATGTGTTTGTCGATAAAGTGATGGAATTCAAAGTAGTGAAGATTAACCACGAGTACAAGAACGTCGTGGTATCGCATAAGGCCCTGATCGAAGACGAACTCGAAGCCCAGAAGGCCGAGATCATCAAGAAGCTTGAAAAAGGACAGATCCTCGAAGGAACCGTCAAGAACATCACCAGCTATGGCGTGTTTGTTGACCTGGGCGGCGTCGACGGTCTGATTCACATCACCGACCTGAGTTGGGGACGTATCAACCATCCGGAAGAGATCGTGAAACTCGATCAGAAGATCAAAGTTGTAATCCTCGATTTCGATGAAAACAAGAAACGCATTGCACTTGGTCTGAAACAGCTCACACCGCATCCTTGGGATTCGCTGGATCCGAACCTCAAGATCGGCGACAAGGTTAAAGGTAAAGTCGTTGTGATTGCCGATTACGGCGCCTTCGTGGAAATCAACACCGGAGTCGAAGGTCTGATCCACGTTTCCGAAATGTCGTGGTCGCAGCACCTGCGTACCGCGCACGATTTCCTCAAAGTAGGACAGGAGGTGGAAGCCGTGATCCTGACCCTCGACCGCGAGGAACGCAAGATGTCGATGGGCATCAAACAGCTGATCCCCGACCCGTGGGCCAACATCAAGGAAAAATACCCGCTGAAATCGAAACATTCGGCCATCGTCCGCAACTTCACGAACTTTGGTATTTTCGTGGAACTCGAGGAGGGCGTCGACGGACTGATCCACATCTCCGACCTGAGCTGGTCGAAGAAGATCAAGCATCCTGCCGAGTTCACCAAGATCGGGGAATCGATCGACGTGATCGTGCTCGATGTCGACGTGGAAAACCGCAGGCTCAGCCTCGGTCACAAGCAACTTGAGGAGAACCCGTGGGATGTGTTCGAAAGCGTTTTTGCCGTAGGTTCGGTACATCTCGGAACCATTGTGAGCATGAGCGACAAGGGAGCCATCGTGGCGTTGCCTTACGGTGTTGAAGGATTTGCCCCCTTGCGTCATCTTGGTAAGGAAGACGGAACCCAGGCCCGCGACGAGGAAGCCCTCGATTTCAAGGTTATCGAGTTTTCGAAAGATAACAAGAAGATCATCCTTTCGCACAGTAAGATCCACCAGGATGCACAGAATGCAGAGAAGAACAAGGAAGCCAAAGCAGGTCTGAAGAAGGAGAAGGATACCAAGAAAGCCGTTAAGAAACTCAAGGATAACCTGGAGAAGACGACCCTTGGCGATATCGATGCCCTCGCGAACCTGAAGGCCGACATGGTTAAGGCTGAAGAGTTGGCCCGCGAACCAAAACCGGCACAGGAAACCCTGAAGCTCGATCTCGACACGCCTCAGGAAGAGCCGAAGGCTGAATAATCATGACTTTCTCATTTACGGTCCTCGGCAGCAGTGCAGCTGTTGCGGCAAACGACCGGAACCTAAGCGCTCATTTGCTCAATGCAAATGAGCGCTTTCATTTGATCGACTGCGGGGAGGGAACCCAATTCCAGTTACGAAAATTTCACCTCTCCATCATGCGGATCAAGCATATCTATATCAGTCACCTGCATGGCGACCATTTTTTCGGGCTGGTCGGATTGCTCAACACCATACATTTGCTGGGCCGTTCGGAAGAGCTTACCGTGCATGGCCCCCCGCAGCTCAGCGAGATCATTGAGATCCAACTCGAAGCCTCGCAGACCCGGCTGAAATACCCGGTTCATTTTAACATGCTCCGTTCCGACGGTTTCCGGTTGGTATTGGAAGAGGAACGGCTGGAGGTCCACAGTTTTCCTCTGAAACACAGCATCCCGGCCTGGGGGTTCATCTTCCGCGAGAAGAATCCTCCGCGTAAAGTACCGGTAGCGCGTTCATTGGCATATTGCAGCGACACCGTTTACGATGAAAGCATCGTGCCCTGGATCTCGGATGCAAGGCTGCTGTATCACGAAGCGACCTTTGCATCGGCGATGGAACAAGTAGCCACCGAAAAATTTCACGCCACGGCAGCTCAGGCAGCCATCATCGCCCTGAAAGCCGGTGTGGCCAAGCTGATCATTGGTCATTTTTCGGCCCGGTACGAGGATGTTCAACCCTTGCTCGACGAAGCAAGGGCGATCTTTCCCGAAACATACCCCGCCGAAGAAGGGGAACGGATAGAGCTATAAAACTAAACGCTGCACTCCCGTCCAACTCTTCGTCCAACTCTTCGTCCAACTCTCCGTCCAACTCTTCGTCCGCTCTTCGTCCAACTCTTCGTCCGCTCTTCGTCCAACTCTTCGTCCAACTCTTCGTCCAACTCTTCGTCCAACTCTTCGTCCAACTCTTCGTCCAACCTGTTCCCGTTTTTTTTACCTTTGCAGCCATTCTGTAAATCAATCCACCATGAGAAAAACGATCACCCTCTTCATCACCATGACCATGACCGCGATTTCAATGCTCGCCCAAACCGATAATCCTTTTTTTCGCGAATGGAAAACGCCATTCGGGGCGCCTCCTTTCGAACAGATCCGAAATGATCATTATATGCCGGCCTTTATGGAAGGAATGAAGCAACAACAGGCGGAAATTGAAGCCATTGTGAGCAATCCGGCGACACCAACCTTCGAAAATACCATCGCAGCGCTGGATCGGAGCGGCGCGCTGCTCGACAAGGTGAGTTCCGTGTTTTACGGTTTGAATTCGGCCAATACCAACGATGCGATGCAGGAGATCGCCCGCCGGTTGTCGCCCCTGATGTCGAAACACAGTGATGACATCAGTCTGAATCCGGGACTCTATAACCGGATCAAGGCGGTGTATAAGAGCCCTGAGATGGCGAAACTTGCCCCCGATCAGCGGCGGCTGGTTGAAGAGACCTACAAGGGATTTGTCAGGAGCGGAGCCAATCTTCGCGATGAAGATAAAGAGAAACTACGCGAATTGAATAGCGAGATCAGCATGTTGCAACTTACTTTCGGCCAGAACCTGTTGTCGGAAACCAATGCCTATAAGCTGATCCTCGACCGGGAGGAGTATCTGGAAGGACTTTCGAAAGAGCAGATCAACAGTGCGCTGGAAGCCGGCGCCCGGTCGGAGGCTACCAAAGGCAAATGGGTTTTCACACTCCAGAATCCCAGTGTGATGCCGTTTTTACAGTTCTCGGAAAACAGGAAATACCGGGAGCAGATCTTCAGCGCTTACATCAGTCGCGGTAACAACAATAACGACAAGGACAACAAGGCCATCATCGCCAAACTGATCCCGCTCCGCAAGCAGAAAGCCGCGCTGCTGGGTTTCGATTCGTATGCCGCCTATGCTTTGGATGACCGCATGGCGAAAAAGCCTGAAAATGTTTACAACCTGCTTGATCAGATTTGGACCCCCGCCCTTGAAATGGCACGCAGGGAGGCCGCCGATATGCAGTCGCTGATCCGGGAAGAGGGTCAGGATTTCCAACTTGAAGGTTGGGACTGGCGGTATTACAGCAACAAGATCATGCAGAAAAAATTTGATTTGAATGAGGAGATCCTGAAACCCTATTTTAAATTGGATAACGTCAGGGAAGGCGTCTTTTATGTCGCACGGAAACTTTACGGGATCACCTTTACCGAAGTTGCCGGGGCGCCCAAATACTTTACGGATGTCAGGCTCTATGAATGCAAAGAGGCTGACGGAAGCCATCTTGGCGTGTTGTATCTCGATTTTCATCCAAGGGCCAGCAAGCGGGGAGGAGCCTGGTGCGGCAGTTACCGGTCGCAAAAGTACGAGAACGGCAAGCGGGTCGCGCCCGTCATGACGATCGTTTGCAATTTCTCAGCCCCTTCGGGCGATCAACCTGCACTTTTGACACCCGATGAAGCAGAGACCTTCTTTCACGAATTCGGACACGCACTTGCCGGTCTGATGAGAAATGTCAGATATGACGGTATTTCGGGGGTGCCGCGCGATTTTGTCGAACTTCCATCGCAAATCATGGAACATTGGGCCTTCGAACCCGAAGTCCTGAAGGTTTACGCGAAGCATTATCAAACCGGAGCCGTCATCCCTGCCGAATTGGTCGAAAAGATCCAGAACAGCAGCAAATTCGGTCAGGGTTTCAAAACAACCGAATATCTTGCCGCATCGTATCTCGATATGGATTATCATTTCCGTTATCCGGAAATCAAAGCGGAAGGCGCCGTGAAGGAACCTGCAACAAAGCCTGCTTCCGAAGTGCCTGTTTTTAAAGTAAAAACTAAAGAGAAAAGTCCTGAAATGGTCACTTCCGACCGCGAAGCGCCTCCTGCCGAAGAGGTCCGGGAAGGAGAGGATATCAAAAAAGCTGAAGCGGTGAAAGAGGGTGAGAAGTTTGATGAAAAGAATCCGTTGCCGGGGCTCGACGTGCTGGCTTTTGAAGCCGCGTCGATGAAACGGATCGGGCTGATCCCGCAGATTCCGCCGCGCTACCGTTCGACCTACTTCCAGCATACCATGACCGGCGGATACACGGCCGGGTATTACAGTTACATCTGGGCCGAAGTCCTCGATGCCGACGCGTTCCAGGCCTTCAAAGAAAAAGGAAATATTTTCGATAAAGCGACCGCGCAGCGTTTTCGCACCTGCATCCTCGAAAAGGGAGGATCAAAGGAGGCCATGGAGATGTATGTCGACTTCAGGGGCCACGAACCCAAGATCGATGCACTGCTGGAGAACCGGGGACTGAAGAACTAGCGGACCAGTAAACTAGCGGACAAGCGGACAGGCGGACCAGTTATTCATTACTTACCCTTTTTCTTTTCCGGTGAAGGGAAGAAATACCCTTTGCTCTTGAAAAATTGGCGGAACAGGGATTCATTGGCCGATGCAAAAATGCTCTCCCGGTTCATCGACGATCTTACATATTGCTGGCCGGAAGCAATATCGATGGCTCCCTCTACCCGGATCGGTGACATATTATCACCTTCGATGGAGAGTCGATACGGGAAAATACCGGGAACAGTGCGGTTGTCGTCAGCCATTTCCATGTTTGATGACTGCGACAGGGTGCCGATAAAACCAGCGACCTTGGCCGAATCAGCAGGTTTGTCGCCAATCATCCACCGATCGCCGGTCTTAACCAGTTGGAAAGAACTGTCGCCTGGATAAGTGAAGGTTAATCGCACCGGCATGGATCGGTCGAAACGGGATACGAGCTTGTTACGGTACCTTGCGGGTTGGTCGCCGAACATCATCGATAAAAAGCCGTCGACCACGTAAACCTTATCATCACCGGCAATCCGGATATGTGATTTCACGATGATATTCTGATCTCTGCCATATCCCTGGCCCTGATTCATCTGTGAAAATGAAAGTTTCCCGAGCCTGAAATCGGCTGTGGTCTCATCACCTTCCCTGATAACGACCCGGGTTGCGGCCGAATCGGTGATTTCGAATCCCCTCCATCCCGAAGGATCGGTAGTTGCAACGCGTTCGGGAATCGCATGGATGACAGCACTGAGGATCTGCCGAATCGATTGCGTATCGGCCGGGAACGACTGGTCTTTGAAACGAATGGTCCAGTTATTTCCGGAACCCGACAGGATCATGGCATCGGAACTGCCTTTCGGATAAATTGAAATGGAAGAAACGCGGGCTGAATCAATGGCGAACAGTTGGCTTTTAAAGGTCCGGTCTCCCTTGTGGCGGTCGTAAAGAAAAACCGCGGCTACCGCGACTAAAAGCACGATAAAAAGGATCAGCAGGGTTGAATTCTTGATTTTTTTCATTCGTAATTGATTTTTACCGAATCAGCCAGTACAGGATCACCGGTACCATTTCGGGATCAGAAATAATTTTCGTTCATTCGTTTGATTCTCAGATTACGGCGGTATTGCCATCTGAAAAATCCGAAGCCGAGAACGAGTAGCATGGGAAGCAGGAAATTCAGGTATTTCAGAAAGGTTTTCTTCCCATCATCCATCTGGTCGATCGGGCGGGAGGTGACCTCCTTGGTCCGGAGATCGATCAATCCGGTGTCGTCCGACAACCAGTCGACCGAGTTGACAAACAGGTTCAGGTTGTCGGGCTGTATCTGGCGTGCCTGCTGACCTTCGCCGTTGATCGCAAAATCGCCATCGGAAACCACGATGATCCTTGAATTCAGGTTCCCGGACAGCTTCCCCGATAAAAGTCCTGCCACGGGAAGGTTGGCCAGCGGGAAATCGTTCGACTGCCAGTTGCGAGAAACATTGAAGGCCACTGGTACATTCTCGGCTCCCGATTTTTCAGAGGTAAATGCCAGCGGTGTGAAGGTTGCATCATTTACACGTCTCGCGTAATCGATCGAGCTGGCAAATTGCAACACGACCGATGAAAGTCCTTTGGTTACGGGATGATCGGCAAATTTGGTGATGACGGGCAGGTAGGGGAACTGCATGCTCGACTGGAAGGTCATCATACCCTGTTGCTGGTTGACCATCACGGCGCCACAACTCTGATCGATGACGAAGTTCGGGTTGACCCTGATCCCTTTCTGCTCAAGCCATTGCTCCAGCCCGGTCGAAACAGCCTCTCCGCGGAGGTTCTGAAGGTCGCCTTCCACACGGTTCATCGCGATAAAGATGTTTTTGCCATAGGCCAGGAATGCATCCAGCTTGGCAAGCTGATCGGCCGGGATGGTGTCCTTTGGGTTTACGATCACGAGGGTCTTGAATTTGTCCAGATCCGAAGTGAGATCATTAAGGTTAACCGGTTCGACATCATAGAGCACAGATAATGACTGCAACACCTGCATCATGGAACCCAGTGGCGATTCACCGTTGCCCTCGACAAACCCGATCCGGGGTTTATTTTCAACCGTCATTTTTTTAATGCTGGTCGACAGCGCGTATTCCATGGCTGCACCGGGCTGAATAAAGGGAATGATCTCTTTTTTATCGCCGTGTTGAACCACGGCGCCCATGTATGCCTTTTGCTGTTTTACCTGGTCTTTTTCCCTCACATTGATCAAAACCGGACTGATCCCTTCCTGCATAGCCTTCTGTTCGGTGGCTTCATCTTTGTTTGGATTGATGAACTCATACATGACCTTACCACCCGAACGGTTGGAATATTCGATCAGCTCATCTTTGAAATCCCTGCGCAGACGTGCGAAATCCGGAGGCAGCTCCTCGCTGATGTATGCGGTAACGGTGACGGTCTGTTTCAGTGATTTCAGAATGTTCCGCGTGGCTTCTCCCAAGGTGTACCGCTTGTCGGCCGTAAAATCAAGCCTGACAAAAAAACGGTCGGCCAGCAGGTTGACAAGAATCAGCACGCCGAAGATTAACAAAAGGTATGTAGCGGTCGATTTTCGGTTTTTCATCTTATCCTGTTATTGACTATTTCAATTTTAATTCATGATTTTAGCTTGCCAGATTTCTTTTCGAAAGAGCCATCTCCGTTCCCGTCAGTCCGAGGAAAATGATAGAAAGAAAATAGATCACATCCTTTGAATCGATCACCCCACGTGCCATGCTTTCGAAATGTGTGCTGATACTCAGGTAATTGAGGATCCCGCCGATCCAACCGAGCGAGTTGCTCCCCATGAGTCCGAAAAGGAGGTGAAAGAAAATTCCGATGAACAGGGCGATCAGGAAGGCTACGATCTGGTTTGATGTGATGCTGCTGGCAAACATCCCGATGCTGATGTAGCAGGCACTCATGAACAAAAGTCCGAGGTATCCCAGCCAGATTGCCCCGTGATCGGGTTTCCCGATGCTTGCAACCGAAATGTAATAGGGCAGGGTGAGCGCCAGTGCGATACAGATCAACACCAGGGCCGACAGGAACTTCCCGGTGATGATCTGCCAGTCGGTGACAGGTTTGGTGACCAGCAGTTCGAGGGTTCCGGTCTTGCGTTCTTCTGACAGCAATCCCATGGTCACGGCGGGAATAAAGAAAAACAGCGACCAGAAAGCGATTCCGAAGAACGATTGCAGGGTCGCCTGGTTTACCAGAAAAATATCACTTCCGAAAAGCCAGGTAAAAAACCCGCTGAACCCCAAAAAGAGCAGGATCATAACATAGGCCATCAACGAATCGAAGAATGACCAGAGTTCACGTTTCGCAATTATCCAGATTTGTTTCATATAAAGGATTGACTGATTGATTGACTGACTGATTTATTGATTTATCGATTTATTGATTTATTGAGTGAATTTTCCGTTTTCAATTGTCAATTGTCAATTGTCCATTGTCCATTGATCAGTTGTTGATTGTAAGGTCTCGGAACACTTCTTCCAGTTTGCGCTCAAGTGGCGTCATTTCGGTGAGTGACCAGTTGTTTTCGACGCAGGTGCGGAATATGGCTTTTCTCGAACTCATGCCAGGCTTACTCTGTACCTCAAACGCCTGGGTATGTTCGGGAAGCAGGTCGACGAGTTCCACGGTGTCGAGTGATTGCAACCGTGCGAAGATCTGGTTGCGATCACCATCCTCGATGGTCACCTTGAGGATCTCCTTGTCTTGTGCCTGTTTCCGCAATGTTGTCGCTGTTCCGTCGGCGACCAGTTTACCTTCGCTGATGATCACGATCCGGTCGCAGGTCGCTTCAACCTCGGCCAGGATGTGGGAGCACAGGATCACGGTTTTTTCACGGCCGATCCGTTTAATCAGCTCACGGATCTCGACGATCTGGTTGGGATCGAGGCCGGAAGTCGGCTCGTCGAGGATCAACACCTCCGGGTTGTGGATCAGGGCCTGGGCAAGCCCGACGCGTTGCTGATACCCTTTGGAGAGTTCATTGATCTTTTTATACTTCTCGGTTTTCAACCCGCAAACATGTACCATCTCACGGATACGTTCCCGGATCTGGTTTGCCGGCACTCCCTGCAATTCTGCTACATACCGCAGGTAATCGATCACCGGCATCTCCTTGTACAGGGGATTCGATTCGGGAAGGTAGCCGATGTGTTTTTTTACCTCGTCGGGGTGTTCCGTCACCGAGAAGCCGCCTACCTTCACGGTTCCTTCATTGGGTTGCATGAAACAGGTGATGATCTTCATGGTGGTGGTTTTCCCGGCGCCGTTCGGTCCGAGAAAACCTACAATCTCACCGGTATTGACCTTGAAGGAGACGTTGTCGACCGCCTTTTGAAAGCCATAAAGCTTCGTGATATTTTCGACACTGACTTCCATAAATGATTTTTTTTGCAAAAGTATTTTGAAGATTTTTCTTTTAAAAATGTTTAACAAATTTTTAACAGAATAGGTTCGGAAGGTTGTCTGCAGGCTGAAAACAGTGATATGGGTTTTGATCAACCGATCACAGTTATTGGGGGGATGATATGCCAAGCCGTTTAGTAAGCGTCTGTGTGCGTTTTGGATTTTCTTCGATAATATCTTGATATATAATGATTTTTATTGTATATTTGGGATGGATACAACAAACTTATCCCGACTCTTTGCCGGATCAAATAAAACCAAATTAAAACCGGACAATATGAGAACGTTCTTTACTGTTTTATTTGCGGTCGTTCTGACCGCTGTTCAGATTCAGGCCCAGGTGGGCATCAACACCGACGGAAGTCAACCCGATGGTTCGGCTATCCTTGACACGAAATCAACGAGCAAGGGATTTTTACCACCGCGAATGACCCGAACGCAGATGTATGCCATTCAGAACCCGGCCAGCGGGCTGGTGGTATTTTGCATAGACTGCGGTGCGAATAGCTCCGGGGCGTTGGCGTTTTACATGTCCGGCGAACCTGCATTATGCTGGATCACCAGCAACCTGGGTTCTGATCATCAGGCAACTGAGGCAAATGATGCTACCGAAGCATCGGCCGGCTGGTATTGGCAATTCAACCGGAAACAAGGCTACCAGCATGACGGAACCACCCGGACTCCCGCCACGGAATGGATTCCCCCCATCAGTGAGAATTCAGACTGGCAACCCGCAAACGATCCATGTGCTATTGAGCTGGGCGGTTCCTGGCGGTTACCGACCGACACGGAATGGAGCAATGTTGACAATGCAGAAGGATGGGCAAATATAACCGATACATGGAACTCCCTGCTTAAATTACATGCTGCCGGATATCTCACACAGGGCACCGGGACGCTTTCCAGCCGGGGTTCGCACGGTGAGTACAGGAGCAGTTCTCAGGCCAGCTTATCCGGTGGCTGGATTCTTGACATCGGCCCGAGCAATTGCTTCATGTACAACTTACTCAAGGCAAACGGCATCACCGTGCGGTGTGTAAAATGATTTCTTGAGCGATTGACAATGGAAAATTGAAAACGGAAAATGGAACTTGGAAAATGGAAAATCGAAAATGTGCTAATGTGCTGATGTGAGAATTTGAGAATGTAAAAATTTTGAATTTTGATATTTGATATATAAATTTTTAATTACTGTTTTTTCCCTTATACCTATTGCCAAATGCCTAATGCCCGATTTTTGGCTTTTTTTATTGCCTTTGCATTTTCAACCCGATAAAACTGTGAAACTTAATTGCGCTATAATATGTTAGGTATAACATTTGGAAGAGGGGCAATAATATTGTTCTTGCGGCGATCTTTTATGATGGTACAAACCGATCCATGATAAACCATAAAACAATGAAGACAATGAAAAAATCACTGTTCCTGTTTTTTTGCGTTGTTTCGTTTGTTGTACGAACCAATGCTCAGGTGGGCATCAATGCCGACCAAAGTGAACCCGACCCGTCGGCCATGCTCGATGTGAAATCGACTAACAGAGGGGTTGTTTTACCCCGTATGACCCTTCAGCAACGAAATGCCATTCAGAGTCCCACCGAAGGGCTAATGGTTTATTGCACCAATTGCGGTCGCCTGGGAGCCGGCGGGGCGCTGTCCATCTTCACCAACGGCGTATGGACGGTGATCGGACCCTGTACAGTCAGCCCTGTTGTTGCTTCAGATCACACCATAACGCCCGGCCAGATCATATGGCGATGGAATGGAACCTCCAGCGGTGTAAAATTTAATATAATCAATGATTTCGACAACGCCACCGACCTGGGTTACGCTTTGTCGAAAACCGAAACTGGAATTCAATGTGATCAGACCTACTTACGCTATATTTGGAACTACTCCGAATGCGGCGTGGCTGGGGTGACCTCGCTCACGGTAACCACAGCACCGGTGGTACCCGATGCACCGCTGGCCGGCACCCAAGTGCCATCGATGTTCCAGATCGTGTGGAACTGGAACGCGGTTGCCGGCGCCACCGGGTACAAGTGGAGCGCTACCGATGACTTCGCCTCCGCCACCGAAATGGGAACCGGCCTTTCGAAAACCGAAACCGGGCTTACCTGCAATACGGAATATACCCGGTATGTGTGGGCCTACAATGCCTGCGGGGTCTCGGCCGTAACGGTGATCGCCGCCTCCACCAGCCCGCCACCCGCTCTACCGGTTGCAGGAACCCATATTCCATCGCTGACCCAGATTATCTGGAACTGGAATCCTGCAACGGGCGCCACAGGTTATAAATGGAATACGGTCAATAATTACAGTACCGCGACCAATTTGGGAACGGTCACCTCCAATACCGAAACCGGGCTTAATTGCGGAACTTCCTATACAAGATATCTTTGGGCTTATAACGATTGTGGAGGCACCGTATCGCCGATAATACTAACCCAAGCCACAGTCAATTGTCCGACGTGTGGGCAACCAATCACCGATGTCCGCGACGGGAAGATTTACAACACGGTGTTGATCGGCGCTCAATGCTGGATGGCGCAGAACCTGAACATCGGAACAAAGATCAACAGCTCGTGGGAACAGACTGACAACCAGGTGATTGAAAAATACTGTTACAACGATCTTGAATCGAATTGCGACATCTATGGCGGGCTTTACCAGTGGAACGAGGCAATGCAATATGTGACGACAGCCGGGGTGCAGGGGATCTGCCCGGCAGGGTGGCACTTGCCAACGGATGCCGAATGGACTGTCCTGACCACCTTCCTGGGAGGCGAAAGTGTTGCCGGAGGGGAGATGAAAGAGACCGGCACAACCCATTGGTCTTCGCCCAACACCGGGGCCACCAACAGCAGCGGATTCACTGCGCTTCCTGGCGGCTACCGGAACTACGATGGCACCTTCGGCGATCTCACATACTACGCCTACTTCTGGTCGTCGTCGGAGTCCTCGTCGTCGTACGCGTGGAACCGGCTACTCTACTACGACAGCGCGTACGTGGGCTGGAGCAGCAGCAGAGACAAGGCGTACGGTTTCTCGGGGCGCTGCCTGAGGGATTAGAAAAAAGTCAGAACAGGATTTTCAGGATTTCAGGATGGACAGGATTGACGAAATTCTTAAAGTGATTAAAGGATTTCGGGATGGACAGGATGAAATTTCCTAATCCAACATTTTTTATAGGTTTTCGTATTACTTTTGTATCATCAACCGGATTAACCTGAAATTTTAATCCGGTGTGCTATGAAAACACTGAAGCAAAATCTGCTGATCATGTTGTTTCTGCTCCCATCGCTGCTACAGGCCATGGAAAAAGAGATTCCGTTCACTCTCGATGACCGTGACCGGATTATCCGGACAGAGCAGAAAGTAGAGTCTTTGCAAACCGAGATGAACGCCCATTTCGACCAGTTGTTCAACTTTCTGTGGGCCATCATCGGCATTTTCACCACCATGATGGTCAGCGTGTTTGGCTTTGCCTTCTGGGACCGCAAGCTCTCGTTGGCCCCTGTGAAAAAAGATCAGACCCGGATCATTGAATCCCTTCGCCAATTATCAGAAACCCAACCGAAACTCCGGGAAATACTTAAGAATGCCGGATTGCTGTAGGGCAAGGCAACAGTCTGAACAGGATTTTCAGGATTTCGGGATGGGTGGGATTGAAAAAAATCCTGTTCAGACTTTTTCTGCCAGCGCATCATACAACACTTCGATCGGATGATACGCCCTCCGGCCGGTGCCGTCCCTGATCTGATGCCGGTAAGAGGTTTCGTGTACGTTTACAGGAGACATCGCTTTCAAAAATCTTTTTCAGGAATTTTTGATGGATTCTGTTTTTATGTTATAAATTTGATCAACGAATTGTCGGTCAGTCATTTGTTGTTATGTTTTTCGCATAACATCAGTAATGCCATCCAATTCATTATTAGCCATAACAACCAGCTTCAATCCTGTGTCCCATGAAAAACATTGCATTTTTTCTATTTGCGCTGATGTGCCTGGCCTTTGCCTCGCAGGCCCAGGTGGGCATCAATGCCGACCAAAGCGAACCCGACCCGTCGGCCGGACTGGATGTGAAATTCATCAATAAAGGGGTGTTGTTACCCCGTATGACGCTTCAGCAGCGAAACGATATCCTGAATCCCGCAGAGGGATTGATGGTTTATTGCACCAATTGCGGTCGCCTGGGAGCCGGCGGGGCACTTTCCATCTTCACAAACGGCGCCTGGACGGTGATCGGGCCGTGTTCCATCAACCCGGTTACCTCCGGCACACATACCGTATCCCCCGGGCAGATCATCTGGCGATGGACCGGAACCGGCAGCGGCGTGAAATGGAACACAACCAACGACTTTGATAACGCCACTGACCTGGGATATGTCACCTCCAAAACCGAGACCGGCATATTGTGCGGACAAACCTACACCCGGTTTGTATGGAACTACTCCGAATGCGGCGTGGCTGGGGTAACTTCAATGACAGTGACTACCGATCCAGTTGCGCCTGACTTACCTGCTGAAGGAATTCAAATCTCTTCATGTACGCAAATAGTATGGAATTGGACTGCTGTTCCTTCGGCCTCTGGTTATAAGTGGAGCGCAACCGACGACTTTGCCTCCGCGACGGAGATGGGAACAAGCCTTACCAAAACTGAAACAGGACTGGCGCCCAGTAATACATATACCCGTTATATCTGGGCCTACAATGCATGTGGCGCATCATTGACCAAAATGATCAATGGATCAACCTTACCTTTGCCTGGAAACCCCATTGCCGGAACCCATATTGCGGAGATGAGCAGAATCAAATGGAACTGGAGCGAAGTGACCGGAGCTACAGGTTATAAATGGAATACGGTAAATAATTATAGTACTGCGACAACTTTGGGAACTGTCACTTCCACGACCGAAACCGGGCTTAATTGCGGAACTTCCTATACAAGATATCTTTGGGCTTTTAACACTTGTGGAGGCACCGTATCGCCGACAATACTAACCCAAGCCACAGTCAATTGTCCGACATGTGGGCAACCAATCACCGATGTCCGCGATGGGAAGACTTACAACACGGTGTTGATCGGCGCACAATGCTGGATGGCGCAGAACCTGAACATCGGAACAAAGATCAACGGCTCGTGGGAACAGACCAACAATCAGGTGATCGAAAAGTACTGTTACAGTGATCTTGAATCGAATTGCGACATCTATGGCGGGCTTTACAAGTGGAACGAAGCCATGCAGTACGTGACCACACCCGGGGTACAGGGGATCTGCCCGGCAGGGTGGCACTTGCCAACGGATGCCGAATGGACTGTCCTGACCACCTTCCTGGGAGGCGAAGATGTTGCCGGAGGGAAGATGAAAGAGACCGGCACAAACCATTGGTCTTCGCCCAACACCTTGGCCACCAACAGCAGCGGGTTCACTGCGCTTCCTGGCGGCTACCGGTACGACGATGGCGACTTCTACGATCTCGCAGACTACGCCTACTTCTGGTCGTCGTCGGAGTCCTCATCGTCGGACGCGTGGGACCGGATCCTCTCCTGCTACGACGCGATCGTGTACCGGTTCGGCAACGCCAAGGCGTGGGGCTTCTCGGGGCGCTGCCTCAAGGATTGAAAAGTGTCAGAACAGGATTTCAGGATTTCAGGATGGACAGGATTAAAAATAAGTCAGAACGGAATTTTCAGGATTTTGGGATGGACAGGATTGAAATGAATAAAAGGTAGGAATAGAACGAAGTGGTATTTATATGAAAAACAGAACCCTAAGTGAAGTTGATGTTTCATGGTAATGAGTAATAGTGTTAATCGTTCATAACCTTTCCGGGATGGGTATATCATTTATCTGATGAAAATGCATGGCATTTATCCATTAGATAATGCAAGGAAAGTCTTGTAATCATCAAAAAAACCATATTTTATAAGAAACAGAAATACAGTTATTTGCAAAATTGTTTCTGAAGAGATGCAGTAATGCCGATAGGAACAGCAACCCTGTTTTTGCGAACCAGTTCCGATTCGGTTTAAACTTGGTTTTTCGGAATGGGCCCGGTGATGGAAAGAGAAGTGGACAAACTGACACATACGATCATCGGCTGTGCCATGCAGGTTCATTCAACTCTGGGCAATGGTTTTCAGGAGGTGATTTACCAAAGGGCTCTGGCCATCGAATTTGAATTCCGTGGAATTTTTTATGAACGTGAAAAAGAGATGGAAATTTTTTACAGGGATGTTCAAATCGGAACACGCCGGGTTGACTTTTTTGTTGAAGGACAGGTGATGGTTGAGTTAAAAGCCGTCGAAAAATTGGAAGGGGTTCATAAAGCACAGGCTATAAACTACCTGGAGGCTTATAATATGGAGGATGGATTGTTGATCAACTTCGGGAACACCAGCCTGGAATTCAAACGGGTCTATAACAAAAGACTGACAAATAAAAACAACCTCTCCTTAAAGACCAAACCCCAATAATCCTGTCTATCCCGTAATCCTGAAATCCTGTCTATCCAATAATCCTGAAATCCTGAAATCCTGTTCAGACCTTTTCCAACAGTGCTTCATACAGCACCTCCACCGGATGATACGCCCTCCGGCCTGTTCCGTCCCTGATCTGATGCCGGCAGGAGGTACCGGGAGCAACGATGACCACCTCTTCAGGGGCTTTCCTTACTGCCGGGAATAAAACCAGCTCGCCGACTTTCATCGACAGATCATAGTGCTCCTTTTCATAGCCGAACGACCCCGCCATGCCGCAACACCCCGATTTAATTTCCTCTACCTGGTAATTGACGGGGATGGACAGCATTTTTTTTGTGGTTTCGACCGAAGCGAGCGCCTTCTGGTGACAGTGGCCGTGGAGGAGGATTTTTAATGGTTTGTCGGTGAAGAATTGATTGACTGATTGACTGATTGATTGATTGACTGAATGACTGATTGACTGATTGATAGATTGACTGATTGACTGATTGATTGGTTGACTGAATGATTGATTGACTGAATGATCGACTGACTCAGTATCTGAATGTTTTTCCCTGATACCTAATGGCCAATGCCTAATGCCTGAATTTGCATTTTGCAATTCATTTACCACAAACTCATCAAACATCACTGCATGCTTTGCCAGGTGCAGGGCTGCTTCCTTCAGTTCGGGATCGACCAGATCGGGGTATTCGTCGCGGAAAGTGAGAATGGCAGAGGGTTCGATGCCGATCAGCGGGGTATCCGCGGTTATCAGGTCCTTTAGCTTTGAAACGTTGGCATTGGCAAGCTTTTTCGCTTTCCGGATTAATCCTTTCGACAGAAACGTCCGCCCGCTCTCTTCATGATCGGGGATGACCACGCGGTAGCCCAAGGCATTCAGCAGTTTGATGGCTTTAATGCCAATCTCCACATCATTGAAATTTGTGAATTCGTCGGCAAAAAGATAAACCGTTTTGCGCCCGGTCCTGCTCCTGGCCGCCGCGGGGTGTGTTGTGCCTGCCTTACCGGGTTTGCTGCCGGAAGGTACAGCAGGCTGATCGCTTGCAGTATGCATGTGGTCGTCGGAGAATCCTGTTTTGTTAATCTCCCCGGTGTTCAATAGTAATCCCACCAGGAGGCTTTGTGACGGTTCGGATTCCGATGCTTCAGCCTTCTCCCTTCTCCCATCATAACTGGCTGCCCATGCCCGAAGCGTTGTCGAATAGAGCAGGGGAATGTCGCGTTTTTGGGCAAAGCCAAGCGTATTTTTAGTAATTCCTGAGAAAAACCGGTTCTTCTGGAAAAAGTTGAAAAGACCGGGAACAATGCTTCCAAGTTTATTGATGGAGGTGATATTGGCGATAAGCCTCGACCGGAGCGGAATGCCATTCGCATCGTAGTAATGCTGGAGGAATTCGGCTTTAAGTTTGGCAATGTCGACATTCGACGGGCATTCAGCTTTACAGGCCTTGCACGACAGGCAAAGGTCCATCACTTCATAGATCTCCTTGTGATCAAAAGGATTTTCTTTGGAGGAATTCGTAAGGAATTCCCTGAGGATGTTCGCCCGTGCCCGTGTGGTTGTGTTCTCCTCTTTGGCAGCCATGTACGACGGACACATCCACCGTCCGGTGATGACGGTATTGCGGCAGTCGCCCGAACCGTTGCACTGCTCCGCCGCCCGGAGAATACCGTGATTATGCGAGAAATCGAAAACCGTCGCGATCTCCCGGGCAGGCTTGCCGGGCTCAAACCGCAAACTGGTATTCATTTTCGGCGTATCGGTGATCTTGCCGGGGTTGAAAATATGGTGCGGATCCCACAGTGACTTGATCTCCCTGAAAAGCCCATAATTGTGTTCTCCCAGCATGAAGGGGATGAATTCCCCGCGTAGCCTTCCATCACCATGCTCGCCCGACAGAGATCCCCGGAACTTTTTGACAATTTTGGCAGTTTCAAAGGCAACGGTATGAAAAAGCTCCACATCACCGGGATCTTTCAGGTTAAGCACCGGTCTGAGGTGCAATTCTCCGGAACCGATATGGGCGTAATACACACAATCGAGTCCCAGCCCGGCCATCATTTTGTTAAATTCATCGATATACGCTGGCAGGTTTTCCGGGTGAACCGCGGTGTCTTCGATCACCGGCACGGGTTTCCGGTCGCCGGGGTAGTTGGAAAGTACGCCCAGCCCGGCTTTCCGGAGATCCCATACTTTTTTCAGATCGGGCGGGAAAACGATCGGGTAATGGTAGCCCAAGCCCTGTGATTTCATTTCCTCCACCAGGTCATGGTAGATTGTCATGATCTCATCCCTGGTTTCGCGGGCAAATTCAATGATCAGGATGGCGCCCGGATCCCCCTCGATGAAGAATCTGTTCTGCCGCTGGGTGATGTTGTCTTTCGTGCAATCCATGATCGGCTTGTCCATCAGCTCAACCGAACCCGGACTGTACTTCAGCGCCACCAGGTTGGCCTCGAGCGACTCCTCAACCGTGCGGCAATGAACACAGATTAACGCCTTCTCCTTCGGCGGCAACGGCACCAGGTTCAGCTTGATCTCGGTCATGAACATCAGTGTCCCCTCGGAACCGGAGATGAGTTTGGCCAAATTAAGTGAATGAGTGAATGAGTGAATGAGTGAATGAGTGAATGACTGATTGATTGATTGATTGACTGATTTTGAATTTTGAGTTTCTTTTTGATTTTGCAGATGAAACGGCTCCATGTTTAGTAACAGATCCAGCGCATACCCCGTATTCCTCCGGTGTATCCGCGGATCGGGGTACTCTTTCCGGATCTCTTCCTGGTTCAGCGGGTCGGATAGAATGTCGCGAACCTGCCGGTAAATCTTGTTTTCAAGGGTTTCACCGGAACATTTTTCCTGAAATTCTTCCGGCGTCAGATCCCTGAATTCAACTTCCGACCCATCGCTTAAAAATCCTTTAACAGAAATCACATGGTCGCGGGTGCTGCCATAGAGGATCGAATGGGCGCCGCAACTGTTGTTCCCGACCATCCCGCCCATCATGCAGCGGCTCGAGGTGCTGGTCTCGGGTCCGAAGAAGAGGCCATGACGGGATGCGAAGGCGTTCAACTCATCGAGGATCACCCCCGGTTGAACCCTGACCCAGCGTTCTTCGGCATTGAATTCAAGGATGGCGGTCAGGTAACGTGAAACGTCTACCACCAGCCCGTTTCCGACCACCTGGCCGGCCAGTGAAGTACCGGCAGTCCGGGGGATCAACGGGGTGCCGGTTTCCCGGGCGAAGGCGATCAGCCGGGAAATGTCGGCGGCATGCCGGGGACGGGCTACTCCCAACGGTTTTTCCCGGTAGGCGGAGGCGTCGGTTGCATATAGGATGCGGCTTGCTTCATCAACGAAGATCTCTCCTTCAAAGCCGACCCGGAGTTCCTCAATCTGATCCTGGAAATTATCTTTATTCATTGCATATGAAATCTTAAGTGCCTATATTCATCTACCTATCCTGATTTATCCAAAAATGTTATTGTTTTACCTTTTTCTCTGTGAACCTCAGTGGATTCTCTGTGAACCTCCGTGAAATTTCTTACACAGAGAACCACGGAGAAATCACAGAGCGCCACAGAGAAAAAAAACATGAATTTCCCAGGTCAGATGCGACTTTTAGAATAATACTATCAATTTGACAACATTTGTTTTTGAACCCACTCCGGAAATCCTACAGTTGTGAAAACATCGAAAATTCAATGATGTGTGTTGCTGATTTTATGGACACTTCGAAGTTTCTCAATGTCCGTTTTTCAATTGATATGACTTTCAGGATTGGACTCATTTTAATTTTTACATTTTACATTTGTATTTTACATTTCGATATTTGAACCGGACCGAAGCGGAGCACGGCAGAGCCAATTTTGAATTTTGTCCATTAATCAGACCACCTGAATTATCTTGTTATTGCCTTTTGATTGTTTAACCGTTTTTCAATATCCTTGAATTCCTGATCATTTTTCAGCGCTATAAACTCTTCCTGGCGTTCTATCCGGCCGATATCATTAAATCCTTTTACAATGGCCATGTTCAATTGTTTAAGTGCCAAATCCTGCTTACCCTGCCGGGCATATACCTGTGCCCGCAAATAATTGGCTTCCGGATTTTGAGGCTCGATCAGTTCGTAGATATCGATCACCTTCTCGGCAGTCTGATCGCTCCCTTTCGACAGTTCAGAGCCCGACTGCATGTAGCAGTAAAGGCCCATGAATGCGAGCATCCGCCGGTTATACAGGGTATCTTCACGGGAAAAGAAATCCATATTGTGAGAATTCAGGAAGGTCATATCTTCCGTCATGTTCCGGCCTTTGTTCTCCTGTTCTCCCTTCCCTTGCACACCCGCACTTTCTTCATTTGTACCTCTTCCTTGCTCCTTTCCGCCTTCCCCTTGATCTTTGATCTTTGAACTTTGATCTTTGAACTTTGATCCTTGATCCTTGATCTTTGAACTTTGATCCTTGAACTTTGATCCTTGATCCTTGATCTTTGAACTTTGATCTTTGAACTTTGATCCTTGATCTTTCCCGCTTCCCCCTTTGTTTTTCGTCGCCATATTAACTTTCCATTCCTTCCACCAACTCATATCTTTACTGAGAACCGCATCCATCAACTGTTGCCGTTCCGTTTCCTCCTTCCTCATCAACGATTCTCTGTATTGTTGTTCCCGGATATAAAGCGGACTGTGGGTGATGGAATCCATGCGCCGGGTAAAGGATGCGAGCGGCGACAGGTCGTGAAGACACGACAGGGTAAAACTGCAGGAACCCATTGCATCAGGCATGTACCCTTTCCGGAGGTTCGTCGATATTTCCAGGTCCGATTCACGGGCAATGAGGTTCGTCAGGGCTGTGTCGGGAAGAATCTGCCGGTCGCGCATGGCATTCGTGGTGATCCAGCAGAAAGCCTTTTCCATCTCTTCTTCTGGTGGCCATTCATGGATTCCCGGCCAGGTGGCGATATGATGACGGAATCCCGCTTCACGCAGGGGCTTTTCAAGCGACAATAACTCCCCGACGTTGAAGTCCCCCCATCCGGCCATCCCGTAATAATCGAACTGAAACGGCGGTGCATAACCATTTCCCGAAAAACCGGCTCCACACCCAATCACACCGCGTACTTTAAGAAAGTAGAGGCCGGTAAGCGACGCCACCCGTGCGCCACCCGAAAATCCCATCAGGTAAACCCTGCCGGTGTCGACCGGATAAGTCGTAACGATTTCCTGAACAAGGGTCCTGATAATTTTCTGCGTCGTGTCGACCGGCAAACCATTTTTTATGTCGTTGGAACCCACCATCAGATAGCCGAACCGTTCGGCCAGCAACTTATACCGCTCAAGTGGCAGTGAACCGGCCCCGTGCGGATCGAAGGCGATGATCAGCGGGAAAAGCGGGACCCTTGCGGTATCATAATCCGGTGTTTTCAACGCAACGGGACCTGTAGCAAAACTTCCGGGGATCAGCAGGGCATAGGAACGGGAGTGATCGCTCCTGTAAACGATGGTTGGATGGATGATGCCCGGCTTCGGCAAGGCCGCAAATGCTTCCCGGGTAAACTGCCTTCCCTGCGTACAGGAACCGGCGAGGATCCACAACGACAGGATGGATGTGAAAACGCAAGCACAACCGCAACCGGGTTTCCGATTAAAAACCGGCATCAAGAGTTTGTTCCAAAAACCAATTTTCTCGAAAAACAGGACGCTGACCGAATTCGAAGCGTTTTTGCAATCAGTTACATGCCTTTTTTCAGACAGGATACAATTCATTAATATCTTTTTTTCAGAGCAGGATCAATTATTTCTTGTAGAAATTGGTCGATTCAAAGATCTTGTCGGCCGACTTGGCAATAAACCCACTGTATAGTTTACCATCCGATTCGGGATACCGTTTGGCGAATTCGTAATAACAACCGGGAATTTCAGAATCCCCTTCCAGAAATCTGAATTTTACCATCCCGGCTTTGATGCTCGATTGCTCCAGCAACTCTTCCGGCGTTCCCTGAACCTCGCCGGCACCGTCGTTGATCAGAAATCCATGGTTTTTCAGAAATTCGTTAACCTTATAAATCGTGTCGTACTTTTTCAGCCGGTTCACACTGACCGTGAAATGGTTGGCGCAGAAACCATTGACGTACAGCCAGCCTGCATATTCAGATTCCTGTCTGAGCTTTTCATAGACACCGAAAGATGGAGCGCCTGACTGATTACCGGAAAAGATCAGATCATCCGAATTAAGCGTGTCGGCGGGAATCGTGTTCACCCATTTTTTAACGGTTTCCTGTAAAAACGGACTGAATTCCTCAACTTTCAGCTCACTGATGAAAACCCGCGGGGCATCCGGATCAGTGGAATGTTCAAAGTGTTTGGCATATAGCTTCTTCGATTCAAAATGGTAATCACCCTTGAATTCGTACCCGCTCGCAAGGAAAACCTTTGAAAGCCGGTCGATCCCGATCAGCGGGTGCCGGAACGTACGGAAGGCAATGTGATCGTTGATTACCGTTTCGCCTTCAGCAACAAAGAGATTGTATACCTTCTTCGTCGAAGGATTCTGGGTGGTATAGATATCCCAGAGTCGTTTAAAAATATCTTGATGGTTCATAAAATTTCAGGTTGATTGTTTCAATTTGGTGAACTGATAAAGTTTTGAAAATTTCATCAAAAATAATGAAAATCAGTTTGCCGGGAAATAACGACAACCGGGCAGGAAGTGCCACCTTGCCATTCATTCACGAAATTTTTGTACCTTGGCTACATGATTTTATTGCAATCCACCCTGTTTTCTTTCTATTGATCATGAGATGATATCGAAGTATTTGAAAGCCATTTTTGCCACCGCTTCGCAGGGTGATGCCCGGGAGGAGAGTTATTATCCGCATCTTGCCGATCTGCTGTACGCTTTTGCAGCGGATCAGCAAATCAGAAATTGCCACATTACCATTCTTCCAAAAAAGACCGATGCCGGCAACCCCGATTTCAGAATATGGGATGGCAAAGAGAACATCGTTGGGTATATTGAAGCTAAGAAGCCCGGTGAAAATCTGGAATTGATCGAACGGACGGATCAACTGAAAAGATACCTGAAAACATTTCCGAATCTGATCCTGACCGATTTCTATGAATTCCGCCTTTACCGTAATGGTCAGCTGGTCGATCGTACATTCATTGCCCGGAAAGCGTTGGCGAAAAGAGGAATATCACCGCCGGCAGAGAACATGGAACAATTCCATTCAGTTCTGTTAAAGTTTTTCGCTTTTAGTCTGCCAAAAGTAACCACGGCCGGACAGTTGGCTCGTGAACTGGCGCTTCGTACACGCTTTTTACGAGATGAGGTGATCGGTGTCGAATTGGAACAACAACAAAAGGGTAATGGAGAACTTTATGGATTTTACGAGACTTTTAAAAAGTATCTGATCGCGAAACTTACCGAAAAGGAATTTGCCGACCTGTTTGCACAAACCATAACGTACGGACTCTTTGCAGCCCGAACCCGGAGCGCCAATGGTTTTAACCGGAAACTGGCTTATGATCTGATCCCTAAAACGATCGGAATATTGCGTAATGTTTTCCGGTTTGTTTCGCAAGGAGATCTTCCTCCGCACTTGGAGGTGATGGTTGATGATATTGCTGAAGTGCTGAATGCAACCAATGTAAACAACATTCTCCATCAATATTATCGCGCAGGGCGTGGGGAAGATCCGGTTGTTCATTTCTACGAGACTTTTCTGAGTGAATACGATCCGACAACCCGCGAGAAGAGAGGAGTTTATTATACGCCGGAACCGGTGGTACGGTACATTGTGCACGGCGTCCACGAATTGTTGAAGTCGGGCTTTGATCTCGCCGACGGACTGGCAAGTCGTGAAGTGACCCTTCTTGATCCGGCCGCCGGTACGCTTACCTTCCCTGCCGAAGCGATCAAACTGGCCGTTGCCGAATTTACCGGCAAATATGGCGAAGGAGGCATCAACTCCTTGTTTAAGGAACATCTGTTGCCAAATTTCTGTGCTTTCGAACTGATGATGGCCCCGTATGCCATCGGGCATATTAAAATGAGTTTTCTCCTTGATGAACTGGGATACACGATGTCGGATCAGGAACGCTTCAGGCTGTACCTTACCAATACCCTCGACATGGAGGACCTCGCCCAGACCCATATTCCCGGACTTGAAAGTCTCAGCAATGAAAGCCATGAGGCAGGAAGGATCAAAAAGGAGGAAAAGATTTTGGTGATAATGGGGAATCCGCCGTACAGCGGCATCTCTGCCAATAAGAACGAGTGGACTGAAAAACTACTGAAAACCAGCCTCGACGGGGCACAGAGCTATTATGAGATCGATGGTAAAAAGCTGGAGGAGAAAAAACTGTGGCTGCAGGATGATTATGTGAAGTTCCTACGGTTCGCGCAATGGAAGATACATAAAGCAGGCAAAGGGATCGTGGGAATGATCACGAACCACAGTTATCTGGATAATCCTACTTTCAGGGGCATGCGGCAGAGCCTGATGAAGACCTTTGATGAGATTTTCATTCTCGATTTGCACGGAAACAGCCTCAAAAAAGAGACCACCCCCGACGGCACAACCGATGAGAATGTGTTCGACATCATGCAGGGGGTGGCCATTGCTATTTTTATCAAAACCGGGAAATCGAAAGTTTGCAGGGTTTATCACCACGATCTTTTTGGCAGAAGGGAGCATAAATATGAGTGGCTTGATCTTCATTCACTGAATCGAAAGGATTATCAGCAATTGACGCCTAAAACACCCTGGTACTTCCTCATCAAGCGAAATACCTCTGACATTGAGCATTATAACCAGTGGATGCGGGTAAATGAGATTTTTCCGGTAAATAATGTTGGAATTGTTACAGCGAGGGATAAATTCGCTGTTGATTTTACGCTGCATGTACTTCGCGGTAGGATTTTGCAGTTTCGGGATTTAAAAATTGAAGATATTTTCTTTAAGGATTCTTACAAACTAAAAGATACCTCCACATTTAAATTAAATAAGTACCGATTAGCATTATCCCAGGATACTGAATGGAATAATCATTTTGAATCAATTCTTTACCGGCCATTTGATCACAGAATTGTTTATTACTCACCTTGCGTGGTTGAAAGACCAATTCAGGATTTGATGGAGAATTTGCTAAAGGAAAACATTGGTTTGGCGGTAGGAAGACAAGGTCAGGTAGCCGGTGACAGGCATCTTTGGAACCTAATTTTCGTTACTGATTCGATCATCGATTTCAATTTGTTTTATAGAGGAGGCGAACTTTTATTTCCTTTGTATCTCTATAAACGGGATGAAACGAAGAAGCGCCGCGGTTTCCAGACCATGATGTTGTTTGAACCGGAAGAAGAGTATGGCAATGGTGGCCGGAAACCCAATATCGCTCCCGTCGTGTTCGAAAAACTAAAACATTACCACGGCCAACAACCCACACCTGAACAGATCCTTTATTATTGTTACGCGGTGCTCTACAGCAATCAGTATCGCGCGAAGTACGCGGAGTTCCTGAAGATCGACTTCCCGCGCATACCTTTCACGGCCGATCATGACCTTTTCCTGAAACTTACTGAGGTTGGTAAAAGTCTGGCGGAACTGCACCTTTTAAAAAGCCGCCAACTGAATAAACCGGTCATCAGGTACCGGGGCAGGGGTGAGGACCTGATCGAAAAGATTGTTTACAATGAGGAGAGAAAAATTGTATTTATCAATGATTATAAGTATTTCGAAGGAATAGCGCCTGAAGTTTGGGCATATCATGTTGGCGGATATCAGGTAATGGAAAAATACCTGAAAGACCGCAAAGGCCGCCTGATGGATGATCCTGCCACCTATTGCAAAATTGCCACAGCAATTCATGAAACTATTCAAATTCAGGCAAAAATTGATAATCTTTATCTGCACCTGGAAGCAAAAATCATCGATTTTTAGCTTGAAAGTCACGAAGTCAAGAAGTTTCTCATCCATCAAACCAACCCATTCATGAAATCAACAGCAAAAATCGTCGACGAATATATGGCCGAAGTTCCGGAAGACCGGAAAGAAGCCTTGGAGAAACTAAGGAATACAATTCAGGGTCTCTACGATTGGTTTATCGATGCGGTTACCATGCAGAACGGCAAAAACCGAATGTCGGAAAAAGTTGCATCAGGTTCAAAAAAGGTGGAGATATTCCATATGACCTGATCGGGGAACTTGTGGCGAAAATATCGGTGAACGACTGGATCAAAACTTATGAGGAGAAGTTTATGAGAAGGAAAAGTTAGACGAAGAGTTGGACGAAGAGTTGGACGAAGAGCGGACAAATAGATTTACGATTGACATGATTTACGATTTACGATTGAAAATGTGCTGATGTGCTAATGTGAAAATTTGAGGATTTGAGAATGTGAAATGAAAAATTTTAATCCTTGAACTCTGAAACCCCGAAACCCTGAAACCCTGAAACCCCGAAACGCTGAAACGCTGAAACGCTGAAACGCTGAAACAACTACATGGACATAAACATTTTTACCGACAAAAACATGGTGCCTGATGAAGGGTCGTTGGCGGGTGCCCTGAAGGAAACCTATCCGTATTGGGTGGAGATCGGTGATTATGTTAAAAGCGTTTACCCTGCAGTCATGGCGGAGTGGAGCTATCCCGGTCCAAAATATGGCTGGAGTTTCCGGATGAAGGATAAAAAAAGGGTCATCATCTATCTATTACCACGGGATAGCTATTTCAAGGTAGCTTTTGTCTTCGGGCAAAAAGTGTACGGGAAAATACTCGAAAGCAAGGTCCGTAACGAGATAAAAAACGAACTTTCGTCTGCCCGTGAGTATGCAGAGGGCAGGGGGATCCGGATCGAGGTCAGGAGACCGGATATCCTTCCTGACATCAGGTTAATGATCGATATCAAAGTATCATGAGTTGTATTCAACTACCAATAATTATTGACAAATGCAGCATCGAAAAGCCTTTTCAGGAATTGTGGGATTTTTAATTCTCATGTTGGTTGCCGGTGTTTTCCCACTGGTTCTCAATGGACAGAAACTTCCTGTACGACAGCAGATATCGATCGACACCGGCTGGCGTTTTCACCTGGGCCATGCAGCCGATCCATCGAAGGATTTCAACTATTCAATTGCGAACATTTATGCAAAATCCGGGAAAGCGGAGGATTGCGCGATTGGACGGAAATTCGACGATTCAGAGTGGCGTAAGATAAATCTGCCGCACGACTGGGCTGTGGAATTACCCTTTGTGAGATCCGATAACCCGGATGTGGTTTCCCACGGATTTAAACCTGTTGGCGGTCTGTTTCCGGAAACCTCGATTGGCTGGTACCGGAAGTCGTTCGATCTTGCAGCTTCCGACTCGGGAAGGCGATTCTTTGTCAGATTCGACGGGGTTTTTCGCGATGCCAAATTCTGGTTAAACGGATTTTATCTCGGGACCAACGAAAGCGGATATGTCGGGATTACCTGGGACATAACCGATTATGTCGATTTTCACCATCCCAATGTACTGGTTGTACGCGTGGATGCTACACAATATGAAGGATGGTTTTATGAAGGGGCGGGCATTTACCGTCATGCGTGGCTTGTTTCAACCGATAACCTCCACATTGCTGAAAACGGGATTTTTATACAATCGGGTATTAAAGATGGAACCGGGTACATTCTGGTCGAAACGACTCTTAAAAACCAGTATCCCTTTCCCGATCAGCCTTTTTCACTGACGCCGCCCCCTGTCAACAGGTTTGACGGTACTTCGCCGGTGGAGATCAATGCCAAAATCCGCGACCGGGATGGGAAAGTGGTCGCACTGACCAACCTGGGTCCGGAAGCGGTATCCCTTCATGCCACGAAATTCATCCGACGGCGCTTGCAGATTGAAAATCCCCGACTGTGGAGCCCCGACGATCCTTATCTTTACCGGCTTAGTGTAACGGTCAAATCCGGCTTCGGACCGGTTGACAGCATGACCATCCGGTTTGGCATCAGAGATATCCGGGTTGATGCGGATTCCGGTTTTTTTCTCAACGGGAAAAACATGAAATTATTCGGGGTGAATTGTCACCAGGACCATGCCGGGGTCGGCGCGGCGCTTCCCGATTACCTTCAGTATTACAGAATAGGATTGTTGAAAAAGATGGGGGTGAACGCCTATCGCACAAGCCATCACGCACCTGCTCCGGAGCTGCTGGATGCCTGTGACAGCCTGGGAATGCTGGTTCTTGATGAACAAAGGTTGTTGAACAGCAGCCCTGAGTACATCGACCAGTTCAAACGGTTACTCCTTCGCGACCGGAACCATCCGTCGGTCTTTATGTGGTCGATCGGCAATGAAGAAGGATACCTGCAAACCAACAGCTTTGGCAAACGGATCGCGCAAACATTTATTCAGCTTCAGCAGCAGATCGATCCGACCCGTCCCTGCACTTACGCGGCCGACCTTCCAAACTGGTTCCCCGGTATCAATGAGGTGATCCCCGTACGAAGCTTTAATTACAGGCAGTTTGCCGTGGCCGATTACCATAAAAGTCATCCTGATCAACCGATCGTTGGGACTGAGATGGGAAGCACCGTCACCACCCGGGGTATTCTCGAAAAGGATACGGTACGGTGTTATCTTCCCGACCAGGATATTACCGCCCCATGGTGGGCCAGTACTGCTGAAGAATGGTGGACGTTATGTGCTGCCCAACCCTGGTGGATGGGGGGATTCATATGGACCGGCCTCGATTACCGGGGTGAACCCACGCCGTATAGTTGGCCCAACATCAACTCACATTTCGGAGTGATGGATATGTGCGGATTTCCGAAGAATATTTATTACTACTACCAGTCATGGTGGTCCGATAAAGATGTACTCCACATCTCTCCGAATTGGAACCACGAAGGGAAGGAAGGAGACACCGTAAAGGTATGGGTCAACAGCAATGCTGATGATGTGGAACTGCTCCTGAACGGAAAGAGCCTGGGAACTAAGAGAATGCCTCGGAACAGCCACCTGATCTGGAAAGTACCCTTTGAAAAAGGGAAGCTGGAGGCGGTAGCGCTGAAAAACGGCAGAAAACTGACCGCAACCGTTGAAACAACCGGCGATCCGGTGGAAATCGTTCTTGAACCAAGCAAACCATTTATGATGCGTGATGGCCGGGATGCCATGGTCGTGAATGTTACCGTGACCGACCGGAAGGGTCGTGAAGTGCCCGATGCCGCTAACCTGATCCGGTTTTCACTCACCGGCGATGCGAGGATCATAGGGGTGGGTAACGGGGATCCATCCAGCCATGAACCCGATCAATGTGAAGATGGGTACTGGCAACGCAAACTGTTCAATGGGAAGTGTCAGGTTATTTTGCAAGCCGGGTACAAGGCGGGTACAGTTAGATTCACAGCCTCATCAGATGGCCTCCGGCCTGCTGCCACGGTCGTCGATGTGAAATAACCGTTAGAAAAGAGGCGTTAGGCATTGGGAATTGGGAATTAGGAGAAAGGGAGAGGCATTTTCCGTTTTCCGTTTTCCATTTTCCATTATCAACTGTCAACTGTCAATTGTTAATTGTTAATTGAAATTTGCTCATTTATAAAAGGCCATCAGTGGCTGAAAGAAATATTTGGTCCAACCGGTCGAAATGCTCTCGTATTCTGTATCGGGGATGTTGGTGTGGCTCAGTTCGACGGATGTGTTCCCACCTTCGGGATGCAGCAGGATGGTGACGATCGAGGGTGGTTCAGCATTACCGAAATACCACTGCTGCACGATCTTTTTCCCGGGTTCAAATGACAGATTCCGGCCATTGATACTTCCATCAAAGAGCGAAAAATCTGATCCGGGTTCTTCTGTCATCTCGGCTGGTTCACCGGTCCACAGCTCCAATGTAACCGGGTTTGTCAATGCCGTATACACCATGTCGGGCGAGGCAGGTATGTGATAATATTTCTTAAAATCTTTCATTTATAAATTATTAAGTTTTATAGGTTACATGGATTTTTCAGAGGTTTTATTCGTGAGACTCGAATTTTTATAACGATGCGCAAAAAATTTGTTAGTCGATCAATCCCGCTCAATTCAGAGGGTATAATATCCTGCTGCACTGCGGCAGAATTGGGGTCCAGGGCTCGCCACGGAATTCATACCCGTGATTCATACTGCGTTTATACCGTGAAGAATTTCATTTTCTTTTTTGCAACATTGTTCCGGTTCTGTATTTCAGCAGTACGGGCCCGGGTTGACATGGATATTTTCTCAGTTTATGACCGGAAACCGGACGCTAAAGATACAAAAAAACATACTTTTATTAAATTTGCAATACGGTCAGGGATGGGTTGTCTTTGTATACGCCATTCATCCTGAACAAATAAATGGTATCATATGGAATTTAAGCTGCGTCCGTGGGAATCCGGTGATCTCGGAAATCTGGTCAGGTATGCAAACAACTTCAACATTGCAAAGAACCTGACGGATAAATTTCCCCATCCCTATACATTGGACGACGGAAAAGCTTTTCTTGCCATGGCTTCGGAATTCGACCCGCCCAGGATCCTGGCAATCGTGATGGAAGAAGGTGCGATCGGATCGATCGGGGTATTTCCGCAAACCGACGTGCACCGTTACAACGCAGAGATGGGGTATTGGCTTGCCGAACCATACTGGGGCCGGGGAATCATTACCCGTGCTATCGCCCGGATGGTCGATTATGGATTTAAAACCTGGGAGATCAACCGGATTTTTGCACGGCCATATGGAACCAATCTCGCATCACAGCGGGTTCTTGAAAAGAACGGTTTTAAAAGGGAGGCGCTGTTCGAAAAGGCTCTTGTGAAGAACGGTATCCTGCTCGATGAATTGATTTACGCTATCAGAAGGTGATATGGAATATATCGACTATTACAAAATACTTGAAGTCAACAGGGAGGCAACAGCAGCCGAAATAAAGAAGGCTTACAGGAGACTGGCGCGAAAGTACCATCCCGACCTGAATCCGAATGATAAGTCGGCCAAATCGAGGTTCCAGCAAATCAACGAAGCCCATGAAGTGCTGAGTGATCCCGAAAAAAGAAAGAAATACGATCAGTACGGACCGGAGTGGAAACACGCGGAGGAGTATGGTAAGCCGGGTTATCAACAATCGACCGGCCGACCTCACGGCGCTGCTGACGAAGGGCAATGGTACACCGGCGCATCTGGCGACCAGGACTTTTCCGATTTCTTTACCTCGATGTTTGGTTCCGGCTTTTCTGGCGGCAGGGGACGGAAGATGAAATTCCGCGGCAATGACTACCGGGCCGAACTTCATCTCGATCTGAAAGAAGTTTACACAACCCATCAACGGACCCTGAATGTCGACGGGAAAAATATCCGGATAACCATACCCGCCGGCGTTGACAATGGCCAGACCATTAAAATACCCGGTTACGGAAGCCCTGGGATTAACGGTGGTCCCAACGGCGACTTGTTCATTACCTTCTTTGTTGAGAACCACCCGAAGGTCAAAAGGGAGGGCAATGATCTTTTCGTGACGGCCTGGATCGGTCTTTATACCGCTGTCCTGGGTGGAGAAGCCGTCATTGAAACTTTCGACGGACACGTCAAGATCAAAATAAAACCCGGAACCCAAAGCGGTGCAAGGATAAAACTGAAAGGAAAAGGATTCCCGGTGTATAAAAAAGAGCAGGAATTTGGCGATATGATTGTGACCCTGATGGTCAGGGTGCCGGAAAACCTTACTGCGCGTGAAAAAGAACTGTTCAAGGAATTATCAAAAATGCAACCCCATGGAACCTGATGAGGAAATGTATACCCCGGTCACACGGATCTGCGAAGAGTACAACATCGAACCCGACTTTATCCTTGAATTGTACGAGTTTGGCTTGATGGACCTGACGGAACGGGATGACCAGAAATATATCAGGCATCAAACCATCGGCGAGTTGGAACGGATGATTCATCTCCGGTATGAACTCGACATCAATGTAGCCGGCATTGAAGCTATCGGACACCTGCTGCAGCGGATCGAATCGTTGCAACAGGAGGTCATTTTACTCCGGAATCAGTTACAGCGATGGTTGTGAGATGGGTGTTTGCAGCAGGATATGAATATAAATATCCGGTTGCGCCATGCATGTTTGATCGATTTGCCATAGTAAGAAAACTGTTAATCCGAAATCGAACATACAATCCTAAATCGACAGCTTTTTTCTTCTGACAAGCTAATTTAAACAGATGCTGAATTCATAAAGAACGACATGAATCTGACACGGTAGTTTACTGATTTTTTTGAAAGTGAGAAGGCGGGAGGCATCATCCTGATCTGCTGCACTGTGGTCTCCCTGGTACTTGCAAATTCTGCTGTTGGAGCTGGTTACAAAGGTTTCTGGGAGAGCAGTATCTCCGGGATCCCGGTTCCGCTTTTGATCGCCCTTGCAGTTTTTGGGTTACTCGTGATGTTAAACCGCCTCCGGGTTGACAACCTGGTATTTTACCGCGCCGGCGGAATGGCAATTTGGTATTTTATTCACGAGTCGGGAATCCATGCCACCATCTCCGGAGTGTTACTGGCCTTTGCGATCCCCTTCCGGAAGGGAGCTGCAGATTCTCCCTCCAACCGTTTACTGCACTTGCTCCACAAACCCGTCGCATTTCTTATCCTTCCATTATTTGCCTTGTCGAATACCGGCATTGTCCTGACCGGTGAAAATCTGAAGACCATCACCGAACCTTACGCACTGGGAATAATGACCGGACTGGTCATCGGGAAACCGTTGGGGATTCTTCTTTTTACCTGGATTGCCCGGCTTACTGGTATCGGATCCCTGCCGCACGACCTGAACTGGTGTTCTTTGACAGGTGCGGGATTTCTCGCCGGAATCGGGTTTGCCATGTCGATCTTCATTACCCTGTTGGCATTCTCTGAAGCCGGACTGGTTAACCATGCAAAATTGGCTATTCTTACCGGATCGGCCGTGGCAGGCATCGCGGGATTTTCGATTTTGAAGTATGGCGTCAGAAAATGCTGAGCAGGTGCATCCTTAGAAAAGTCCCGTAAGGAACTCCTCCATGCGTACACCGGTGAAATAATCATCCAGGTTGAAACGTGATAACGCTTCCCTGATCGATTGTTCCTGATGCGGTATCCCGGTCAGCGCCAGCTCAATCTCTTCGGTGTCGTACTTGCAGAAATAGTCCCCGAAAATTTTTATATGCAGCATGGTGCCATTGTGGACGTCGAGGTCGAATTCAAGCGTCCCGCCTTTACCGGTCCGTATAATCTTGCGAAAGTTGTAGTTGGGTGAATACCCGAAATTCCATTCCCAGGTGTTGTATTTTTCCCTGACCATTTCATGGATCCGGTTTTGGTCTTCTTCAGAAAGTTCCGTGATCTTTGAATCGGGATATTTTTCAAGGATGTGGTCTTCGATCAGATCTGAAAACTGCAGGACCTCCATGGGCTCTTTCAGATGCTCGCTGATGTTGGTGACCCGACTTCTGACCGATTTTACCGCTTTGTCGGTGAACTTCGACGGATCGGCATTCAGGGCGTCGCTCAGGTTGGTCATTTGAGCCGAAAACAGGAGCGTTCCATGGTGCAGCACCCGGTCCTTCCAGATGTGTTCAGCATTCCCGGAGAATTTCAGTCCCTTGATCGTGAGATCGTTCCTCCCTTCAAACCGGGCAGGGATCCCCAACTTACGCATGACCTCGAGGATGGGGGCGGTGTATTTCCTGAAATCGATGAATTGATCTCCTTCCACTTTCCGGATAAAGGTGAAATTGAGGTTTCCGAGGTCATGAAACACAGCGCCACCCCCGCTCAATCGTCTGACCACGGGGATATTGTGTTTCTTGACATAGTCGACATTGATTTCTGCCAGTGTATTCTGATGTTTCCCGACGATGATAGAAGGCGAATTTCGCCAAAGCATGAAGGAATCTTCATCGAAATTCTTCAGAACATACTCTTCCGTGGCAAGGTTGAAGTAGGGATCTGTATGATGTCTTTTTACAATCAGCATGATCTGCAATTTTCTGCAAAAATACTTCTTTATATTCCAATCGGATCAAGTTTGTAAATATAGAAATGATGTTTCTCAAAGGATCACCTCTTTATTTGGAAATACATCTCATTTTCAATCGTAAATCAATTAGCACCTCAGCACATTTTCACATTTAAACATTCTCAAATCCTCAAATTTTCAATGGTGGATTATGGATGTGAAGTAACGGATTGAAATGCAGGTGGACGATATTTGTTTGTGAAAATAAATGTTCCGTTTCGATAAAACTTTAAATTTGCTGGTTCAATCCGGCGTAACCTGCGCCATCCATTCATGAATAAGCTCGTATATCTCCTGTTCCGGGTTTTTATCGGTCTCTTTACCCTCGTTCCTTTACGGTTCCTGTATCTTTTCTCAGATCTTCTACACCATTTTATCCGGAGCGTACTGCGTTACCGGCGAAAAGTCGTTTTTACCAACCTGAAGAACAGTTTTCCTGATAAAACGGATGCAGAACTCAGAAGCATTGCCCGCCGGTATTACCGCCATCTTTCAGATATTCTGGTCGAAAGCCTGAAATCGTTTTCTATGAATGAGGAAGACCTGGTTAACAGGTACCGGTGTACCAATCCGGAAGTTCTGAACGAATACTTTAAACAGGGGAAATCGGTGATCTGCGTGGCGGGTCACTATGGAAACTGGGAGTGGGGCGGCGCTGCCTCCGGAACGCAACTTTTACACAAACCCATCGGATTCTATAAACCCCTGTCCAATCCGTACATTGATGAATATGTTCAGAAAACCCGCGTCACGGGCCGGACACGACTTGCCTCCATCACCCGCACTGCCGAAACGTTTATACAGGACTGGGGAGAACCTGCAGTCTTTTTCATGATTGCCGACCAGAGCCCGTCGAGCACAAGACTTGCCTTCTGGGTTGATTTTCTCAATCAGGAGACCGCTACCCTGCACGGTCCTGAAAAATATGCCCGTATTCATCGGCTCCCCGTGTTCTTCGCTTCCGTGAATAAGGTCAGAAGAGGCTTTTACACCATAACATTTACACTTGTTGCTTCAGATCCGGAACAAGCAAAAACGGGTGAAATTACCTCCCGGTTCATGAATTTACTCGAACAGGAGATCAAAATCCAACCCGCCTATTACCTCTGGTCCCACCGCCGGTGGAAACTTAAAAGAGCAGAACAGTAATTCAAAATTCAAACCAGGCATTAATTAAGAATTAAGAATTGACAATTGACAATTGAAAACGAATAATCCAGTCAATAACTTAATCACTCAATTTTATTAATCAGTCATTCAGTCAATCGTAAATCAATTTTCACATTCTCAAATCCTCAAATCCTCAAATTTCCACATCAGCACATTGGCACAATAGCACATTAGTACATTAGCACATTTTCAATTATCATCCCGCTCTCTGTTACACACTCACCGGGAATAAACAACCTTTTCCCTTGCCAGGCATCCATTAACGCTTATTTCCAGGATGTATACACCCGGACAGACCAGTGCCGGAAAAAGCTCGTTTGTGCGGTGGCTATAATCTGTATTCTTTACAAAGTGAACCCATGATGTTCCGATGATCTTACCACCGGAATCAAAGAGGGAGATTATTCCGGCGCTTTGCCCCGGAAAATCTCCGCCGATGGTCAGCGTTTCACTGAACGGATTTGGTTTAAGACTGAAGCTGCATGGAAGAGAGAGCTTTTTAGGGTGACTGACACTGGATGTGGCTCCATCGTGATACTTTACTACAAATGTATTGTATGCACTGTCGGCCGACCATGTTTGCCCGGCCATGATCAGGTCGCCATTGTCCGATTTCTTGATTTCATGCAGGAACTGTGGATGGACAGCCCCAAAAATCTCAGTTTCGGTTACTGTTCCATCCGGTTGTATCGTCACGAAATACCCCTCATTCCCCTGGCCGGGCGATGAGGTCATGCCACAGGCATGAAACCTGCCATCTGATTCAACTACCGATTCGAGCCCGTCGTAGAAGGTTCCTTCCCCGATACTTTTTCTCCAAAGCTCATTACCTGAGCCATCGCATTTTAACAACAATCCGTTTTTCAGCTCATCGCCGGTTATATCGTGATGCCCGGCAATCAGGTAACCTCCGTCACTGGTTTGAATCAACCCTGCACCCCACTCCTGCGATTTTTCCGGTCCGGGGGTATCGTAGCTTCTCTGCCACATGATGTCACCATCCATGGTTAGTTTTATTAAACGTACGTTGCGGTTACCCGGACCACTGGCAGGAAACGTTCCGCTGTTGCCGGTCATCACGATATGATGATCGGTGGTCTCGATGACTTCAAAACCCATCTCCGAATTGGCGGTACCGATTGTTTTCGTCCAGAGGGTGTCGCCCATGTTGTCGACCCTGATCAGGTAAAAATCATCCTGCCCGGCTCCGAACGATTCCGTGTAGCCCGAGATGACATAGCTGCCATCGGAGAACCTGCAGATGCTGGTCGCCACATCAAACCCGGTCCCTCCGAAATGCTTCCTCCAAACAGTGTCGAGGTTACTGTCGACATTGACAAGTATCACATCAAATGAACCCCATGGTCCTTCTCCGTAGCCGGTAAGCATATAACCTCCTGCACCGTCGGGTACCATATCCGTGGCAAACTGCCATCCTGGTTCTTCCAGTTGTTGGGTTGATACAACCTCACCGCTGTCATTGAGTTTCATGAGAAGCAAATCAGCCCGGTTTGTACCGGAATAGGTATAACCGGCGATCACTGATCCTCCCGTCGGGATCGATTCGACGGTGGTGGCTCCATCAGGGTCGGACGAGCCGCCTCCGTGAATCCAAAGCACACCGCTTTTTGTGTTGTCGGCCATGAGTCGCCGGATGTTATTCCTTCCCGGATGATCGGAAAAAGTAGCCGAGGCCTGCAATATGGCTGCACAATTCTGGATATTGAAAAAGTCGCCGGCCGAACAGGTGATGATATTCCCCTGAATTTGCGGCGGTTTGTTTTTCCCGGCCCAGATGGCACCGGCAGCGACATATTCCTGCTGGTACTCGGGGTTCCCGGTCACCAGCAGGCCATTAATCACATCGGCGGCGGCAAGTACCCTGACACCTGTGCAGAATCCTGCCACCACAAGGCCGGTATCTGCCGCATTGTGCACCAGTTCAAGCACATGCTGATTCGAAAGAAAATTACCACAGGGATTTCCGGCATAATGGCTGCCCGACATGACCGCAACGGCATCCCAGGCGGTTACTGATCCGATCTGGCTTGTGAGGGTATCGGGATGCACAACCGGACAGCCAAGCTGCGAGGCATAGGCCGGACATGGATAGATGTTCTGATTGGTGCCGGCAACCGTGATCCTCCAACCGTAATTCTCAAAATTGGCACGGTCGAGGTAATAATTCGCACCATATTTATTGGGTAACAGGATCAGTACCCTGAAGTCGTTCGCCATGGTCGACCGACAGGATACAAATATCAACATCAGTGTGATGATGCAAACGTTTGGTTTCATGGCATTGTGATTTACATTTACTGTTTTTAACGACGGTTTTCCTGATATAAAAGAGGATCATAAAACAAAAGTAGAGATTGACCGACCGGTATCATCTCACTGTTTTACATTCGGTAAAATCTGGTTTGCAGAATGACAGATCCGGCTGAGTTTTTTAATGTACATCTCCACCCAATGGATGACCCGGTCTCCGTGTATCGCCGGAAATGGACCTGTTGCAAGGCTGTCAATGCCATTTGTCAATCGGTGGCCGGCGTTTTGGCATAAATGAATTACTTTTACTTTATCATTGAAAATATGGCAAGAACCGGAATCCATACTGTTGTTTTTTTGTTACTGATCGTACACATCCTGTTTTTGTATTCCCCGACCCGCGGTGAGCATGGTCAGCGCTCTTCGGGATCGGCAATGGACATGGTGCGTAAAGCCGACTCTTTTCTTGTTGTCCAGGACATAAGAATGGCCCAGCGGTGGGCTATGAAGGCAAAAGCACAGATCTTCGCCTCGGAATTCAACGAAGATGTTCCGACGACCCTGCTGGCTGCCGGGGTGTTTGGAGATGTTTTTCAACCGGGTTTCGGATTTTCATTACTCGATCGCCTGATCCGTGAAAAAGTCAGGATGAGCCCGGGTGAAGAAACGAAGGTCAGGAACCTGATGGCCGGCCTGACTTTCCAAATGGGTGATTACGATGATGCCCTTACAATGTACCAGGCAAACCTTGCACTGGCCCGGGAACGAGGACTCGATAGCCTGAAGATCCTGTCGTGGATGGGATTATCACACATCGCGGGTGTTAAACAGGAGAGAAACCAGCAAATCGGCTATCTTGAGGATGCTCTGGCGTGGACAATGCATACGGGATACAAGGGGTTGGAAGCAGAAACCCGAATGATGACCGGTGATTATTATATGCTCGCGGGTTTGCTGCCCGCCTCGCGTGAATCGTTTCTACAGGCGCAAAGGCTATTTGTTTCGCGCAGGGATTCAGCCGGAATGCTCTCCTCGCGTCTCAGAGGTGCCTGGGTTGCCTACCTGATGAAAGATTACCCGGTTGCGCTTGCCGAATTCAGGAACGGGTTGACGTTAGCGCTCAATTTATCCAGGCATTTCAGCATTGCCAACACCTATGGAAATATCGGCACGGTCTTCAGGGATATGGATCAGTCCGACAGTGCCGCGATCTATTACCAGAAAGGGATTAAGGAGGCTTCCCGGATCAATGATTACTATAATATCTCCTGGATCTGTTTCGACCGGTACGAGATGTTCCGCAAGTCGGGCGACCTTCAGAAAGCGCTCGATTCCTATATTCTTCACAAGCAATACAGTGATTCGCTTGAAGCCCAGCAATCGCGAAGATACCTCGAACAAACCAGAGCCGTTTATGAAGAAGAGTCGAGGCAACAGCAACTCGAACTGCTGTCGCTGAAATTGAAACAACAACGTATGCTGGTTTACGCGCTGGCAGGTGGAGGTATCCTGGTAATTGTCATCCTGGTACTGGTCATTCTTCAGATCAGGCTCAATAACCGTCGTAAAATGGCTGAGATCAAACGGAGCATGACCGAACTGACCCAGAGGAACCTGCGGCAGCAAATGAACCCGCACTTTATCTTCAATATTCTGAATTCAATACAATATGCTATTTATCAGAAGGACACGGTAACTGTCAATGAATATCTCGGGAAGTTTTCGCTGCTGATGCGAAAAACACTGGAAAACAGCCGGCACACAACCATTACCCTGAAGGAGGAGCTGGATATGGCAGCGCTTTATCTTGAACTGGAGGCTATCCGTTTTAAAGATAAACTTACCTGGGAAATAAAGGTCGATGATGAAATCGACCTGCTCGACTGCAGGGTTCCTGCAATGCTTATCCAGCCTTTTCTTGAAAATGCCATCTCTCACGGATTAAAAAATAAACCGGGGCACGGGCATGTGGCAATTTTTTTAACCCAGCAGGAGGATCACATCCGCTGTGTTGTGGAGGATGACGGGATTGGACGGAAGGCAGCAGCCGGCATTGCTGCTGAAACAAATGCCAGGCACCAATCGCTGGGAACGGCCATCATACAATCGCGCGTCGAGCTGATCAACGATCTGTATGCCAAAGACCTTAAAATTGCCATTGAAGATCTTTACGATCCTTCGGGAAAGCCTTGCGGAACAAGGGTAGTGATTCATCTCCCCGTTATTTTAAAACAATGAGAATAAAAACTGTTGTTATCGACGATGAGCCGGATGCAGTAAACTTTATCTGCTCCATTATTCATGATCACTGTCCTGAGCTGGAGGTTGCCGGCATTGCCCATTCGGCAGCAGAAAGTGAATTGGTGATCAGAAGATCGAAGCCGGCACTTGTTTTTCTTGATGTTGAGATGCCCATGGGCAATGGCTTCGATCTGCTGACACGCTTCCCGAAAAAGGAGTTTGACGTGATCTTTGTTACTGCTTTTGACCATTACGCCATCCGCGCAATCAAATTCAGCGCGGTCGATTATATCCTGAAACCGATCCGGATCCGTGAATTTACCGAATCGGTGAACAAGTATCTTTTAACCAGATTAAACGAATCACAAAACATTCCATCCTACGACCTTCTCCTGGAAAACCTCCGTGCCCCGCTTCCTTTGAAGCTGGCTGTTTCTGCCTTCGGCGGAGTGGAATACCTGACCATAGCCGACATTATACGCATTGAAAGTGACGGCAGCTACAGCCATTTCTTCATGAGGAACGGCAGGAAGATCATGGTCTCACGTAACCTGAAGGAATACCACGAACTCCTGAACGATCATTCCTTTTTCCGGGCCCATCATTCGCATCTTATCAACCTGATGTTCGTAAAACGCTTCATGCGACTCGAAGGGATCATTGAACTCGAAGACGGGAGCAGGGTTCCGGTTTCCCGGTCAAAAAAAACGCTGTTCCTTCACCATATGTCTCAAATTTCGAAGTAGTCAGGTTGTCGCGGAAATCCGGCCATCTGTGAACCCGATCCTGCAGGCGATACATCCGGTTTGGGAATCTGTTCATCCTCATTGTACCTTCGTTATCACATTTAATCAGTTTATCTGGGATGGTCGCGATGCAAACGGAAAAAGAGTGAGTCCGGGCTGCTATAATATTCAGTTTTCAGTTGGAAAAAAATCATGGTCAATTAAAACTGTCATTCAATGAAAAAGTTGATTTTCTTAAATTTCGTGATCATTGCCTTTATCCTGGCAGGGTGCATGGCAACCAGGATCGGAGCTGACCTCGATGCAGGTGCCATCGGTGTTGACTTTAAATTTCAGCGGGAGAATATGTGTTTCGGACCGTCTCCCCAGATCACGCTGACCAATCTGCCTCCAGCGACAAAGGGGTTAAAAGTGTCGCTGCGCGATCTGGATCATCCCGGCGCCGACCATGGTGGAGGCGAACTGAAAAATTTCAGTTCAACCATTATCCGGCCGGGCGCATTAAAAGGTTACCAGGGGCCTTGTCCTGTTATGTCAGACCACCGGCGCTATCATTATGTGTTTAAGGTTGAAGCGCTGGACGAAGCGGGTAAAGTGATCGCTTTCGGCCAGGCCATGCGCGAATGCGGCTGGGTGGATTTTCAATGACGTCACGCGTCAAGCCTACAAAAGTCCCCCGTTCCGGTAGATCGCCAGTTGCGCATCATAAAACCTGTTGATCCGGGTTCTCTTCCCGTTCCGCAGGTTGGTCAGTTCCCCGGTCACAAAATCGATGCGGATGGTATCGCCATTCTCAACTCCGGCGTCTTCAAGTGATTCAGGCTTATAGGTTAGGATAGGCATTGCCGCGTTGATGGCATTGCGTTCGTAAATGGCCCCGTACGACTCGGCAAGGATGCAACTGACTCCCAGCGAGAGAAAACAGTCGACGGCCTGCTGGCGTGAGCTCCCGGCTCCGAAGTTCTTCTGCGTGATCACGATGTCGCCCGCTTTGGCTCTCTTTGCGAAATCTTCAAAACCCTTTAGATTGTCGAAGGTGTATTGTCCCATCTCCTTGATATCGGTGATGGTCAGATACCGGTTGTGGAAAATCATGTCGGTATCGATATCATCCTTAGGGATGAGCCACACTGTTCCTTCCACGATGGTTGGTTTTTCACGCCTCACCTTTTCCTTTGCGACGGCTTTGATTGCTCCGGTTTTACCGAATTCAGCCGGTTTTTCGGGGATCCGGTCGGGTGTCGTGATGAATCCGGCGACGGCTGAGGCCGCCACCACTGCAGGAGAAGCCAGATAGACCATGCCCTTACCCTGCTTTCCTTCAAAATTCCGGTTTCCGGTGCTGATGGTCACTTCACCGGGTCCGTTTTGACCGACCTGACCGGCTGCACAACCCGCACAGCCTGCATTCGAGACCATGACACCCGCTTCCTTGAAGACCTGGATCAGCCCTTCGTCCATTGCCCGGGTCCAGATGGCGTCGGTAGCGGGTACGATTTTCAGTACCACGCCGGGGGCGACCTTACGACCACGCAGTATTTTTGCTGCTTCCCGCAGATCTTCGATCCGGCCGTTGGTGCAACTTCCGATAAAACCCGAATCAATTTTCTGATTTATGACACTGTCGATGGCAATATCATCGTGCGGATGCCCGGGCTTTGCCACCATGGTTACGAATTTACTGAGGTCGATGTCGAATACCTTTTCGTAAACGGCATCCGGGTCGGCGGTTACAGGCTTTTGATTTTTGCCCGTGAGCAGTTTCAGCTCATTCAGCAAGGCAGGGGAGGTCGGGAACAGGATGATGATCGCCCCCATTTCAGTGCCCATCGAGGCAATCGTGATCCGCTCGGCCAGGGTGAACTTTTCGGTTTCTGTCCCGTAGATCTCCACCGAATATCCCAACAGTTTATTTGCTCCAAAGATTGACAGAAGATTCAACACGATGTCTTTGGCCGAGATCCCTGCCGGTCTGGTGCCATTCAGGTTGATTTTTACCGATGCCGGAACCTTGAACCATACTGCACCTTTGGCCCACGCCGCTGCAATGTCCTGGTCACCCATCCCTTGCCCAAATGAGGCAATGGCCCCCATGATGTTGGCATGGGAGTCGGTCGACACGAAGGTGCTGCCCGGCCAGACAAGCCCCTTGTCGATGGCCAGATGGGTGCCGATACCTGAATCCACATCATAGACGCGGATACCATTTTCACGTGCGAATTGCCGGCAATAGTGCTGGTTCGCGGCATATTTCTGATCCGATCCGCCGGGGTTGCAATCGAAGGTAAAGATGGTCTTCGACGGATCATGAACCGTCAAACCGTTGTCGATAAGGTTTTTGACAACATTGGCGCCCCCGAAATCGCGGGCGGCCCGGGTATCGATAAGGACATCGACAATATCACCCGGAACAACTTTCGATTGCCCGGAATGGTTTGCAATTATTTGTTCAATGATGGTCATAAGTGTATTGATTGAATGATTGAATGATTGAATGATTGAATGATTGACTGAATGATTGATTGAATGATTGATTGGTTGTCGGCTAAACCTGTCACTTTCCGGTTTTGATAGTAGCTGATATAGCTTGATAATCCTTAATGCAGTATTTTTTTTGTGCGTGTTAGTAATTCTTCAGTCTTTTCGATCTTGTCTTCCATGAACCGAAATTCAAATCAATCAATTCATTTATTGATTTATTGAATGGTTGATTTACCGATTTAATGATGTGAGTGTCAAATAAATCAGTCATTCAGTCAATCAGTCTATTATTTCAGCCGCTCCCTGAATGGCTCAAAGGTCATGAAATCGGCATGGTGTACGATGTAGGCTTCGACCGTCCGTTTTACCATGTCGCCTTCGCCGGCATGCGTGGCAATGATATGGCACACGGCGGCAGGCACTCCGCATTGTTCGGCCAAAGAGACTCCCGAGAAGGGATGACGCAGATACTTGCCATATTTTCCCTGGAACGATTTTCCATTGGCATCGAGTTCATATTCAAGCAACTTTCCGACATCGGCCAGGATCGCACCGGCGATCAGGACATCCATATCGACCGGCATGTCATTACCGAAGAACTCGTTCATCTTTTTGCCGGCATCGCGCGCCACATGGACTACACAACGCTTGTGTGCCATGAACGACACTTTAAGGTCGGGTCCCGCTAAAAGCGTGAAGGGAATTTTGTTCAGGTCATCGGCGGTCAGAACGCTCCGTTCGAGTGCCAATTCCCAGGTTTTTGCAGTTTTTTCCCGGAGATCCGGATCTTCGATCCACATGAGCTCCGGCCAGAGAGTTACGATTTCGTTTGTCATTTTATTAATTGAATGAATGACTGATTGACTGATTGATTGATTGATTGATTGATTGATTGACTGAATGACTGATTGAGTGAATGATTGATCGGTTTATTTTTTATAGGTTTGACGGCTTATGGTTTTTCTAGTCGCAGAAAAAATTGATAGTAGTTCAATGGTTTCATCATGAAGGGATCTGATTTTGGCTTCAGGTATTAATTTTGCTTCCGCTAAAAGTTCAATCCAAAAAATGGTTTCATCGGTTTCCTCAACGACAATGCATATTTTAGAAAAGAACTCCGCTTTTGATCGAGCCCTGCAAGCAGACCTGTAGTTTGCCGCCATCGATGTTCCGCTTTTCAGTAATTGCTTACCAATAACCTGGCACTCCCCGGATTTTGGAAGTCGCTGATAAAGCCGGATAATCCTTAATGCAGCATTTTTTTTGTGTGTTAGTAATTCCTCAGTCTTTTCAATTTTGTCTTCCATGCACCAGGATTCCAATCTGTCAATTTATTTATTGATTTATTGAATGATTGATTTACCGATTTAAAGTTATGAATATCAAATAAATCGGTCAATCTGTCAATCTGTCAATCAGTAAATTGTTTTTAAAAGTCCTAACGCTTGATCTTCGCGATGATGGCATCCGCCATCTGAGTGGTGTTGGCTGCTCCTTTTTCGAATACATCGGGTTTGCCGGGGAGTTTCATCATGTCGTAGGTTTTAACTTTGCCTTCCTCAACAACTTCGGCCACGGCTTTCTGGATTTTTTCAGAGATGGCGTGTTCGCCAATGTGATCGAGCATCATACAAGCCGACATGATCATGGCAATCGGGTTCACGATGGAGGGTTTGTATTCGGCATACTTGGGAGCCGAACCATGGGTTGGCTCAAATACCGCGATCTCGGGACCGATGTTGGCGCTGCAGGCAAATCCGAGTCCGCCGATCAACCCGGCGAAACCGTCGGAGACAATGTCGCCGAACATGTTGCCGGCAACGATCACGCGGTAGGTTTCCGGATTTTTCGTCAGCCACATCATCTGGGCGTCGATGTTCGTATTCTGCACCTTGATGTCGGGATATTCGGTCTTCGACATCTCCTGGGCGATTTTCAGCATCATCCCGGAAGTTTCTCGGATCACATTGGGTTTTTCGCACACCGTAACGGTGTCGATCCCTTTCGATTTGGCATATTCAAAGGCAGCCTTGACAATCCGCGTGGTATATTTCTTTGTGAAAATACGGGTCGAAACCGCGAGTTCCGGTCTCGGACACCAGGCAAAATTATCCCGGAACTTTTTATGGGTCATCAGTGCCTCGTAAACCTGATCGGGCGGATTGGTCCATTCAACTCCGCCGTATAATCCTTCGGTATTCTGGCGGAAGATCATGGTATCCACGACGGGTTCCTCGATAACCCCTCCAAATCCGCGGCGGATGAAGTTTAACGGATTCCCCTTAAAAGTACGGCAGGGCCTTATGCAGATGTCGAGGTCGTATTTCTGCCGCATGCCGACGATCGGACTGTAGTAACCGTAACCTTTCCCTTTCAGATCGGGCGAAAGCTCGGCTTCAGCCTTATCTTTGGGCTTGGAGGTGATGGCTCCGAAAAGGCCGATCTTATGCTGCTCAAGGAGTTTCTGAGTTCTGACAGGGAATGGGTCCCCTTCCTTGCACCAGAATTCCCATCCGATATCACCGTGAACATATTCTGCATCAAAACCGGCTGCGTCCAAAACCCGGATCGCTTCGTCGAGGACGACCTTCCCGATGCCATCGCCCGGCATCGCCACAATTGTTCTTTTTGCCATAATTTTCTAAATTAAAAGAAGTTAGTTGCTTTGAAATTTGGCTTCAAAGATACAATTCCGGATTTGATCCCCCAAACCTGACCGGTAAATTTTTCCCGGACTAATTATAAACGATTCCGTAATTTTGCATGCGCAACCCTGTCATTCAGGAACGCATTCAACCCGAAACTGCCGTGACTTTTAAAAAATATCTGAAAAACCCGGTCTTCAAGGTAATCTCAGGAGTGGCTGACGAGTCCGGTACCCGGGCCTTTGTCATCGGGGGATTTGTAAGGGACCTGATCCTCAAACGCGATAACAAACAGGATATCGATATCGTGGTTCTGGGCAGCGGAATTGAGTTTGCCAACCGCGTGGCATCAAAACTGGAAGGCGACATTCCGGTAAAATTCTTCCGGAATTTCGGAACAGCCATGTTTAATTACCTGGGATACCAGTTTGAATTTGTCGGGGCAAGAAAAGAATCGTACCGGCTCGATTCCCGGAAACCGATCGTGGAAGACGGCACACTGGAGGATGACCAGAACCGGCGCGACTTTACCATCAATGCCATGGCGATCGAACTGACTCCGGCACATTACGGTTCCCTGATCGATCCCTTCAACGGGATCGGGGATCTGAAACAGGAAGTTATCCGTACACCCCTTGACCCCGATGTGACTTTTTCCGATGATCCGCTTCGGATGATGCGCGCCATCCGGTTCGCGACACAACTGGGATTTTCCATCGACCCGGTTTGCCAGGAAGCGATCAGGCGCAACGCCCACCGGATTTCCATAGTCTCGATGGAACGCGTTTCCGATGAACTCAACCTGATCATTGAGGCTCCCGTTCCCTCGGCCGGTTTCAGGCTGCTCGACGATACGGGGTTACTGCAGTTGATCTTTCCTGAATTTTGCGAATTGAAAGGCACCGAAACCATCGAAGGTAAAGGGCATAAGGATAATTTTGCCCATACCCTCGCTGTTCTTGACAATATTGCCACGGTCTCAGATAATCTTTGGCTGCGGTGGGCCGCGTTGCTCCACGATATCGCGAAACCTGCCACCAGGAAATTTATTCCGGGGACCGGCTGGACTTTTCATACCCATGAATTCCGTGGCGCGAAGATGGTACCGGGAATTTTCAGGAAAATGAAATTGCCCCTGAACGAAAAGATGAAATACGTTCAGAAACTGGTTCAGTTGCACCTGCGCCCCATTGTTCTGGCTGAAGATGTGGTGACCGATTCGGCGGTTCGTCGACTTCTCTTCGAGGCCGGCGATGACATCGATGACCTGATGACACTATGTAACGCCGATATCACTTCCAAGAATCCTCAGAAAGTCAAAAGGTATATCTCCAATTTTATCCTGGTCAGGCAGAAACTCAAGGATATCGAGGAAAAAGACCGCCTTCGGAACTGGCAACCGCCGATATCGGGCGAAATCATAATGGCTGCCTTCCGGATCCCGCCTTCAAAACAGGTCGGCATCATCAAAGATGCCATCACCGAAGCGATTCTCGAAGGCATAATCCCGAATGAATATGAAGCCGCGTACAAGTTTATGATCGATGAAGGCGAAAAATTGGGGTTAAAGAAAATCGTGATATAAACGGAGCGAACTTTTTTCAGGTTTAATATTTTTTTATTTTTGATGCGGAATTTGAAAAGAAAATTATGCTGATTTACCGCTTCCGCATAACGAATGATACCATCGACGGATTTTTAAGGGAGATCGAAATCCACCCAAACCATACCTTCCTTGATTTTCATCATGTCATTCTCGAATCCGTGGATATTCACCTTTGCGAACAGGCATCTTTTTTCATTACCGATAAAAAGTTTAAAAGGGAGAAAGAGATCACCCTGAAAAATGAGAAACGTAAAGAGCGGAAATACGATGAGGATCTCGATATTGTGGTGACGGAAACCGTGGTCTACCCCCTGATGAAAGCATCCAAAATTAAATCTTTCATCGAGGATCCCCACCAGAGGATGATCTATGAGATGAACGGGAAGGTGCACCATTTGTTTCATATTGAGCTTTATAGGATCTATCGCAGTGAGGAAATGGTTTCCCTCCCGCGTTGTATCCGACAGTCAGGTGAACTGCCCAAACCTGTTGAACCTGCTGTCCCCGTAAAGACTGCACCCGCATCACCCCGCACATCGCCCGTCCATAAACCGATGCGTGACATCGTGGCATTGGAAAAGTTTAACGATCTGGTCGAAGATGAACAGGAACTGAAAGCCATCGAAAGCAACCTGGAAGAGATTCTTGAAGCAGATACCCCGGTGGCCGAACCGGAAGAAACGGTGAATATTTCCGAAGAACCTTACACCTACGAGGGACAGCATACGGAAACGGCGCACGATGAAGAGGAAGAGGTGCAGATGGATCACCTCGAGGATTATGACGACATCGAAAGCCTCGACCGCCGTCTTTCGGGCTACGACCGCGACTCGGATGACTTCGCGTGAACCGTTGCTGATCGTTGTGGCCGGTCCGACAGCCAGTGGTAAAACCGTCCTGGCCATCACCCTGGCGACCCACTTTCAAACAGAGATCATATCGGCCGATTCCAGGCAGTTTTACCGCGAAATGACCATAGGTACTGCCGTGCCTTCCGAAGTGGAACTGGCAAGCGCAAGGCACCATTTTGTTCAGCATATTTCCATCCATGATCCTTACAATGTATCGCGCTATGAAACCGATGCATTGAAAATCCTTGAAAACCTGTTTCAGAGGAAGCAGGTCGTAATCATGGCAGGAGGTTCCGGACTTTATATCGATGCGGTGTGCCGGGGTATCGACGAACTTCCGGATCCCGATCCCGAACTTCGCCGTGAACTGAAGCAGGAGTTAGCCGATAACGGCATCCAAAGCTTGCGCGACAAACTCCGGATCGTGGATCCCGATTATTACCAGATGGTCGATGCGGCGAACCCGGTCAGACTGATCCGTGCCCTCGAAGTGTGTATCACAACCGGGAAACCCTTCTCCTCCCTGCGCAATCAACAGCCTGAAAAGAGGCCCTTTCGCATCCTGAAGATCGGCCTCAATGTACCCCGCGACCTGCTCAATCAACGCATTCATCAACGGGTTGATGAAATGGTTCGCGATGGTTTGGTGGAGGAAGCCCGCGCTTTACTTCCGTTCCGGCGCCTGAACGCCCTGAATACCGTGGGTTATCGTGAACTGTTCGATTTTTTCGGCGGGAAGATCAGCCTTCAGCAGGCCATTGCCGACATTAAGACCCATACCCGCCGCTACGCAAAACGACAAATGACCTGGTTTAAAAAAGACGAGGAGATAACCTGGTTTTCACCCGACGAGCCCTCTGCGATCCTGGATTACATTGTCGGATCCCATTGAAATTATTCTTTTTTCCTGCTAATTCGCGTCTTTCACACACCGTACGCCAAAGGCATTTGCTCTTGCGGCCGGGTAGAGCGAAACGCTGTGATTGGTTTCATTCAACCCGCGTGCCACAGCGCGGTCAGAGCCGGAGGGGGTTGAGGTCCAGTACATGGCCCCGGCGTAGATGTCGTCAAAGAAGGCCCAGCGGTAGTTCAGGTAAAGAAAGCCGGTTTGTTCTGAATGGAAACCGCCGGCAGCAAACGGGTCTTTCATGGCGCTGCCCGCAGTTGCGGCCCCCCCGAGATAACTGATCAGGGCGCTCCATTCGGCCGAAGCAGGGATGTGCCAGCCGGGAGGACAGAGACCCTGGGCTGCGGGAGTGGTTTCGTAACGCATCAGTTCATCCCACTGGTAAAGGGACAATTGACAATTGACAATGGACAATGGACAATTATATTTTTCGGGGATGCAATTTTCTGTTTGGGGATTTGTGGATGGAATGGCTGTGCCGTAGTCGAGGTTTTTTTGCATCCAGCACTGGGAGCCGATTTGAACCGTGGCGTAAACCTTTCCATCCCTTATATCCGTGAGATTAGACCCGCAGGTAAAATTCGATTGACTGATTGATTGAATGACTGATTGACTGATTGAAGAACAGCCGTATGTATTTGTGTAGATGTAGGTGATGGTGTGGGTTCCGGGGCCGGCGACGGATGGGGTAAAGATGCCGGTTGTCGAATTGACACCCGGGCCGGAGTAGGTTCCGCCCAGTGGCAATCCTCCTTTGAGCCGGAAGGGTTTGGCGCTGACGGTGGTGATGGTGTCGAAACACCTGCTGAATATGACATTCGGAGCATCCCGCACGGTTAAGGTGATTGACGGCGATGTCGCAGGATTGGCCGTTACACAGGTAAGGTTGGAGTTCATTACGCAAGTCACTACATCGCCATTAGCCGGGGAATATGTGTAGGCAGAGGCATTGCCCCCGGCAGCATTGATGCCGTTGACCTTCCATTGAAAGGCAGGCGAAGACCCGCCATTGACAGGCGTTGCGGAGAAGGTAACGGAGCTGCCCGGACAAAAAGGATTTTCCGAGGCGACAATGGAAATGCCCGCGGGAAGATTGTTGTTGACGATCATCGTGATCGCGTTGGAGATGGCCGGATTGCCTGTTACACACGAGGCTGAAGCGTTCAACGAGCAGGTAACAACGTCACCGTTGACAGGCAAATAGCTGTAACTTGAGCTTGTTGCCCCGGAAGAATTTACACCATTGACTTTCCATTGATAAGCAGGTAACAATCCGCCATTGACGGGCGTTGCGGTGAAGGTTACCGGACTGCCCGTGCATAAAGGATTTGCAGAGGCATTAATGGAGAGGCCGACAGCGACGGCAGGAACCACGACAACCGTGATCTGCGCGGTGTTGCTGCAGCCGTTTTCGTCGGTCCCCGTAACAGTATAGGTGGCTGTTGAGGCCGGAACAAAGGGTATCCCATTCGCAACCCCGTTGTTCCAAACATACCCGGCAGCGCCGCTTCCCGTCAATATAACCGGGCTGCCGGCACAAACACTGGAAGAAGAGGCATTGGCAATTACATTGGGCAGCGGATTCACCGTGACCACGATTTGTGCGGTATTGCTGCAACCGAATGCATCGGAGCCGGTAACGGTGTAGGTGGCTGTTGAGGCCGGAACAAAGGGTATCCCATTTACAACGCCGTTGCTCCAAACATACCCGGCAGCGCCGCTTCCGGTGAGCGTAACGGAATTGCCGCTGCAAATGGAAATCGATGGATCGGCAACGGCCGCTACCGTTGGCAATGGATAAACCGTAATGCTGACCGGCGGGCTGGTTGCCGGACTATTGCCCACGCAGGGATCCGATGAGGTTACTTCACAAGCAATCTGATCGCCATTGGCCGGTGTATAGGAACAGGTTGCATTTGTTGCCCCGGGAACATTGATCCCGTTGACTTTCCACTGATAGGCCGGAGATGTGCCTCCATTGACGGCCGTTGCGGTGAACAGCGCAGCGGCGCCGCTGCAAATCGTGCCGGGCGGACCGGCAACCGTCACGATCATCACTGCTGTCGGAGTGATTGAAAGCTGTACCGTATCCCGTCCGGAACAACCATTGGGACCGGTTACGATAACGCCATAAACTCCCGGCGTTCCGGTAGTGTAGGTTTGGTTTGCACCGATAACCAATCCTGAAGTAATGTCTTTCCATTCATAGGTGCAGCCGGCGCAGGCCCCTGCATCGAACGTGGCGGTTTGGCCTGTACAGATGTTCTGATCGGGACCCAGCACGGGTGTCGGCGCTTCCTGAATGGTTATGGTTTTCCAGGTCGTATCCGTTCGGTTGTCGTTGTGCCTTACATACAACTCGACAGTATATGTTCCTGCAGCCGAATAAACGTGCGAAGGATTGGCAATGACAGAAAGGTTCGCCGCCCCCGACGCAGGATCTCCGAAATTCCAGCGAATGGAATCGGCCGGAGGCCAGATGTCGGTGGTGAATTTAATTGAAGTATTCTGACAGGTGCCAATTTGGTGGATATAGGCTTTATACCGTTGAACAAATTGTGGAAAACAGAAATTATGAGTGTTTTCCAAGCTAACAAAATTTTTCTCATAGGCACAGGATGACCCTGGCAATGATGGAAACTTAATGACATGGACGGAATCACCAAATGGGGAATAGTTGCCTATATAAATTTTACCATCGGGGCCTGATTGTATATTCCCTCCCGCCCCATAACCCAAAAGATACTGACTTTGCATAAAAGATAGTGAATCCGGAGCATTCATGTCATATTGGAACAATGGCGTATTAAAAGGTAAATTCGCTCCTCCGGATAAATATAGGAATCGTGAGTTAACAGAAAATTCTGTACTTCTTAATATATGATTTAAACCAGGATAATTTACTGAAAAAGTAAATCTTGGGGTGATAATTCCCGTAGTAGTATTGAAAGTACAAACTTCGTGCATTGAATCAGAACAAACTAAGTGACGACCATCAAAAGAGATTTTTAAATATCCACAGTTTGACCTGAAACCCATTTTTGTTTTAAAGTTGGTAGGACTAATAACAGGAGTCGGATCAATTCCGGAAGCGGTTAACCGATATGCCAGATAATTGTTTGTTTTTGCATGATTTAGTACAACGATCCAGTAATCTCTGTTATTTGCATGCCTGGTGGCTGTCAACTGGTCAACGACACTATCGCCATAGGGTAGCGCAATGTTCTTCATTCCCGGAACAATATCCCCTAAACCTCCATTCAGGTCCATATTAAATACTGAATAGTACAACCCTATTACCGGTCCAAAAGGACCAGGATCATGACCTCCAGTAACAATGTAGTAAATTCGTGAGTTGCCTGGTAATTGCAAGGCAATGGCGGATTGGCAATCGGAGCCTCCTCCTAATAACCCCGCGCCATTCGGGGTTACATTTAAAAATTTATCATATATTTTCCTTCCCTCTGAGCAAAACAAAAAATTACCGGCAGAATCGGAGATGCTGAATCCGCTAACAAGTGTACTTTGTGCAATAGGGCTTGTTGGCAATGAAATAGGTGGACCCGTATTGAATGTCATTCCAGCGTGCCACCCGAAGTACCAATTATTGAATTCACCTTGAGAGTACCCGGTGAAATTATATAGCAGAAGCAAGAAAACAAAAAATTTGTTCTGCATTATACATTTTTTTTAAAATTAATAAAAACTGATGAGATGAAGTTAAAAGTGATCATCTCATCAGTTTTTCAAGAAACTAAAAGTTGATCACAATAGGATCAATTGCAATAAGATTATCACTTGCATCAAGGCGGGCAAGTGAACTGCCTGATCTCCTGTCGTACTCGGTTGTGGTACCATTGTATACCCGAATACAAGTCACCTGGATTGTGTAAAAGGTCTTTTCAAGGGGATCGGGCTTTGGTATTGCTATCCCGGAGCCTGTAAGGAATGGTTTATTCCCAGAGAAATAATATGGATTATTCAAATCATTGAAAGTACCATAAATATTTGGTTCAGTCGTAACCACCTGACCCACCAAATAATAATCGTAATTCATTGATGCATCATTGATAGTCACATCAGCAGTAAGTGTAGGGTAGATGGTTGTTTGAGCAAAACCCAAGGTTGAGACTCCCATCATTAAGAGGACAAGAAATATTTTTGTTTTCATTTTACATAAGAATTTAAAAAAATGTACCCATTAGTCAATATAAAACGAACGATTTTTCGACAAATATTTCGTTCGATTGGCTTTTTTTCACTACGATACAACTTACGTAGCTAACCTTCGGTATTGTTTCGGTTCTTGTCTCCTGAAGGATAAGACAAGAACCGGGCAGGGCGAGGTTGCTTTTACCCAGCATTTGAATAGAACTTTTCATGATTAATTCATCAGGGAACATCCTGTATTGAACTTATTCAGTCCGGGAATTACAGATGACAGCATTATTTTTGCTAAAATAATCGTTAATATATTGATAATCAAGTACTAAAAACGGAATTGTTACCTTCCGAAAATCGGAATAAAATCAAGCCATCAATGTTATAAGTAATTGATGAATTGATAAGTGAGGAAATAATTACGGTCCGGATTCCGGCCCGGAAACTCCAGGTACTAACTGTACTTTACACTATCATAAAAGGCTTTTTGATGGGGAAAATGGCCTTTACTCCGAATCCATGAGTTACGCTACGGAGCATTTCTGCTGCGGTTCATTCAGCGATACATGTAAATAATTGTTTTCGGATGTCCTGCTAATTCGCGTCTTTCACACACCGTACGCCAAAGGCATTTGCTCTTGCGGCCGGGTAGAGCGAAACGCTGTGATTGGTTTCATTCAACCCGCGTGCCACAGCGCGGTCAGAGCCGGAGGGGGTTGAGGTCCAGTACATGGCCCCGGCGTAGATGTCGTCAAAGAAGGCCCAGCGGTAGTTCAGGTAAAGAAAGCCGGTTTGTTCTGAATGGAAACCGCCGGCAGCAAACGGGTCTTTCATGGCGCTGCCCGCAGTTGCGGCCCCCCCGAGATAACTGATCAGGGCGCTCCATTCGGCCGAAGCAGGGATGTGCCAGCCGGGAGGACAGAGACCCTGGGCTGCGGGAGTGGTTTCGTAACGCATCAGTTCATCCCACTGGTAAAGGGACAATTGACAATTGACAATGGACAATGGACAATTATATTTTTCGGGGATGCAATTTTCTGTTTGGGGATTTGTGGATGGAATGGCTGTGCCGTAGTCGAGGTTTTTTTGCATCCAGCACTGGGAGCCGATTTGAACCGTGGCGTAAACCTTTCCATCCCTTATATCCGTGAGATTAGACCCGCAGGTAAAATTCGATTGACTGATTGATTGAATGACTGATTGACTGATTGAAGAACAGCCGTATGTATTTGTGTAGATGTAGGTGATGGTGTGGGTTCCGGGGCCGGCGACGGATGGGGTAAAGATGCCGGTTGTCGAATTGACACCCGGGCCGGAGTAGGTTCCGCCCAGTGGCAATCCTCCTTTGAGCCGGAAGGGTTTGGCGCTGACGGTGGTGATGGTGTCGAAACACCTGCTGAATATGACATTCGGAGCATCCCGCACGGTTAAGGTGATTGACGGCGATGTCGCAGGATTGGCCGTTACACAGGTAAGGTTGGAGTTCATTACGCAAGTCACTACATCGCCATTAGCCGGGGAATATGTGTAGGCAGAGGCATTGCCCCCGGCAGCATTGATGCCGTTGACCTTCCATTGAAAGGCAGGCGAAGACCCGCCATTGACAGGCGTTGCGGAGAAGGTAACGGAGCTGCCCGGACAAAAAGGATTTTCCGAGGCGACAATGGAAATGCCCGCGGGAAGATTGTTGTTGACGATCATCGTGATCGCGTTGGAGATGGCCGGATTGCCTGTTACACACGAGGCTGAAGCGTTCAACGAGCAGGTAACAACGTCACCGTTGACAGGCAAATAGCTGTAACTTGAGCTTGTTGCCCCGGAAGAATTTACACCATTGACTTTCCATTGATAAGCAGGTAACAATCCGCCATTGACGGGCGTTGCGGTGAAGGTTACCGGACTGCCCGTGCATAAAGGATTTGCAGAGGCATTAATGGAGAGGCCGACAGCGACGGCAGGAACCACGACAACCGTGATCTGCGCGGTGTTGCTGCAGCCGTTTTCGTCGGTCCCCGTAACAGTATAGGTGGCTGTTGAGGCCGGAACAAAGGGTATCCCATTCGCAACCCCGTTGTTCCAAACATACCCGGCAGCGCCGCTTCCCGTCAATATAACCGGGCTGCCGGCACAAACACTGGAAGAAGAGGCATTGGCAATTACATTGGGCAGCGGATTCACCGTGACCACGATTTGTGCGGTATTGCTGCAACCGAATGCATCGGAGCCGGTAACGGTGTAGGTGGCTGTTGAGGCCGGAACAAAGGGTATCCCATTTACAACGCCGTTGCTCCAAACATACCCGGCAGCGCCGCTTCCGGTGAGCGTAACGGAATTGCCGCTGCAAATGGAAATCGATGGATCGGCAACGGCCGCTACCGTTGGCAATGGATAAACCGTAATGCTGACCGGCGGGCTGGTTGCCGGACTATTGCCCACGCAGGGATCCGATGAGGTTACTTCACAAGCAATCTGATCGCCATTGGCCGGTGTATAGGAACAGGTTGCATTTGTTGCCCCGGGAACATTGATCCCGTTGACTTTCCACTGATAGGCCGGAGATGTGCCTCCATTGACGGCCGTTGCGGTGAACAGCGCAGCGGCGCCGCTGCAAATCGTGCCGGGCGGACCGGCAACCGTCACGATCATCACTGCTGTCGGAGTGATTGAAAGCTGTACCGTATCCCGTCCGGAACAACCATTGGGACCGGTTACGATAACGCCATAAACTCCCGGCGTTCCGGTAGTGTAGGTTTGGTTTGCACCGATAACCAATCCTGAAGTAATGTCTTTCCATTCATAGGTGCAGCCGGCGCAGGCCCCTGCATCGAACGTGGCGGTTTGGCCTGTACAGATGTTCTGATCGGGACCCAGCGCGGGCGTCGGCGCTTCCTGAATGGTTATGGTTTTCCAGGTCGTATCCGTTCGGTTGTCGTTGTGCCTTACATACAACTCGACAGTATATGTTCCGGCAGCCGAATAAACGTGCGAAGGATTGGCAATGACAGAAAGGTTCGCCGCCCCTGACGCCGGATCCCCGAAATTCCAGCGGATAGAATCGGCCGGAGGCCAGATGTCGGTGGTGAATTTAATTGAAGTATTCTGACAGGTGCCAATTTGGTGGATATAGGCTTTATACCGTTGAACAAATTGTGGAAAACAGAAATTATGAGGGTTCCCCAAGCTAACAAAATTTTTCTCATAGGCACAGGATGACCCTGGCAATGATGGAAACTTAATGACATGGACGGAATCACCAAACGGGGTATAGTTGCCTATATAAATTTTACCATCGGGGCCTGATTGTATATTCGCTCCCGCCCCATAACCCAAAAGATACTGACTTTGTATAAAAGATAGTGAATCCGGAGCATTCATATCATATTGGAACAATGGCGTATTAAAAGGCAAATTCGCTCCTCCGGATATATATAGAAATCGTGAGTTAACAGAAAATTCTTTACTTCTTAATACCTGATTTAAACCAGGATAAATTACTGAAAAAGTAAATCTTGGGGTGATAATTCCCGTAGTAGTATTAAAAGTACAGACTTCGTGCATTGAATCAGAACAAACTAAGTGTCGACCATCAAAAGAGATTTTTAAATATCCATATTCTAACCTGAAACCCATTTTCGTTTTAAAGTTGGTAGGACTAATAACAGGAGTCGGATCAATTCCGGAAGCGGTTAACCGATAAGCCAGATAATTGTTTGTTTTTGCATGATTTAATACAACGATCCAATAATCTCTGTTATTTGCATGTCTGGTGGCTGTCAACTGGTCAACGACACTATCGCCGTAAGGAAGCGCAATGTTCTTCATTCCCGGAACAATATCCCCTAAACCTCCATTCAGGTCCATATTAAATACTGAATAGTACAAACCCACAATGGGTCCAATCCCACCAGGGTCATGACCTGCAGTAATAATGTAGTAAATTCGTGAGTTGCCTGGTAATTGCAAGGCAATTGCGGATTGACAATCTGAACCTCCCCCTAATAATCCTGCGCCATTCGGGGTTACATTTAAAAATTTATCATATATTTTCCTTCCCTCTGAGCAAAACAAAAAATTACCGGCAGAATCGGAGATGCTGAATCCGCTAACTAATCCACTTATTGCAATAGGGCTTGTTGGTAATGCAATGGGTGTCCCCATATTGAATGTCATTCCAGCGTGCCACCCGAAGTACCAATTATTGAATTCACCTTGAGAGTACCCGGTGAAATTATATAGCAGAAGCAAGAAAACAAATAGTTTGTTCTGCATTACACATTTTTTTTAAAATTAATAAAAACTGATTATACGGGAATGAGAAGTAATGATCAACCCGGCATTACACCACTGTGATAGGCCAGCAATCCGTCCATTGGCGCGCGGATTACCTTGCCGATGTTGATCTTGTCGGCCTGTGCGGCTTCCTCGAGAATCTCCCGGTAAAAATAGGCGATGGAGCCAACGAAACTGACCGGAAGCTGGTCATAACGGTCATAATGCTTGACCTGTGCGTCAAAGAATGCATGAAACGAATCCTTCACCAGGGCATGGATGTAAGGATGGTCCTGGCGTGGCGCCAGAAAATGGCTGAAGGAGGCCAGAAACCGGTTCGGGTAGGGGAGGTTGTAGAGGGCGTTGAGAATGTCCTCCAGGGTCAACGGGTAGGTTTCGCGGAATGCGGCATCCAGATCGGCCGGAAGCTGCCTTTTAAGATAGGCGCCCAGAAACTTCTTCCCCAAATAGGAGCCGGCCCCCTCGTCGCCAAACAGGTAGCCCAGGGAGTCCACCCTGCTGAAAATATTTTCACCGTCATAATAACAGCAATTGCATCCGGTACCCAGGATGCAGGAGATCCCGGGTTGATCGCCGAACAACGACCGCGCTGCTCCCAGGATATCGTGGTACACAAACACCGCCGCCTTGTGAAAATGAAGCTGCAACGCCTCCCGGATCAATGTGTCGTTTTTTTCCGTGCTGCATCCCGCCCCGTAAAAATGAATCTCCCGCACATGATCGGTCACGATATACGGGACCAATTCAACATTCAGGATCGCGTCGATGCTTTCTGAGGTGTGAAAATAGGGGTTGAGCCCGGCTGATGGAAGCAGCGTCTTCAACGCCCTGTTCTCCATCAATGCCCATGAAGTTTTGGTTGAGCCACTATCGGCAATCAGGATCATAGTTCTTTGATATCGTTATGTTTATTTTGTGAATAATTTTAAATTTAGAGTCTGTTTAAATTTAGGTGGTCATGTCAATCGTAAATTTTAAACAGTCTCTTAATTGGCCAAATGGAATATCCATTATTATCATTCGCGATTTGCATGAAGCTGGTTCCGATGGATATTTCATTTCGAATTATCTGATCACGGAGGTCACCGGGTTCCTTAAACCTTTCATTGCCTTCAAATAAACCTTCACGGTCCCGACAATGATCTTTGCCTCAATGTAAACGGGAACTTTGTTGGCGTCATCCGTCACCCATACCAGCACATCCTCATCCCCTTTGAATATCGTTCCCTGAACCATTTTTACGGAGAATTTGATACACCGGTACTGTTTCCCGTCCAATCCCTCGACCACATCTTTCCCGATCATTTTGATATAGATGTCGTACCAGGCATCATCAATGGCCACGGTGACGAAATGCCGTTCATCGGGTTTCATCGAAGCCAGATCAAGTGCACGGGTATGATAGATGGCCGAAAGCATGTCGAACCCGCAGGGTCGTGCGGGAAGCGTGTCGGCCCGCTGCGGATTGTCGTTGGTTTTGGTGTTGGAAATAACAGCCTTCCGGTATTTATCAAAATAGAGGGTATTCAGCAGCGTGTATCCCCCTTCGTAAATGTACCGTTTAAAACCAATCGGTTCAAGGGTCTCACGGTTGATCCAGGAGTCGTAATAGTCGCGGACTTTGAATAAAATATCGTACGATTTGAAGGTCTTTCCAACCGCTTTCAGGTGATAGGAAGGCTTTCCAAAGTAATCCTCCTCACGCACGCTGAAGGTCACCAGCCCGGCATCCACCCACACGGGTCCCCAGTTATAAGCGGCGACGAACGTGACCTCTTCGCCATCGCCGTAAGCCTGGTTCGATTGATTACACTGTGCCTTTAACGGTTGCCGCGACAGCAGTGACAGGGCGAACAAACCGGAAAACAGCAACAGATTCAAACTGCTGATGCCAATGCTTGTTTTCATCGAATGGGTAGGTTTCACAATAGCCTTCATCTTCAGGAGGATTCCTGATTCATCGCCTGGTCAGGTTTTTTTCGCTTTGCCCAGATAAAATAAACCGGAACCCCAAGAATAACGATAACCAGTCCCGGCCAGGTATATTCCCGCTTAAAAATAAACAGGATGACCATGATTACAAGGGCCAGGATGATATAGATCATTGGGATGACCGGATAGCCGAAGGCTTTGTAGGGCCGGCTCAGATCAGGGCGCCTGACGCGAAGGATAAAAATACCAACAATGGTCAGGACATAGAAGATCAGCACGGCAAATACCACGTAATCGAGTAGTTGTCCATAGGTGCCGGAGAGACAAAGCAGGCTTGCCCATACGCCCTGAAATAAAAGTCCGGTGGCGGGGACATCTTTTTTGTTTAACCGGCCTACCCCTTTGAAAAAAATCCCGTCGTCGGCCATGGCGTAATAGACCCTGGCTCCCGAAAGGATCAGCCCGTTGTTGCAACCGAAGGTGGAGATCACGATGAACACCGCCATGATAATGACCGCGTAATTGCCGAAAATTCCGGATAGCGCCGCGGTCCCCAGCCGGTCGTTGAGCGCGTACTGCATGCCCCGCGAAGCGATATCGGTTCCTCCGGGATCGCCTTTAACAGGAAGGGCTGTTATGTAGACCACGTTGGCGAGAAGATAAAGGATGGTGACGATCAAAGTTCCCAGGAACAGGCTGAGGGGAATGTTCTTTCGCGGGTTGATGACTTCTCCCGCGGTAAAGGTGATGTTGTTCCAGGCATCGGAAGAAAAAAGTCCGCCCACCATGGCCATGCCGAGCGCCGCGAGGAGGGTCATCCCTGCAAGTGGAATGTCAACTCCGCCGGGGCCTTCACGCATGGGATTCCAGAAGTCGGGGCTGTTGATACGGATCGAATTCAGGTTGGATGCCATCACAAGTCCGACGACGATGAATGCAGCCAGCAGAATGAATTTTCCAGATGTGAACAGATTCTGTACTTTTTTACCCGATTTAATACCGCGGCTGTTGATCCACGTGAGGAGGGCGATGGAGCCGATGGCCACAAGCTGGGCCGGGCCGAACTTGACAAACCCGAGATTCATCGGTCCGACGCGGAAGAGACCTGCATCGAACTCCCCGAAACGGATCGATTCCAGGTCGAACCATACAACCGATTCGGATACCCAGGGAAAGAGTACCCCGGTGAATTTGGCAAACGCCATGGCGACGGCGGCGATGGTGCCGGTTTGGATGACCAGGAACAGGGTCCATCCGTACAGAAAGCCGGTGAGCGGGTTGTAGGACTCTTTCAGGTAGATGTACTGTCCGCCCGCTTTGGGGAACATCCCTGCCAGTTCGCCATAGCTCAGGGCGGCGATGAGGGTCATAAAGCCGCTGATGATCCAAACCATCATCAGCCATCCCGATGAGCCGACCATGCGGGCAATGTCGGCGCTGACAATGAAAATTCCGGAGCCGATCATCGAACCGACCACGATGGCAGTGGAATCAAAGAGATTTAATCTGCGTTGAAACGATTGGTTTTCCGACATAGAATATAGGGTGGGAGACTTCAGCGTGCAATTTAGAATAATTTTTAAAACGGAATGATCCCGCTTGGATTTTTCGCAAGATATACGATGCATTCAGGCAACTTCAACGCGATGTGCATCAAATGGCAAAGCAGTAAAAACACAAATGGCGAAATAGTTTTCGCTATTTCGCCATCTCGATATCTCGTTATTTTCTTTGTAGCGAGGACGAGAGTTGAACTCGTGACCTCCGGGTTATGAATCCGACGCTCTAACCGACTGAGCTACCTCGCCAAATTTTTTGCAAAATTAACCTCTTTGCAATTTCTGTGCAAATTTACTTTTGAGTTATTTTTAACGTCTCTTTATTCCTCTGATAATTCATATCTCCCATTTCATATTGCCAGATCATATGCTAACTTTGTAATTGAGGTTCTCCCATTTTTCGGAACATTAAGCAATGGAGATTTTTGAATATCACCTGACTTCTCCTGATTGGCGATGCATGTGGAATAATGAGAATTCGTAATTTTAAGGCCTGAAACCCTAACAAAGGATGAAATCCCTGATGCGACCCGTTTTACTGATCATCTTCCTGATGTTCTTTTTTAATTGCAATTGCCAACCGATGGGGGAGGCATATTTCGACAGCCTGTATACCGGCTATTTCAGGATCAACAGCGGTGGATGGACCGCCGGCGATGCCACGATCTCAGTGCCATTGCCCGACGGAAGGGTGATCTGGCTTTTCGGAGACAGCTACACCCAGGCTGTGAACCTTTCTAATAACACGCTTCCTTGCCTCTTCCAGGTACGCAACTGCTTCATGGTGCAGGATTCCCTGAATCCCGCTTCATTCAAGACGATCCTTGATACCACCATGACAGGTGTCAACTTGACAACCTTCAAGCTGAGGCCAAACGATACCTCTCTGTTCTGGCCCGGTCATGGATACGTATACAACGATACTGTCTATGTTTTTCAGGAGCGCTACAAGAGTTCTAACCTTGATTACGAGGGTTGTTATGTTGCCAGACTAACATACCCGGCCCTTCACCAACTTCCGATGCTCCCGGTGCAACAGGCAGGAACGGACCATATCTTCGGACGGGCGGTTGTGGTGGATTCAGCAGGAGGTTGGATATATATTTACGGAAACCGCGTAAACTGGATCGTGTGGGAACCGGTACTGGCCCGGTGTCCGATCGGTAATCCCTTTCAGCCGTGGGAATTCTACACCGGCACCGGGTGGTCGATCAATCCGGTGGCATTGCAAAAAATCTGCAGTGATCCGGTCTCTCCCGGATTCAGTGTTTTCCGAAATGACAATGAATATTACCTGATCACCCAGGAGAACGGGTACCTGGAATGTGGTTTAGGCAGAAACATCTATTCCTATGTCAGTGATCATCCCTGGGGACCCTTTACCGGGAAAACCTTGTTATATACCGAGGAAAGCAAGTTCAACAACGCTTACCTGCTTACTTACAACGGTCAGGCTCATCCATGGAATATCGAAAATGACGAATTACTGGTTTCGTACAATGTCAATGACCGGGTGGATACCTTGTCGCCATATATATGTCCATCGCAATGTAAAAACATCTGGACCGACCGGCTTGATGCAGATACATACCGGCCGAAGTTTATACGGGTTCCGATGGGCTTGATCACATCAGCAGGTTCGCCTCCCGATGGGAATGTCAAGGAATGCCTGGAGATCAGGGTAGTCCCGCATCCGGTTGGCCGGGGCAGAACGCTGAAGATCGAAATGAATGCTGCTGTTCCCTGGATGGGGAAAATCAGGATTACCGATGTTTCAGGCAGGGTTATCCTGGTCAGGGTGTTCGTTCTGCCGCAAGCGAATGGTTCCCTCGATCTTACTGCCCCTCCCAAAGGTGGCCTCTATTTTCTTGAATTCATCGGGAACAACGGATGCAGAAAGGTGGTGAAGTTGGTGGTACAATAAAGCCGTTACATCGTGTGTTATCCGCCGGGGATTGGCAATTTGTGCATTCTATGGACAAGTTTCTGAATAAATACCGGATTCCGTCAACGCGCCTGCAAACCTGGAATTACGGTTGGAATGCAGCCTATTTTGTGACCATTTGCACCAGAGACCATGTTTGTTATTTTGGGGAGGTTGTTGATGGCCAGATGGTATTATCGGAGAAAGGAGTCATAGCCGACATTTTGTGGCATGAAATATTGAATCACGCGAAACAGATCGAATTGGGGGAATTTGTGGTGATGCCCAATCATATACATGGGATTTTGATTTTGAACGAACCCCCGGATGTAGAGACAACGCATGCGTTGTCTCTACGGGATGAATCGCCGGACCAACCACCCATCGGACAATCCCGGTTTCAACACCAGGGGCGGAATACCGTGTCATCGATCGTTGGTTCCTATAAATCGGCGGTCTCGAAACATGCACACCGGTTGGGGTTGGGATTCGCCTGGCAATCGCGTTTTTATGATCGCATCATACGAAATGAAAACGAATTCCGGGCCATAACGGATTACATCATCAACAACCCGTTGAGATGGGAGGATGATAAATTCAAATGATAGGAAGATATTATTGACAACGCATTCGGAAAATGTAGAGACAACGCATGCGTTATCTCTACGGCCGGATCAATGCCCTGCCCCAACTATCCTCCGGAAAAACTCAAGATGAGCCCCAATGGCCGATTTCCAGTATGGATAATCATGTCCGCCGGGTGTTATGAGGTAGGTGATGTCTATATTCTTTGCATCACACTGTTTCTTGAAATGGTCGTTCAGTTTTAGGAACGGGTCTGAGCTTCCGCACGAAACGATGATCTTTTTCCCAGCGGCAGCGATTTTTTTGATATTCCCGGAAACAGCGTAACGGTTCAGGATCTTGTCTGCCGATTTTTTATTCTTTATTCCAAGATAATCATCAATCCTGTATTCGGTGCGGCAGAAACTCAGATCCAAAACACCGCTCAGACTTCCGGCGCTCCTGAACAGACCGGGTTTTTGTGCAAAGAGGTAAAGCGCGCCATGGCCTCCCATACTTAGACCTGTGATGAAAACATTACCGGGATCGATGCGGTAGTTCTTTGCAATGAATGGAAAAAGATCGAGAAAAAAGAAATCGGTGTATTGGCTTTCCTTGATCGCCGGGCTGTTGATGTACCAGGAGTCGGTGAGCCCGTCGGGACAGACCAGGATAAACCCATATCTGTCGGCGAGCGACTGGCAGGAGGTGATGTCGTTCCACTGGTGATAGGAACCCATCCAGCCGTGCATCAGATAAACCATCGGAAACTGCTTTGCGGGGTCTTTAGAATAATCGGAAGGGGTGAAAACCCAGACTGTGTCGGCGACGGTGATGTGTGGCGATTTCAGGATTTGCTGGTGCTGGGCCTTCAGGATCAGGCTGATGGCAATCAGTGCCGGGAGAAAGAAAAGGGATCGTTTCATGGATTTTAAATATGCTGGTTTATGTAAATATCATTCGCGGTTTGTACGATTCGCTTCCCATGGGCATTTCATTCCTCAAAGATCCGGCTGACCGGCACCCTGAGGAACACCGGCCGGTATTTGCTGGCATCCCTGAAAACATCCTCCACCACGAAGCTGTTGATACAGGATGAGATCAGCAACTGGTCGTTTTCGATGAACTGGGGATGTGCCAGGCTGTTGTATGCAAACAGGTTGGCCGTTGAAGTGACATCGTCGGGCAGCCGGGTGTGGCAGAGGACTTTCCTGTTCTTCCACCCCGTCCAAGGTGAATCGGAATAGTAGGAGACGATCTCACCGGTCATAAAACCACCCTCCTGAACTACCAGAACATATTTATCATTTAATTTAAATACGCTGAATTGTTCCGATCCCTGGATGGCCAGCATGGGTTTTGATTGCCGGGAGTCCTTCACCCATTCACTTCCGTTATAGAACTCCCAGGGTGCGAGGATATTGTCTTTCGGCGCCCGGGCTACATAGAGGTTCTTGCTCTTATCCTCTGCCCCGTAAATGTAGGTGTGATGTTCGTCGCCGTCGCACACCGCGTGACCCCAGTGGATTTCAAGCGTTCCGGGGTAATTGAAATGGTCAATCCTTTCGAGTTTGATCTCTGGCAGGGAGAATGTGGCGAGATTGGCGCTGGTCCAGGCAAATCCCCAGTCGCCCGGTTTGGCCTGGTAAAATCCCGTCATGAAAACCTTGAGTTTACCGTTCTCGATGAAGCCGTCGCCAGGCCAGTACCAGAGCGAATCCTCCGAAAACTGTTTCCCTTTGGGGGCATTGGGAGGGATGACCAGCGACGATTCCCAACCGTCGATCACCTGGTATAGCGACCGCAGGGTGTCGGCTTCCTGCACGGCCATGCTGTTGCGGATGAACCATGGTTTGCGTTTTTCTCTTGAGCGGTCGGAATTGACGGTTCCGAGGAAGGAATCGCCGAAGATCCATACCGTGCGTCCGTCGGGCAGGAGAACGGAGTACTCCCCGTCGGCACCGGTCACACCACAGCAGTCCCTGGCAAACATTTTCATGAACTTCCGGTCGAAAGGCGCTTCGGGGACTTTGGATAAAAGTGAGGATTCCTGGGCCTGCAGAAGTTCCGTCATCAGAAAGACGAATAGCAGGAGGGAAGTGAAAAGGTTTTTTATGGTCATAGTTGTTGGGGTATTAATTCAAAATTCAAAATTAGGAATTGGCCATTTTTGGGAAAAAAGTTCAAAGCTCAAAGCTCAAAGTTCAAAATTCTCAAATTCTCAAATTTTCACATCAGCACATTAGCACATTTTCAATTTTTCGTTTTCCATTTTCCATTGTCAATTATCCATTATCAATTAGTCATTCAGTCAATCCTTCCCCGTGAGCCTTTGCACGGCGAAGGCGTTTGCTCCGATGGCAATGGCCTTGCTGGCGCTTAGTTTCGACAATCCAACCCCGACCCGCTGGAGTTCATCGTACCTTATGGCTCTGTTGCCAGTAGGAAGTGAAATGGATCTGACTGATCCGGTTGCAAATTCTTCAAAGGTGTTCTTGTCTTCCAGATTGTACACTTTTACAGAGAGGCGGGCATATTCTTCATCCGACGGACTGAAGTACATACGGTCAATCTCCTTGAACATGGCAGGAGCGAATAGATCCCAGGCTGTAGCCAACCCACCGCCAATCACCACGATACCGTCGATCAGGGTGATCATGTTTGCAACCGAATTTCCCAGGGCCTCTCCGAAAATCTGAAAGGAGCGAATGGCAGCTTCTCTGTTACCCTGTGCCAATCCCACCGCTATTTCGTAAATGTCTTTAGGCATCAACGATGTCGAATGGAGTCTTGCTCCTTCACAATAAACTCGCTGAATGGCCCGGGTGCTAATGCTTTCTTCGGCATTCCAGACCGGATTGTACCGGTTGGACGTGTTATGGATTCCGGCATCATTCGAATTGTCGCCTTCCATCAGGATATTGTTCAGCACGATACCGCAACCAAATCCGGTGCCGAGCGTCATGCCGACCAGGTTGCGGAACTGTTTGATGCCGCCATGATCGATAATCCGTCGGTTCAGGTCGGGAAGGAATCCTGCGAGCGCTTCTCCGTATGCAAACAGGTTGCCGTCGTTGTTGATGAATACCGGCAATCCGAATCGCTCTTCCAGCATGGGACCTAATGGTACTCCGCCGTTGAAGGCCTTGAAATTGGGCAGGTCGCCGATGATTCCCAGGGAGTAATCAGCCGGACCGGGAAACGCGAAGCTGATAGCGTCGGCTGGCCGGGGGAGCTCAGCGCTTACTTTCTCAAATCCGGAATAAATGGCGCCAATGCATCGGTCGAGATCATGCGCATTAGATGGCAGTGTGATTGGATTAGCAATTTCACGTCCACCCTGATAGGCGGAAAATACAAAATTCGTTCCTCCCGCATCGAGGGTGAGGATCAGGTGGTTGTCGTTGGATAAAAGCATGGGAAAGGATTATAGTTCAAAATTCAAAGTTCAAAATCAGGCATTAGCCATTAGCATTCAAGCATTGGGCATTAGCCATTAGGGAAAAAAGTTCAAAGTTCAAAGCTCAAAGCTCAAAATTCTCAAATTCTCACATCAGCACATTGGCACATTTTCGATTTTCGATTTTCAATTTTCCGTTTTCAATTTTCAATTTTCCATTGTCCATTATCCATTGTCCATTCTTATATACGCCTTAATGGTGATACATTCCTTTCCTTCCGATTCCCCGAAGGGCCGGATGGTGTATTCGCCTACCGCGGCGGGAACGATGAATGTCTCAGCATAATGGACCACGAAGGGTTCGAAAGAGCCGGAGGGGCTTTCAACCACGACCTCGTGCCCTTCGACCAGGCATATCACATGCGCCCCGCCCATGGTATGGTGCGTAACCCTCTTCGAAAAGCGGTGCCGGCGTGTCTCGATAAATTCGAGTTTGTGCAGCCCGGTCTTCTCTTCGTACCAACCGTCGCCTGAAGCTATCTTTTCGAACCGGTTCACGAGGTTTTGTCGAACCCAGGGTTCGGTCCTGTTCCACTGGATATTCCTTGATCCATGACCGATGTTGATGGGCCGGGGTTTGCCGTCGAGTCCGAGGCGCCCCCAATCCCATAATTTGAACGTGAAAATGTACGGCGTTGCACTGATTTCCAATACCATACAATCTTTGCCGGAGCAATGTACGGTGCCTCCCGGGATCAGGAAATGATCATGCTTTTTGGCCGGCCAGGACTGCACGTGCATCGTATCGTTGAACGGGATATCAGTCGTCTCCGACCTGATCAGATCTTCGATCATTTGTTTCGGATCGACACCCTCTTTCAGCCCTAAATAAACTTTTGCACCTTCGCCCGCTTCCACCAGGTAATAACTTTCATCCTGGGTGTAATGAATGCCGAATTGCTCCCGGATGTAACCAGTCAGCGGATGTACCTGAAGACTCAGGTTGCCTCCGCCCATGGTATCGAGGAAATCGAAACGGATGGGGAACTCGTCACCGAAACGTTGCCTGACATACCTGCCAAGCAATTCCTCCGGCCGGAAAAAGACCAGGTTGATGGCGGGGGTTTCAAACCGGTTCCCTCTGAAATTCAGGTAAAGACTGTTCTCTTCCGGCACGCAATTGAAGCACCAGGCATAATTGGGTGAATCGTCGGGCAGGTCGCACACTTCTTTCATCCACTGGCCGCCCCAGGGACCGGCATCGAAGTAGGGAACGACGCTGAATGGCTGATTCGCCGTTTGCCTTAGTCCTGCGAAAAAGGCGTCCGCCGTGATCATCCCGGGTGCATTCCTGCGGTTGGTGTCGAGGATGAAGTGCGATTTCGGCATGACTGACCGTTTCAACCGGTCGCAGACCCTCCAGTCGACAAAGTAGCCACGTTTATATTTTCCTTCGATATTTTCGTCCCGGTTGCTGATCCCGAGGTTTGAGACCTCATTGCGGCGCATCCGGAGCTGGATTTCCCAGCGGGCCATGTCGGCATAGATCAGAAGGTCAGGATCAGGGAAAAGGAGCGAAGCGCCCGGTCCGTATATCAGGACGACACCCTCCCTAAGCGACTCGATTTTTGCCTTCGCAGCAACCTGTCGGTCAGGATTCAGAAAGTCTTCCATGTTCAGCACGGTCAAACGACCGAATATCCGGTCGTCGGTCACGTCGGGCTGGGTCATTGTCCTGATCACGGATTCAGGCAGGAATGCTTCGGAGGAAAGAATAGTCAGATCGGGTTTCAACCCTTCCGACAAAGCCTCCAGCACCTCACCGTCACAGATTCCCTGGTAGCATTCGACCACCACGATCTTTTTCCGGAGTGGGATTCCTGACACCTCTGTCTGCAGCCGGTTTATGATTGAGTCCCAACCGCTGCAGAAATGTCCTTCCCAGCCATGAACCGTTACTTCCGGATATTTATTGTAGTTTGATATCAAATCAGGCATTAGGCATTGGGAATTAGGCTATAGGGAACGTATTAACCAGCATTCTTTTCGGCATTTTAAAATCTTCATATCTATTTCCATTTTCCATTGTCAATTGTCCATTTTCCATTGTCAATTGTCCATTGTCCATTGTCAATTGTCCATTGTCAATTGTCCATTGTCAATTTTCCATTGTCCATTGTCAATTTTCCATTGTCCATTGTCAATTGTCCATTGTCAATTGTCCATTGTCCATTCTTCCTCTATCGAACTGCCGGCGGCAATTCACCGGTTCCCCAGTTTTGGTTCGGTTCTTTTCCCAGCCAAATCTCAAGTTTCCCGCCCCGGGCAAATTCATCGTGTGTAAACCAAAAGTTGTTCAAGTCGTTGCCATTCAATTTTGCCTTCCGAATATACATATTCTCTTTCGTGTTCTGATGGGTAACTATGGTAAATTCCTTACCCTTGTAATACCTGGGATTCAGTTTAATTATAACGGTATCAAACACCGGACTGGTAATCTCATAAACCGGCGTCACCGCGGCATTTCCTTGCAAACTGAAAATCCCGATCGCCATCAGCGCGCTTAACCCGCCCATCTGGCCCTGGTCTTCGTCGTGCCCGCCGTATCCCAGGTCTGGTGTGATGCCGCCGTATGCCTGTTCTTTGACCCGGCGTACCCAGTACTGTGTCAGCCAGGGTTTCCCGGCATGGCTGAAGACGTGTGCATTCGAAACCCCAGGCTGGTTGGCGTAGCTCACAAATCCATCGTTGTAATCGAATACAAAATCCCGGGGCGCTGCCATTTCAAAGGCGTGGTTCAGTTTGTCGCAAAGCACTTCGTTGCCTCCCATCAGCGTGGCCAGACCCGGTATGTCGTGTGATACGCCGAAAGTGGCCTGCCAGGCATTGGCCTCCACCCAGCCCTGACCGTTCAACGGATCGAGGTGGATGAACTTCCCATTGGCATCCTTCGGGAACAACAGTTTCTGACCTGGATCAAAACAGGCTTTCCAGCCCTGCGACCGCTTCATAAAGGTCCTAAAATCGCTTTTCTTTCCCAGTTTAAAGGCCATCTGGGCAACGACCCAGTCCTGGAAGGCTGCTTCGATGGTGATCCCGGCGTTGTCTTTCCACCAGCCATTCTTTATATAAAACTTCACATCTTCAGGATCTCCCAGCATGCCACCGGGCATCTGGTTCCGCTTCATGACCTCAAAGGCGTGCTCCGGATCTGCTTTTGTCAATAATCCCTTTTGAAAAGTGCTTCCGATGAGGCTGACCGCCGGATCGCCGGTCATGATGTAGGAATAGCCTCCACCACAGGGACCTCGCGGCAGCATTCCCCCGTTATCGGCGTACTGTAGCATGGATGCCGACAACTCATCCTGAACCTCCGGCCAGCCTAATCCCCACAGGATGTTCAGGTTCCACTGGGTAAGCCAGAAGGCATCGGAGCTGTACATGTTGTATTTCAACTGCCCGTTTTCCAGTTTAGGAACCTGCTTTACCTTGAAAACGGCATCGGTGAAGGAACCTTCACGGATGCCTGTGGTACGGTCGGGATAGTCGCCCGACACATCGTTGATCTTCTGACGGCCCAAAAGGACATGCCACAGGTCGGTGTAGAATTTGATCCGGGCGGCATCAGTTCCTCCTTTCACGTCGATCTTGCCCAACCATTCATTCCAGATCCGCCGGGTTTCGGACCGTACAGCGTCGAAATCCCAGGTGGTATATTCCGTCAGAAGGTTATTCCTTGCATTTTCGATACTGGTATAGGAGATGGAGACCTTCATCTGAAGCAGATCCCCGGGCCTGACCCTGTATTTGGCCGAGATCCCCGCACTGTCGCCTTTCAATCCTGTTATATTCTTCAGATAATCCTTGCCTTTCCATCCATCGAGAGCGCTAACGGCTTTGTCGAACTGAATGATAAAAAATACTTTTACCTCTTTCGGCCCCCCCCAGAAACGGTTGGTAGAGCTGAAGGATCCCTCCACTTCGCGGTTGTTCACCCTACGTGCGTCGAGGTTGCACATGGTGCTGTTGCTGATGTGACTTCCCAGGTCGACCAGTATCTGTGTTTCTTCTTCTCGCGTGAACCGGAAGCGGTAGAAACTTACCCGGTCGGTGGCAGTCAGCTCGACCCAGGTACCCGGGCTGCGGAGGAACATCCGGTGATACCCGGGCTGTACGATTTCATCATCGTGGCTGAAGACCGATTTCCAGGCAGATTCCCAGCCTGTTGGGTTGACTGAAGCGGCCGCCGGCATGATGCCTATCCCCGACATCATCCAGGCGTGGATCTGACCGATACCGAGTACCTCACGTTCATTGTAATTGTAACCTCCCCCGTTCTGGTTCTTGTTGCGCGTGTGCGGGGCGGCTGAGATCATACCGAAGGGCCTGGAGCCGGTGATGAAAAAGATGTAGCGGCCCCGGGTGGTCTCGATATAGGGATCTACCCATTCAACATAATCGCTGGCATTGGTTCTGGCAGAGAAAACCTCGATCTCCGAGAACCCGATATCTTTACCATTCCCGTCGGTAGTGATAAACCTCACAGATGTTACAGTTTTGGGTGGAAATGTTATCGCTTTGGCAGTTCCGTCATTCGGGATTTCGTTGACATAGATGGAACTGCCATCGCTGAAAAGGAGTTTGCAACCCGCGGTGAATTCCTTCAGGGAAGGTCGGTCATACAGAACAATCCGTTCGATGGTCTGAGGTTGATCCCAATCAAGCTGGATCCAGGGAAAACGGACATATCCCCACGAGGTGGTCACCCCTTCGCAGGCCCATTCCCCCAGATCGGGGATGCCGATCAGGCCATCCGTAACGTTTCCGGGTTTGAACCGGTCATTCAGGAAAGTTGAGGCGGTTACGCTGGCCTTCGGGGCAATATTGTCGGTTCCGGCATACCCTTCCAACCCGGCGATGGTCAGTCCTAAAATAACAGCCATTATCTTTGCGATACGAGCAATCGGCCGGGGGATCTGGTCGACAGATCGCCTGCGAGGATGCGTTCCGGATCTGGAAATAGAAATGTGTATCAACATAGCGTCCTGCGTTTTATCGGTGTTTATAATCTCGCCTGTTCCAAAATTCAGTGCAATGGCAGGAGGGATTAACGGTATAATGATGATAGAATGATATCTTGAGCACATTGACATTTTAACTTGGTTCATGATATATTTCATGGTGCCGGATCATATTTATTTGCAGTTTATCAATTCAGATTCCAGGGATTTTCGGAATAAACCCGGCCGGCAGTGGAAAGCGGCCAATCGTCGCTTCTGAATGGCGCCACCGGCAACCCCTCTTTGTTGTACAAATCGATGATCCCGGGATTGTCGGACCATAAATAGCGGACAACAACAGGCTCCTTCACAATTTCACTCGCAATGATCAGATCGCCATGATGGATCGTCGCTTTGGCCCAGTGGAATTCCCGGTCGTTTCCAGCCACAGCAAACCCCCTGACATATCCGTATTTATCCTTTGTGACGAGTGAGTTTTCGTGGTTAAAATGCAGGATCACACGGTCGGATCGAACTTCGGCTTTTGAGAAGGTCGGCCCGGAACACACAAGCTGTCTTCCATAAGCGATATTCAGAGCAAGCAAACCAAGCCGACGGCCGACCTCCATTTTATTCCGGGGATGAATGTCGTAAGCATCACCAATGTCGATCGTCACAGCCATACCGGTATTTTTCAGCCTCAAAGCTCCAGCCTGCGCTTCTCTGAGCTCAGCCCAGGTACTTTCCGAGGGTAGGTCTGATTCAGGATGATGGTTGGCCAATTGAACAAAAAGAAACGGCAGATCTCCCTGGCCAAATTTCGACCTCCAGTCAAGGATCATAGCCTGAAACAACTGTCCATATTCTACAGACCGGGCAGCGTTGCTTTCGCCCTGGTACCAGATGAATCCTTTGATGGCCAACGGGGTGAGCGGAGCGATGTTGGCATTGTAGAGAACCGCCGGAGTAGAAAAGGGTGACATGTTGACCACGTGCGGTTTCAGGAATTTGGTCACATCAATGCTGCAATCGGTCCTGTAAGACCAGGTGCCCACAAGATACGGCTCCCACCAGATGGCATGGGTGTACATGCCTCCCCGGCCGCCGGCATCAAGAACCCTGACGACCAGTGTATTCCCTTTTGGTTTGAGAATCCCGGCGGGAACTTTGTATCGTCGCCAGGTCTGGTTTCCATACCCCTCACCAACCTTCTGCCCGTTGACCCAGGTGATGTCGTAATCGTCAATCTGGTTCAATGGTAAAAAGAGTGTATCACCTGTGAAGGTCGGAGGGAGGTCGAATTGACGCCTGAACCAAACCACCCCGTCAAAGTCGGCCAATCCCTGATCCTCCCACCAGCCGGGGACTTCCATCTGTTTCCATCCTGTAGTATCCGTTTCCGGAAGATACCAGCGTTCCTCCAACCCCTTGCCAGTCAGGGAATATTTCTTTTCCCATTCCGACTTTATACTGGTAAAATTGTCTTCTACCTCCCTGGCACTATTCCCGGGAACCAGGAAGTTCCTGACGTATTCACCAAACTGTGGAAATTGACCTAAGGCGTCCCGGCTCATCCAGGTCTCAATGGAAGTGGCGCCAAGGTTGTCGCTGATCAGCCCGATAGGAACCTTAAGGCTGTCGGACAGGAACTTCCCGAAGAAATAACCGGTTGCAGAAAAATTCCGGATCGTTGCGGCTGTGGCTTGTTTCCAAACACCACCTTTAAGATCGTCAACAGGGATATAATCCATGCCGATGTGGGCAGTGAATATCCGTATGGATGAGTGACTGATCGCGGCTGTGTCCTGCGGAACATGCCCGATCTGATCCAGGCTGAACTGCATGTTCGATTGCCCGCCACAAATCCAGACATCGCCGAAAAGGATGTTCTTCAGTTCAATAACATTGCTTTCACCATAGATGGAAATTTCATAAGGACCACCGGCTTTCTGCGAAGGAAGGCGAATCAACCAACGGCCATTTTTGTCCGTCGTTGTTTGGATCTTCAAGTCTCTGAAAATGACGGTCACCTTTTCACCGGCTGAGCCAAAACCCCATATTGCAACCTCCTTGTCGCGCTGCAGCACCATGTTGTTCTGGAAGATGACCGGCATACGAATGATAGCCCCGGCGCTGATTGTTACAGCAAGGAATGAAAAGAGGAAGAATATCTTTATGCCGGTTTTCAATTCTCCTGAGCCTTGATTTATTTTATCAGGATGATTTTTTCAGGTCATCATAACTTCCGATTGCTCCTGATTGGCAATCGACTGTCATTTTAAAATTCAGATTTATAGTTCAATTTTAAACCCGAAATTCAATCGTAAATTCTATCAGTATCCCGGATTCTGTGTCAGATTCAGATTTATATCCCTTTCCCGTTGCGGTATCGGGAACAGATAATTGAAAGAGGCGGGGTTCGACTTGTCGCCTTTGGCCTTCTTAACATTCTCGATCAGCGTCCCGGTTCTCACGAGATCGTACCACCGCTGACCTTCATTGACAAACTCGTGCCTGCGCTCCAGCATCACGGCTTTTCTGAACTCATCCTGGCTCAGTCCGCTCAGATCGGGTAGGGCAGAGGTATTGCCGTTCCTGGCCCGCTCGCGGATTCTGTTGATGGCCTCGTAAGCTTCGGCGGTTGGGCCACCGTTGGCTTCATTCAGCGCCTCGGCTAAGATCAGCAGTACTTCCGCGTAGCGCATCACCATGAAATCAGCCCCGGAGGCGCTGGTAGCTGCAGGTTTATACGCAACCTGATCCCAGTATTTCCAGATGTGCGGTTCGAAGGTGTATTGCCAGTAATTATCGAAAAAGGTCACCTCTTTCCGGTAATCGTTGGTATCGAAGCTTGTCAGAAGATCTTCGGTAGGCAACATGATCTCAACCCCTGCCGCGAAAAGCCCGGGTATAGATGGAAGACCCGAAATTACCATCTGTGAGTTTTCTGATGTCACTTTCCGGTAAAACTGAACCTCAAACACCGACTCAATCCCATTCTTGCTGGCCTCTTTCCAGTTTGTGGCGTAATCGGGGTGCAATGCATAAACGTTCGATTCGATCACCTGCCTGGCAGCGGAAACAGCATGATCCCACTCCTTCAAGGTCAAGTAAACTTTTGAAAGAACCGCGAGCGCCGCCCCACTGGTGGCGCGTCCCTTGTCGTTGGGATTGGTGTATTTTGCGGGCAGTTTTGTGGCTGCAATGTCCAGGTCGGCAATGATCTGGACATACACTTTCATGACCGGAGTCCTCGGAGGATAGAGTTCTTCAGGGGTAAGGTTGGCCGATACCGGAACAGTGACCAACGGGACATCCCCAAACAACCTGACGAGGTTGAAGTAGTTCAGCGCCCTTAAAAAACGCGCCTCGCCAAGAATCCGTGCCTTGAGCGCGGTGTCCATCGAAATACCGGGAACTTTGTCTAACACGATGTTTGCCCTGCTGATCCCAAGGTAGGATCCCTGCCATATCTTAGCGAGATAGTTGTTATCGGTCTTGAGTGAATAATTGTTGATATCATGCAGATTCGGATCATTCAGGGTCACCCGGGCATTGCAATCGTCCGAGCCGATGTCCTGGATCAGCCACAAATAACTCGAATATTGGTTGACCGATCCGAGCACATCATAAACGGCATTCACCGCGGTCAGCGCATCATCGCCTGTCTGGTAATAATTGTCGTAATAAATCTGGTGCGGCTCCTGATCCAGTTCCTTGGTGCACGATGCTGCCGCCAGAATAAGGATAGCTACAAAGAGGGTCGATATCTTTTTCATTGCCTTCCTGTTTTATTAGATGCTTATTGTTATTGTTTGTCTTTTGATTTGTCTTTTGGTTTACCCGGGACAGGTTTAGCTAAAAGCTGATACTTGCCCCGATAATATAGGTCTTCACCGATGGATAGGAGCCGAAATCGTATCCCAGCCGGGTGTTGTCAAGACCGAATGAACCAACCTCCGGATCAAACCCGGTGTATTTGGTGAACGTGAACATGTTCTGGGCAGTTACATAAACTTTTATCTTCGAAAGCCTTATGGCATTAACTGCTTTCTCCGGTAAGTCGTACGACAGTGTAATGGTCTTGATCCGGACGTAGGATCCGTCTTCCAGATACCGATCCGACATGTGAAGGTAGTCTGCATTCCTGTTTGCCCGGGGATAAACATTGCTCGGGTTTTCCGGAGTCCACCGGTCCAACAGGTTTACAGAAGCATTCGACAAACCGTTACCCGATTCCAGCTCAAACCGGTTGCTGTTGAGTATCTGATTCCCCTGGCTTCCCTGCAGAAATATGTCAAGCGTAAAATTCCTGAAAGAAAAAGTATTGTTGAAACCCCATGTAAAATCGGGCAGCGCATGACCGATGATCTCACAGTCATCGGCATTGATTTTTCCGTCATTATTTTTATCGACATACTTAAAATCTCCTGGTTTTGCGCCGTATTTGGCGGCAACCTCTGCTTCAGCAGTCTGCCATATTCCGTCAGCCCGCAGACCGTAGAAGCTGCCCATTGGTTCGCCTTCCCGGATCACCGCCCAGTTCCCGATCTTCAGTTTGTACGTGTCGTTGTTAATGTACAGTTCCGATCCGTTCAGGTCGGTCACCATATTGCGGTTGATCGACATGTTGAGAGAACTGTTCCATTTGAAAGCCCCGACGAAATTCATCGTATTCAATGCGAGTTCTACCCCGCTGTTCCTGAGCTTTCCGATGTTGTTCAGGTAGGAGCTGTAACCGGTTGCCCAGGGAAGATTCGAATAGTAGAGCAGATCGGAAGTTCGTTTGTTGTAATAATCGATCGTCGCGGCAATCCGGCCGTTAACCACACTTACATCCAATCCGACATCGAATTGTGCGGTGGTCTCCCATTTCAGGTTGTTGTTTCCCGGATTGTCAGGCGCAAAACCCGTACCCGGGAAAGAGTTATTGAAGTAGTAAACCGACGAGGCAATCGTCCTGATAAAGGCATAATTGGCAATACGGTCATTCCCGCTTAATCCATAACTCATCCTGAGCTTCATGTTGGAGATCCAACGAACCTCCTTCAGCCAGTTCTCCTCCGAAAGCCTCCAGGCAACCGCAGCCGAAGGAAAGGTAGCAAAGCGGTTATTCGAACCGAATTTGGAGGAACCGTCAACACGACAGGTCACGGTAAATAAATACCTTTCTTTCAGATTGTAGTTGACCCTGGTAAGATACGACACAGCCGCTGATTCGGTGAAGGAGGAATAGATGGTCGGCATGTTGGTCGCATTCTGAATGCCGTAATACCCCAGGATGTCGTTCGGGAATCCTGTGGCGATATCGATAAAAGTCCGCGTTGTGTTGTTTTGATAGGTCATCCCGGCCATTGCAGTGAATTTGTGAATCTTGTTCCAGATGTGGTTATAGGTCAGGGTATTGTCGAAAATATAGTTTTGAAGGTCGGTGGTGGCAAAACGGGCCTGGCCATCATTGAACGAACCGGAGTAAACATACCGCGGTGTATACATGTCCTGCACCGAATGGTAAATGTCGGCGCCAAAATTGGTTCTGAACTTCAAATCCTGGAAAATGGTGTACTCCAGATAGACATTCCCGAGGAACCGGCTGACTTTATCCACGGCATCTACATCGCGGGTAACCGCCACGGGATTGTCGAGCCAGGCATCCGCGTTTGGATCTGTCAGCGTGTACTGCCCTGTTGAATCATACACCGGAAGCGCCGGATTAAAAATCAAGGCCGTGTTCACGACACCCGGGAAAAATCCCCCCGGCGTGTCGGTCGGAACGGTGTTTGACACGGTTTGCGTATAACTCAGGTTGGTGCCGCCTGTTAATTTCTTGGTCATCTTTCGGTCGAGGTTGGTCCGGAAGGAATAGCGCTTAAAATCGGAACCGTAAATGATCCCTTTTTGATTGTAATATCCCAGACTCAAAGCGTATGAAGTTTTATCGTTGGCGCCAGAAAAACTCACCTGGTAGTTTTGGATCGGAGCATTCCGGTAAATCTCCGATTGCCAGTCGGTGCCGGCCCCTAAACTGTCGGGATTGGGGTACAGGGGCACATAAGTGGAATCGGCATTGTACCCGGCTTCATCATAAAGCCTCGCAAATTGTGAGGCATTCATGACCTCGATATCCTTTGCCTTGATCTGTGTTCCGAAGTAGGTTTCGAAAGTAATATTGTCCTTACCCGATTTTCCTTTTTTTGTGGTGATGAGAACCACACCATTCGCACCCTTGGCCCCGTAAATCGACGTTGCGGAAGCATCCTTCAGGATTTCCATCGACTCAATGTCATTCGGGTTGATGGAGCTCAGACCATTCTGTGCCGGTGAACCGATCCACGACAGGTCGACCTGGCTTTCGATAAGCACCCCGTCGATCACGTACAGGGGTTCATTCCCCGCCATGATGGAATTACCACCGCGGATTCTCACCATCGTGGCGCCACCCGGTTGCGACGACAATTGAGTAACCTGAACCCCGGTGACTTTTCCCTGGATTCCCTGGTCCAGGGAATTGACAGGAATCATTTTCAACTCATCGGCTTTAACGCTTGCAACGGAACCGGTGAGGTCACTCTTTTTTACGGCTCCGTAACCGATCACGACGACCTCGTCGAGCGTGGTGTTGACAGCCTCCATGCTGACATGCATAACATTGGATTCCTTCACCGGCACCTCAATCGTTCTCATCCCAATGAATGAAAAGATAAGAAACTTAGAGGATTCATTGATTTTCAGGCTGAAATTACCCTTCGAATCGGTTGTGGTGCCATTGGCGGTGCCCTTTTCCAGGATGGTGACTCCGGGTAAGGTGCTTCCATCGGCTGCATCCTTTACGGTTCCGGTGATAATTCGGTGCTGACTCAAGGCTGCAAATGGCAATAGCAGCAGTAACAATACAATGGTTTTTTTCATCATTGATAAGGTTCTTTTCAGGTGGTTGACAGATTTCAGGAATGCTTGGTTAAACATCCCTCTCACTTTCAATGGTATAAATGAAACTATCGGCCCGGTAATAACCAATATTGTACTCGATAGGCCTGCTCCCCGGATCAAACACGTATCGCTTCCGTTTCAGGATCGGATCACCGGTGTTTATTTTTAGTTTTTGGGCGAGAAATTTATCGGCCGCCCGCGCCGATATCTCTTCTTTCGAAAGCTTTGCAATAACCGAGTGCTCCTTTTCCAGAATTTCATATAAAGGCTTTGTGAAATCTTCATCGCCGGTAAGGCCAACCATGGGATGAAAATAGGAGATGAAGTAAACAAAAGGATACTCCATCCTTCCTCTTAAACGGGTCATCTTCAGGATCTTTTTTCCGGGCTGTATCCTGAAAAACTGGGCTATCTCATCCTGGGCTTCTATCCATTCGGTCGAAATTTCGAAATTCCGGATCTGAATGCCTTTTGATTTCATCTCCTGGGTAAAACTCAGCCAGTTGTTGATCCGGGTATCAACACTGTTCCCTGCTGCCTGCGTTCCAACCCCTTTCTTCCGCACCAGCAATCCTTCGTACACCAGTTTGTTCGTCGCCTGCCTGACGGTATTTCGTGAGATCCCCAGTTGTTTTGCAAGACTGATCTCATTGGGCAGGAACTTTCCTTTCTGGTACTCTTCCGAAGCGATAAGCTCCCGGAGCAATTGCTCGACCTGAGCGTGTAACGGGAGACTGCTTTTGTGATCGATCGAAAAACTCATTGGACAATTATTAGGGATGGCAGACTAATTAAATGGACGATTAATCACGATTATGATTGATAATGGATTGAAAAGCAATTCTTAGATAATGAATGCTTTGAGATAATCTAAGATTTGAATCGGTTTTTTCAACCCGCAATCCTCCGTACAATCCATAATAGGAAACCAACGTATTGTCAAAGAAAACGCACAACACCAGGGTTTTAATTTTTACCAATACGGGAGCGAATGAACTTATGGTTTTTCACTCCCGTGTTGGTGTTGACAAACATTGATTCCCCGTGATTTGACGAGAAGAATTATTGCTGTCGGTACTGTTTAACGCAACAGGATCTTGGTGCGTGATTTGAATGTTCCGTTCCTGAGCTCGACAACATAGATTCCTTTTGGAAGCTCTGTGAGATTAAAGGTGCTTAAACTGCTCAATATTTCACCTTTCTTAACCATCATTCCCGCTGTGTTGTAAATATTCACCGCGATCACTTCGGATTTGTACCCCTCAAGATCCACATGGAGCATGCCTTCCGTTGGATTCGGATACATCGAAATATTGGCATTGTTTAAGAGATCCTGGGTGCCTACTCCGTGCGAAATAACAATTTCAATGGGATCGGAAAGACCTCCTCCGTAATTGTACTGATCAGCAGGATTACGATCCCAATAATCTTTATCGCCCACGGCATACCTTAAATAAAAGGTGCCTGCCGTCGCATTGGTGCGAATCCTTGGCGTAAAATAAAAACTATCCAAAGAAGTCAGCTCTGCAATCCGGTCGGTGATTGCGCCCCACCAATGATAACCTGGCAGCGCAGGTATGGTGTCCTGCAGGGTTTGTGAATGGGCAGCATTGTAAACCAGAAATCCGGAGTTAGACAATGCTGCATTTTTCGAAATAATGGTGTATGGAATACTGTCATCAACCGTCCAGCCATCCGGAACCATGACGCCAAAAAGGCCGATATTTCTCAGGGTATTTGCCCAATCATCTTCAGTAAGATTGGGATCATTATCACGCTCCCCGACGATGGGTACATCAAAAAAGCTGTTCGTAAATCCCGTACTGGGTTGAAGAATCCATCGGAACTGGTAACAACCGATCAGTAAAACAGAGATCATAAATAAAATTCCGGCAAGAGTCGGAACGGTCAACCTGGGATTACTGATCAAAGAGCTGAAAGTAAATTTTCTTTTCATTTTGTTGGGTTTTAAGGGTTACTTTGTGCAAATGTTCAGACATATGAACATAGAATGCAAATATACTACAAATCGAACCGGATGAATGGTCATGTTGAAAAGATTATACAATTGTTATTTAGACCGGTTATAGAAGGGGCGGAATTGATTGTGAATGGAAGAATGGTGATGTAATGGGTCGGCGCCGTAGTGACATGGTGATATGGTGACATGGTGAGATGGTGATGTGGTGACATGGTGAGATGGTGATGTGGTGACATGGTGAGATGGTGATGTGGTGACATGGTGATGTGGTGACATGGTGATGTGGTGATATGGTGTTATGGTAAAATGGTGAGATGGTGGAATTGGCGGATGGTTGAATTGTGGAATGGTAGGATTGTAGAATAGTGTGATGGGAGAATAAGGCGGGGATGTGACTACCGGGGTTCAGGGTTATTTTTGCCCGGGCGGCGGTAACAGAGTATTACAAATATACCGGCCAGGATCAGCACTACTGAAATTATTTCGGCTTGTGAAAGTAATAAACCAAACAGATCGTACTGCTTGTTTATCCTGATCTGCTCAACGAGAAAACGTCCTGTTCCGTGAATTACCAGAAAAAGTCCGAAAAGCACGACAGGCGCCTTGATTCGTTTTCGCAAACTCCAGATCAGTCCAAATGCAAATAACGAATACAACGATTCGTATAATGCTGTCGGGAAAACCGGTTCCGCGAGAACCCTGCAATGAGGGCCACCACATCCGGGGATCGGAATTCCCTGATTTATGACATTATGTGGATATCTGAAAGCCCAGGTCCAATCGGGCAACCAGGTCAGCCATTCCGGTTGGGCGAATGTATTGATGACCCCCCAGCACCCGTCGCCCGAAAGGTGACAACCCATTCTCCCGATCGCGTACCCGATCAAAATGGCAGGGGCTGAACAGTCAATCACCTGTTTCCAGTCAAGCTTCACCACCCGCATATACAGAATTAGGGCAATGATTGTGGAAATTAGTCCTCCGAGAAAGGCGAAACCACTGAATGAAAGGAGGCTTTGCACGGGATCTCTTAAAAAAACCTCAATATTATCAAGGATATCAAACAACTTTGATCCGACAATAGCCGATACCAGGGCCACGATCAGGATACCCCAGGTGTTCTGGTACGGATGAATGGTTTCCTCTACGGGTCGGCCCCGGGAAGATTTAAGTACCCGGTACCGGTAAAGTATCAGAACCAGGTAGATGATAGCCGTAAGAGTTAATACCGGTATGCTGCCGGATGAAGAAAAGATAAATTTTCCCGGATTTGATGTAAACCGGCTGTACTCCATTACAATCCCCGCCGATTTCCAAAGTATGACCGAAACAAGGATCCCCTGAAAAATAATCAGGATCCAGCTTCCAAGCCGCGATGGATCAGTGATACGGATCCTTGAAGCAAGCAATCCTTCTCTTTCTTTTCGCTTTAATTCGCTTCTGAGCACTAACCCGCCTGAGATAAAGGCGAGCACCAGCATGAAACCATAGGTCTGAAAAGGAAGATCAATCCGGCTGCCGGTAATAAAATTGATCAGGTCGGAAATCTTCGGGAACATCTTATGTGAGTTCTATCAATGGATCAGAAAGGATAATTCAGAGAGGCCTTTATGTTTCAATTTCCGGATCAGGTGTCCCGGTAAATTTCCTGATATTCCCGAATCATGGCTTCAACGTTTGATTTCCAGTCAAAAAGTTGAATGACCCGCTCCCGGCCCTTACGCCCCATGAGCTCCCTGAGCGCCGGATCGGCAATGAGCTGTTCGGCAGCCTGTGCGGCCCTTTCCGGATCACCTACCGGTACCAGAAACCCGGTTTCATGGTCTTCGATGACTTCGGCAAGCCCTCCGGTTTGGGTCGCCACGACCGGAATTCCGCAGGCAGATGCTTCCAGTACCGAAACTCCAAAACTCTCATGTTTCGAAAGATTCATGAAGATATCGAAGGTGCGGAGCAACCCCGGGACTTGATCATGTGGTATCTTTCCAGTAAAGGTTACCAGATGGCTCAGATTGAGATTCCCGGTGAGCGCTTTGAGCGTCTTTTCCCCGGTACCCGTGCCGGCAATGGTCAGCCTGAGCGCCCTCCCGGGCATTTTGTCACATAAGACTGCAAACGATTTAATCAGATCATCGATGCCATAGATCGCTTCCAGCGCCTTAATGGTACCGATCATGATGACCTCCCGGCCTTCAGGGCCAGCCGATGGGAGCGGGGCAAACTTTTGGGTATCGACACCGAAGGGAATGAGCCGGATCTTCTTGCCCGTGTATTTTCGTGCTTCCGCTGCCAGAATCCTGCCGGTCGAAAAAATCCGGTCAGCTTTCCGGAAATTGTATTTCAATATGGCCCTTCCCAACAGGGAGGATTTCGGAAAATCAAATACATCGGATCCCCAAACGGTAAGGAAAAATGGATGAAAATGGCTCACCGACGCCAGCAATCCATAACTCGATGCATAGTGGGCATGCAGGATATCGGGTTTAAATTGGTCAATACACCTTCTGACAAAACCCGCCGCCTTCAGATAACCTGCTTTCCGGATTAAACCGGAATCGGAGATCCCTTTTCGGAACAATCCCGGATGCCAGATTTTAATACCCAGGTACTCCAATTCAAGCGTTTCGGGAGGCAGGAGACTGAATATTCCGGTTTCGATCCCGTTGTTTTGCAGAGAAATAGCCCATCTTCGTGTATGAGCCGAATTGATATCCGAAAGCAAAAGAACTCTCAACTCCTGGTTTTGAAAAGGGTTTTGACAAAGGTCTGAAAATATAAAAGAAAAGAACCGGTCTCGTTGAATAAAATGTAAAGCAGTTGTACAGGCCTTATTATCAGGTATTCCCAACCTGCATGATACTTTTCGTAAAATTTGCGGAATGACTGTTCAATGATAGCAGCGCGCTCATGTTCACTCCAGATCTTATGGGTCACTCCTTTGCCGATATGGATCAGCGGCGTTTTAAGGTACTCCACCGGGATGCTTTTCCGGAATGCAGTGTAGAAAAAATCCAGATCCTCCGCGTACATAAAATATTCCTCGGGCCAACCGCCCATCGCTTTGAAGGCATCGCGGTGAATGATTACACTGGCGCCCAGATTCCAGTAAGCAACCCTGCGCGATCCGAGCATGCGCCTGATAATGTTGTTCAAACGGGGCACAAGATGGTGGTTCTTTAAAACTTTTCGGGTATCATCGGCAAGGGGATTTACAAATATTGCCTTTTTGCCCGCCCGAAGGATCTCTTCATAATCCGCGTTTAACGACGGGTTGATCACCATATCCGGGTTCAGAAAATGATAAAAAAAACCTTTGGCATATTCAACAGCCCGGTTGTTTGCCCTCGCAAATCCAAGATTTTGTTCACCTCGGACGATCCGGGTCCTGCCGTGGTCAACATTCGTTGACTGAAGCAATTCAAGGGATCCGTCATCAGAATGGTTATCGTAAATGATGATCTCGTAAGATTGGTTCAGGTGCTTATGGATGCTTTCAACACAGTTCCGGAGAAGCTCTCCGGAGTTGTAATTGACAATGATGATGCTGATCACTGCAGGTTCATTTTTTAACAGTTGAAACAATCCATAAAATGACCCCGACCGAGTAGCCGCTCAGAAGGATCGCGTAAAGGAGAAATCCGGTAAGGGAATCGTGGAATATCAGCCCGCCCGTTGAAATGGAGAGAACCATCAACAGCGCCCCGGCAATGGAAACGTGGAACATTTGCTTTGTTTTACCAATGATCAGCGGGGTTTGCGCAATCGTATACCTGATGAAATCAAAAAACATCATGGGAGCCAGGATACGGGCAATTTGCCCTGCTTCGGTCCACACTTTTCCGAAAATCAACCCGATCAGCCATGGTCCGGCAAAAAGCAGAATGAGGAGGATCGGCAAGGCAACCATAAAGGCGATCCGTATGGTTTTCAACACGATCTCCCGGATATTTCCATCCGATTGATGCTTTTCGGATGCATCTTTATAGAAAACCTGTCCAAGCGAAGTGCCGATTAGCCACAGGGGGGCCTGAAGAAGTCGTTGCGAGAGCGAATATAAACCTACGGTTTCGGGCGAATAGAAAGCCTGGAGAAGGTATATCACCCCGTACAATTGTACCAGCTCAACCAGCATTTGCGGAGTATTCGAAAGCGGCAGGTCCTTGTAACGGTGGATCAGGGTTTTTCCTTGTGAAGTGCCGGCGTTTCTCACGGCGTCCTTATGCCGAATTAAAAGCCCTGCAACAAAGAAGACATTTAAAAGTGCCAGTCCCGCAAAATTGCCCGCGACAAGCCCCCATGCTCCGAACCCTGCAAAACCAAGAAGGAGTGTAACCATATTATTCCCAAGTGAATTGATGATCTTGGAGGCAGCAAGCGTCCTGTATTCCCGCTTTCGGTTGAACCAATTCTGAAAAATATTTCCGGCACAAATCAGAAACACCATCACAGGAAGAATGTATTTCCAACGACCGAAAATCGTACTTCCGATGACACCCGGCATTCGAAACAGCCCGGTAAATGCAAGGATCATTGCCAATAACAAACTCATAACCCCGGCAACGATCAACGAGATCAATGCCATATCGGCTGCCTCCCGGTCCTTTGCAGGTAGCATGACGGCCAATTCGTAACGAAGTGTCCCGATAAGACTGAACCCGCCGATGATGGAGATAAAAAAGGCAAAGATCCCCATCTCTTCGGGAGGATATAACCGGTAGATTACCGGTGACAGTAAAAACGTTATGGCTTGGGCAACGCCGGTTCCGACAACCAGTTTTAAGGCATCTTTATGAAAATCCGATCTCGTTTTAAGGTAGCGCAGCATGATTATCGGGAGCGTCAAAAGTTGGAATTTATGATATCCAAATGGTCTTGCAGTTCACAAATTCTTTGATGCCGTATGACCCCAATTCCAGGCCGTACCCCGACTTTTTAATGCCTCCGAATGGAATCCGGGGATCCGATTTGGTCATCCCGTTAACAAACATGGCTCCTGTGGCTACTTTCCTGGCAATCCTTTCACCACGCTCAGGGTTCCGGGTCCAGACACAGCCACCAAGCCCGTACTCCGAATCATTGGCTGTATCAATGGCTTCTTGCTCATCGGCAACCGTTATAATAACGGCCACAGGCCCGAAAGTCTCCTGGGAAAAAACAGCCATCCCTTTTTTGACATCGGCCAGTATCGTGGGTTCAAAATAAAATCCGGGACGGGAAATCCTTTTCCCTCCTAAAACAAGCCTGGCTCCCGATTGTATCGATTCATTGACCTGCCTTTCAATATCATCCACAAGATCGGGGCGTGCCAGGGGCGCCACCTGGGTCGACGCATCCATCGGATCGCCGGCTAAAAGCCGCTCCATTTCCGATTTTAAAGCCTGTTCGAACTCCCGTGCAACCGAATCTGCTACAATGAATCGTTTAGCGGCAATGCAACTCTGGCCCTGGTTGAGCATCCTCGCGGTAACCGCAGTTTTTACGGCAGCAATCAGGTCGGCGTCATCCAATACGATAAAGGCATCGGAACCTCCCAGCTCCAGAACCGTCTTTTTGATGCACCGGCCTGCTGCAGCAGCTACCTGGCTTCCGGCTTGTTCACTTCCGGTAAGCGTTACTGCTGCAATACGCGGGTGACTTACAACTGCCTCCACATCCCGTGAAGGGATCATCAAAGTCCGAAAGATATGTTCCGGGAACCCGGCTTGTTGGAAAATCTTTTCAATGGCCAAAGCACAACCGGGAACATTGGAGGCATGTTTCAACACGGCGCCATTTCCTGCCATCAAGGCAGGCGCGGCAAAACGGAAAACCTGCCAGAACGGAAAATTCCAGGGCATAACGGCCAGTACAACTCCCAATGGCTGAAAAGCTATGAAACTCTTTGCAGCATCGGTTACGACCATCTCATCCTGAAGGATGTGAGCAGCCTGGTCGGCATAATACTCGCAAACCCAGGCACATTTTTCGATTTCAGAAACCGATTCACGGAACAGCTTACCCATCTCAAGGGTCATCAGCCGGGCATACTCCTCTTTTCGTGAACGCAGGATACTGGCTGCATTTTTCATCTTTGCAGCCCTTTCATCAAATGAAGTCTCCTTCCATAACAACCAGGTATCATGAACCCGTTCGATGATCTGGGAAGCCTCTTCAGGTGTGTGTTCCGAATATTCCTCGATCATTACGCCGGTAGCGGGGTTGATGCTTTTCATAAGTAACTGTTATTTAATTGACTGAATGATTGAGTGACTGATTGATTGATTGACAGATTGAATGAATGAATGATTGATTGATTGATTGACTGACAGATTTTTTATTGAATTTTTTCCATTTTCAATTTTCAATTGTCAATTGTCCATTTTCTTTCCCACCTTCTCCCTTAGAAACTGTCCCGTGTAAGACGCTTCGCAGGCGGCAAGTCCTTCAGGCGTTCCTTCAAAAACGATATTCCCTCCCGATTCCCCACCCTCTTTCCCGAGATCGATGACCCAGTCGGCACACTTGATAACCTCGGGGTTATGCTCAATAACCAGGATGCTGTGACCATTCGCGATGAGTGATTCAAAAGCGATGAGAAGTTTATGGATGTCATGAACATGAAGCCCCGTCGTGGGTTCGTCGAAGATAAACAGGGTCGGTTTATCCGTGGTGCCTTTTGTTAGAAAAAAAGCAAGCTTGATTCTTTGGGCTTCACCACCTGAAAGAGTCGATGAAGATTGACCCAGCCGCAGGTAACCCAGTCCGACATCCTGTAACGGAATAAGCCTGGCCAGGATGTGTTTCTCACGTGCCGGGGACTTGCCATCATGCCTGAAGAATGCAATCGCTTCGTCAACCGTCATATTCAGGATGTCAACAACGTTTTTTTCACGGTATTTGATATCTAAAACCTCATCCCTGAAACGCTTTCCCTTACAACTGTCGCAGGTCAGATACAAATCGGCCATAAACTGCATTTCGATCTTGACCACCCCTTCTCCTTCGCATTCATCGCACCTTCCCCCGGGAATATTAAAGGAAAAAAATCCCGGTTTATATCCCCTGACTTTTGCCAGTTGCTGGTCGGCCATCAGGTCTCTGATCTCGTCGAATGCTTTGACATAGGTGGCCGGGTTGGATCTGGATGAACGCCCGATCGGATTCTGGTCGATCAGTTCAACCGAACCGATCCGGTTGAGATCCCCCCCGAGATGATCAAATTTTCCGGTCTTTTCACCAAATCCTCCATGGATCTTTTTCAGGGAAGGGTAGAGGACCCTTTTCACCAGGGATGTCTTGCCTGATCCGCTTACCCCCGTGATCACAGTGAATATGTGCAGGGGAATCTTTATATTCAGGTTTTTCAGATTGTTCTCCCTGGCTCCGTTTATGGCAATAAACTCCTTCCAGGTTCTTCTTTGAGCCGGTACATCGATCTGAAGAATGTGGTTCAGATATTTTCCTGTCAAACTATGTGTCTCCTTGTTCAGGGTCCTGAAATCGCCCTGAAATACAACTTCTCCCCCCTGACTGCCGGCCATTGGCCCGATATCGATAATCTGATCTGCTGCCCTGATGATCTCCTCATCGTGCTCTACAACAATGACGGTGTTGCCCAGATCCCTCAAACGCAGGAGTACCTTGATAAGCCGCTGGGTATCGCGGGGATGAAGCCCGATACTCGGCTCATCGAGGATGTACATGGATCCGACAAGGTTGCTGCCCAGCGCTGTCGTCAGATTGATACGCTGCGACTCACCTCCCGACAGGGTTGATGAAAGCCGGTTCAGGGTAAGATATCCCAATCCGACCTCGGTCAATACTTCCAGGCGGTTCCCGATCTCAGTGAGAAGCCGACGAGAAACGGCCATTTCGTAATCACTGAGTTTCAGATTCCTGAAAAAGCGGGTGAGCTGATCCACGGGTGTGAGCACCAACTCGCTGATGGATTTCCCGCCCACTTTTACATAGGAGGCATCCTTTCGCAACCGGGTTCCTTTGCAATCGGGACAGGTGGTCTTGCCACGGTACCGCGACATCATAACCCGGTACTGGATCTTGTAATTCTGACTTTCGATGTATTGAAAAAACTCATTCAAGCCATGAAAATGGTCATTCCCGGACCATAGTAACGCAAGTTGATCTTCGGTCAGTTCAAAAACAGGCTTGTGAATCGGAAACCCGAATTTATAGGCATTCAAAACCAGTTCGTTCTTCCACTCGCTCATTTTTTCCCCGCGCCAGCATCCTATGGCATCTTCATAAACCGATAAACCTTTGTTCGGGATGACCAGGTCCTCATCAATACCGATGATGCTGCCGAATCCTTCACAGGTTTTACAAGCCCCATATGGATTGTTGAAACTGAAAAGATTCTCCGTCGGCTCCTCAAAAACCATCCCGTCAGCTTCAAACCGGTTTGAAAAGGTCTTTCGGAAAGTATCCCTGCCACGGACTTCCAACATGCAGGATCCCAGACTCTCGAAATAGGCGGTCTGAACCGAATCAGCAATCCTGCCGGGAAGTTCTTCATCACCCGTCCGGACAACAAAACGGTCGACCACTACGTATAATTCCCTGAATTTTTTCTTCTTTTTATCCGGGATTTCATCAATCCGGAGGATCTCCCCATCCAATAAGATCCTCGTGAATCCCTGCTGAAGAAGAACATTGCACTTGGTCTCCAGGTCGCCGTTAACAATGGCCCGGTCCAATGGTGCAAAAATGGTGATCCCGGAATCATCCGGAAGCGCGGTGATAAAATCGACAACATCGGTAACCGTATCCCGCCTGACCTGGGAGCCTGAAACCGGTGCGTATGTCTTTCCGATACGTGCAAACAAAAGTTTCAGGTATTCATAGATCTCCGTCGAAGTCCCGACAGTTGAACGCGGATTCTGGGAATTTACCTTTTGTTCAATGGCTACAGCTGGTGAGATGCCCTTGATGTATTCAACATCGGGTTTGCTCATCCTTCCCAGAAACTGACGGGCGTAGGCGCTGAGACTCTCAACATATCGCCGTTGGCCGTCGGCATACAGCGTGTCGAATGCCAGCGAGGATTTTCCGCTCCCGGATAATCCCGTGATTACAATGAATTTATTCCGTGGAATGGCAAGGCTGATATTCTTTAGATTGTTTACCCGTGCACCTTTTATGATGATGTAATCCCTGGGATCAAGCGCGTCAACGTTCATTTTTTTCAGTAGAAGGAGCAAAATTATAAAGAAAACTTGCTTTTTGGTTTTTTTTATTTACTTTTGCCGAAACCAAAACGGAAAAATTCCGTATCATTCAACACTAACCGCGTGATCCTTAGCATCCGCACAAATATAGGAGGGACACTATAGACTAGACTTCTACTCTTTTTTGAATAAAAAAGGAGGCCCAATGCAAGCCCATGTCATTAGTGATCAGGATCTGATCGGACGCTATTTAGCCGGTCATGAATCCGCCCTCGAAGTTCTCATTCGCCGTCATAAGAACAGAGTCTTTGCTTACATCCTTATGGTAGTCAAAGATAAAGAACTGGCTGAAGATCTGTTCCAGGATACCTTTATCAAGGTGATCAATACCTTCAGATCGGGTACCTATAAAGAAGAAGGAAAATTCATCCAGTGGGTCATGCGAATTGCCCATAACCTGATCATCGATTATTTCAGAAAGTCGAAAAGAATTCCCACGGTGGAAAATAGCGATGAGTACGACATCTTTGAGAAAGTTCGCGTACCGGTTGAATCCATTGAAGAACAAATGATTACCGAACAAATCCATCAGGATGTAAAAAAACTGATTGATTACCTCCCCCGGGAACAAAAGGAGGTGCTGGTCATGCGCCACTACGGTGAAATGAGTTTCAAAGACATCGCCGAGGTTACCAACGTGAGCATTAATACGGCTCTGGGACGTATGCGCTACGCCCTGATCAACCTCCGGAAACTGGTCAGGGAGAAGGAGGTTATCCTGACTGTTTAACCCGGTTGATTAAGGAAAATCTGACTCTTTTCACACTTTTTAGGCGTGAGATTCCTGACGATTTTTGACGAATCAGTTCCCCGCCTGAAATTATCCAATTCTAAAATATTTTGTGAACAGATAAAATATCGGATTAAAACTACCGTTTCATAGGTATGATTAAGGATTCAACCCAAACACCGGCCTATGAAGCGAACCTCTACAATTTTTTCTTTGATCGGCGATCATTCAAAGGTAAACAATCCTTCCTGTGAGACCCGAAGGAAACGCAAGGCAGTTTCTCCCAGTGAATCAGTGATCCGTAACCTGCTAAACTACTCGAAGGCCCTTGCTGTTATTTCTACTCCAAACACCGGATTCATTAACCTGGTGATGAACTGAAAAATCGCGGAGCCGCTTAATAGCGGCCCCGATTTTTTTGTACATAAAAAAAAGGTGCGATACCTGTTGGTCACACCTTCTTTCGTTTTTTTGGTAGTATAAACTAAATGCGTTCTTCCTTGATGCGGGCTTTCTTGCCTTGCAATCCGCGGAGGTAAAAAATACGGCCTCTGCGAACGACGCCCCGCTTGTTGACTTCTATTTTGTCGATAAAGGGCGATGTACAAGGGAAAATACGCTCAACACCAATGTTTCCGGATATCTTCCGTACAGTAAATGTTTCATTCACGCCTTTGCCCGATCTTTGTAACACTACACCCTGAAAGGTCTGGATACGTTCCTTGTTCCCTTCCTTGATCTTATAATGAACCGTGATGGTATCCCCTGCTTTAAAGACAGGAAGCTCGTTCTTGGCAATCACGGTATCCTCTACAAATTTGATAATTTCCGCTTTATTCATGGCTTTCGTGTAATCGATTGGTTTGTTTTCACGCTAAAAAGTTTGCAAATATAGATTTTTTTTTTGGATTAATAATCAGAATGGAGAAAAAAGTAATACAACCACAGCCCGATAGCAGCTCAGGTTACCCGGCTGTTTTCTAATACCCGCTCCTCCAGACATCGGCCCGGCGCAATCCGACCTTGGAGTAATCCTTTTTCTTTATTGCTTTTTCTATGACCGGTCGTTTAGCGTAAATTGACAATCCGAAATAGTATTTACCGACTCCGGCATGAAACACCACACCCGATAAAAGTAATACCACGGCTGCTTTTTTTACCGCTGAAGGCCAACGCATCAGGTTGTTATAACAATAGAATGAATACAACATGATAAGCGGCATCAGAACATAGTATGTATGTGAGGACGGACCCTTTACTGAGAAGAAAAAGGAGAGGTAAACAATTATAACTGCACCTAAAGTAATCCACCTGATACTGTGCCACCCTTCTGCTTTGTTTTTCAAAAAGAATGAAATAATGTAAAAAGCGACCTGACCCATTCCTGCAACAAGCAGAATGACGGTAAACGGCGCCATCCATGGATTTTCCCGGATAACGGCCATCCTTACAGGATTATCCTCCCCTAACATGTAAGGGATTTCATAACTTGAGAAGGAGAGCATTCGCGCCAGAATCGTTGGCAGATTGCCGATATTATTCCGGTTTAATTGAACATTGTCGTGAAGATTACCTGTACTGTTGAATTCTCCACTGACAATCGTGGGAATCAGCAACAGGGAACCCACGATGATTCCTGTACACAACCATGCTGCCGATTTTACCAATGCGTTCCACCTGCCTACGGATTCTTTTAAAATTGCATACAAAATAAATGGCAGCAGTAAAATCCATGACAGATGAAGCTGCATCACCGACAGGATGGAAAATCCCATCAGAAAAAATGCAAGCCCTTTGTTAATGACCTTGTTTTTATAAATTCCGGAACTTTCGAAGAAACCTATGAAGAAGAGAATTGAAAAGGGTTGTACGTAGGAAGGGTTCACAATACGGCATCCGAAACGCAGGGTCCAGGGTGCGGTCATCACGAATCCCCAGACAATCCACCATGGAATCTCCGGCAACCGCTTGTTGATATACCACGCTAACAGACCCAGCCCGCCAAAACACAGGATATTCAGCAATAATATTGGCGATTCAGGTAACGGAATGATAAACAAAGGTAATCCCACCAGGATTCCCTGAAGCGCCCCCAGAATCTGGGAATGCGTGTACTCGACATCGGGTCCGAAAAAAGGCCACAAATGAGTGGTGTAGAATTTCAGGCCTAAAAGATATACCTGAATCTCATCATCCTCAATGAGGGGTGAAACCAGGCTGTAACCAAGCCTTAACAGAAAAACAGCAATTAAAAACCAGATAAACCCTTTCTTCATTTGACTAAAACTTCTGATAATCAATCATGTATTTCTGTAAATAAGCTTTGCCATTCCGAATGACGTCCAATTCCATCGAATCTTTACTAACCAGAGGAGCTTTTGCAACAACTCTTCCAAGTCGGTTATCAAATGTGATCTGCCGTGCAGGAGTCAACCATCCCCATCCGTCGTCATATGCAAAGTAAGCGAAGTCCGGGGCAAATGGATTGAAAAGATTTTTTCCCCAGCAGTAAGCTCTGTAATCCAAGCCAAGCTGGGCAAGAATCGTCGGGGAAATGTCAGTTTGGCTTGCATACCGATCCGCTTGCTTTCCCCTCCACATTTCTTCCAGTGGTTCCCCATATATCAAAAACGGAATATGATACCGTCGGGGATCTGACAGGGTCCGTCCGAAAGGCATCGAATGTGCATGATCGGCGGTAATGAAAAAGAGTGTGTTCTTGTACCATCCTGTCGATCGTGCCTTCCTGAAATAATCACCCAGAACCATATCCGTGTATGCCATCGTGTTCCGGTAACACGACACCAAATCATCTCCTTCAAATATTCTCGGGACCTTGGCATCAAAAGGCTCATGATTCGTGATGGTAGCGATCATATGAAAAAAAGGAGATGTACTTGTTGATGCAGCTTTCAATTGGTAATCGAATACGTCCGAATCGTAGGCGCCCCAATAGGTGCGTCTTTTTAAAGAAAAATTCCTGATATCGGTCACCGATCGAAACCCCGCGCTGTTTAAATAGGCTTTCGTATTTGCAAAATCACTGTTGCTGCCACAAAAGTAATCGCACTGATATCCGCCGTGGTTCAGATCTTTCGAAAGGGCAGGTAAATGCTCAAATTTTCCGAATTCACGGATGATGATGTTCCTGGGCTGGGCCGGGAAACTACTGAGAATTGATACCAATCCCTGATCCGTCCGGGTTCCGCTGGCATAAAAATGATTGAAAAGCAGCCCCCCGGATGCCAAAGAATCAAACTCCGGAGTCAGATTCCTGCCATACCCATATGCTCCGGTTCCCTCAGCGCTCCAGCTTTCCAAGAGGATTATAACCAGGTTGGGCTTCAAAGCCTTTCGGAAAAGGCGCTCCATCGTGTCTTTTGGAACGGTCATCCGGGTGTTAAAAATGCCTGACGCCTCATGGTCTGGAAAAAAATCGTACGAAATGTTTTCGTACTGGCCCGCACTAACCAGCTCATCCATACAATTCCAGAAACTGTTCAAAGCGGCCTGGTTGAATACCGGGTGCTCCGAATAATAGATCTGGTGTTTACCTAACGGGATATCCTGAATCCCTCCCCGTAAACCTGCAATGGATAAACCTGCAAATGCCAGAATAAAGAAAATCCTGCTGATCAGGCTGTTTGTTTTGTATTGGTTTATATGAATAAGGTAACGGTATATCACAATAAAAGATGCCGACAAAAGAATAAAAAAAAGAAAAAGCCTGGCGTAGGGAACCGATAACGTCGAAACAATGGCTTCCCTGGGATTTGACAGGTAAAAGAATATTTTATGATTGATCTTTACTTCCCAGAACGCAAATAGCCCCAGGTCGATCGTGAAAATAAAATTCGAAAGGAGAATCATTACGATCATATAAATTCCCGTGACTTTTACCGGGATTTCCGACTCTTTTACAAACAGGCTGACCAGGTAAAGTAAAAAGGGAATGATCATCAGATAGAAATACATACTGATGTCCATGGGAAGGGCATGAATCGATGATTCCTGGTAATCGGTGAGGGTGGCTGAAGACGAGCCGTGAACCAGTATGAATAAAATCCTTTGTGCCAGGAACAATGCAGTCCAGAAAACGAATAACCTCAGAAAATATGCAAACGCTGAACCTGATCTGCTACTCTTCATTTAAAATCCTCATCATCAATAAGATGTGGCCGTTTCTCGGCTGTGCGTTCGAGTGCCTTTTCAAACTGCCATTTTTTAATCTCCCGTTCATTTCCCGATAACAGTACATCCGGGACTTTCCATCCTCTGAAATCACTGGGTCGCGTGTAGACAGGTGGTGAGAGCAAATTGTTCTGATAAGAGTCCGACAGGGCAGAGGTTTCATCATTCAATACACCGGGTAGCAACCGAACAATGGCATCCGTCACAACCATCGCGGCTAATTCCCCGCCCGATATAACGTAATCGCCGATCGAGATCTCCCGGGTGATGAAATGCTCCCTGATCCGTTCATCAATCCCCTTGTAATGACCACAAAGCAGCAACAGGTTTTTTTTGACCGACAGTTGGTTGGCCAGCGACTGATTGAGCAATTCTCCGTCGGGCGAGAGGTAAATGACTTCATCATAGAGAGTCCTGGATCTCAGTTCCTCGATGCACAAGGCGACGGGTTCCACCATCATGACCATCCCGGCGCCGCCCCCGTATGGATAATCATCCACCGTGCGGTGCTTGTTGGTGCTCCAGTTGCGAATGTTGTACAGGTTAATCCCGACTTCCCCTTTTACTTGTGCCCGCTTCAGGATGGATTGACCGAAAGGCCCCTCGAACATCTCCGGAAATAACGTCAGAATATCTATCCTCATTCATTTTTTATAAGAGGACAAAGGTATAGGGCAAAACTAATTTCTCAAAAAGAATTTTAGGGAAAAAGACGTCAGGGGATGGTATTGCCTTATACTACCACCTCGAGACCATCGTATGCAAGTCTGATAAAATCAGGTAACTTGTTGTTTACCTCTTCATGCGTTCCAACAAAATGGCTCAGATGGGTCAGATAGCCCTCCCTCGGAGCAAGATCGGTCAGAATCTCAACCGCTTCACCCACCGAAAAATGAGATACGTGCCGGGAATTCCTTAAAGCATTCAATACGATCACTTTCGAACCCCTGATCTTCTCCAGCTCTTCCGGACTGATGTAGCTGGCATCAGTCATATAGGTGAAATCGCCGATCCGGTAGCCGGTGACCGGAATTTTATCATGAAGGGCATGGATTGGGATCAAGTCGATACCATGGACATTGAATGGTTCTGTTCCGATCGGATGGATGTTTAGCTGTGGAGCGCCGAAATAACGGGTTTCGGAAAAGATATATGGGAACTCAATCCGGATGGCTTCAATTACCTGCGGAGTTCCGTAAATATCAATTTTTTTATTAAGGACATAGTTGAATGCCCTTACGTCATCAAGCCCCGCAATATGATCCCGGTGCTCGTGGGTAAAAACAACGGCATCAAGATTGATCACCTGCTGCCGGAGCATCTGTTGCCTGAAATCGGGACCGCAGTCAATCACAAGGGTCCTTCCCGACACCTCGACCATAACAGAGGTGCGCATCCTTTTATCCCGGGGATCGGAAGAAGTGCACACCGGACAGTCACAGGTGATCACCGGCACACCGATGGAAGTCCCTGTGCCCAGAAACGTTACCTTGATGGGATTATTTGTTGCTGTATCCATCAGAATATAAGTTCATCAACCTGGTTGCGATCAAGAATCAGTTGCTTTCTGAGATCCTCGGTGGTTGTGATTACCCGTTCCTCTCGGATCCGCTTGTGAAATAAAATGGTGACGACTGCTCCCTCCAGGCTTCCGTAACTTTCGAGCAAATGGACCTCAACAAGCGTGTCAAGCGGGGAGGCTTCATTTTTACGAATAAAACACATGGCCCTTGAAAAACAATCTTCACCTACTACCGTTACCGCGTATACACCATTGGGAGGAACCAGTTTACAATCCTCCTCAATCCGGAGTGAATAGCAAGGAAACCCGATATCCTCAAGGGCCTGACTGCTTTTCCTGGCCTCGCCCATGATGATGTACTGGTGGTCAAGATATGCATTCGCCTTTTGTATGTTTCCATCCTGTAAGGCTTTACGGATCTTTGTCGAACTGACCGATTCATTTTGTATGTCCTGTTCCGGTATCTCCTCAACGCCAAACCCATTCACCGAACCGAGCCTTTTCAATGCTTCATAGTCTCCCTCCCGGTTGTGGCCGAAATGGTGATTGAACCCGATGACAATAATCCGGGAGTGCAACTTGTTGAGCAGGATGTTGGTCACGAATTCAAGCGAAGTGATTTTCGAAAATTCAACCGTGAACTCAACAATGATCAGGTTGTCGAGGCCTGCCTTCCGGAGTAACTCAATCTTTTCGCGCTGTGAATTGATCAGGAACAGATCCCGCCCAACACTTTCTGGATAAAGCACTTTCCGCGGATGGGGATGAAAAGTGATCAGGACCGTCTCCCCGTCGATCTCCATGGCCAATTTACGTAGCCGCTGGAGGATCATTTTATGGCCGATGTGAACCCCGTCGAACGAACCCGTCGTTACAACGGCATTCCGGATAGACCCGACATCGTTGAAATTATGAAAAATCTTCACTAAATCCCTTTCTACTTAAATCGTTCATCATTTTTCTTGGCAAAGAAAGCTACTTTCTCCAGAGAAGTTATCATGTCATACTCCTCAAGGTAAACAAAGGCAGGTACATTCAGGGGTTTGGGTGTGAAATTAAGAATTCCCTTGATCCCGGCCAATACCATGGTCTCCGCTATTTCAGGCGCCTGCTCCGAAGGAACTGAAATGATTCCGATCGAAATGTTGTTTTGCCTGATGATATCAGTTAGCTGACTTACATGGTAGCAGGCAACCCCGTCGTAAATCCGGTTGATCTTCTCCGGATTGATGTCAAAGGCTGCAATGATTGCCAGTTTCGATCTTTTCCCCTTAAAATAGCTGATCATTGCCTTCCCGAGATTTCCGAGCCCGACCACAGCAACCCGCTGACCCCGGTCCGAATCTATGATCTTTCCAATCAGATCAATCAACTCCTTGATGTCATAACCTTTTCTTAGGTTTCCCGAGTAGCCGATCAGCATCAGGTCACGCCTGACCTGAACAGGAGTGATGTGGAGCATCTGCGCAATTTCATGAGAAAAAACATGGGTTTTTTCTTTTGAAAGGGTCATCAATAAAGAGCGACGGTACTGACTCAGGCGCTCAACGGTTTTATGGGGTAAATTTCTTATGAACATGGTTTTACAGTTGGAAGAATAACTTTGAAGGTACTGCCGGCATCCGGATTGCTCACAACTTCGATCCGGCCGTTATAATGGTCAATAAGTTTCTTGACAATCGACAAACCCAGCCCGGTTCCGGTTATATTCTTGGTCTTTTCATTCTTGATCCGGACAAAATCATCAAAGATCTTTTCGATCTCTGCAGGTGTCATCCCGATACCGGTATCGGTGACCTGGATCGCCAAACACCCGTCACAAGGTTCGATCAAACAATCAACCCTGCCCCCATCACGGTTATATTTTATTGCATTGGAAATCAAATTGTTGAAAATAATTTCCAGCTCTTCGCTGTCCGCGTCCATTTCAACCGGCTCACGGGTCTGCAAATTCAGTACGACATCCCGCTGAATGGCATAGGGCCGCATCGTGTCCATGGCCGTACGTGCAATGGACACAAGATCGACCCGTGTAATGTTCCGTTTGGCTTTGCCCGATTCCACGCGGGTAAGATCCAGCAAGTCCAGGATCAGGGTTCTCATCCCTTTGATCCGTTCCAGGGAGCGATCGATCATTACGTCGTAATCGGCTAGCTGGGTTCCGTTTTGCCGCTCTTTGATCATCTTCAGATATCCTTCAATGGCATTTAACGGCGCTTTCAGCTCGTGGGAGAGTACAGATAAAAAAGTAAAACGGATCTGCTTCCCGGTATCCTGCAACCGGGTCGTCATCTTTTTAAGAAAAACCCTTTTAGTGATGTTTTCGACCGAGGACTTCAACTCCTGCGGGGTAAATGGTTTGGGAATGAAGTCATAAGCCCCGTCGCTGGTTGCCTTCACCGCAAGCTCAAGCGATGCATAGGAGGTGATCATGACCACAATGATGCTGATTTGCTTCTTCTTGATATATTCAAGGACCTCGACACCCTGGATGCCGGGGAGTTTGTTATCAAGCAGCAGGATATCGGGAGGATTCGATTCAATAATCTCAATTCCTTCCTCCCCGGTGGCTGCTTCGAGAACTTCAAAATCGAAGGGCTCATCCATGAAAGGATAATCAACCCTGAAATTTCTCAGGATCCGGCTTACCCCGCTTCGGATGCCGGGCTCATCATCAACTACCAGTATTTTTAATGTTGCCATAATTCAATTTTTCCAAAAAATTCCGGACAGGGATCCTCACCGGTGATTTGCCATGTGGTTCACATTTAGCTTGTCCAATACTGCTCTTTTAGGTAGTATGCTGTTTCAATTTGGTTTCTGTAAAAGCTTTTCAATCTCCATCTTCAGGAGCTCCGACCTGATTCCTTTGTCAAGGAAACGGTCAGCCTTGATCCATTTACGGTTGTTCTCATCCTGAATGTCAAAAATGATCCCCGTTTCAGCCGCAACACCCGTGGCGATAATGATGGGGACATCGGGATATTTTTTCTTCATCCGGTAACACAGGATGAATCCGCTGTCCTCCTTCTCCATCATCAGATCAAGGATCGCAAGATCAGGCTTGATCCGCTCCAGCAATTCCTCAGCTTCCTCTTGGCTGTCTGCCGTGATCGTCTTGTACCCAAACTTTTCAACCTTCATTTTAAGCTGAAACAAATAATCCTGATCATCATCAACAATTAAAATGGTTTTATTTACCGGTGCCATATTGTAAAAATTTTTATTAGCATTTAAAATTCATTTTATCTCTACCACCTCCCGTGCGGCCCTCCTTGAATAACCGATCACAAATTTGCCGGACGGGATCATTCAACTTATGTTCCCCGGGGAATTGTAATCCTGAACGTGGTCCCGGTGGGCGCTTCAGCGGGATCAGAAACCGAATCGACGTGAATTTTCCCTTTATGCATTTTAACAATGCCGTATATCAATGCAAGCCCCAATCCGGTTCCCTTTCCCATCTCTTTGGTCGTGAAGAAAGGAGTGAAAAGCTTGTCCATGTTTTCCTTGGGAATTCCGATTCCCGTGTCGGAGACAATAAAAGTAACTTCCGAATCATCGCCTTCTACTCCGACCTTCAGCGTTCCCCCTTCGGGCATCGCCTCTATCGCGTTTTTCTCCAGGTTCGTCAACACCTGCATCATCTGATCAATATCCAAATAAGCTATAGGGTTCTCAATACCCGATGTAAACTGAAAGTTGACAGAATCGGGCTTGACAATGGAGTTCAGGCTGTGTTGGGTAAATTTGATTACATCGGTCTCAGAAAGGGTTACCTGATTTTTTCTGGCGAAATTCAACAAACCGCTGACAATTTTTTTACACCGGTCAGCCTGCTCAACGATAAGTTTTAAATCCTCGCGGACAGGATCTCCATCGGGTGCTTCGTCCATCAGGATGTTGCTGTACATTGTAATTACACCCAACGGATTATTCAATTCATGTGCGATACCGGCCGACAATTGCCCCATGTGGGCCAGTTTTTCCGATTGTTTGAGCGCTGCCTTGGCTTTCGCGAGCTTTTCATGGGTCAGGTTGAGGGAACTGATCGAGGTGTGCAGCTTCTCAATGGCATAAGGGAGACACATCTCCGACTCGGCAAGACCCGTTACGATGGCGCTGGCATGATCCACACAGGTATCATAACCACAAGCTCCGCAGTTCAGGTGATCCATCGGCGAGAATTTTCCCATCGAATGCAAGGCTTCTAATACATCATCAGCGCTGGGAGGCGAAAGCCGTCTGTCCTCCGGAACAAAGCTTTGTGAAAAATCGAGTTCGAGAAATTCCCGGATATCATTGTTCCAGGATTCCTCGTTGATCTTTTTGATCTTGTTCTTCACATAATCGCCGACGGCGGCACTCCGAAGATATCGTTTGCCACCCGGTGATGTTCCGGGCCCCATGATACAACCGTCACAACACAAAAGCATTAATTGTTTGTCGCGGATTGATCCCTCTTCAAACTCATTGATGGCAGCCTTGTAATGCTCGCGCCCTTCTGCAATGATAACCCGTTCCTCTGGAATCGATTCCTGATTGTTGGCCGTGTAAAACAACCCCCGGCTGACTGGAAAAATTGACCCTTTACCGCTGTGGGGTGGGTCAAAAGGTGAAGGGATCACCTTTTCAGGCGTGATCCCCCGTTTTACCAACATCTCCCGGAGTTCCATATATGTCAGAACCTCATCAACCTCAAGTGATTCGGCCTTTTTGGCAAAACAAGGCCCGATGAAAACCACCTTCAGATCTTCACCGTATTTTTTTTTCATAACCCGGGTCATCGCAAGCATGGGTGATACGATGGGCGCCAGTGATTTTACCAGATCAGGATGATAGTGTCGGATAAAATAAACGATGGCAGGACAATCTGAAGAGATCGAACCCTCTGTGCCACTGCCTTTGATCATTTTTTCATATTGCAGCGCAACGAGATCGGCCCCGAACGAAACCTCGCTGACATAATCAAACCCCAACGCGCGAATCATTCCTGCCATCAGCCCGGGTTCACGGATTTCGGTAAACTCTGCCGGAAAACTCGGCGCTAAACAAGCGGCGATCTTCGATCCCGATTGTAACAGATTCTCTACAGCCTCCACCGATCTCAGTGGAACCTTGGCGCCCTGGCTGCAAACCCTCACACAATTGCCACATCCGATACAACGGTCGTTTAACACCTCTGCCTGACCATTGATGATCTTAATGGCTTTTACCGGACATTCCCTTACACAGGTAAAACATACCCGGCAACGATCCTTGATCGTGAAAACAAGCTGCCGGTGATAGGTATGTCCCATTACTCCTTATCGATGTTGCGTGAAACATGCAGGATCTCCCGGTTTCTGTCACTCCCGGGCTTTCCAAGAAATTTATCATACAGATCATTGACGATCGGATTCTTATGTGATACCTTGATCATCTCTTCGTCATCCACATCATACATTGCTTTCATCCGCGATTTCAGATTCTTCTCATCCGGGTTTAGCTTTTGTCCTCCGCCGTTTATACAGCCAAAAGGACAAGCCATAACCTCAATGATCTTGAATGCGTTCTTTTGCGAGATAATTTCATCCATCATTGGTTTCATCTGAGCGAGACCATTAACGGCAACAACCGGGAAGATCACCTTACCGATCTTGACCCGCGCCTCTTTCCTGTTCTTTAAACCCCGCAACTCCATTAGTTTCAGGGGACTCATCTCCTGACCTGTCAACATAAAATGTATCGTACGCATCAGCCCTTCCAGGTGACCTCCTGAAACCCCGAACAGATTCCCGGCCGAGCTGCGCATACTGAAGGCAGTATCGCTTGGCTCGGGCTCCAGGGCGCTGAAATCGATCCCGAGCAACCTGATGATTTTATTCAGTTCGCGGGTGGTAAGCACGGCATCAACAAACCGGTAAGAGCCCTCTTTTCCTAAATCCTGTCCGGATTCATATTTTTTTGCAGTACAGGGCATAACAGACACTACAAAGACACTCTCAGGCTTAATCCCTGCTGAACTGGCAATGTAGTTTTTGATCATCCTGCCCATGATCTGTTGCGGTGATCGTGGTGTGGCAAGATTTGAGATAAGTGAGGGGTAAAGCTCTTCAACATACCTGACCCAGGAGGGGCAGCAGGAGGTCAGCAGGGGTAAGGGACCATTTGAATTGAGACGCTCCACAAAAGTAGCTGCCTCTTCCATGATATGCAGATCGGCCGCCATGGAGGTGTCGAATACCTGCCGGAACCCGATCCGTTTCAATGCTGCCCTGACAATATTTAAAATATCCTTACTGGCCTTGAGATTGAATTCCTCAGCAATCGAAGCAGGGACGGTAGGAGAGAACTGGATCACCGGAAAGAGTTCCGGATTATTCAGTGCCTCCACGACACTTGTCAATGACGACCGCTCAGTCAACGCTCCGGTCGGGCAAACCATAATACATTGACCGCATTTTACACAGGTTTGCATATTCAATCCCTTGTTGTACGAGGTGCCTATCCTGCTTTCCGATCCTCTGCCGACAATATCTATCGCTGAAACCCCGATCACCTCGTCACACACACGGATACAACGGCCGCAAAGCACACACTTCTCAGGATCTCTTATGACCGAAGGACACGCTTTATCGATCGGAATAATCTCCCGCTTTCCATGGTACTTTCGATCGTGAATGTCCATCTCAACCGCCAGTTCCTGTAAACGACACGCCCCGCTCCGCTCGCAATACAAACAATCGTCAGGATGACTTGCCAGAAGGAGTTCTACAATAACTTTTCTGGCCTTTAATACTTTGGGGGAGTGGGTCCTGATCTTCATCCACTCACTGACCAGATGCGAACAGGCCGGAACAAGTCCCGGTATACCCTCGACCTCCACAACACACATCCTGCACCCACCCGAAGGTGAGAAACCATTCATATAACACAATGTGGGAATATTGATCCCGATACGATCCAGCACATTTTTAATGGTCTCGCCCCGCTTTGCCGATACCTGCTGATTATTGATCTCAATATTGAATTGCATGCCGGTTACTTGAAATAGATTGCATTAAACTTACAAACATCAAAACAGATCCCGCAACCTGTACATTTTGACTCAATGATGAAATGCGGGTATTTGACGGTCCCGATAATTGCGTTTTCGGGACACTTACGCTGACAAAGGTTACATCCGTTGCAAAGGTCCGCATTGATATAAAACGTCCTGAGATCCCGGCAGACACCAGCCTGACACTTTCGGTCGAAAATATGCTCTTCGTACTCTTCACGGAACCACTTTAACGAGGAAATAACAGGATTTGGGGCATTCTGGCCCAAACCACAGAGTGAGGTGTCCTTGATCACCGAAGCCAGCCGCTCCAACTCAACAACTCCTTTGAACCGTTCCAGGGTCTCATGGGAACTCTCTTCGCGGGGCCTGCGACTTATCTCATCAAGAATCTGCAACATCCTCCGTGTGCCTTCCCGGCAGGGAATGCACTTTCCGCAGCTTTCATGCTGCAGGAACTGCATGAAATATTTCGAAAGACTGACCATGCAGGTTTCTTCGTCCAACAGGATCAAACCACCCAACCCGAGTGAAGAACCGATTTCCTGCATCGACTCATAACTGATCTCCATATCAAGGTTTTGCGTAGGGATGCAGACTCCGGAAGGTCCACCGAATTGAACTGCTTTCAGTTTTTTCCCATCCCTGACCCCGCCACCAATCCCGGTCACCAGATCTGAAAGTTTTGAACCGATAGGTACCTCTGCAAAGCCTGTGGTTACTGCCTTCCCGGAAATGCAGAAGATTTTGGTTCCCCGGTTGTCCTTGATCCCGGTTGATTTGAACCACGAAGGCCCGTTTTCAAGGATCGAAGGAACATTGGCAAGAGTTTCTATATTATTGACAACCGTGGGATGGCCGAATAGCCCCTTTTCAGCAGGATATGGGGGCTTCGATTGAGGAATTCCCTGCTTGCCTTCAAGACTTGCTATCAATGCGGTCTCTTCTCCGCAAACAAAAGCTCCGGCCCCAAGCCTGATGTGGATTTTCAGATTAAAACCACTTCCAAAAATATTCTCACCCAGAAATCCGTAATCCTTGGCATCATCAATGGCTTTGAGCAATAAGGTATGGGGCTGTGCATAATCGGCACGGAGGTAGATATATGCGTTGTTTGCACCGATGGCATAGGAAGCAATGGCAATTCCCTCAATAACTCTGTGTGGATCACCCTCGATAATTGAACGGTTCATGAATGCCCCCGGATCGCTTTCGTCGGCATTGCATATCAAATACTTTTGATCGCTGCCGGTGCCCAGGGCCATCATCCATTTTTTTCCTGTCGGATACCCCCCTCCGCCACGCCCACGCAATTCACTCTGCGTGATAATATCACATACCTTGTCGGCCGTGTAATTCAACACAGTCTTATATAATGACTTGTAACCGCCAGAAGCCAAATAATCATCAATCCTATTGGGCGAAATAATCCCTGCATTACGCGTTACGATCCGGTGTTGTTTTGCAAAAAACGGAAGCTGATCGATAAACGGGATGTTTGGCCAAACCTCCTGTGATTGCGATTTGAATTGCCCTAAAACATGGTCGGTGGAGAGGCTCCGGTGAAAAACAGAGTTCAGAATGTCTTCCACCAGGTCCTCCGTGGCATGATGGAAAGAGATCCTGGTCTTTCCCGGTAACTGGACATCCATGAGCGGCTCTGACGAACACATGCCAATGCATCCGACCCGGATGATTTCTGCCTCCGGGTTGTGATTCTTACAATATCTTTGAATCGCATCGTAAGTCTTTGATGACCCCGCGGTAATGCCGCAGGTACCCATTCCGACATAGATCACAGGATGATCTATCCGCTCCCTTTTTATCAGCGAAAGACGATCGGATGTGGCTTTATCAAATACACTGGAATAATTCTTCAGTACCTTTTCGGTGAGAAAATCCTTTTGTTCTGTTGTATTAACGACAACCATCTTAATCAGTTTTTTCTTTGAGCGACCGGATGATCCGAACCAGGTCCTCCGGAGTTACCCTGGAATAAATTTTATCATCGATGCGGATGACAGGTGCAGAGTCACAAGCGCCCATGCAACTCGTGACTTCCAGACTGTATCGCCTGTCTTTACTGGTCCCGCCCGGACTTACCTTTAGCTGTCTTACAAATTCATCCAGATAAGTGGTTGATGCTGACAGATAACAGGCGGTGCCTTGGCACATCTGAATTAAATAACGCCCCGCGGGCTTAAACCTGAACCGGTCATAAAAAGTAGCAACACAATAAACCTTGTTGGCAGGAATGTTCAAATACCTGCCGACTTCTTGAAATACCTCTTCCGAAAGAAATCCCTTTTCATCCTGGATCTCCATCAAGATTGGGATCAATCCATCCCTTTTTCCGGCCGGGTACTTTTCAAGAATATGTACCGGTACCTCCTTGTTCATATTACAAAATATCAGTATCTGATTCACAAAAATAGTATAATTATCTTAAATACGAATTAATTAATTGTGAAAAAATTATCAATGTGAAAAAATAAACAAACATATTTACCATGCCGTACCGGTATTTTTTTTGTTTCGGATGGCAATCTAAACGCAGATATTCCTAATTTTGAATTTTATAAATGCCGAAATGATAGACGAACCGCTTTTCCGGATAACCCCTGATCAATGCATCAAATGTTATTCCTGCGTTCGCATTTGTCCGGTTAAAGCCATCAGGGTCGATGTTAACACCGAATTTCCTTCGATCCTTCCGGAACGTTGTATTGGTTGCGGAAGCTGTTACCGGGCATGCTCAACACAAGCCATTTCATACCGGAGTTCCATTGAACAGACCATTGAACTCCTCCATTCCGGAGAACCGGTTGCCGCCATTTGTGATCCGGCCATTTCTGGCGAATTTCACGACATTACCGATTACCGGAAATTTGTCGGAATGATCCGGGAGCTTGGTTTTACTTATGTCAGCGAAGTCTCCTTCGGCGTCGACCTCATCGCTTCCCGGTATAAAGAACTGCTCGATAACTTCAGGGGTAAGTATTATTTTACTTCCAACTGCCCGTCTGTTGTGGCTTTTATAGAAAAGTATCATCCCGAACTGATCAACAATCTTGCCCCCCTGGTGTCGCCGATGATCGCAACAGCCAGGGTGATCCGACAAAGGTATGGATCCGGTACCAGGGTCGTTTTCATTGGTCCCTGCATTGCAACCAAGGACGAAGCATTAAGGTTTACAGGCGAATCGGCTGTCGATGCGGTCCTTACTTTTGTTGAACTCAGGCAACTGTTTGCTCAATTCAATATCCGCGAAAGCCAGCTTGAATATTTTGAATTCGATCCTCCCCTCGGACAAAAAGGATCGCTTTATCCAATCAGCAACGGGATTCTCCAGGCAGTCGGGATTAACGAAGACCTCCTGTCGGGAAGCGTAATTACGACTGAAGGCCGGATCAATATGACCAATGCAGTAAGGGAATTTGAATCGCGAATTGATCTGATCAAAAGGAATTTCAACATATTTTATGATGAAGGGTGTATCATGGGGCCTGGCACATCCCCGAAAGGAGAAAAATTCCTGAGAATGACCCTGGTTAAGGAATACGCAAATAAGCGGCTGAAAACCCTGAATCTCGATGATTGGCAACACGATGTTAATTCCTTTGAAGAACTCGATCTTTCAAGACAATTTATTGCGGATGATCAACGACTACCGGTTCCTGACGAGGAAAAGATTGCAGAAGTTCTCAGAATGATCGAACGCGAATCACACCTGCATGGCGATGTTGGCTGCGAATCGTGCGGGTATTCATGCTGCCGCGATCTTGCAATCGCAATCTCCCAGGGCCTTGCCACCACTGATATGTGCCATGTATTTAGCGGTAAAAACCGCCAGGAGTATATCCAGACCCTCAGGACTACCAATGAAAACCTTGCCAAAACCAAAATCGCGCTCAAAGAATCTGAAGAAAAGGCTAAACATGAACAGGAAGCCCAGAAAGAAACTTCAGAGATTATCAGTACCATGCTCCAAAAACTGATTTCAGGAGTCGTGATCGTAGATGAAAATCTGAAAATCTACCAGTCGAATAAAGCCTTTATCAGAATTGTCGGGGAGGAAGCCACCCTGATCGATGAAGTGATACCCGGTTTGGTCGGGGCCGACCTGAAGTCGCTGTTGCCGATCCATTTCTATAAAATGTTCACGTATGTGCTTTCCTCCGATGAATCCATTGAAAACAGGGATGTACAGTTCGGAGATAACAAACTGGGAGTTTCGATTTTTCCCCTTCGCAGCCATAAATATGTAGGGGGAATTCTGCGTGACCGGTATATGCCTGAATTGCAAAAAGAACAGATCGTTAACCGGCTTCAGGAGGTGATTGATGAAAATTTTGATATGGTACAAAAGATCGCTTACCTGCTCGGCGAAGGTGCTGCCAAATCAGAGCAGATGCTCAACTCGGTTATTGAAACCTACTCCAATCCTCCCGGGAAACGACAATAAACTATTGGGAACAGGCAACTGACTGCTGAAAATGGAGATGAGACCGGCGATGGAGAACGATGGAATTGAAAATGGAACAGGATATCATAATATCCCTGCCTCTTGAATGAAAAATTCTTTATCGAAGTAACCTGTCAGCAAAAATGTCACGCTGAAGCCCGTGTTTGCGGCGATGTCTTCATTTCGAAAAGGATCAAAGAGGAAGGACGCATTATTGTCGTACTCTCCGATGGCATGGGTCACGGGATCAAAGCCAACATGCTTGGAACCCTTACGGCTGTGATGGCAGTACATTTTACACGCGAACACAAGACCATCCAGAAGATCTCGGAGATTATTATGAACACCCTCCCGGTCGACAGTGTGAAAAAAATGAATTACTCTACTTTTACCATCGTCGAGGTTGACCCGGATACGAAGGTGCGAATCCTGGAATATGAAAACCCAAGAACCATGGTTTTCAGGGGATCACGACCTCATGAACCTGAATGGAACTGCGTGGTATTGGAGGGTGAAAAACATACAGGCCGTGAAGTACTTACTGCCACTTTCAGGCCTCAGAAGGAAGACCGGATTGTGTTCTGCTCCGACGGGGTGACCCAATCCGGTTTGGGATCCGATAAAATGCTCACCGGATGGGGAGCAGAAAACCTTCTGAATTTTATCGAAGAATCCATTAAGAAAGAACCTGATATATCCGCGGTGAATCTGGCTTCAAAGGTTGTCAATAAGGCCAATCTGAATGACGGATTCCACCCGCGCGACGATATAAGCTGTTCGGTATTGTACTTTCGCGAACCCAGGAAACTGATGATATTCACCGGACCGCCCGTGGATCCATCAAATGATAACACGGTTACGGAATTATTGAAACATTTCGACGGAAAAAAAATCATCTGCGGAGCAACAACAGCTGATATGGTTGCCCGCGAATGGAAGGAGGAAATCATTGATTCGAAAGAACGTTTCGACCAGGAACTTCCACCTGTTTCCCATATGAACGGGGTGGAATTGATAACAGAGGGAATCCTGACTCTGAGCAAGGTGAGCGAATTGTTGAAGAAGTATACCAACAGTTATACTTTGGGTAGGGGACCAGCCGATGAAATTGTTAAAACTATTCTCGATTGCGACGAAATTCATTTTCTTGTGGGAACCAACATCAATATCGCCCACCAGGATCCAACCCTTCCCATGGAACTTGAATTGCGCCGAACGGTGGTACACCGTATTGCCAGGACACTGGAAGAGAAATTCCTCAAAGAGGTCACTATGAAGTTCTTCTGATCTTCCAATAACTCTTTTTTTTGTTATATTTATCAGAGTTCGTATCGCTTACGACCTGTCAATATAGATTCCAGGACACTACTGAATTCTGTAGAGGGATCTTTTGTTATGTTTTCGGTATAAAATCGAGGTAAAATGAATCGAATGATTTTAATACTGGCCCTGTTGGTATCGTGCAGGGTCAACATCGTAATTGCCCAGGTGCAACCAATATCAGCGGTTTTAATGCCCTCTCCGGTGGATACCGGGGATCGGCCGGGGATTTTTATACAATCAATGTGAATGGATTTTTTCGAACATCAACTCAAAATGTCAATTTATGGTCGGTTTGGATCAGAACCCTTTATACATCCTTGCAAGACATTATAAGAGCTACCGAAGGAAAAGAATTCGGATTCTCAGTCCGGTGCATCAGGAATTAATGATTGTTTAAAAGTCTATTCAACCCGTACGCTGAAATCATCCTTAAAATGCAAGCCTGTTCCTGGAAGGAAACCCCTGACAGGGTTCAAAGCTGTTTGACGGGACATTATTATTCTAAAAAAAAATCTGCCGGATGGATTTCACCCGGCAGGCTGTACGCGGTACTAACCTAATTTCCTAATTATATTCAGCGACAATGTCTTTCACACCGTCGGGAGAAACGCGCCCATATACTTTTTCACCCACCATTACGACTGGAGCCAGTCCGCAGGCTCCAACACACCGGAGACAGCTTAGCGAAAACTTGCCATCGGCAGTGGTTTCTCCAACCTGAATGTTCAATACCCGTTTAAATTCATCAAGCACCTTTTCAGCGCCCCTTACATAACAGGCTGTCCCAAGACAAATGGAGATGGGGTGTTCACCCTTAGGTGTCATCGTAAAGAAAGAATAGAAGGTCACGACACCGTAAACATGGGCAACAGAGACCTGAAGCTCATGGGCGACAACTTCCTGAACCTCAGCTGGCAGGTACCCGAAAATTCCCTGTGCTTTGTGTAGTACGTTGATCAGTTCTCCTTTGTCGTTGTTGAAGGATTTGCATACATCCTTCAATTCCTGGACTTTTCTGTCGGATAATTTTATCTTTGCCATTTGACTAAACGATTGACTTACTGATTGACTGAATGACTGATTGACTGAATGACTGAGTGAATGAGTGATTTGAATTTTGTATTTTGCATTTTGATTTTTACATTCCCTTCCTACTCTTCTACAAAAACTCCTGCACTCTTATCGAAATAGTGGGTGTGAAGCAGGTGATGCGATTTTTCACCCAAGGGTTTTTCAAGGAATTCTTTATAGAGTTCAATGATGAAGGGATTCTCATGCGATTTACGAATCGGCTTCCCGGCATCTTCCCGATAAATGGCCGCGGCTCTTGCCTTCAGGATTGATGAATCACCGTGGTGGTAAGGTTGTCCGCCGCCGCCGATGCAACCACCCGGACAGGCCATGATCTCAATGGCATGAAAATGACTCTTCCCGGCCTGAATATCTTCAAGAAGTTTGCGCGCATTTCCTAAACCGTGCGCGATCCCAATGTTGATCGGTAATCCGTTAAAGTCTATCGTGGCGTGCCGGATGTTCTCCATACCGCGGAGCTCATTAAATTCTACTTTCTCAAGTTTTTTACCGGTATATAACTCATAAGCCGTACGACAGGCTGCCTCGATGACTCCTCCGGTGTTGCCAAAAATAACGGCTGCTCCCGTCGATGCTCCTAACGGATTATCAAAGTCCTCTTCGGGCAGGGAAGCAAAGTCAATGTTGGACTGCTTGATCAGATGGGCTAACTCCCGGGTCGAGATAGAGTAGTTAACATCAGGATCGCCATTGACTTTAAATTCTTCACGCTGGCATTCATATTTCTTTGCCAGACAGGGCATGATGGAAACCACAATCAGGTTACGCCGGTCGATTCCCAGTTTTTTTCCGAAGTATTCCTTAGCAATAGGACCGAACATCTGTTGCGGTGATTTTGCAGTAGAAGGAATATCAAGCATTTCCGGGAAATTGTGCTCGAAGAAATTGACCCAGCCGGGACAACACGAAGTCAGAATGGGCAATTTTACATTTTTATCTCCATTCAGATGACGGGTGAGACGATCCAGCAATTCGCTGCCCTCCTCCATGATTGTGAGGTCAGCGGCGAAATCGGTATCAAATACATAATTAAAACCAAGACGCCTGAGTGCGGCAACCATTTTGCCGGTTACCAGGGTTCCGGGAGCAAGTCCGAATTCTTCACCCAGAGCAGCTCTGACGGCAGGGGCGGTCTGAACGACAACGGTTTTTGTGGGATCGGCAAGTGCATTGATAACATTGCGTGAATGGTCGACCTCAGTCAGTGCCCCGGTAGGACAAACCGACACGCACTGTCCGCAATAGGTACAGGGTGATTTTTCAAGGTTCATTTCGAATGCCGGCGCAACTACAGCCATAAATCCCCGGTTAACTGCAGAGAGCGCACCCACGGTTTGCACCTCATTACACATCATTTCACACCGGCGGCACATGATGCATTTGTCCACATCACGAATGATGGCAGGGGAGGTGTCTTTTCGATAGGTTGACTGGGCTCCCTGGAAAGGAATTTCACGTACTCCAAGCTTTTGAGCCATATCCTGCAACTCGCAATTTCCCGATTTGGCACAAGTCAGGCACTCGGCAGGATGATCGGAAAGGATCAGTTCCAACACGGTGCGCCGTGCGTTCAATACCCTTATGGAATGGGTGTTCACAACCATCCCCGGTGTTACCGCAGTGGTACATGCAGGTGCAAGGTTTCGCCGGCCGGCGACTTCTACCACGCAAATGCGGCATCCGCCAGGACGGTTTTCAATCTCCATATCCTTTAATTGAAAATAACAAAGAGTCGGTATATCAATGCCGGCATCTTTTGCTGCCTTTAAAATCGTTGTATTTTTTTCGACTTCAACGGTTTTCCCGTCAATAGTCAACTTAACCATTTCCATCTGTTCCTCCTGATTATTTGATAAAAATAGCGTTGAATTTACATTTTTCCATACAGGCGCCGCATTTGATACATTTATCCTGGTCAATCAGATGCGGTTGTTTACGCTCACCGGTAATGGCATTCACCGGACAGTTTCTGGCACAGAGCGTGCATCCGATACAGTTCTCCGCTATGATAAGGTACTGCATCAGCGATTTACATTTCCCGGCACGGCATTTCTTGCTGGTAACATGTTCCAAATATTCATCATAGAAGTTATCCAGCGTCGAAAGCACCGGATTGGGAGAGGTTTGCCCTAAACCGCACAGTGAGGTATCTTTGATTACATTACTCAGGTTTTGCAGCTTATCAAGGTCTTCAAGCGTCCCATTACCCTGGGTGATCTTTTCAAGGATTTCGGAAAGTCTTTTATTTCCGATCCGGCAGGGAGAGCATTTTCCGCAGGATTCTTCAACGGTGAAATCAAGGTAAAATTTAGCCATCCCGACGGCACAGTCATCCTCATCCATAACGATCATTCCACCTGATCCCATCATCGATCCTGCAGCGATCAGGTTATCATAATCAATCGGCGTATCCAGATGTCGCTCTGTGAGGCAGCCACCTGAAGGTCCGCCGGTTTGTACCGATTTGAATTTTTTCCCTCCTTTGATGCCACCGCCGATTTCATAGATCACCTCACGGAGCGTAATGCCCATCGGAACTTCAATGAGTCCAACGTTATTGATCTTCCCGGCTAATGCAAACACCTTGGTGCCTTTCGATTTTTCGGTTCCGATGGCGGCAAACCACGCTGCGCCTTTGTTAAGGATAACCGGGATATTGGCATAGGTCTCCACGTTGTTGACGTTGGTAGGCTTGCCCATGTAACCGGATTCGGAGGGGAAGGGGGGCTTCACGGTAGGTTCGCCGCGTAACCCTTCCATCGAATGGATCAGAGCCGTCTCTTCACCGCAAACGAAGGCTCCCGCGCCATAGCGGATATCGATGTCAAATGAAAAATCGGTTCCCAGAATATTTTTACCGAGTAAACCATATTCCCGCGCCTGTTTCATGGCGACCTTCAGCCGTTCCACGGCAAGCGGATATTCGGCCCGGATATAGATCAATCCCTTGTCGGCACCTGTGCAATATCCGTTAATAGCCATTGCTTCCAGTACCGTATGCGGGTCGCCTTCAAGCACCGACCGGTCCATAAAAGCTCCAGGGTCGCCTTCATCGGCATTGCAGACTACATATTTCTGATCGGCTTTCACAGCACGCGTGATTTCCCACTTTAAACCGGTCGGGAATCCTCCACCGCCACGTCCCCTTAATCCTGATTTTTTAATAATTTCGATGGTGGCTTCCGGCGTTAGCTCTGTAAGAACCTTGCCCAGCGCCATATAACCATCACGGGCGATATATTCATCGATGTTCTCAGGATTAATAAATCCGCAATTACGCAAAGCGATGCGGATCTGCTTTTTATAAAATCCCATGTGCTTGGAATCACTGACCTTTTCACCGGTTTCAGGATTTTCATACAACAAACGATTAACCCGCCTTCCCTTGATGATATGTTCTTCCAAAATCTCCGAACAATCGGCTGGCGTTACCTGAATGTAAAACGTGTTATCGGGCATCATCTTGACGATCGGCCCTTTTTCACAGAAACCGAAACAACCGGTTTTAATAACCTGCACTTCCGTGTCGAGGCCATGGGCGATGATCTGTTCCTGAAACACCTTCAGGATCTGATCACTCTGGGATGCGTGGCAACCTGTTCCGCCGCAAACCAACATGTGGTACTTGATCTGTGTCATTGTCTATGATCTTCTATATCAATTATCAATTGAATGGTAATTTACCGGAATGATCCCATCGACCAGCTCGTTGTTCAAAATATATTTGTCAATAATCTTGCTGGCTTTTTTTACATCGACATATCCAAATGTAATAGGTTCCGCTCCCGGCTTGGTTATTTCAACGGTAGGCTCAGCATAGCAGTAACCCATGCAACCGGTTTGTGTGACCACGGCATCGATGTTTCGTTTGGTAAATTCTTCGATAAACGTTTCCATGACTTCTTTTGCCCCTGAAGCAATTCCACAGGTAGCCATGGCTACTTTCACCTGTATCCGTTTATCGGGTTCGTTGCTCTTTTCTCTCAGGGAAATTTTTGCCCGAAGATCATCCTGCATCTTCCTTAAGTCGGCCAATGATTTTATTTTTTCCATAAAAATCAGTATGTTGTATAAATTCAATTAACATCAATATCTTTCAGGTTCTCTTTCACCATCTGAAGCAGGGTGGGATAGAGCGCCGGTTCATTGATCGGAATTCCGCACAATGCATCCTTCAACGCAATGGTGGATAATTCAAAAGATCGGCCATTCCGGTTATGAAGGTAGCGGAATTGGATTTCCGGGTGCGCTGTCAGTGTCAGGAGAACCGTGCCCGCAATGTCGCCCAAAACCGGCCGGTCAATATGATTATATTCAAAAAGGGCTTCCACCACTGTGCCTTTCCCGGTTTCTGAATCGATTTTCAAAGAACCATTCGACCGCTCCGCGTTTTGCCTTAACAGCGACAATCCCAAACCGACCTTACGCGTTGTCCGCGTCGTGAAAAACGGATCGGTTACCTTCTTCAATACATCCGGCGCCATACCACATCCGTTATCGCTGATAATAAACCGGAGGAAGTTCAGCAGTGTATCCTCCCTGATCTCAAGAGATATTTCGGTCGCACCTGCCCGGATCGAATTCTGAAGGATATCCATAATATGCATTGATAAGTTTTTCATTGCAAAGATAAAGAACTTTATTGTTATTTTATTCACTTTGTGAAAATATTCACAAAAAGTATCTTAAAAAACTATAAAACAGTGTTTTGCTTTGTTATTTTATCTTGGTTTCCTTTTGCGACAAGAGGGCGACACGGTGGTGTTACGCTCTTGGTAAAGGAATTGTTAAAGATAAAAAAATATTCTGAATAATCCGATTCAAATGATATTTTTCTCACACACAGCCAAATCAGGTTAAGGTGTCGATGACAGCGCTAACTCCTGCCTTTCGGTGCAAACATCGACGGATTTCGGCAAAACTGGGTTCCCGCATTCGAAAAACGGTTTTCCATGTTCCCATCTGGTGGAGAAAATGTGCATCCGATCCTCCGATAAAGGAATGCTTGAAAATATCCGGGAACAATGCTCGAAGGCTTTCCTGATTTGAATTCGGCGAAAGTTCTACTGCATCCACCATCAATTCCAGCGGAAAAAATCCAAGTTGTCCTAAAATCCCGAACCTTGGCCTGTCGATATGGGCGGGAATGAACAATCCTTGTAACCGTCTTACACGGGATGCAATCTCATCCAGACGCTGAGTTAATGCCATGAGAAGGGAGCGTTCTTCGGTGTAAATGATGTTGTTCATGTCGTCGACCACAACCTGGTGGCCGAACAATCGCGGATCGTTTGGGATATCCGGAAGGTTCTGATCGAGATAATGTTGGAATTCTTCAAGCTGGGCCGGCGTTTCAAAATAGGTCAGACAATGTACCTCTTCGCGTGAGGTGACCTCGGCGCCGCATAAAACAAGAATACCTGCATCCTCGCCCATTTGTCTGATCAGGTTACATTGCCGGGTGCTGTTATGGTCGGTAATGCCGATAATGTCGAGATTCAAATCCGCCGCACGACGAATAATGTTATCGGGGCTCATCTCAAGGTCGCCGCAGGGTGATAAAACGGTATGGATATGAAGATCACCGATAAACGATTTCATTCGTGCGGAATAGCTTTTCAATACAATGAATAAGTAAACACTCAGAAATGGAATCAGTCGGAATTATCTCTGTTTAACAACATAAATACATGACCGGTAATTTCAAATGTCTCAAGGGTCGTTCCCAAAACCGGAATCCGTTCCGCTATGCTTTGACTAAGCATCTCATCGTCGGGTTTATATCCTTTGACAAGGATAATGGCCGACAATTCTTTAAGTGATGCAATTGCAACGACATTCTTATGGGTTTGAAGGGTTATCCATACCTGTCCGGGTCCGGCATGTCCCATTACATCACTGAGAAGGTCGGAAGTATAGCCGCCTGTAACAGACTTTGACAATGCTTCCTTACCCGAAAAAATTGATAAATTAAGCTTTTCAACAAGTTCTGCCAGGTTCATATCGGGATGGCTTTTATGAAACATCATTAATTTTATCCTTTAATTTGTTTTTATCCAGTTTCTGGTCACTCCAGATGCCGGCCATGATTTTCATCGACTCGGCCGGATCCATCTGATCATTTTGTTCAAGAATCCGTTGTACAAAGATACATTGACGGAGGTGGGCATTGTGTTGAACGATATCCTCCGACAATGCTTTGCAGGATGGTGATCCGCAAATTCCGCAATCAACCTGTGGCAACACGTTGTTCAACTCATAAATCCGTTTCATTTTAATCATGGCCTGCATCACCTGATCATCCAGTTTCATCATTGACCTGGGCTGGATTTTCCCTAATTCCATATTATTCTGAAGATGGGTAAAGAGACCCTGCGGGTAATGCTCCTCCCGGTGGTCTGATATCGGGTTTACAACGGATAACGCCCTGGCTCGCTTTCGCAGTCTGTCGACTGTAAGGAATCGATTACCGGGGCATAGGATTCCGCCTGCACAGCTTTCGTCGCAGGCTCGTAGTTCAAGGAATCCAACCCCACTGATTTCCTCATTTTCGATCTTTTCGAGGAATTCAATTACATTGTTTATCTGATCGATTGCCAGGCTGCGTCCTGCCATCATATGGTCGGCTTCGCCATGGGTCAGGCTCCAGGTCACCGCACGCGATGTCAGCCCTGAGTCAGAAAGGTTGACGGGTGTGCCTTTTTTTTGGCGGAGTATCCGGAAAACCTTGTTGTAAACAAAATTCATGTTGAGTACGCCGTCAATGGCCGAATGTTCTTCGCCGACGGGGTTTTTCACGGCCACGATTTTTGCGGCACAGGGGGTAACGTAAAAGATTCCGATATCTTCGGGAGAGATACCCTGGTTTGAAAGATTATACCGGATTGTCAGGGCAGTTATATCGAGAGGGGCCTTCAGCCGGATAATGTTGCCGGTGAGGGAGGGAAACTTAACCTGGATCAGTCGTACAATAGCCGGACAGAATGATGAAATAAGAGGAGCGGTTTCCCGGTTGTTTCCAATGTAATTGTTACTTTGATTACAGAGAAATTCTACTCCTTCTTCGACTTCGGCAACATGGGTAAATCCAAGTTCATAAATGGCGCTGATTATCTGTTCGGGTCCGACGCTGTCGGGAAACTGACCGGTGAAAACGCCGGGGATTAGTGCAACACGTGTAGGGTAACGGTAAATCTCTTCAAAATCGTCTTGTTCCACTACGATGGCACGAACCGGACAAACGCGATAACATTCTCCGCAATCGATACACCGGTTAGGTACAAGTCTTGCTTTTCCCGATGAAACACGGATTGCTTCGGTAGGACAAACATTCATGCAATGGGAGCATCCGATACAGGTATCTTCCCTGAATTGAAGTGCATGTTGAAAATGAGACCCGGTAACCTGTGTCATCTTGTTGGGTTGAAATAGTTGATGATCATGACCCTTGTTCCTTTCCCGACCACACTGTTGATATCGAGCCGGTCGGAATTATTTTTCATGTTCGAAAGTCCCATCCCGGCCCCAAATCCCATCTCCCTGACCTGTGGAGTCGCCGTGGAATAACCCACTTCCATCGCCTTTTGAATATCGGGGATCCCCGGCCCTTCATCGTCTAATAAAATGCTGATTTTTTCAGGATCGATATCAACGGCGATGTTACCCTTGTAAGCATGAGCCACAATGTTCACTTCAGCTTCATAGAGCGCTATGACCGTTCGCCTGATCACTTCACCATCGACATTCAGTTGTTTCAATGTTTTTTTAACCTGACTGGAGGTAAAACCGGCCTGAGAAAAATTTCCCCCTTCAACATGGTATTTAAAATGCATGAGCGGATCAATAAACAGGTTTGATTCCAGCCTGGTACAAAATGCCGCTGGCTTTATACATGGAAAAAGGGCTGTGGATTATAGCAATCCCGTTTTCATTAGCCAGGTTGGTCATTTCGACTGTTACTTTTTTATTTCTGACAAATACGATACAATCGATGTCTGACATTTCAGCCGTCCTGATCGCCTGGATGTTGACCAGGCCGGTCAATAACAACAAATGGTTAGTCGGGAGCGTGAGGACATCACTCATGAGGTCAGAAGCAAAAGCTCCCTCAATGATCCGGTTGGGATTTCCGGCGTCGGTAATGATCTGGCCATCGAGGAGCTGCGCTATTTTTTCTAAGTTAACCAGGTTGTTCGTTGCTGCCATTTCGAAGTGTATTGCCCATAAATTCAGCTGCAAAATTACAATTTGTATTTCTTTGAACCAAGCTTTTTGTTATATTTTTAACAATGTTAATTAAATAACAATTGATTTATTTTGGGATAACTAATCGGAATCCATTTCCATGGATGTTCGCAATTTCAATACCGGGATCGGTTTTCAGGTACTTCCTGAGCCGGGCGATGAATACATCCATACTTCTGCCATTGAAGTAGTTATCAGCCCCCCATATCTGTTCCAAGGCATCTTTGCGCAGCAGAATTCCATCTTTGGCGGAACAAAGCATTTTCAGCAGGTGCGCTTCTTTGGGCGAAAGTTGAAACGTCTCTTTTTCGAAGGAAAGTGTTCGTAATGGAATGTTGAATTTCAATTTTCCCACCATGATCTCACTCGGTTCATTTTCGTTGTTGGGTGATTTGAGATTTCTTTTCAGGATGGCATGAAGTTTAAAGAGCAGGACTTCCGAATCGAATGGTTTGGTTATATAATCATCGGCTCCCGTTCTGAAGCCTTCCAGCATGTCCTCTTTCAGTGATTTCGCCGTAAGAAAGATGAAAGGGACCGGGCTGTTGGTTTTCTTAATCTCTTTAGCCAAAGTAAAACCGTCCATTTCCGGCATCATAACATCAAGGATGCAGATATCGAAGGCTTCGGATTTAAATGTTGATAATCCCTGTTTGCCATCCGGTTTTAAAACGACTGAGAAATCGTTGAGCTCCAGGTAAGATTTCATTATAGATCCAAAATTGGGGTCGTCTTCGACCAGCAGTATTTTGATGTTTTTATTCATTCTGATTTATTTGTGCATTGAGTATACTTATTTCGAATTTGCTTCCTTTCCCGAATTCACTCTGCAGTTGGATTTCACCTTTATGGGCCAGGACAATTGCCCTGACATAACTTAATCCCAGGCCGAATCCTTTAATATTATGTATGTTTCCGGATGTGACCCGGTAGAATTTATCAAAGATTTTCCGCTGTGTATCTGCACTCATGCCTAACCCTCTATCCTGAACAGAGAAAAAGTATTTTCCGGATCGGTTAAAGGAAGTAACGGTGATCTGTGGTTTGATGATGGAATATTTGTTGGCATTGTCGAGAAGGTTGAGGAGCACATTTCTCATATGATCTTCATCTGCAAGTACCAATGGGTTTTCGGCCCTCAGATCAGTAATGATCGTTCCTTCACGTTTTTCTACCTGCAACCTGAAATGATCGGTCACCCTTTCGATTAGTTCATTCAGATCAATAAGTACAAGTCGGAGTTTGAAGTCACGACTGTCCAATAACGCCATCTGAAGGACCTGTTCGACCCGTGTGTTCATCCGGTTGTTCTCTTCCTTTATGATCCTTGTGAAATTTTTAATGGTATCCGGTTCCGACAGTACCCTTGGATTATTGATCGAATCAGCAGCGATGGAAATAGTCGCTATGGGAGTTTTAAACTCATGGGTCATGTTGTTGATGAAATCGGTTTTAATATCCGAAATTTTCTTTTGCCGGATCATTACCACGATGCTTGCACCGGAGGAGAGAATGATGATCAGCGTAAAGAGGACAGAACCTGCAAGCAGCAAAGACAAAGATTTCAGAACATGAGTTTTCTGTCCCGGGAAGCGGATAACGAGCAAATCAGGCTTTTTGAATAAATCGTTGGGGAACAGGGAAACTTTATGATCGGAGATCGTTCCGGGTTCAATAAATCCGGCCGACCGGATCGGAATATGGTTGCTGTCGTTGGTTGGAGAATACACGGCAAATTCAAACGGAAGATCGATTCCTTTATCAATTAACGATTTGCTTAAAGAAGCCTGGAGCGTTTTTTTGTTAATCCGTTGCTGGATCGGTGCTGGTTTGGTTTCCAATTCGATAGCCATTTTTTTAATAACATCCTGGATTTTTTTTGCCTTATTGTCCAGTTTCTGAATGTTATTTTCGCGGTATTGGAATTTATCACGGTTTACTTTCATCCTGCTCATTGGGGTAGGAGGAGATGGATTTTGGGGGATTTGATGCTGGATGTTCCGTGATCGCCAGTAACCTGGTGTTGTTAAGATAATAGTTTTGTTGCCTGCCTGGTCGGATTCCCACTCCTTCTCCTGAAATGCCAGTCCCCGATCCCGTTCGTTGATTTCTATCATGGAATCAAGCTTGCTTACCTGATCTTTCCATTCAAAATTGTACGAATCAGGTTCAATCTGATGCATTTCTTCGTAAACCTGTTCCATCCTTATTGTCAGCGAGTCGAGGCCTTCCAGGACGGGGATCACGTTATACTGGTAGGAGTAATGGAGAACGCCCGGTGCGAGCGGGCGGCGGAATGCACGTTCAGAACGGTGTTTTGGTAAAGAATGTGTTTCAGGTAGTTCATTCAATGCGAGCAGTGAGTCAAGGCGGGCTTTGATGGTAATGGATGAATCTTTTGAAAAAGCCTGAAAGATACTCATGATGCTGTCGCCTTCATAATTGCGGCTGATGAAGTGCATGTTTTCCCTGGTCTCTATCTTATTGACAACATCTCCAAGGGCATCGTTAACACTTCGGTTAAATTGGGCTTCCTTGACCTGGAATGCATTCCGGATCCAAAAGAACTGGACAATGATGATCCCAACAAGGGATATGCAGATGCAAAGGATCAAAATGTATAGCAATTTCTTATTCATAGTACAAAAGTAAATAAAGGAGTTCGCCAATCATCAAGATTAACGATTCCTTAACTGAATTTAACGATACATTAACATTTTCAACTGCTTAGACAGTTTAGATTTGCGACATCATTTAAAACACAGGAGGACCTCATGAAAATCTTCAGCATTTCACAAAGCCGGTTTTTTGTCACAGCAGTGGCAACCATACTGGTAATTTTTATCACAAAACCAGGACGGACCCAAGACACAGGATCCGGTTCGTCGAAAAAGGAATCGACCATCCACCTAAAAATTGTGAAAGATGACGATGGAAAGACAACGACCATCGACACCACGATTACGTATAATTCGCCCATTGACCGGGAAGAGATCAGAGAGTTGGTACATAAGCTGAAGGGGGATATGAAAGCAATGAAGATGAACATGAAAAAGGAGGGTTATAATATTGAGTTGGAGTTGGAGAACCTGGAAAATCTTGATTCTCTTGAAAACGACCTGGATAACCTCATTGTTCTCAAAAACAAAGGAAAGGGAGGTAATATCAGGATACACAGGTTTCCCCAAGGGTTTAACTATGATTATGATTTCGAATGTCCGGAACTACCTGAACTTCCTGAATGGGAATCTTCCGAAGGTTTCAGGTTTGATTGTCCTGTGCCATGCCCGGACCACAGAATCCTGAATTTCAGCCGGGGCGAACGGGGGTCGTTGAACGAACTGTTGGGTGATATTCCGATGGACCGTGTAAAAAGTTATTCCATCAAGGATAGGAAAAATGGGAAAAGGATTGTGATTGACCTTGAAGATGGTCCGTTTCCCGTTGTTCGCGACCAGATGGTGATTGTGAGTGAAAAGCCTCAACAGATGAGGCAACGTAACAGGGGAGGTGAAAAGAATGTCAGGGTCATTGTGCGTCCGCAACAAGGAGCGGATGAATATGAGATGCAGCAACAAAAGAAATCACAAGCGACGCCGGAGTCGTCAAAGGGAGAAGAGCGTCCGGGAACCAAGACTTCAACCGAGAAACCCAAAATTTAACTTTCTTCGTTCTTTATACATACCATTGTTAGAAATGTGCGCTCCGGAGGCGGCTCAAAAGGCCGTCTCCTTTTTTTTCGTTCTTGAAATAAAAAAAGGTTGTCCCTGAAATGACGGGACAACCTTTTTGAACGGTTTTGAAAGATTAATATCTCTTGCGCGGAGTATAATGGGTGTGCAGGAGTTCGTGAGATTTATGTCCGAGTGGTTTCTCAAGGAATTCTTTATAGATCTCTGCAATCTCAGGATTTTCGTGCGATTTACGGATTGGCATTCCCATATCTTCTTGGTAGATGGCCATCTTCCGTTTCGATCTGATCTCGGGACTGGTAGGGATCGGTTGTCCCCCGCCGCCAAGACATCCGCCCGGACATGCCATAATTTCGATGAAGTGGTAATTGACTTTACCGTCTTTAACGTTTTGCATAACGGTTTTGGCATGGGCCAGCCCGTTTGCAACCGCGCATTTCAGTTCAACACCTTCGAGAAAGCTCCATTCAGGTTTTACTTTTTCGATTTTTATGGTTGCTTCCCTGATTTCGCCTTCTGTTCCGCGGACCGGGATAATATTCAGTCCATCGAATGGTACTTCCCGGCCGGTTACGATTTCATAAGCAGTACGTAAGGCTGCTTCCATAACACCGCCGGTGGATCCGAAGATAACAGCTGCTCCGGTGGAGGCACCCATAAAACTGTCGTATTTTTCTTCGGGTAATTCGTCAAATTCGAGTCCGGCCTGTTTGATCATGATGGCCAGTTCACGGGTTGTGAGTACATAATCGACATCCTTAAATCCGCTGGAGCGCATCTCGGGTCGGTTGGCCTCAAACTTTTTGGCTGTGCAAGGCATGATGGAAACAGACACAACATTGCGCGGGTCGAGTTTACGTTTTTGGGCGTAGTAGGTTTTTGCCAGTGCGCCGAACATCTGTTGTGGTGATTTACAGGTAGACAGGTTGGGTAGATATTCAGGGAATGTATGTTCAATGAACTTGATCCAGCCCGGTGAGCAGGAGGTAGCCATCGGGAGGGCAACCGTGGGATCTTTGTCGACCAGGGCTTTTTTCAGCCGGGTCAGCAATTCGTGGCCTTCTTCAATAATGGTGAGGTCGGCTGTGAAGTCGGTGTCGAGTACCGAAGAAAATCCCAGTCTGCGAAGGGCTGCAACCATTTTTCCGGTAACGATCTTTCCGGGAGGCAAGCCCAGGGCTTCTCCAAGGGCTATCCGGACGGCGGGGGCGGTTTGTACCACGACATGTTTGCCCGGATCATAAATGGCGTCCCATACCTGGTCAATATAGTTTCGTTCGATGAGGGCTCCGGTCGGGCACCGGTTCACACACTGTCCGCAGTTGGTGCAAACGACTTCAAACAGCGAATGTTCAAAGAAAGTAGAAATTTTCATTTTATCACCTTTGTATGCCACTCCGAGTGCACTTACACTCTGGAGTTCTTCGCAGGTACGGACACATCTTTGACAACGGATGCAACGGCTGTCATCTTTAATGATGGCGGTGTTGAACATGTCGATGGTGTAATTTTTTTCGGGTACCAGATCTAGGAAGAGGTGGTCGCCGGTGAGCATTTGTGAGGCGAGTCCCTGAAGCTCACAGTTCCCGTTTTTGTAACATTTGGTACAGTCGGCGTTATGTTCGGAAAGGAGCAATTCAACGATGTGTTTCCGGGCAAGCCTAACTTTCATGCTGTTGGTATGGATCACCATTCCTTCGGAAACCGGCATGGCGCATGATGCAGGGAGGTTTTTTACCTTTTCCTGTTCAACAACACATACGCGGCAATTTCCGGCTACACAGAGATCTTCATGGTAGCAGAGGGTCGGGATGTGTATGTTGAGTTTGCGGGCGGCTTCGAGGATGGTTGTACCTTCATCCACTGTGATGGCGATACCGTCGATCGTCAGATTTATTTGTTTAGCCATATAATGAATCTTAATTAACTTGTTAATACTGGATTAATAGATCATCTCTTCCTTGAAGTTATTGACGATGGAGGAGAAGGAATTGGCGACTGATTGTCCGAGTCCGCACTTGGCAGTAAGTTTCATGCTTTCGCTGAGTTTCATCAACTGATCAAGATAGAGGGCTTTCTTTTCACCTTTCTTTACTGCTTCAATGCCTTTGCGTAACTGTTGGCAGCCTACCCGGCATGGGGTACATTGTCCGCAGGATTCCTCTTCGAAAAATTCGAGATAATTGTGCAGGACATTATACATCGACCTGGAGCTGTTGAAGATCATCATGGAACCGCCGGTCGGGACACCTTCGAAACCGATGATGGTATCTTTGAATTTCTTTCTGGGAACACAAAAGCCTGATGCTCCTCCAACCTGTACGGCCTTGGTATCTCCGTCGCCGAATTCATCGACAAAACGATCGAGTGACATACCGAGTTCGAGTTCATAAATGCCGGGGATGGGGGTGTCGCCGGAAACTGAAAAAACCTTAGAACCGCGCGAATCGGTGGTACCGAGTTTTTTATACTGTTCGGGGCCCAGGCGCATGATCATCAGCACATTGACAAATGTTTCAACATTGTTGATAACCGTCGGTTTTTTCATAAATCCACTGGTGGTGGGGTAGGGCGGTTTGTTCCGGGGTTCGCCTCTTCCGCCTTCCATGGATTCAAAAAGGGCGCTCTCTTCTCCACAGATATAGGCTCCAGATCCCATTCTGATTTCGATCGGGAAGTTCAGTCCAAGGTTTTTGGCATGCTCATGATAGATGTCGAGTTCTTTTTGAAGTTCGGGAAGCATGAACCGGTATTCGCCGCGCAGATACATATATCCTTTGCGGGCGCCGATTACTTTCCCGCAAATTGCCATTCCTGAGAATACTTTACGGGGTACCCTCGAAAGAATTTCACGGTCTTTGAATGTGCCTGGTTCGCCTTCGTCGGCATTACAGATCACATATTTTTCATCACCCGGAGTTTCGGCCGTGAATTTCCACTTCATTGCTGTCGGGAATCCTGCGCCGCCACGGCCGCGAAGGCCTGACTCCAGTAGATCCTTCAGAATTTCCTCATTCGAACGATGTAAGGTATTGGCCAAGACTTTATATTTTTCACTGGAGTATTCCCCGAAAATGAGGTCAACCCTCTTTAATGTTTGTTCTGACATGACTTATTCTCCTATATTCTATGGATTATTTGTTGATATATTCACTGATGATATCATGTACCTTTTCAGGAGTAAGCCCGCTGTAAGGTTTTTCGTTGATCAGCATGGCAGGGCCTTCATGGCACCATCCCAGGCAATTGGTTTCGAGCAGGGTGAATTTTTTGTTCGGAGTCGTTTCTCCGGCCTTGATTTTCAACATATCTTCCAGGGTCTGGACGATCTGTTTTTTCCCATGCATATCGCAGGTGATGGTTTTACAAACACGGATCACATACTCACCCCTGGGCTGTGTCTCGAGGAAGGAGTAAAATGTTGCAGTACCGTAAACCTGAGCAGCAGAGATATCCAACTCTTTCGCTATATCAGTCATACAGGTATCGGAAAGAAAATTATCCCTTTCAACCACTCCCTGCAGGATGGGAAGCAGGCTGGCTCGTTCACGGCCGTATTTGTCTGCTAATTCCCTGATTAATGATTGGCATTCAGTCATAATTGTTTTTTTAAATTATTAATATATAATATTTTAAGTGTAAATAATTTTAATTGTGAAAAGATTAACAATTTTTTTAGCAAATTTATTATTTTCTTTTGTGATTAACTTAACAATCGTACGGTTTTTTCAGATTTTGTTTAATTTATACATGGTCTAAATTCGAAAGAAGCTGTCTTTGTTTTGCAGGTTGGGGGTATTGTTTTCCTTTATCTAAATTTGCATATCAGAACCTGTTTATGGACCAAAGGTATTTTGTCAAGTTGTCGTATGACGGCACCGGTTTCCACGGCTGGCAACGACAGCCGAACGCAGTAACGGTTCAGCAAACCCTTGAAGAGGCGATGTCGCTGATTCTCCGGCAGCCGGTCAGACTTACCGGTGCCGGCCGAACCGATACCGGGGTACATGCAGCCGTTTTTTATGCACATTTCGATATGGACCTGGAGCCTGACCAGCCGATGTTGAGCAGGCTGGTTTACAAGCTCAATTCTTTCCTCGGACCCGGGATTGCCATAGATCGGATATTTCCAGTCAATCCGTTGTCACACTCCAGATTCAGCGCTGTCTCCAGGACATACAGGTATACTATAGCGCGGGAAAAGGATCCCTTCGTGAGGAATTATTCATGGTTTGTGTTCGGTAACCTGGATGTGGATCTGATGAACCAGGGTGCCCGGATCCTGATGCAGTATGAAGATTATACCTCATTTTCGAAGGTCGATACCGATACAAAGACCAATATCTGCCGGGTTTCGCATGCCCGTTGGGAATCCGAAGGAAATACCCTCCCGTTTACCATTACGGCCGACCGGTTTTTAAGGAACATGGTCAGGTCGGTCGTTGGCACCCTTTTGGAACTCGGAAAAAAACGGATAACGACCGACGACCTTGTGCGGATCATCGAACTGAAGGACCGGCGGGCAGCAGGTGAATCGGCCCCTGCTCAGGGATTGATGCTGACCGGTATTGAATATCCTGACTGGGTTTTTCGCCACGACAGCGAAGGTGAACCCCTCCGTTAGTGACTCCGGTGAAAGGATACCGGCCCGGAAAGGGTTAATAAATATTACACAACTCCCTTCTTTCGCGCAAACACTTTCAGTGAGACCTCAGCAATGGCCCGGGCAGTGAGGCCAAATTTGTCCATCAGTTCGCGCGGCGTACCGGATTCCCCGAAACGGTCAGGCATTCCGATGAATTCCATCGGCACAGGGCAGTGGCTCACGATGGCTTCGGCCACTGCCGAACCCATTCCGGTGAGGACCTGGTGCTCTTCGGCAGTAACGATGGCTCCTGTTTCGTGTGCTGCGGTAACAATGGCAGCTTTATCGATGGGCTTTATGGTGTGCATATTGATGACCCTTGCATGGATGCTCTGCATTTCCAGCATGTAGGATGCCTGTAGGGCTTCCCAGACAAGGTGCCCGGTGGCGATGATCGTCAGGTCTTCGCCGGGCCGGAGAACCTGGGCTTTCCCGATCAGGAATTCATCTGCTACATTGGTGAAATCGGGCATTGGTTCCCTTCCGAAACGGATGTAAACGGGCCCTTTGTGCCTGAGAATGGCTGCAAGGGTGGCGAGTCTGGTCTGGGTGGCATCGCATGGCGAGATGACCGTCATGTTTGGTAACACACGCATTATTCCGATATCTTCAAGCGCCTGGTGTGTTGCGCCGTCAGGGCCGACCGAAACGCCGGCGTGGGCGCCCCCGATTATAATATGGAGGTTGTTGTAGCAAACGGAGACCCGGATCTGATCGGCACAACGGAGCGCCGCGAACACACCATAGGTTGAAAAAACCGGAATTTTACCCTCGAGAGCCAATCCTGCCGCTGCTCCTGCGCAGTTTTGTTCAGCAATACCCATCGAGAAGAACCGATCGGGTAAGGCATTCGCAAACAAATCGCATCCCACCGACGCAGTGATGTCGGCACCCAGGCAAATCACGTCAGGATTCAGCCGGCCTGCTTCCAGCAGTCCTTCGCCAAAGCCTGTCTTGGTCGCTTTATTTCCCCGGTTTTGAAAGGTCATCACTGTGAATATCAGAATTGAGTAAGTGATAAGAAAACGTGTGACAAATTTTGATTGAGTGGATGAGTAAATGAGTGAATGAGAGAATGCGTGAATTTTTCGTTTTCCATTGTCAATTGTCCATTGTCCATTGTCAATTGTCAATTGTCCAGTGTCAACTGTCGATCTCTTTGATAAATTCAATCGCTTGTTCTCTCGCCGGTGCTTTGCCATGCCAGCGGTAATCACCTTCAATAGTTGTTATACCTTTGCCCATGACGGTTTTCGCAATGATCACTGAGGGTCGCTTCCGGACAGGGCTGATCTTCGAGAAAACGTCGGCCAGCTCTCCGAAATCGTTCCCGTCGCAGGTAAAAACCTGCCAGCCAAAGCTGCTCCATTTATCGGCCAAAGGTTCAATAGCCATGACTTTTTCAGTGCACCCGTCAATCTGGACACCATTGCGGTCAACAATGGCGCAAAGGTTTCCAAGTTTATGGTGGGCTGCGGCCATGGCGGCTTCCCAGACGGAGCCTTCCTGGAGCTCCCCGTCACCCAAAATACAATATACTTTGTGATCTGATTGATCGATTCTTCCTGCCAGGGCCATGCCAACGGCAACTGAAAGACCTTGTCCCAGCGATCCGGCCGAAAGCTCTAACCCGGGCAGTCCGTGATCCCTGCCCGGATGGCCCTGCAGTCGGCTGCCTAGTTTTCGAAGTGTCACCAGTTCATCAATGCTGAAATACCCGGCATGGGCAAGTGTGGCGTACAGCACCGGTGCAACATGACCGATGGAAAGGATCAGCCGGTCGCGCCCTTTCCAACCCGGATCAGCCGGATCATGATTCATGATGTTGAAATACAAAAAGGTGAAGATATCGGCAAGCCCCAACGATCCTCCCAAGTGACCGGAACCTGCTACACTGAGGCTGGTGATGACCGACTTCCTGACTGACTTTGCAATCGCCTTTAACTGATCATGATCGTTGATCCGCTGAAAACGCATAAAGGATTCCACTTTGAATTGTTCAGGCCGGTTAACGCATGTCGATCACTTCAACACCGGGGAATTTTTTTGAATCGAACACGAAATCAGCCGGTGTTACCGGTGTGTCAGTGACATAGTTTTTAATCGTGTAGGTGAAAACATTCCCGCCTTTATCGTACAGTGTGAAGCTTTTTACCTGTTTCTTCACTTTATCAATTCCCAGGATGGCTTTGGTAAAATTCTTTGAATTGTTCGGGGTGAGTTCCACCGACTCTGTCGCGGCATCATTCGCCTTGATCATCTTTGCCTTGTAATTGGCATTGTAGGAAGTGAGCAATTTCGATGGTGTCATGGCATCATCTTTATTATCCAGTGTATTGATCTGGACCTCATTGGATTCTTTCAGGTAAGTCCAGACAGTTGTTCCGTCGGAGATCACGGTCTGACCGGCAACCGACATCCGGTACCGGTCACCGGAAACTAAAAGGGTTCCAGACTTTTCTTCCTTAATCTTTGCTTTCGGGTTTACCATGGAATAGGAAAAATCGACTTTGATGGATTTGTGCGATTTCGCCTTTTCGCTCACCTGATCGAGCAATGCTGAGGCTTTTTGATCTTTACTCTGGCCAAAAGAAAATATGGAAACGACTGTGAAAACGGCGGTAAATAATAAACTGAGTCTGGTCATGAAAGGAATGAATGAATGAATGAATGATTGATTGATTGATTGATTGACTGAATTACTGATTTATTGAGTGAATGAGTGAATTAAATTTTGACTTTAGAATTATTGTTTTTTCCCTAATAATGTGAATCAAGGGTTAAAATCCATTGTTGTTAACAAACAGAATGTTAATAAGTTATGAAAATAATAGTTTTATAAAGCCCTAAAGATCAGTATCTTAGATGTGAGTTC